>Ga0070698_100003805_pt1 | contig 16575 bp, 11 predicted proteins | sample KBSK1502metaG_FD_65477 | JGI IMG/M metagenome (GOLD analysis project Ga0070698, IMG submission 65477) | Corn, switchgrass and miscanthus rhizosphere microbial communities from Kellogg Biological Station, Michigan, USA - KBS K1-50-2 metaG | ecosystem: Host-associated > Plants > Roots >...
GCCGAGTGGTTCGAGGTGGGATTGCTCGTCGCGTGCGATCAGTACGAGGGCCAGGCGCCGGCGGCCGGCGTGGTCACTGGCGTGGGACGGATCGCGGGGCGGCCCGTGGTCGTCGTCGCCAACGATGCGACCGTGAAAGCGGGATCGTGGTGGCCCGAGACCATCCGGAAGATGCTCCGCGCCCAGGAGATCGCGATGCGCCAGCGGATCCCGATCGTCTACCTGGTAGATTCCGCGGGCGTGAATCTGCCCTACCAGGACGGCGTGTTCCCCGGGCAATACGGCGCGGCGCGCATCTTCTATTACAACTCGATCATGCGCCATTACCTGCGGGTGCCGCAGATCGCGGCCGTGATGGGTCCGTGCATCGCGGGCGGGGCGTACCTGCCCGCCCTGTCGGACGTGATCTTCATGGTCGACGGCACATCGTTCATGGGACTGGGGGGGCCCAATCTCGTGAAGGGCGCGACGGGGCAGGTGGTGGACGCGGAGTCGCTGGGTGGCGCCCGCACCCATACCAGCATCAGCGCCGTGGCGCACTACCGCACGCGCGACGACAAGGACTGCCTCGAGCGCATCCGTGAGTACGTGTCGCGGCTCCCCCGCCCGGCGCGCCCCCCGGCACCCGGCGGCAAGCCGAAGCGCAGCCCCAAGGACCTGTACGACCTGCTCCCGACCGATCACCGCATGAGCTACGACATGCGCGCGGTGCTCGACTGCCTGCTGGACGGCGGGGCGTTGGACGAGTTCCAGGTCGACGTGGCCCCCGAGATGATCTGCGGGCACGCGGGCATCGCCGGGCGCCCGGTGGCGCTCATCGCCAACTCCCGCGGCGTGATCAAGGGCAAGGCGGGGGAAGCCCCGAAAATCGGCGGCATCATCTATACGGAGAGCGCCGAAAAGGTGGCGTACTTCATCGCGAACGCGGACCGCGAGCGGATCCCGCTGCTCTTCGTGCAAGACGTGTCGGGCTTCATGGTCGGGACCGAAGCCGAGCACTCGGGAATCATCCGCGCCGGCGCGCGCTTTGTGGAAGCGATGGCGACCGCGACGGTGCCCAAGCTGGTCCTGACGGTGAACCACGCCTCGGGAGCGGGCTACTACGCCATGGCGGGGCAGGGCTTCGACCCCGATTTCATCGTGTCGTGGCCGACCGGCCGGATGGGCGTGATGGAGGGTGAGTCCGCCGTCCAAGCCGTCTTCGGGAACGGCGTGGCCAAAGCGGAGAACGCCCCAGCGGTGGAGGCGATGCGCGCCGACTACGAGCGCCAGCTCGACGCCCGGTTCGCGGGCGCCCGGGGCTTCGTCGACGCCATCGTGCCGCCGGAAGACACGCGCGACGTCCTCGCCTTCCTGCTCGAGGCGACCACGGAATTCTCCGGCCCACACCTCGGGGCCTTCGTCCTACCGAGCGCTTCATGACCGGTAATCCCTACAGCATCGCCCTGGCCATCCTGGTCGCCGCCTGCGGCGGCACCGCGGCACGCCCCAGCACGACCGCCGTCCCGGCGGAGCGGCCTCCAGGCGCCGCCGCACCGCCGGCGGCGGCCGACGCCACCGCGGTGCCCGCACGCGAGCCCGCGCTGCCCCCGTCGATCGCGTTCATGACCGGGCTCATGCCGCTGAAAGGCACGGGGGTCGATCAGTTCCGCGTTAAGCATCCGACCTACGACGGGCGCGGCGTTCTGATCGCGATCCTCGACACCGGCGTCGACCCGGGCGTGGACGGCCTGATCACCACCAGCACCGGGGCGCCCAAGATCGTCGAGCTGCGCGACTTCTCGGGGGAGGGTCGCGTCGCGCTCGCCCCCGTCACCCCCGCGGCCGACGGCACCATCGCCGTGGGCGGGCACACGCTGGCGGGCGCACACCGCATCGGTCGCCTCACCACCGCCACGACGTGGTACGCCGGAATGCTGCGGGAGCTGCCCCTCGGCAAGGCGCCCGCTGGCGACTTGAACGGCAATGGCGCCAACACCGACACGTTTCCGGTCATTGTCGTCAAGGCGAGCGACGGCTGGGTGGCGTTCCTCGACTCGAACCTGAACGGCTCGTTCGAAGACGAGATGCCGCTGCACGACTACCGTGACGGGCGTGAGACGATCGCCCTCGGGTCCAAGCCGATCACCCTCGCCGCCAACTTCAGCGAAGCCGACGGCGCGCCGCTGCTCGACCTGTTCTTCGACAACGGCGGGCACGGCACCCACGTGGCGGGCATCGCCGCGGGGCACAGTCTGTTCAACGTGGCCGGGTTCGACGGCGTGGCGCCGGGCGCGCAGCTGCTCGGCTTGAAGATCGCGAATGCGGCGCGTGGCGGCATCTCGGTCACCGGCAGCATGCAGCGCGCCATGGCCTACGCGGCCCGCTACGCCGAGCAGCGCAACATGCCGCTGGTACTGAACCTGAGCTTCGGCGTGGGGAACGAGCGCGAGGGACACGCGGTCATCGACTCCATCGTGAACGCGTTCCTCGTGGCTCATCCCGCCGCCGTATTCACGATCAGCGCGGGCAACGACGGCCCCGGCCTGTCGACGCTCGGGTTCCCCGGCTCGGCGGACCTCGCGCTGTCGGTGGGTGCATCGTACCCCGGCGTCTTCGCGCGTCCGGTGCAGCCGGGAACCTCCCCCGCGCCCGACGTGATGGGGTGGTGGAGCTCGCGCGGCGCGGAGCTCGCCAAGCCCGACCTGGTGGCGCCGGGCGTGGCGTTCTCCTCGGTCCCGCGTTGGAACACGGGCGATGAGATCAAGGGCGGGACCAGTATGGCCGCGCCGCACGCGGCGGGCCTCGCGGCGTGTCTCCTGTCCGCCATGGCTCAGGAAGGGCGGAAGGTGAGCGCGGCGGAGATCGGCCAGGCGCTGCGGGCCTCGGCGGTCCCCTTCCGGGGCGAAACCCCGATCGACGATGGTGCAGGTCAGCCGCGACTGGACGTGGCATACCGCTGGCTGTTGGGCGGACATCAGGGCTCGGAGTACGTCGTGCGCGTGCCCTCCGGCGTCTCGGCCGCGTTTCACCGGGACGGCCTCGGCGACCCGGGTGACACGCTGCAAGCGTTCCAGGTCCGTCACGTCGCCGGGCTGCGAGCCGCGCAGTTCCTGCTCAAGAGCAGCGTCCCGTGGCTCGCTGTGCCCGCCACGGTCGTGGCGGGGGCGCGGGAAACGGAGATCCCGGTCGTCTACCAGCGGTCCGCCTTTGCCGCGCCCGGTGTCTACGTCGGCGCGGTGAGCGCCTGGAATCCGAGTGATACGCTCGCCGGGGCGCTCTTCACCCTGCCCAATACGGTCGTGGTGCCGTACGACTTGGTCGCGAAGCCGCTGTTCGATGAGCGTCGCGCCATCGGCCCGGCCCGCGTCCAGCGCTACTTCCTGAAGGCCCCCACGGCGGGGGCGACGCTCTTCGCCGCCGTGACGCTGCCCGATTCCGCGGCGCAAACGGCCACCGCCTACCTGTTCGAGCCCAACGGCGCGCCGTTCCGCGGCATCGGCCACGACTCCGTGGTCTCGCTCGGCGGTACGCTGCCCGGCACGGCGCGTTTGGTGGTGACCGCGGAAGACCTCGTTCCCGGTGTCTACGAGCTCGACGTGGTCGCGCCGCCGCTGTCCGGCGTCACGGCGACCGTGCGCGCCGCGCTGGCGCCCTGGGCGATCGGCGCGACGGCGGCCGGTCTCGAAGCATCGACGGCAGGCCCCGAAGCGGCAGCCGGACGCGCGACCACCATGCTCATCGGCGCCGAGCGGTCCGTCGCCATCGCGGGCCGCGGCGCACCGGCCGAGAGCGTGACGGTGCGAGTCCCCGACTGGGCGGGCCAGGCGACCGTGGACGTCGAGATGGCGCGGGAGCAGTGGGACGACTTCACGGACTTCGGCGTCACCGACTTCGACTCGAGCGGGCAGCAGGTCGGGCAGGGGGCGCTCAACTACGCCTTCGGACGGCATGCCGTCGATGCGCGGGCCGCGGCCGCACTCAAGGGCCGGCCGCTCACCGTGGAGCTGTTCCCGGCGTTCGCGCGCTACAACGGTGCCCATCCGTGGCGCGCGACGGTGCGCGTCCGTTTCCTGCTCGCGCAGCCGCGCGCCGCGGGCGGCGGCACCGACGTGCGCGTCGTCCCGGGGGGACGGGCGGTCATTCCCGTCGGGCGGCCGCCGGAGCTCGCTCTTCCCGAGGGATTCACGCCGCTGATCGAGGTGCGCATCCACCCATCCGACGGCGTCGGCGTGGACGCGGTCCGGCGGCTCCCGCTCCCATGACGCCGGCGCGCGCCCCTGGCGCCGTGCGGATCGCCGCCGGCCAGGGGTTCTGGGGCGATTGGCTCGAGGCGCCGTATCGCCAGGTAACGGGCGGACCCGTCGACTACCTCATGATGGACTACCTGGCCGAAGTGACCATGTCCATCCTGCAGAAGCAGAAATCGCGTGACCCCTCGCTCGGGTACGCCAAGGACTTCGTGCCGTTGATGGAGCGCATCCTGCCGATCGTCGCCGAGCGGGGCATCAAGGTCACGGCCAACGCGGGTGGCGTGAACCCGCGCGCCTGTGCGCAGGCCGTCGCCGACGTCGCGCGCCGGCTGAAGCTCGGAGGCAGACTGCGCATCGGCGTCGTGACAGGAGACGATCTGCTGGGGCGGCTGGACGGGCTCCTGGCCCGCGGGCACGAGCTCCGGAACCTCGACACGGGCCGGCCGCTCTCCGACGTCCGCGATCGCGTGGTCGCGGCGAACGCCTACCTCGGGGCCTGGCCCGTCGTGGATGCGCTGCGGCGCGGAGCGGACATCGTCATCACGGGGCGCGTGACCGATACCGGTCTCACGCTCGCGCCTATGATCCACGCGTTCGACTGGCCGGCCGACGCCTGGGACCTGCTCGCCGCCGGCACCGTCGCGGGCCACACGATCGAGTGCGGCGCGCAGTGCAGCGGAGGCAACTGTCTCGTGGACTGGGAGCGGATCCCCGATCTCGCCAACGTCGGGTACCCGATCGTCGCAGCGCGGCCCGACGGCACCTTCGAGATCACGAAGCATCCCGGCACCGGCGGGCGCATCAGCGTCGCCGGTGTGACCGAGCAGCTGGTGTACGAGATGGGCGACCCTGCCGCATACATCACCCCCGACTGCATCGCGGACTTCACCACCATCCGACTCGAGCAGGCGGGGAAGGACAGGGTTCGGGTGTCGGGGGTCAGGGGAAGACCCGCCACGGACAAGCTCAAGGTGTCCGTGGCCTACTTCTACGGACACAAAGCCGTCGGTACCCTGGTCTACGGGTGGCCCGATGCGTACAAGAAGGCCCGGGCCGCCGACCGCGTGCTGCGCCAGCGTCTCGCAGACCTGGGTCTCGCGTTCGAGGCCATCCACACGGAGTTTGTCGGCGCCGACGCGACGCACGGTCGCCTGGCGCTCGAAGACGTGGTGGTGGACGACCTCCCCGAGGTGCAACTGCGCATCGGCGTGCGGTCGCCCGATAAGCCCGCGGTGGAGCGTTTCACCCGTGAGATCGCACCGCTGATCCTGAACGGTCCCCCCAGCGTCACCGGTTTCGCCGGCGGACGCCCCAAGCCCGAGGAGATCGTGGCATATTGGCCCGCGCTGCTCGACAAGAGCATGGTGGAGCCATGCGTGGAGATGGTCGAGGTATGAAAAAGGCGGCGGCCAGGCGGTCGGGCGGTCGGGCGGACAGAAGGAAGATGGTTCAGCTGCTGGAGCTCGCCCATGCGCGCTCGGGCGACAAAGGTGACACGGCTAACGTTGGGCTCATCGCTTTGAAGCCGCAGTACTATCCGATCCTCGTGAAGCTGGTAACCGCGGCGCGCGTCGCCCGCCACTTCAAAGGCATGATCACGGGCCCGGTGGAGCGGTTCGAGCTGCCCAATTTGCGTGCGTTGAATTTCCTGCTCCACGGCGCGTTGGACGGTGGCGGGACCATCTCGCTCAAGACTGACGCCCAGGGGAAGGTGTTCTCCACCGCGCTGCTGCGCCTCGAGATCGAGCTGCCGCGATGACCGATCGGGTGCTGGTGACCGTCGACTCCGGGATTCTCATAGCCACGCTCAACCGGCCGGACAAGAAGAACGCCATCGATGCGCCTATGATCGACGCGCTGCTCGCGATGCTCGAGCGCGCCGACCTGGACGCCGCCGTCCGGGTGGTGGCGCTGCGTGGCGCCGGAAGCGATTTCTGCGCCGGTATGGATCTTCGCGAGCTGCTCGCCTCCGCTGACCAAAGCGTCGATGAGAACCGGCGGGCTGCGCTCCGTTTCGCCGACGTGTTCCTGACCATGCGACGTCTCCCCAAACCGATCGTGGCGGTGGTGCGGGGGCGCGCGCTAGCGGGTGGCTGCGGGCTCGCCACGGCGTGCGACCTGGTCCTCGCGGCTGAGTCCGCCCAGTTCGGCTATCCGGAGGTGCAGCGCAGCTTCGTACCGGCGATCGTCATGACGCTGCTCAAGCGGACGACCGGCGAGAAAGTCGCGTTCGATCTCGCCGCGACGGGGCGCATCCTCGGCGCCACCGAGGCGGCCGGCCTGGGACTCGTGTCGCGCGTGTACGAGGACTCGGACTTCGACGATCAGGCCGGCGAGGTGCTGCGCGCGCTCGCCGCGGCGAGCCCGTCCGCGCTGGCACTGACCAAGCAGCAATTCTACCAGCTCGACGGGATGCGCTTCGAAGAGGGCATCCGCCTGGGCGCGGACGTGAACGCGGTGAGCCGGACGACGCCCGACTTTCGGGCCGCGCTCCAGGCGTTCCTCAAGAAGTGATGTCTACGCTGCGCGCTCCGGGGGCGATCCTGCTCGTGTCCTGCTACGAGCTCGGTCACCAGCCACTCGGCCTCGCGTGGCCCATGGCGTTTCTCGAGCGCGCGGGGTACGCGCCGCGGGCGCTCGACCTCGCGCTCGAGCCCCTGCACGAGACGGCCGTGCGCGGCGCACGCGTCGCCGCCATCATGGCCCCGATGCACACGGCCCTGCGGCTTGGCGTGCCCGCGGCCCAGCGGATCCGGCGCCTCAACCCGGGCTGCCGGATCGTGTTCTGCGGCTTGTACGCACTGCTGTGCGCCGAGTTCCTGCTCGATGACGTCGCCGATGAGGTGATGGGGGGAGAATTCGAAGGCGAGCTGGTGGCGCTGGCACAGCGTCTCGAGGCCGGCCAAGAGCCCCAGCGCGGCGGCGCCGCACTCCAGCGGCTCGCATTCCCGCTGCCCAGCCGCGCGTCGCTGCCGCCGCTGGCCCGATACGTGCGGCTCGCGCGCCACGATCGGCTCGTGCCGGCGGGCTACGTCGAAGCGAGTCGCGGCTGCCTGCACACGTGCCTGCATTGCCCGATCCCGCCGGTGTACGGCGGCCGTTTTTTCGCCGTCCCGCGCGCCGTGGTGATGCAGGACATTGGTGGCCTGGTCGCGGCCGGGGCAGGCCATATCACCTTCGGTGATCCAGACTTCCTCAACGGACCAGGACACGCGCTCAAGCTGGTGCGCGAGCTGCACGCCGCATTTCCCGACCTGAGCTACGACTTCACCGCCAAGATCGAGCACGTGCTGCGCCACCGGGAGCTGTTCCCCGAGTTCGCGGCCACCGGCTGCGCGTTCGTGGTCTCCGCGGTGGAGGCGCTTTCCGACGTGGTGCTCGCCAATCTCGAGAAGGGGCACACCAAGGCCGATGTCGCGGGGGCGATCACGATCCTGCGGCACGTCGGCATCGCGCCGCGACCGACGTTTGTCCCGTTCACCCCCTGGAGCACGCTCGACGACTACCTCGAGCTGCTGGACTTCCTCGAAGCGCACGACCTCGTCGATCACGTCGACCCGGTGCAGCTCACCATCCGGCTGCTCGTCCCTCCGGGCTCGCTGTTGCTGACGCGGCCCGCGCTCCGCGCCGCGCTCGGCGAGCTCGACGCCGCCGGCCTCAGCCATCGCTGGACCCATCCCGACCTGCGCATGGACGAGCTGCAGCGCGACGTCAGCGCGCTCGTGCTCGAGGCAGCGCGTGCCGAGGAAGCTCCCGCGGTGACGTTCTATCGTCTCCGCGAGCTCGCCGGCCGACGCGCCGGCCGCCCCGTGCCGACGCCGTTCCGGCGACCCCCGCACGACCGGCCCATGGCGCCACGGCTCACGGAGCCGTGGTTTTGCTGAGCGGAGCCTACCGAGAGCCAGTTGGGCTCTGTGGAGCAAGCGGCGGGGGGATGGGGCTGACCGTGTCAGCTTCCTGACAGGTTCGCCGCGTAGGTTTCCCCGCACGTCACCATGTCTCTTCGAGTGTCTCTTCCGTTCTGCTTCGCTCTGGGCGGCGCGGTTGGAGCGCCCGGGCTCGTCGCGCAGCAGCCCGTGACGCGCGCGCAGGCGGTGGAGGCCGCGCTCGCCCGCGGCGCCCGCGCCGCGCTCGGCCGCGCCGACACGGCGCTCGCCACCGGTGCCCTGGGGACGGCCCGCGCGTTTCCCAATCCATCGCTGAGCGCGACCTATACGAAAGACGTGCCCCATTATCACTACGTCGCCGACCTGGTGCTCGACCTGCCGTGGCTGCGCTCGGCACGAGTCGGCGCCGCCGCGTCGGCGCGCGACGCGACCCGGTATGGCTTCGCGTTCGAGCGCGCCGCCATCCGGTTCGACGCGGACACCACCTACACCCGCGCGCTGGCCGCGCTCGCGCACGCGCGGCTGTCGCGCCGCACCGCGCGCGACGCCGACAGCCTGTTGACGATGGCACGCCTGCGCCGCGAGGTCGGGGACGTCAGCGAGCTGGACGTGCGACTCGCCGAGGTGAACGCCGGACAGCTCGAGAACGTCGCCGTCGACGACTCGCTCGCCGCGCTGGACGCCCAGCTGGCGGTGCAATTCGTCATGGGGCTGCCGGCCGACGCACCGACCATCACCCTCTCCGATTCCCTGGTCCCCACGGACGCCACCCCCGACGACACGGCCGGCGTCGGCGAGCCATTGCCGGTCGTGGCGGCCGCCGCGACACTGCGCTCGGCGGAGCGCACGCTGACGTTCGCCCATCGCAGCGTCTTCGCCGCCCCCAGCATCCAGGTGGGGTTGGAGCGGGGCGATCCGACGGCGCCGGCCGGGACGGTACTGCCCACGTTCGGCGTGTCGTTGCCATTCCCGCTCTTCAACTGGAACGGGGGCGAAATCGGGCAGGCCCGGGCGGCGCGCGACCGGGCGCGGGCGCAACTGGATCTGACGCGCCGGCAGTCCGCCGCCGACCTGAGCCGCGCCCGTCGTCTCCTGGCCGCCGCGCTCGAGCGCGTGACGCGCGGCCGTCGCCTGCTCGCAAGCGCCGACCGCGTGGCGGCGATGTCGCTGCGCGCGTACGCCGAGGGCGCCATTCCCCTCGCCAACGTGCTCGAGGCCCAGCGCAATGCGCGCGAGGCGTTGGGCCGCTATATCGACGACGTCGGCCTCCTGAACGACGCCGTCGGCGCCGTCCACTTGCTCACCGCCTCCCGCGACCAGCTGTGAGACGCCTCGCCCTCCTCGTGCTCCTCGCGGCGTGCCGCGGCCGCGCCTCGGCCGACGACGCCGCGTCCGCGCCCGCGCAAACCGTCGCGGCGGCGACCGCGGTCGCGACCGAGCAGCCGTTCGCGCGGATCGTGCGCGCCATCGGCACCGTGACGGCGCGCCCGGGACATTTCGCCGAGCTCGCCGCGCCGGGCCCGACGCGCGTCGCCCGCATCTTCGTCGCCACCGACCAGCGCGTCGCCTTGGGCGACACGCTCATCGAGTTCGAGCTGGCGCCGTTCGACGCCGCGGCGCAGAGCGCCGCTACCGCGCTCGAGACGGCGCAGCGCAACTACGCGCGGGCGACGCGCCTCGTCCAGGCCGGCATTCTGCCGCAGAAGGACGCCGATCAGGCTGCCTCGGACCTGGCCCAGGCACAGGTGGCGGCCGTGACCGCCCGGCGCGCCCAGCAGCTCGCCACGCTGCGCGCCCCGCTCGCCGGTGTCGTCACGCGGATGACCGCCGTGCTCGGCGCCTCGGTGGATCCGACCCAGGCCCTCATCCAGATCGCCGACCCCGGGGCACTCGACGTGATCTTCAGCGTCTCGCCCGCGGACGCCGCGGCGATCCACGACGGCGATTCGGTGGCGGTCACCGCCCGTGAGTCCGGGTCGGGCGACCCGCTCGGCTCCGGCACCGTGACGGGCGTCGCGGCCGCAGTGGATTCGGTCACCCGCGCCGTAACGGTGCGCGCCCGGTTGCGGCATCCCGCCAGGGCCTTGCGGCTGGGCGAGTCGCTGTCCGGGGCGATCGTGACCGCGGTCGTGGCGCGCGCCATCATCGTGCCCGTCGCCGCGCTCGTCCCGGCCGCCGGCGGCGAGGGCTTTCAGGTCTTCGTCGTCGATTCCGGCCAGGTCGCCCACGTCCGACCCGTCTCGGTCGGCGGCCGCAGCGAGACCGTCGCCGAGATCGCGTCCGGGCTCCACGCCGGCGAGGTCGTCGTGACCAATGGCGCGTACGGCGTGGCCGACGGCGCCAAGATTGTGCGAACTGCCGCTCCCCCTGCGCCGCGGTGACGCTGTTCGACGTCTTGAGCGGCCAGCGCCGCTTCGTTTATCTGCTCGTGGCGCTGGTCGGTGTCGGGGGCGTGTGGGCCGCCACGACGCTTCCCTCGGCCATCTACCCCGAGCTCAACTTCTTCCGCGTCGCGATCGTGGCGACCGGGACCTCGCTGGGCGCGCGTCAGCAGCTGTTCAGCGTGTCGCGGCCCATCGAGGAAGCCGTCAGCATCGTCCCCGGCGTCACGCGGGTCAGATCCCGCTCCATCCGGGGCGGCACCGAGATCAACGTCGATTTCTCGCCGACCACGGAGATGGTCAACGCGCTCCAGGAGGTGCGCGCGCGCGTCGACCAGATCGTACCGGACCTGCCGGCCGGCGTGACCATCCAAGTCGAGCGCATGACGCCATCGCTGTTCCCGATTCTATCCTACAACGTGCGGGGCGGCGATCCGGCGACCTTGTACGACATCGCTCGCTATCAGATCAAGCCGCTGCTATCGCGCGTGCCGGGCGTCGGGCGCGTGGACGTGCTCGGCAGCGACGTCCGGGAGATCGAGGTCGTGGCCGATCCGGTGCGCCTGGCGCAGCAGCGGATGACGTTCGACGAGCTCGCGGCGGCGATCCGCGACGCGACCAGCGTGGCCGCGGTGGGCCGTGTCCCGGACAGCTACAAGCAATTCCTCGTCGTCACGGCGACCGAGGCGCACGCGGCCGAGGACATCGCCCGCATCGTCGTCGGGCACGGACTGCGTGTGCGCGATCTCGCCACCGTGACCCCGGGCACCGAGGACCGCGTGAGCATCATCTCGGGCGACGGGGAGCCCGTGGCGGAGATCAACATCACCCGCCAGGTGGGCGGCAACACACTCGCGATCGCCGACAGCGTCGCCGGCGTGGTCCGCGGGCTGGCGCTTCCTCCCGGCGTGCGGCTCAAGCCCGTGTACGACCAGGCGTCCCTCGTGCGCGACGCCGTCAAAGCAGTCCGCGACGCCATGCTGATCGGCGCCGGACTCGCCGTCATCGTACTCCTCCTGTTTCTCCGCCACGGTCGGATCACCGCCGTCAGCGCGTCGTCTATCCCGCTCACCCTCGTCATTACGATCTTCGTGATGTCGCTCCTGGGGCAGACGTTCAACCTGATGACCCTGGGCGCGATGGCGATCGCCATCGGCCTGGTGATCGACGACGCCGTGGTGATCACCGAGAACATCGTCCGTCACCTCGACCTGAAGGCCGACCGGACCGCGGCCATCCGCGACGCGGTCCAGGAGCTGCTCTGGCCGGTGACGACCTCGACGCTCACGACCGTCGTCGTCTTCTTGCCACTCGGTTTGCTCCAGGGCGTCGTCGGCCAGTTCTTTCACGCCCTCTCGATCACGCTCACGATCGCCGTGTTGGTGTCGCTCGTCCTGGCATGCTCTATCATCCCGCTGCTCGCCGAGCGGTACCTCACGGCGCGCGACGCGGCGCACGCGGCGCCCGCGCCCGGCGCCACGCCGACCGCGCTGGAGCGTCTGGGCCGCGCGATCGACCACCTCGCGGAACGCTACACCCGTGCGCTTGGAGCGGTGCTCGATCATCCGCGCCGCATGGTCGGCGTCGCCGTGGCGCTCGCCGTCGCCGGGTACGGCACGTACCGCGTCGCCGAGACCGGATTTCTTCCCGAAATGGATGAGGGCGCCTTCGTGCTCGACTATTGGGCGCCCGGGGGCACGGCCCTCGCGGAGACCGATCGCCAGCTCCACGTCATCGATGACATCCTCGCGCGCATTCCGGAGGTGGACGGGACCAGCCGACGGACCGGCGCCGAGCTCGGCCTGTTCGCGACGCTCGAGAATCGGGGGGATTACGTCGTCCGGCTCAAGCCCCAGAGCCGCCGACAGCGCTCGAGCTTCGAGGTCATCGACGAGGTGCGGCAGCGGACGAGCGTCGCGCTGCCCCGGATGCGCATCGAGTTCGTGCAGATCCTGTCGGACGTTGTGAACGACCTTGCCGGCAGCGCGCGTCCGGTGGAGATCAAGCTCTTCGGCCCGGACCTCGCCGCCCTCGAAGCGTACGGCACCCGGCTCGACTCCGCGATGGCGAATATCTCGGGCCTCGAGGATCTGTTCAGCGGCGTCAGCGAGCCGACCGCCGAGATGGCGATGAGCATCGATGCCGCGGAGGCGAACAAGGTCGGGCTGACGCCCGCGGCCGTGAGCCGCGGCCTGAGCGGCGCGCTGTTGGGGGTCGACGCGGGCCAGATCTTCCTCGACGACCGCAGCATCGGGGTCCGCGTCCGCGCCCCCGATTCGGTGCGCTTCGACCCGCTGCGGCTGGGGGCGATCACGCTCCTCTCGCCCGACGGCCGGGCGCCCGTCCCCGTCGCGTCCGTCGCGCGGTTCACGCCGCTGGACACGCGCGCCGAGCTGCTGCGCGAGAACCAGCAGCAGATGATCCTGATGACCGCCGATCTCGGCGCGCGCGGCCTCGGGAGTGTCATGACAGACGTGAAGGCCGCGCTGGCCAAGAACCCGCCACCGCCCGGCATCCGGGTGGAGCTGGGTGGCCAGTACGCGAGTCAGCAGACGGCGTTCCGGGCGCTGTTGCTGGTGCTCGGCCTCGCGGCCGCGAGCGTAGTCGGCGTCATGCTCGTGCAGTTCGAGTCGTTCGTCGAACCCCTCGTGGTGCTGCTCGCGGCGCCGCTCTCGTTCGTCGGCGCGATGACGCTCCTCCTCGTCACCGGCACCCCGCTCAACGTCTCGTCGTTCATGGGTCTGATCCTGCTGGTCGGCCTGATCGTCAAGAACGGCATCATCCTGCTGGACTTCACCCGGCTGCGGATGCGGGCGGAGGGCACTACGCTCGAAGCGGCCATCCGGGAAGCCGCGCGGGTCCGGCTCCGCCCCATCCTGATGACGACCTTGTGCACCCTGTTCGGCCTGCTGCCCCTCGAGCTCGGGATCGGCGCGGGGAGCGAGATGCAGCGTCCGCTCGCCCTCGCGGTCATCGGCGGGTTAGCGCTGTCGACCCCGATCACCCTGTTCGCAGTCCCGACCCTGCTCGTCGCCATCCGGGGCCGGACGTTCACGCTGCCGCGAGCGGGAAACTGATCGCCACGCGGGTGCCGTGCCCCGGCTCCGACGCAATGTCGATGTGCGCGCCGTGCACGGCGGCGATCCAGTGGGCGATGGCGAGACCGAGGCCGGCCCCCTCGGCAGCGTGACGCGCCCCGTCGCCGCGATAGAACCGCTCGAACACATGTGACAATTGCTCCGCGGGGATGCCGATCCCGGTATCGCTGACCACCACGGCAGCGCGACCGTTCTCGGCCGAAACGTCCAGCCGCACCCGGCCCCCCTCGGGCGTGAACTTGAGCGCGTTGTCGAGCACGATGAGCAGCAGCTGGCGCACCAGCGCCGGGTCGCCGGTGATCCTCGCTTCCTCGAAGCTGCCCACCTCCACGAACACGCGCCGCTGGTCGGCGAGGGCCCGGGTCGCGTCCACCGCTCCGGCGATCGCGTCGTCCAGGTAGAGTGCTTCGCGCACCACCGGCCACTCGCCGGCGTCGGCGCGCGCCAGCGTGAGCAGTCCCCCCGTGATCTCCCCCAGCCGCGCCGCTTCGCGCTCGATCGCCTGAAACGTCGCCGCATCGCGGGCGGGGTCGCGCTGCTGACCGGCAGCGACCTCGGCGCGGGTGCGGAGCAGCGTGATCGGCGTCCGCAGCTCGTGCGCGGCGTCGGCCATGAAGCGGCGCATCTGCTCCATGGAGCGCTCCACCGGGGCGGCGGATTTGCGCACCAGCAGCGAGCCGCCGCCCGCGACGAGCAGCAGAGCCGCCAGCGCCGCGGCGGCGAACGCCTCGATCAGGGACGTGTACTCGTTCTCGAGCTCCATCCGGTCCGCCACCACAGCGGCGACGTACGCCTTGCCGGTGGTTCCGGTGAATCGCTCCACGTAGACGCGCAGCTCGCGACCGTCCGGCGCGTCGAGGTTGCGGTAGGGATGCTTGCCCTCGGCTGCCTCGCGAATCGCATCGCGGATCCGGTCGGGAAGCACCGCTGGCTTGATTGGATGGACGTCCTGATCGAGCAGGTAGAGCGAGCGGTCGGGGATATGGAGCTCGTCGACCGCATCGACGACGGCGCCGTGCGCGCCAACCTGCTCCGTCTCGCGGATCCGCGCCGCCTGCTCGAGCGCCGCCGCCGCGGCGCGCAGCGACACGTCCAGGTGCCGAGCCATCTGGCGCCGCACCGTGAAGAACAACCCGACGCCCAGCACGGCGAGCACCAGCACGAGCACGCCGGCGTACCAGGCCGTGAGCTGCAGTCGCAGACGCGCGAGCTGCTCCATCAGCGCTCGCTCACAGCCCGAAGCGGTACCCGGCGCCGCGCTGCGTCGTGATCAGCTTGGGCTCGAAGCCGTCGTCGATCTTGCGGCGCAGCCGCCGCACCAGCACCTCGAGGACGTTCGTGAACGGATCGTGGTTGTCGTCCCACACGTGCGCCGTGATCGTGGCACGGTCGAGCACCTGTCCCGCGTGCGTGACGAACAGCTCGAGCAGCGCGAACTCCTTGGCGCTGAGGGTCACCGGACGCCCACCGCGACGTACCTGGCGCGCGGCGACGTCGACCTCCAGGTCGGCCACCCGGTGCAGCGCGGGGGTGAGGGCGGGGCGGCGCCGGGCCAGGGCCTTGACCCGGGCCACGAGCTCGCGAAAAGCGAACGGCTTCGTGAGATAGTCGTCCGCTCCCACTTCGAGCCCGCGCACCCGGTCGTCCACGGCATCGAGCGCCGTCAGCATCAGGACCGGCGTGGTCACGCCCTGGCGCCGCAGCTCGCCGCACAGCTCGAACCCGGTCCCGCCCGGAAGGCGGACGTCGAGAATGATCACGTCATACGAAGCCAAGCCGGCGCGCTCGCGCCCCTCGACGAACGTCGTGGCCAGCGTCGGGTCGATGCGCTGCACGCGCAGCCCGTCGCGCAGCAGCGCGGCGAGCTCGGGATCGTCTTCGACGATCAACACCCGCATGGGCGACGCTCCGAATCGGGACGCGGGGGAGGCGGGCTCCGCTCCACTCAATTATGATTCATGGGAAGGCACTTTGCGATTCGAGGAGCCCATGGCAAGCTTGAACGTCCCCCTCTACGACCCCCGCCTCGTGCAGCCGATGCGCGAGGAGCTGACGCGGATCGGGTTCCAGGAGCTGCGCACGCCCGCCGATGTGGACGCGGCACTCGCGACCGCGAGCGATACCACCCTCGTCGTGGTGAACTCGGTGTGTGGCTGCGCCGCCCGGAACGCACGCCCGGCCGCCACTCTGGCGATCCGGCACGCGCACCGTCCCGAGCGGCTCCTGACCGTGTTCGCCGGCCAGGACGCCGACGCCACCGCGCGGGCACGGAGCTACTTCACCGGGTACGCCCCGTCGTCGCCGCAGATGGCGCTGTTCAAGGACGGGAAGCTCGTGTTCATGCTCGAACGGAAGAACATCGAGGGACGGCCGGCGCAGGACATCGCCACAGATCTGACGGCGGCGTTCGACGAGTACTGCTAGGGCGGTGAAGGGCGGTGAAGGGCGGTGGAGGGCGGTGCAGTCGGGACGTTACCTCCACCGCCCTCCACCGTCTTCCACCGCCCTCCTTTAGAGCACCCTCTCTCGGCGCACCCGCACGTCCACCACGTTCTGCACCCAGGACCACAGCGAATCCTGTCGCTCCATCGGCGCGCCATCGACCTCGTGGCGGCGCCACCCTTTCATTACTTCCGAGTCCTGCGTCCAGAGGCGCACGCGCTTGCGCGGCACCTTGTTCTCCCACAGCTGGGCGATCGGCGGGTCGGCGTATAACAGGCGCACGGTCACATTGCGCGACAGGAATTCCAGCGGGCTCAGGTCGATACGCTTGTAGCGCTCGTCGGGCGTCATCCGGCCGGCGCCCGGATAGTCGGGCTCGCCGTCGGAGAACAGCACGACGTTGAGCGGCGCCAGGACCAGGTTGTTGCGCTTGACGTGCAGGGCGGCGCGCTGGAAGAACGCATTGAAGTCGGTGATCGGGTCCTCTTGCGGGAACCACGCCCGCAGGTCCGACGCAATCTGCGCCGGCGACTTG
>Ga0070698_100003806_pt1 | contig 16575 bp, 11 predicted proteins | sample KBSK1502metaG_FD_65477 | JGI IMG/M metagenome (GOLD analysis project Ga0070698, IMG submission 65477) | Corn, switchgrass and miscanthus rhizosphere microbial communities from Kellogg Biological Station, Michigan, USA - KBS K1-50-2 metaG | ecosystem: Host-associated > Plants > Roots >...
CCGCGACAGGGTCGGCGGGGTGGGGAAATCGGCTCGGCCAAACAGGGCCATGAATGCGCTGGCAAACGGCTGGACGCGCTCGCAAAACGCCCGCAGCGTCGGCTCTCCGCTCACTGCATAGCCGATGAGCATGGCGACAAAGTCAATCAGTTCATACTTGCCCATCCGAGCCCGCACAAAGCGCACCCGCGCCTCTATGGCGTTGAGGAGTCCATACCGCTGGAGCGCATGCGCTACCACAGCGACTTCCCCAAACCAGGGCGGCGTGCTCGGTGAGTCCGTCGGATCCACCTGGATGTGGACGACAGGATCGGTCATCTTCCTCTCCTCCCTTTCTCACTCGTTTTCTCTCAGGAAGACACATTTCTGCCGTCTTTGCCAGTTTTTCAGAGCTTTCTCCCCATATTGCCCCCCTCTTCGCTCACTCGTTGCGTATCCCGTGGGCTTTCGGGCTGTCCATCGTCGATATACCGGCCTGTCAGGTCGGTGAAGGCTGAATAGAACAGCCGTTTCTCCTCCCCCTGCAGCTCGAGTGCGCGCGCGATGCCCTGTGCCACGTGCGGCGATGGGTTGCTGCGCATACCTGCCTCTAGATGGTAGATGTAGGTGCGTGAGAGGCGCGTTGCCTGCGCGAGCTGTCCTTGCGAGATACCACGCCGCTGCCTGAGCTGGGTCACCAGTTGTGCAAAAGTGGAGAGATTAGTTACACTCATCTCATTTCCCACTTTGTTAGCTATATGCTTATTATGCCTGAAATTTTGTTAGCTGGCAACGTGTTATTTTAAGTAGTAGTACTATATAATTTGTTCATATCGGCGGAGTCATGGTACAAGGCATCGAAATCCTAGAAAAAAAGTTCTGGAAAGGCTGGCGCGAGGAACAAAGGTTGTGGTATATTATGACATAGCATGACTCTATAGCAGCATCAAGCTAGAATGATACCTTTGACTTAAAATATCCGATACACCCACAGGTTGCCACCTCTGGCGGATAAAGCAGGAGAAACGGGAACAGCCAGGCGATTCCTCCACCCTCTTTGAGGTCATACAATGACCTGATATAGGTGTTGAGAAGAACTACCTGGATAAAAAGAGGGGCAGCCTCTCACTATTTTCTGCCGCTGATAACAACCAGTTATGTGTATCCGGTGTCTCGAGTCAGAATGGTGCGCTCTTGCACTTACACTCGTCTCTCTAGTTGGGCCCAGAGTAGGTAATCATATGGAGTACAACAATACACCCTATGCAATAAGATTGGGACAGATTATTAAAGAGCATCGCATCGAGCAAAAGCTTACACAAGCAGAACTCGCGTGGCGTTTGCAGGTCGATGAAAGGGCGGTACGTGATTGGGAGCATGGACGGGTTGTCTCCATGCGAATTGCCAATAGAATGAAGCTGCATGATGTATTACAAATTCCCTTAAAAATACTGGGCTTGCCAGATCACTTCACCCCAGAGGGCGTACTGGAGTTGCATAAACGGATACGCTCGCTTTTGGAGCGAGGATCCTATGCCAGCGTACAAGAGGATAGTGATGCATTGATAGAGGGATGTATAGCGCTTGGGAACGATAGCCTCTCAACGATGCCATCAATACTGGCCCGCGCATACTACACGAAAGGCCTTGCCACGGCCACACTGACGAACAAGTCACGGCGGGCATTACGGCTGTATGAGCAGATGGAACGCGCTGCCGCCGAGCTGGGTGATCCCATCGGGGTAGGCATAGCGCGAACCTACCAAGGCGATGCGTACCGCCGCCTAGACAACTACGACGAGGCTCAGCGCTTCCTGGAGGAGGTAATAGGCCAGCTTACAGGAGGGCGGCGGCCTTCGGAGATGAACGCCCTAGTTATCGGAAATTGTCATCAACTGCTAGCTCGGGTGCATCTGGCCAAAGGGGAGAGAGAGAAGACCCTGGATGCCCTGAAAAGGGCTGAGGAACTAGCCCATGCTGCCACGCCTATGCGAGCGCACGACTGGTATATTTGCTTTTGTCCATGTAGCGTCAAAGAAGAACTTGCTAAAAGCCTGATGCTCTTAAATCAGTACCAGAAGGGCTTTGAGGCCATCGAAGAGGCAAAACGCCTCGCTCAGGACGCGCCGGCTCGCTGGGCCATCCCCATCACCATCACGCAAGGAGAAGCGATTGTGCGCTATGCCCGTAGAGCTGATGATCAGTTGTCTCTTAAGAGAGGGTTGGAGCTGTTGTCTGAGGGGTATACACTGGCCAAGAAACACAATCACGTCCGACAGCAACAGCGTATTTCGCGCCTCACCGCTCAATGGAAGAAAAACGACGGGTTCAGGCTGGCAAGCATACAGGAGTTCGAGGAGAAGATAAGCAGACTTGATAGGGAGGGAAGGGACGAATAAAGCTGCGATACCAGCGCAAAGGTAGACTGATTCTTTAGGCGAGCGTAATGTCTGCACTAATGCATAGCACGCTCCAGCATCGTGGCGAACCAGGGGGTCAGTAGGCAGAAGCTTCGTAGAGCGATTCCCCCAGGCGCACATTTGCCTGATTGATTTCGACAGATTTCTGACCGAGGTAATTCTGTAAGGCGTAGAAATGGTCGAGGAGGCGGTAGTTGCCGTGGTCGATAGCCAGTTTCACTGCTTCGATTACATAAGGCATCCCTTGCTCGATGTTGCCGCTACGCACAAGTAGCAAGCCGCGTGTTGCTGTGAGCAACGTACACCAGTGCGGTGTATTTGGCAGTGACTCCTCAGCTCGCACAAAGTAGTCGAGTGCTTTGCGTGTCTCTCCCAGCGCACAGTAATGTTTACTATAATCAATGTAAACAGTTCCCAGGCAGTACTGTCCGTTGAGGCGAGTGCGGGAAGGATCAATCGAGGACGCGATTTGTTCTGCTTCGCTCATCACGCGCACAAAGTTTTCTTCATCATTCGTTTGCGAGTAAAGGCGTCCTAGCAGCTGCGCACAATTCCCGTGTGCAGCTCGATCCGCTTGTGGGGTGGCATACGCGAGCTGCAAGCATTGCATGGCTTCTTTGAGATTGCCATCCCGGCGATACATGTCGCCCTGATAGGTCAGCGCAATCACAGAGAATGGACTATCATTGAGCTTGTGGGCGACACGCAGCATCTCCTCAAAATAGGATACAGCAACTAAAGCATTAGAATTGCGAACACTCATCCCAACTGTATATCCAGCCACGTGACAGGCAGAGATCAGGCTTTGCAGCAACTCTACATCGCGTTCATCGTCTTCTTCCAGCAAGTCCTGAAGTTCTTGGACCAGCTTCTCGCTCATTGTCCTGGCCTCTCGCACGCGGGCATTGCTGACCAATGACCATGCCTGCTCAACTACTTTCTGTGCATGTGTCACGGCAGCACTGTGTCTCATTGGATGCCTTCCTTCTTCACTCGTAATTGAGAAATAGAGCTGCACCTTGAATACTAGTCAAGTATAAAAATTTTCTCGACAATCGAACAGTAATGAGAGGCTGAACGTAGTATACTTTATTCTCCTTATTTCTGCAAGCCTAAGTTTTCCTGGTGATTATTCATAAGTTCGCGGGATGCTTTGCAATCCGCTGATGATGCAAAGAGCCTTGTTTGCTGCTTCATTACAGATGCCCAAAAGATATGGGTAATCACCAGAGTTTTTTGCCTGTGTTGCTCGATCAGAGCATAAGACGGTCTGTCATCAGCGTTTACTCGCGAAAGTATATCGTACCAGAATAACTTTCTCTTACCCATTTGAGCCAAAGATAACAGTTTTTGGCAGTTACCCAAACCTCGCCCAAGAGGCAGCGGCCAATTTCAAGGTAGATCCACACTAATCACCCGGATAGGCATAAAGAAATACCTCTCTGTATGGTCCATCTGCTCTTGCCGTGATTTGAAGCGAACATGGCAGTTCGAGTTGGTTGAAGACATCCTGCCAGAGCTAATCACAGAAAATGAGCGAGAATCGCTGAACTCTGAAATTTACAGGGACGGCAAGACAGAGATTTAATTTTCAATTGTCTATAGATAAAACTGCTATATGCGGCAAAAAGTTGCATAGCAATACTGCTAAGTTGCCTCTTATCATATGTATGTTGGAATTGGGCCATCATCAAAGATCGCCCCTTTCTTGATACACTTTTCACGCTGCTCTGGCGTAAGACCAATGATGCCGTTCATCTTCGTGTCCTTCAAAGAGTCAGCATCTTCAGGGTTCGTCCCTTGGAGCTGGGCCCCACTGAGGTCCGCCCCTTCGAGGTGGGCCTTGCTGAGGTCTGCTCCCCCGAGATCTGCCCCTTGGAGCTGGGCCTGCCAGAGGTGCGCCTCTTCGAGCTGGGCCCCGCCGAGGTGCGCCCTTTTGAGCTGAGCTTGTTCGAGGTGTGCCCCTTGCAGCTGGGCTTGTTCGAGGTATGCCTCTTCGAGCTGGGCATTCCAGAGGTTCGCTCCTTCGAGCTGGGCCTGTCTAAGGTCTGCCCCTTGGAACTGGGCCTGCACGAGATCCGCTCCTTGGAACTGGGCCCCATTAAGGTTCGCCCCTTGGAACTGGGCCAAGCTGAGGTTCGCCCCTTGGAACTGGGCCAAGCTGAGGTTGGCTTCGCGGAGAGAGGCTCCTGCCAGCCAGGCTTGCTCTAAATCAGCACCAACAAGGTAGGCATGGTCTAATCGAACGCCTGTCGCATCGAGCAGTTGGGGATCAAATTGAGCATTCACTTTTTTCAACTCCTCCCGACGAGCACGTGGGAAGGATTCCTTGAACACGGTGATTAGTGCCTGGCTGAGTGAATCGAGAGGGATGGATGCAGTGGGAGGAGGCGGCTGTTGCTCTTGTAGCAAGGACCTTTTAGGGATGATGAGAACTTGGGCTAGTGAGCCGGGCGGCTCGTAGGCACTTGCCTCCGCTTTTCTGAGGCGCAAATGGGCTACGGCCAGATCAAAGGCTTGGCGGTAGAATCGCTCGTAACCGGGCTGCAAGAACGTGCGCAGGGTGATCGCAGCCCCCACCTTGGCCTCTGTTCTCTCGCTTCCTAATCCTTCGACGACCTTTTGAAATCGCTCCTCTGCTTGCTTCTCTCGCTCAGCTTCCTGATCTTTCAACCAATGCTGTTGTTCCTCTTCTCGTCTCTCTCGTTCGGCTTGGCGATCCTCCAACCAATGCTGTTGTTCCTCTTCCCGTCTCTCTCGTTCGGCTTGGCGATCCTCCAACTCTCTGTCTTGTGCGGTTCGTTGATCCTCTGACTCTTTCTTCTGTGTATCTTTTCGATTCACGCGCCACTGCCAGAAGCCGATGAGCGCACCACCGACTAGGACAAGTGTTGTGAGGAAACTGGAGAGGATCGTTGCCCCATAATTCCACCACCAGTCGTTCTCATGCTGAAGCTTCTCTTTGTTCAATGCAGTCACGGTCGCATCCTCTGTTGGCGTCGCCTGCACCGTTGTCGTTACCGATATAGCGAGTCCCGACGCTCTTTCATATGCGCGAGCCGCCGACACCGGAACCCACACCAAGAGTACCAGTAGAGGCAGCATACCTGCAAGGGCGATACCTGCTTTCCATCTATTTCTCTTGAACCAGTGCATATGTAGAGCCTTCACCGTCCAATGATTGAACTTCCTAGAAAGAGAGCGCTCATTTCCTTCAGAATACTACATCAAACAGATTAATCAGTAAACCCAGAGTAGAGCGGGTCCTGGGGAACTGCTCAAGGACTTTTGTTGTATCTGGCGGGAAGAAGAGTAATATATGCCTCAAAAATGAAGAGTATCAGATTTTTCATCCAATTCCAATCGGCTCTACGAGCTATGCAACACCATACAGCCTTCTAAAAATTCGGCACGGTCAATCTTGCCTTTTCCTCACCTGGAAGCGTGAAATCTGGAACCTGGAAAGGGTACAGGTGAAGCGTCAGTTCACTTATAGACTCGATCATCAGCTGTTTCTTCCCTAAAACATTCAAAGGGGGCCGGTCGCGATGACTGGCCCCCTTTCCTCTGAAGCAGAACCGAAGCTATTGTCCATGCTGCTGTAAGTAGCGCTCGATAGCAGGAAGCTCATCCGGATTGGCCGGGTGAAATCCTCCGTTTTCATTGATATAGACCAAGCGCGTATCTTGAAAATGCAGAATCATAGCTGGGTGATGATTGCCATTTACATCCGCGAAACTCAGCGTGACCGGAATCAAGTTATCGCCGTTCCCGTAGAGCCGTGGCCCGATGTAGATACGCGCCTTAGAGCCATCGCCGCCAGGGAGCTCGATCACCTCAATACGTCCATTGAGATTTAACGCGATGAAGTGGCTCGGATTGCTCGACGAGTCATTATGGCCGACAATGGCATCGGTTTGAAACGTTCTTGGGCGTCCATAGTGAAGATCGTCCCATGTCGTATTCCACCAACTGACGACCAAGGTCAAGAGCGTCCACAACACCAGCATGACGATCATCCCCAGGCCCAGGAGCAGCAAGGGGTGCACGCGCAACTTCCCTCTGCGCCTTCCACCCGTCCGGCTCAAGCGAGGCATTTTCGGGCGAGGGCCAGTGGAGGCACTGCCAGGCGTGGCCTGCTCATCTTCCTCCGTCTGCGGGGAGCGAAGACGAGAAGCGCGCTGCACCACCGGCGTGATGCTCGTCATCCCCTGCTGATCGACATCACTTTCCAGAGGACGATGGCGCAGCGCACTGCGCGGCATGACATGCTCGTTTGATTCCAGGACAGGCATCGGCTTCTCCTTTTCCTTGTAGTCACAACAAAGCAGTCTGTTGACAACAATACGAGAAGAAATAGGACGCGAGAAAGAAGAACGCCGAGAAGGAATGGATACGGCTCCAGACAACGTATTGGTCGGAATCTCGAACCGCTACTGATGAGTATACCTTAACATAACATCTCCGCAAAATCCAGGTGTCTATACGATACTTTTCGCCAGGGACGAAGTATGGCATGCTGCCAGAGGGAAAGCGTTACCCTCTGGCAGCAAATGCTCTTCCTAACGCACTTCCACCTCCTCTCATGCACCACTGCGCAGCACGCTCTTTATGGAAAGAGCGCCATCGCAGGCTGTAATGAGGTCGTCAACAGAAGTCGCTGATCGTGTGCCTCTGCCTGTGATGTGAGCGAGGAACCATCGGTGAGGACTTCCCCGCTCTCCAGCAGATAGAGCTGCTGGAAAAGCCTTCGTGCGCGCGAGAGACGCTGACGCACCGCAGCCTCACTCAGGCCGAGTGCCTGCGCGATTTGGTGCGAGGGCAGCCCGCCGATGATTGACAGCACCAGGCACAGGCGGAGCGTCTCGGGCAGCTGCGCCATGGTCCGCTGAACCGCGTCACGCTCAGCGAGGAGATCTGCCGGGTCCTGTACAGCGCTCGTCATGCCATACCCGGCAGGCTGTACGGGTGTAGGGCGCTCACCCACCAGCTCGCCATCCTGCTCTTCCTGCTCCTCCTTGCGCAGGGCAGCGAAGGGCACAAAGCGCACGAGGCTGCGCCGCCGGAGCGCCATGCGCGCAGTATTTGCAGCAATCTGCATCAGCCAGGCTTTGGCGTGGAAGTTCGCGCCGCTTGCCTGCCGCGCAGCTTCGATGGCTTTGAAGGCCTGAACGAAGGTATCCTGGGTGAGGTCCTGGCTCTCGTGCCAATCGCCGGTGAGCCCGTAGATCACCCTGAACACCAGTCGGCCATACTGGTGAATGAGCGCCTCAGTTGCCTGAGCCGCAGGCATATTGATACTCATCGTGTTGCTTCGCCTTTATGAATGTGCTGCATGCAGACGTTCTACTTACAGAGATGCATTACGGACGGATTTGTGACAAGGAGAACGGTGGAATCGATGCGTAGTGGTCTTGTAGCGTGTGTGCAGCGTATGCACCTGGTCTCTGCTCTGAGCATACCTGAAGGCGAGGGGAAACGCAAGTGGCCCATGGAAACGCTCAGTGTATTTTCAGCGGATTCTCAGCTTTCTTAGGTGTAAAGACGAGCTTCAATCAGGCCGTTTTTGTGCAATGTGCATTGACCAAGCAGTAGCCTGTTGTTGCACTGGAGCAGCAAACGGGATCAGCTTTCATCCCAGAGGGAGAGAGCCGTGACGCTGTCGGTCTGCTGCACGCGGCGTGCTACCCGCAAGTTGGACACGAACACCCCGAGCAGGCGCACTGCCCGCTTCTGGTTGCCCAACTGGAACAGCAGGGTATGCAGCACGGGGAGCATCTCCCGTGCTTGCCGGAACCCCTCTGCGCGACTTGTACTGCGCGTGATGAGCTGAAAATCGCTCCAGCGCACCTTCATCATGCTGAGGGCGCGAGCCTCCAGCGAGAGAGCCGTGAGCCGGCGCTCTACCTGTTCGGCCAGGTTCGCCAGGATGGCCTCCATCTGGTCGCGGTCGGTGATATCTCGCTCGAGGGTGATTTCTTTGCTGATCGATTTTCGCTCGCGCACCGGCTCGACAGGTCGTTCGTCCTCCGCCCGCACGTGCTGGTAGAGCAGGCTTCCGCGCGATCCCAGCAGTTCACGGAGCTTTTCCTCGCTCATCTGCCTGAGGTCGGCCCCGGTCAGGATGCCACGTGTTCGGAGCGCTGTCGCGGTGACTTTGCCCACGCCGAAAAATTTCTCAACCGGGAGCGCATCGAGGAATGCCGGAGCCTGTGCCGGTGTGATGACGGTCAATCCGTCGGGCTTGTGGGCATCGGATCCTAACTTGGAGAGCAGCTTATTGAAGGAGACCCCCGCCGAGGCCGTTAACCCCATTTCCTCGCGGATTTGCTCTTTGATGGTGCGGGCCAGTTGCACCGCCTCCTGGAAGTCGCTTACATTTGAGGTGATATCAAGGTGCGCTTCATCGAGGCTGAGCGGCTCCACGAGGGGCGTGGCGCCCTTGAAGATCGCCATGATCTCGTGCGAGATGGCACGTTTGGTGAAGTACAACTCTAAAATAAAGCCATCCCTTTCCCTGTCTTGATTTTACGAGTAAAAAGACATCGGTGTAACACACTTGTATTCATTTTAAGGTGTTGGCACGACATGCGGAGTTGGAGTCACGATAATGATCTGAGTTGGGGCGGGAGCAGGCTGGGGGGCAAGAAAAATGAAGGCACCCAGGAGGAGCAGTGCAACTGCAGTGATGACAATCATTGCCTCAAATGATCGTCGGAGTGAGTACAACATTTTTATCCTTATTTCCTGTGCTAGCTCATAGGTGGCCTTGAGATGCATCCATGCGTCTGGACTCACATCATAGAGATTGATTCCAGAATGTATCCGTACGCCTACAAAGAAACGAGCCGCATAGAACAGACAGACGAACCATACCAGAAGGGGCAAGAAGTAGAGAAGAGACAACATAAGCTTCATAGGGAAAGAAACATTCAATGCTCCAAGCTGCTGGCGAAAATCGCTGAATGCATAGATAGCGATGTAGAGAACTTGTAATGCGCTCATTAGACCGATCAATTGCTTAGCTGCCTCTTCGGATTTATCCATATCTTGAACTACTGATTCGTCTCTAATACGACGCCAGTACTCGGCAGATGCGTTGAGTTGTTCTACTTCTTCGGGTGTTGGTGCTCGCCCTTGAACGTTGAGCTTGTTAGAAGTTTGTTGCGTACTGGTTTGCTGCCCCTGAAGAGGTACTGGCTGAGTGCCTTTTGTTCCTTGCTGTGACTGAGTTTGAGGTTGTTCGGGATCTGGTTTCGGTGTTTGCTCTTGTGAATGTGTTTCGGCCATACTTGGATCTCCTTTAATGATTTCTGCTGAGTTCAAAGTCACTTCTTTCAAGATAGACGTTTTCAGAAGGAAATACTCCAAAAGGATGTGCCTCGTCTCCTCATGTAGGTGGCATTTCGCTGCCATGCTCCTCCTGATGCATCCGCAGACGAACTTGTTCCACAAACGTACGATAGGGTTCTAGCTCCGCTAATTTGGCCTCTAGTTCTGCGATCCGTGCTTCACGTTTGACGCTGGCCTCAGCCTGCACGGTAAATTGCTGCTGTACTTTCAGGTGCTGCTGTTGTGCCGTGCGCAGGCGTTCCACCAGTTGCGGCTTTTTGTAGGCAAGAAGTGGATCACGAGGAGAAACCATCTCTTCATCATTCGTCGTGCTTTTGCGTTTGATCCGTTTCTTTTTTGCCCCTGCGTGAACACATGCGTTCGGCTTGTTTCCCCTCATTGACTCCTTGCCAAATGGTTGAGTATCATTCCTGGTAAGAACGTCAGTTCTAGTATTTTTGGGGTCCACCTCTCAGTATTTTTGGAGGTCCCCTCTGTGACGTTGCAGGCGGTGTGTTTTGTACCTTGCCAAATAACCCGGCCACTTCGCCATAATTCTTTGCCACTGGCAAAGCACTGATGGCAATTGCCTGCCAGAGAGCCGCTTTTCAGCTATACAAGTACGACAGAGAAAGGTAGCCTACAATGTAGGATCCCCATGGGGCGTATTTTGTAATCCTGAGCGTGCTTCTGCACGAACAGAAAGTTGACGTGCAGATACAACCTCTGAGGAGGCGAAGTACTCTTGCAGCAAGGGATGCCGAAAGGAGTATCCACCACCGACCTTTCGCAAGAGCATTTGACCTGCTGCGTCATCGAGGAATGCGACATAGTGCCAGGGGATCGATATACATTCTGCTTGCCAGAGCCAGAAGTGCAAGATGTAAGGTTGCCAGGCAGCACCTAGCCCGAGGACCAGCCCGCCGACCAGCCCGTAGACCAGCCCGTAGACCAGCCCACCGATGTGCCCGCCGTTCTGCCCACCGACCAGCCCGTAGACCAGCCCGAAGAATAGCCCTAAGAGCAGTCCGCCGACTAGCCCGTTTTCTACGGAACGTCGTATCCACTCGTTTGGAGAAAGTGCGAGGCGCTCGGTCAGTTGCCTGGAGGATGTAAGCCCTCTGAGCAGCCCGACGAACAGCCCGAAGACCAGCCCGCCGACTAGCCCACCGACCAGCCCGACGAACAGCCCGCCATACAGCGCGAAGATCAGCCCGACGAACAGCCCGCCGACCGGCACGCCGACCAGCCCATATCGTGCCTCCTCCCATGACCAGGTGAGGGTTTCCTCTGGCTCTATCTCATCCAGCCCGAAGAGCCAGAAGACCGGCCCGAGGAGCAGCCCGACGATCAGCCCGACGACCAGCCCGCTGAGCAGCCCGCTGAGCAGCCCGACGTACAGCCCGACGTACAGCGCGAAGAACAGCCCAAAGTACAGCCCGATGCTCCACCGATAGAAGGCTCTTCGCCGTGTGGGAAGCCAATCTGGTTGGAGTTGTTCCAGGTAGAACTCGGTCTGATGATGCTCTGTCATCTGATGAGCCAGCCAGGCTAGCCAGTGTTTAGTCTGTGGCTCTGAGGCGCGCATACGTGGCCCTTCCCGCTGGAGCATTCGCTCAACGTAGTCGTGAAAGAGTCGATGCTGCTGATCTGTCGGGGCGGTGTTCACAAGCGGTAGCAGGTCTTGCGCTGACTCGCCATGATACGCGAGGATGAGGACTTTGAGCAGGAGCGGTGTTGTTGCAAGCCCACGGAGGGGTTCACTCTGGTGCAAGGCACGTTGCAGCCCGTCTACTTCCTCTCCTAGTGCTGAAAGATAGTCATCGACCTGCTGAGGCGAGAGTGGTTGGACTGCTACTGCGGTGCGCAGGGAAAGCCGTTCTGGTTGTTCCAGGTACTCTTTCGTCCGGCTGCAGACAACCAGAGATCGGTGTGCTTGACGCATATAACTGTTCACCGCTCGTATACAGGCCGGTTGAGCATGTGGAGCTACCTCATCCAGTCCATCAAGTAGGAGAAGCAGCTGGTTGTTTGCAACCCAGGCTTGCCCGATCGCGGGAGCCACCTGATACTTCGTCTTGAGTTCCTCGATCACCCACTGCTCAAGCGGTAATTGCTTCGTTGCCCATGAGGAGAGTGTGAGCACCACGGGAATAGGAGCCTCACTGTGGGGCGACCTGGCTCGTTGAAGCAGGTCACGAGCCAGCTCCAATAGGAGTGTCGTTTTGCCGGCGCCTGGTTCACCCAGAATGAGCAGTTGGCCTTTCGTCTTGTCGGGGTTGTCAAACACTTCAAGGATCTTCGTGTCGGGTGGAAGGGATTGTGCCGGTTCTAGTGGGTCATAAAGCTTCAGATCATAGCGGCTTCCCACCCGCTCGCGCAGTGATAACGGTAGAAGCTGCCCGTCATAGTAGAGCGAGTTTTCGAGAAAGCCCGCGATCCATATGGCCGTCACGCGATCCAGCATGATCCGACGGTTTTTGCGGGAATAGATGCCCTGAGTTGCTGGAGTCGGGTAGCGTCGATTGATGAGCCGGAGTCCCCCTGTGAAGATGAGCAGACCAAGCCCAACCAATGCCCAGAGCAATGGATAGTCGAGGACGGATCCGAGGGGCGTATTGGAGTAGATTGTTCCCCAGGGAGTGACGAGCCAAGTGGCAAAGATGTTGAGTACGATCCCTAAGATGATCGTTCCCCACACGAAGCCTCGCTGCTTCCAGAGCCACTGGCAAAGACGGACCCAGGCTGGTCGTGGCGATGCGCCCGGTTGTTGCAACGGGTCTGCCATCCTCAACTCCTTAGCGGTTTACGTTCATCCTACTTGCTCCTTTCATAGAGCATCCATCCTGCCTCTTGTTTGATCCAGTTGAATAACAATAGTTTGCCACAATACTCGACTGCATTGCCAGTGTGATTTTCCCCATAACCTGACCCACCTCCTGAAGCATAAGCTGGCAACAAAGGACCATCACACCTGCTTTTAAAGGAAGCAAGCGGTCAATACCCTGAAAGATATTCTGACCACAAGTTTGATTTGTGAAGCATAAGCTGGCAGCAGGTATTCTCACCCATTTTTGTCCTTTCACGCCAGTTTTTCATCAACTTTCTGTCTCAGATATGCTGCAAAACGGCCATGATATCTTTCACAGGATTGTTTTTTCCGTTCCCATCAGGTATTCTTAGCAGAAGAAATAGGTAAAAAGACCCAAGAGAGGCTGTATGTTGACGCCATCCGAGTTCGAATCTTGGTGCAGAGAGCTTCAGCTTTCGCCAGCTGCACGCGAGATGATCGCTGCCATTCGCAGGTCACGGCCAGCACGCCGTGTCGCCTCTCGCGCCAAGAATGTGAGCGGAGCCTACCCGTCTCGCAAAATGGGGGTCACGATCCAGTTTGAGAGCCACACTGTCGAACTGTGGGCGATTTACCTCATGGAGCACGACCCTGATGTGCTCGAATTTTACGAGCAGCCCCAGACCTTCAAACTGCGCTATCAGGCCAAATCTGGTACGAAGATGCTGGGGCATTACTACACGCCGGACTTCCTGGTCCTACGCAAACATGGCGTCGGCTTTGAAGAGTGGAAAACGGAAGATGAGCTGCACCGCCAGGCAGAAAAACAGCCATTTCGCTACCACCGCATGGACGATGGCACCTGGCGCTGTCCACCTGGCGAGGAGTATGCTCAGTCACATGGCCTCTCCTTCCGCGTCTGTTCTTCCGCCTCGCTCTCGCGGACCTACATCGAGAACCTGATCTTTCTGGACGACTACATCGGGTTCATGCCCACGATACCTCACCAGGTGCAGGCACGCCTCGTTGATCTGGTTCGTGAGACACCAGGGATACCGCTTGCCGCGGTGGTTGGAGAAGGCTCAGGTATTCGTGCCAATGATGTCTACGCGATGCTCGGTCAGGAAATGCTCTACACCGATCTGCACGCCGCCCATCTTCTGCAAACGTGGCATGTCCACCTCTATCTCGACCAGGCGCAGGCTGAAGCATATGCCCATCTGCTTCCCGTCCGTGTGACGGAGCGAGGTGGCGCCTCCCTCACTGATCCAGCCTCTGCACTTGCCCCCAACGCGCTCCTGCTGTGGGATGGACGCCCCTGGACCGTCGTCAATCCCGGGGAAACCACCATTACCCTCCTGCCAGAAGTCGGGCTGCCCATGCAAGTCCCCGCGCCCTTTTTTCTCCAATTGCTCGATGCCGGGACCATCACCCTCCTGCGTGGCACCTCCGCCCTTGCGACCGATCCTGAAGTCGAGCGCCTCATGGCACAGGCCAGCCCGACCAATCTGCGCACCGCCAATGAGCGGTTCCGGCTGGTGCAGGCATATCTCGAACATCGAACCGAGCTCTACGCAGAGACATCGCTGCGCACCCTGCGTCGCTGGGTCAAAGCGTTCCAGCACGCGCAGGCGAGCCTCGGGTGTGGGTATGTGGGCTTACTGCCGCGCATCTCAGCGCGCGGCAACCGCACGCCCAAGGCCCCACAAGCGGCACGCGAGTTGATGGAGGCCTTCATTACCGAGCAGTTTGAGACGCCGCGACATGCACCCGCCGCGTCAGTGTACCGGGCCTACTCGCAAGCGTGCCTCGCACAGAAGCTCTCGCCGCTGACTGCTCGCGCCTTCTACTACCGGACCAAGCAGCGGGCAGGCGTGGCACAAACGGAAAAACGCTCCGGGGTACGCGCGGCCTACCAGGAAACACCCTGGGTGTGGGAATTGGAGTACATGACCCCTCGGCACGGCGTGCGTCCGCTTGAAGTGGCCCATATCGATCACACACCGCTTGACATCGAATTACGCTGCTCTTCAACCGGCAAGCTGCTGGGCAAGCCCTGGGCCACCTTCATGACCGATGCCTACTCGCGCAGACTCCTCGCCGTCTATTTGACCTTCGATGCCCCCTCCTACCGCTCAGTGATGATGGCGCTGCGCATCTGTGTGCAACGCTTTGGGCGTTTTCCCCAACATCTGATCTTTGATGGGGGAAAAGAGTTCAACAATCTCTACCTGGAGACCCTGCTGGCACGCTTTCACTGCACCGGAAAAGCTCGCCCGTGGGCGAAACCACGCTATGGGTCCGTCATTGAACGCTTGTTTGACACCGCCAACAAAGAGTTCATCTACAATCTGCTCGGAAACACGCAGGCAGCCAAACAGAGACGCCTGCTGACAAAAGCCGTTGACCCAAAGGAACTGGCCGTCTGGACGCTTGGAGACCTGTACACCTACCTGGTGGAGTGGGCCTACCAGGTCTACGATCAGAACGAGCATGGTGGTATTGGACAATCGCCACGCGATGCCTACCTGTGGGGGATGAAGCAAGGCGGTGAGCGCGAACATCGCCAGATTGCCTACGACGACACCTTTCTGCGCGATACCTGTCCCAGCACCAGCAAAGGAACGGCGAAGGTGCAGCCTGGCAGTGGGATCAAGGTGCAGCACTTCTACTACTGGAATCATGACTTTCGCAATCCGGAGGTCATCAAGACGAGCGTTCCCGTGCGCTATGATCCCTTTGACATCGGAGTGGTTCACGCCTATGTGCAGGGACACTGGATCGTCTGTCGTTCCCCGTACCACAGCCTCCTGGAGGGACACACCGAGAAAGAGTTGCAGGTGGCAACCGCGGAGATGCGCAAACAGGTCAGGCGTGACCAGGCGCAGGCGGATGTGTCTGCAGCACGGCTGGCGACCTTCATCGCCTCCGCGCATGCGCATGAAGACCTCGTGCAACAGCGCTTGCGCGATCTGGAGGGCAAACAGGTGCTGGAGGTGATTGCACGCATGTCACCGGTTTCCGTGTTTACGGCCACCCTCCCCCCTGATGCCACACGCGACCTCTCCTTACCGCCATCAGAGGTCGCGGCGCAGTTAGCTCCGGTTGATCTCACGAAATTGCCGGCGTTGGGAGATTACCGCTAATGGAACACACAGAACTGCTCGCTCTTTCGTCTGAAGAGAAAAAAGCCTGGTTCAAGCAAGCCACCATCACCCATCGCCTGTTGGAACAGACCGACCGTGCCGTCATGCGGGCGATCCGCGAACATGGAGGGTTCGCCTATGTGTTCGTCTATGGTCCCAGCGGCGCGGGCAAGACCACGATGATCCGCCAGGTGAGCCAACGCTTGAACGGAAACACTCCCTCGTCTCGCGCCTGGAATGCAGGCTCTCCTTCGAGCGCCAGCTTCACGCCCATTCCCGTGTTGGTGCTCGAAACCCGTCCACCAGATGGGGCGGCCTTCAACCGTGCTGACTACTACCGCAACGCCCTCGTCAAGCTGGGCGAACCCTTCTATGAACATCGCAGGTTGGTTGACATTCACACGGAGTACACCGGAGAGAGACGAACGCCGGGACGAGGCAAAGCGGCCCACTTCAATGACTCGTCGGAGCTGCGCCAGGCGATGGAGCAGGCGATGGGGCGGCATGATGTGCAGGCCGTGATCCTGGATGAAGCCCAGCATCTGATGATGATTGGGAGCAGTGCCTCTGGCAGTTCGCTGCTCGATCAACTGGAGTGGATCAAGAGCATGACCAATGTGACCGATATTGTTCATATTTTGGTCGGCACCTATGATTTGTTGAGCTTTACCCGCTTGAATGGGCAGACGTCGCGGCGTGGTTTGCCGATCCATTTCCCCCGCTATCAACTCCAGCGCGAGGAAGATTGTACCGAGTTCCAGGCGGCGCTCTTGGCGTTGCTCAAGAAAGTCCCGCTGCATACCGATACCGAAACCCTGGTCGTCAAGCACTGGCTCTATTTCTACGAACGCTGTATTGGCTGCGTGGGCGTGTTGAAGGACTGGTTGCTTCGCGCCGTCTCAGCCAC
>Ga0070698_100003807_pt1 | contig 16571 bp, 13 predicted proteins | sample KBSK1502metaG_FD_65477 | JGI IMG/M metagenome (GOLD analysis project Ga0070698, IMG submission 65477) | Corn, switchgrass and miscanthus rhizosphere microbial communities from Kellogg Biological Station, Michigan, USA - KBS K1-50-2 metaG | ecosystem: Host-associated > Plants > Roots >...
GCGGCTTCGACCCCGACGAGTTCTGGCACGCCTGGGCGCGCGGCCGCGACATGACCGTCGACATCTTCGCGCCCGACTGGAACGTCTGGGACTGGGTCGAGAAGGATCTCAAGGAGGTCCGGCGCATCTTCAACGTCGCGCCGGCCGGCCGTCTGTCATCCTGAGCGGAGCGAAGGATCTCATGTCGGTTGCAAGCGGCGATGAGGTCCCTTCGACTACGCTCAGGGCAGGCCTTCGCTTACGCTCAGGACGAAATGAAGGCTACACCACCGGACTCGCGCCGCCGTCGACGTTGATGGCGACGCCGGTGATGAAGGAACCGGCGTCGGAGCAGAGGAAACAGGCCATGCGCGCGAACTCCTCGGCCTTGCCCATGCGGCCGATCGGGATGCGTCCCTTGGCCATGCCGTCGATGAACTGCTGGAAGGTCTGATCCTTGCCGAGCGCCTTGTGGCGGCGCACCCACTGGTCGCTTTCAATCAAGCCGACCAGCATGGCGTTGACCAGGACGTTGTGCTGGGCGTTCTCCTTGGAGAGCGCCTTGGTCAGCGCGAGACCCGCAGCGCGGCTGACGCTGGTCGGCGTGCTGTCGGCGCCCGGCGCCTTGGCGCCGATGTTCAGCACATTGACGATGCGGCCCCATTTACGCTCGCGCATTCCGGGGAGCGCGAGGCGCAGCAGGCGGATGGCGGCGAACAATTTCAGGTCGAGGTCGCCCTGCCAATCCTCGTCGGTCACCGTCTCGAAAGGCTTGGCGTGGCTGATGCCGGCATTGTTGACGACGATGTCGACCTTGCCGAAATCGGCCACGACCTTCTTGAAGGTGTCGGCGATCGGCTGTGCCTTGGCGACGTCGCAGGAATAGGCCTCGACCTTGGCGTTGGTCTTGCCGGCGGCCTTGGCGACCTCGGCCTTGGCCGCGGCCAGCACGTCGGCCTTGCGCGCCAGCAGCGCCACCGAGGCGCCCGAGGCGGCGAATTCCTTGGCCATCGCCAGACCCAGGCCGGTGCTCGAACCGGTGATGAGGGCCACGCGGCCATCCATGCGTACGTCCATTGTTCCCTCCGTTTTACTTTTTGAGTGTAGCGATTGCCGCCAGCACACGCTCGGGGGTGGCTGGCGCATCGAGCCGCACTGCGGTCTTGTGGTCACCGACCGCCGCGATGGCGTCCTTGAGCGCAGTCCAGATGGCGGTCGCGAGCAGCAGCGGCGGCTCGCCGACCGCCTTGGAGCGGAAGATGGTGGCTTCGCGCGACGGCGCGTTCTCCAGCATCGTCACGTTGAAGATCGCCGGCACGTCGCGGCTGCCCGGGATCTTGTAGGTCGACGGACCGACGGTGCGCAGCCTGCCCTCGTTGTCCCACCACAGCTCCTCGCAGGTGAGCCAGCCCTGGCCCTGCACGAAGGCGCCCTCGATCTGACCAAGATCGATGGCGGGATTGAGCGAGGCGCCGCAATCCTGCACCAGGTCGGCGCGCAACACGCGGCTCTCGCCGGTGAGCGTGTCGATCGCCACTTCCACCGCAGCCGCGCCGAACGAGAAATAGAAGAACGGCCGGCCGCGCATTGCCGCGGCATCCCAATGGATCTTGGGCGTCTTGTAGAAGCCGGTGGCCGACAGCGACACCCGACCCAGCCAGCAGAGCCGCGCCAGCTCGCCGAAGCCCACGACCTGGTTGCTGCCCGGCTTGGCGATGCGCACGGTGCCGTCGGCGAATTCGATATCGCCGGGTGCGGCGCCGAAATGCTCGGCGGCGAACACGATCATGCGCTGCTTGATGGTGTTGGCCGCCTCCCACGCCGCCCAACCATTGAGGTCCGAGCCCGTCGAGGCCGCGGTCGGCGAGGTGTTGGGCACTTCGGCGGTCGAGGTCGCCGAGGGCCGGATGCGGTCGAGGTCGACCTTGAAGACCTCGGCCACGACCTGGGCCACCTTCACGAACAGCCCCTGCCCCATCTCGGTGCCGCCATGGTTCAGGCGGATCGAGCCGTCGGTATAGACATGCACCAGCGCGCCGGCCTGGTTCATGTGCGGCAGGTTGAAGGAGATGCCGAACTTCAACGGGAACAGGCCAAGCCCGCGCTTGAGGATCGGATGGGTGCGATTGAAGGCGTCGATCTCGGCCCGCCGCCGCTCGACGTCGCTGCTTTGCTTCACCTCGGCCCAGCAGCGCGCCAGATGATTCTCTTCGACTTTCTGGCCGTAAGGCGTCTCGTCACGGCCCGCGGCATAGAAATTGAGCGCTCGGATCTGGTTGGCGTCGCGGCCGAGATGGTGCGCGATGCGGTCGATGGCATCTTCCATGACCACGACGCCCTGCGGGCCGCCAAAGCCGCGGAAGGCGGTGTTGGACTGCCGGTTGGTGCGGCAGCCATAGCCCGTGGCGCGGACATGCGGGATCCAATAGGCGTTATCGACGTGGGTGAGCGCGCGTGCGAGCACGCCAGGGGTCATGTCGAGACTCCAGCCAGCGTCGGCCGCCAGCACCGCGTCGAGCGCCAGCACGCGGCCCTGCTCGTCGAAGCCCACCGTGTAGCGATAGTCGAAGCCGTGACGCTTGCCGGTCGCGACCATATCGATTTCGCGCGGCAGGCGAAGCTTTACCGGCCGGCCCGTCTTGGCCGCCGCCAGCGCCGCGGCGCCGGCCACCCACGAAGCATTGCTTTCCTTGCCGCCAAAGCCGCCGCCCAGGCGGCGCACGACGGTCGTTACGCGATTGAAGTCGCAGCCTAAAATCTCGGCGCAAACGTGCTGCACTTCGGTGGGATGCTGGGTCGAGGAATGAACGACGAGGTCGCCGTCCTCGCCTGGCAACACGAAGGCGATCTGGCCTTCGAGATAGAAATGCTCCTGCCCGCCGACGCTGAACTCGGCGCTCAAGCGATGGGGCGCCGCCTTCAGCGCCGCGTCGGGATCGCCGCGCAGGATGGTCGAGGGCGGCTGCACATAGGCCTGCTTGGCAAGCGCCGTAGCGATATCGAGGATCGCCTCCGTCGGCTCGATGTCGATCACAGCGCGTTCGGCCGCGGCGCGCGCCGCGTCGAGCGTGTCGGCGACCACGACCGCCAGCGGTTGGCCCGCGAACTCGACCTCGTCCTCGGCAAACAGCGGTTCATGCTTGCCGGGGCCGGCGATGTTGTTGTGGCCCGGGATGTCGCCGGCGGCAAACACGCCCGCCACGCCCGGCGCCGTTGCGGCCTGGGAAAGATCGAGCCGGCGCAGGCGACCACTGGCGATCGGGCTCAGCACCAGCGCGGCATGAAGGGTGCCTGGCGGCTCGGGAATGTCGTCGATATAGAGCGCCTGGCCAGTGACGTGCTTCAACGCGCTGTCATGGCGTTGGGCGGTATGGACCTGGCCGTTCATAGCGCTTCGACCTCGACCGCGCGCTCAGGCTGGGTGATGCGCCAGTAGAGACGGCGCAGCAGATTGGACGCAGCGGAAAGCCGATACGACGCCGTACCACGCCAATCGTCGATCGGTTGGAAATCCTGTGCCACGGCGGCGGCCGCGGCTTCGAAGGCTGCCGCTGTGACCGGCTGGCCCTTCAACGCCTGCTCGACACGGCTGGCCCGCCTGGGCGTTGCCGCCAAGCCGCCGACGCCGATGCGCGCCTCCTCGATCTTGCCGTTCTTGATGCGCAGGCGGTAGGCAGCAGCCACCGTGGAAATATCCTGATCGCGCCGCTTGCTGATCTTATCGCAGAAGAACACCTCGCCCGGCCACAGCTTGGGCAGGGTGAGGCTTTGGATGACCTCGTCGGCCGCCAAGGCCGTCTTGCGATAGGCGAGGAAGAACTCCTCCAGCGGCAGGTCGCGCGTGCCGCGCTGGGACACGAGCGTGAGTTTCGCCTCCAGCGCCATCAGCACCGGCGGCATGTCGCCGATCGGCGAGGCCGTGCCGATATTGCCGCCGAGCGTGCCCATGGTGCGGATCTGCCGCGACCCCAGCCGCGACAGATAGGCCTTCAGCGCCGGGAAATTGGCGATCAGCACCGGCATCGCCTGGGCATAGGTCGCGGCGGCGCCAATCGTGATCTCCTTCTTGTCCTCGCGCATCGCCATCAGCTCGGGCACATGCGCCACATGGATGATCGCGGCCGGCGGCTCGCGCGCCCGGCTGGCCAACAGGCCGAGATCGGTGGCGCCGGCCAGCAGAAGCGCGTCGGGATGCCTGTTCCGCAACGCCAAAAGGTCGGCGAGCGAGCGCGGCGCATGAAAGGCGCCGAACGACGCCGAATCTCTTCGCCCCGGCGCAGAGGCCACCGGCTCGACCGGCAGGCCGGCGGCCCTGGCCAACGCCGCGACGATCGGCCGATAGCCGGTGCAGCGGCAGAGATTGCCGGCGAGCACATCGTGGATGATGTCGAGGTCGGGGTCCTCGCCGCCCAAGGCGAAGGCGTAGGCCGACATCACGAAGCCCGGCGTGCAAAAGCCGCACTGTGTGGCATCTGAATCGGCCATTGCGGTCTGCACCGGATGAGGCCCGCCGTTCGGCCGGCGCAGGCCTTCGACCGTGCGCACCACTTGACCGTCGATCTGGCCCAGCAGCGCGATGCAGGAATTCATCGCCTCGCGCCGGCCGTCGGCGCGCTCCAGCACCACGGTGCAGGCGCCGCAATCACCCTCGGCGCAGCCCTCCTTGGTGCCCTTGAGCCCGCGATGATCACGCAGCCAGTCGACCAGGGTCGTCATCGGCGAAATGCCGTCGAGCTCCACCGGGTGGTCGTTCAGCACAAAACGAATGCGGTCGGCCATCCGGCCAGCATGATTGGGGCGCTTTCCGCGTGCAAGCCATCGGATTGGCGGCGTACTCTTCCTTATGTTGTGGCCATTCAATGGACACAATCTTGGATTGTAGTGGGATGGCCGACCCGCTAGCATTTCCACACTGGCCCTGTTGCCAGCTCCATTCAGGAGGGCGATGTGAAGGTTCTGGACGCCGAAGCAAAGCAGGCCGTTCAAGCGGTCATCGATTTCAACTTGGCGCAACTTCAGGAAATCCCGGGCTTCCTCTCAGCGGAGCCGGGCTTCCCCATCGTCGATGGCGCCGTCCGCAGGGAACCGGCCATCATCGTGTTCGTCTCGCAGAAGAAGCCGCCGACGCATCTGCTGGAAGAAGAACGCGCCCCCCGACAGCTCGGCCCGTACCGCGTCTCGGTCATGCAGGCCGACCCTCTGACGCAAGTCGAAGAGCTGATGAGCGACTCCGCGATCGCCGGCAGCTTAGCCGATTCGGCGCGGGGCCTGACCTACAAGCGTCTGGACGGCAATCCGATCGACAAGCCGTTCAAGGTCTCCACGGCCATGCTGTGTCATGTCGGTCCCGACGCCGGCTGGCCGATTCTTCAACCCTTCATCGAGGCAACCAAGAAGACGCTCTCCGTGGCGATGTATGACTTCAACGCCGACTACATCGCCAAGACTTTTGTCGAGACGATGCGCAACAAGAAAACGGTGTTGACCTGGGACGACGGCATGACCGCGCCGGAAACCAAGATCCGGACCAAGCTCAGGAAGATGCTGAAGAAGCGTCTCGACGGCTGGATCGTGCGCTGCGGCGGCGGCCGCCGTTTCGCCAGCGCCTATCACGAGAAGGTGGCGGTCCGCGATTCCAGCGCGTTCTGGCTGTCGAGCGGCAACTGGAGCCTGCGCAGCCAGCCCGAAATCGACCCGATCGGCGATCCGGCGTCGGCCAAGGGCATGTACAGCAAGGGCAACCGTGAATGGCACATCATCGTCGAAGACAAGAAGCTCGCCGAGGTCTTCGAACGATACATCCGGCACGATCGCGACGACTCGGAGAAGGAATCTAAAGCTGACGCGGCCATAGTATTGGATGTGCCGGAGCAGCCGCGTCTGCCGGATCTGTTCGTGCCCCTCGAGGCGCTGATGGCCGATGCGGCAGAAGGCGACGCACCGGCGCCCGTTGCACCGGCGGTGCTGCCCAAGACGCCGCGCGAGATAACCGTGCTCCCGCTCCTGACGCCGGACAACTATATCGGCCGCATCAAGAAGATGCTCGGCGACGCCAAGCGGTCGATCCATATGCAGTACGCGTACATCACCTACACCGACAAGCCGGTGGATCAGGAGTTCACGGCCTTGCTCGAGATGCTCGCCGGGCTGAGCAGCAAGCCCAATCTGGACATGAAGATCATCGTCGGCAGCAATGGCGCGGCGGACAAGGTCAGGAGGCTGGTCCAGGCCGGTTTCAATGAGACCGTCTTCCGCACCCAGCGCAACATCCACAACAAGGGAATCATCGTCGACGGCGAGACCGTATTGGTCAGCAGTGCGAACTGGTCGGGCGATGGGGTGCTGCGAAATCGCGATGCCGGGCTGATCATCCAAGACAAGGACATCGCGGGCTATTACCAGGGCGTCTTCCTCGACGACTGGGAAAACCGGGCCAGCGCGTTCCTGGAGGACGATGCACCCGTCATGGTCGCGGGCGATGCGGAAGAAACTCCTCCAGGAATGGTGCGGATGTCCTGGCGGGACTATTATGGTTGACAAATCCGCTCTTGACGGGACCGCAACTTTTGCGCGATATTCTGTGTATCGTTTAGCGCGGGATGGCGCGGGCGCCTTCCGCGAGGAGGCGGGGGCCTGATGGACAAGAATGGTTTCCTCACCAGCGAGTCATCGGATACGACCTGGATCAAGCCGCTCGGTCGCAATTGGAAAGAGGTGACTTATGCTGCCGTCGAGGGCCTCGCGGTATTCGAAGGCTGCATCATTCTCGGCACGGTCGCCCAGGCGCAGGCCGACAAACAGAGCATCAAGGACAACCCCGGAATTGTTCAGCCCGGTGCTGAACACTTCGGTATCGGCATCAGGGGCGCCCAGTTCCGGTGGAAGAACAACATCATTCCATACGAGATCGACCCCATGCTTCCCAAGCCAGAGCGCGTCCTGGAGGCAGTCAAACATTGGCACGACAACACCCCGATCGAGTTGGTGAAGCGAAATCCTGGTGACGCGGCGCACAAGGATTTCGTGGTTTTTCGCCCGGGCGGCGGCTGCGCCTCCGCCGTCGGCCGTCGCGGCGGCCGTCAGGAAGTCATCCTGGGGCCGGGTTGCAGCGCCGGTAACTGCATCCACGAGATCGGCCACACCGTCGGCCTGTGGCATGAGCAGAGCCGCGCGGATCGCGATAAATTCGTCTCGATCAACTTGGCCAGCGTCCAGCAGGCTACTCGGCATAACTTCGACCAGCACATTGCCGACGGCATCGATCTCGGCGTGTATGACTACGGATCGATCATGCACTATCCCAAGGACGCGTTCAGTGCCGACGGCAAGGACACCATCATTCCGAAGACCGCTGGTGTCCAAATCGGGCAGCGCGAGAAGCTGAGCGCCGGCGACATCGCGGCGGTGCTGAAGCTCATCAATGGCGCCTGAGTGGTGACACCATGGCGATCGTTATCGACAAACGTCAGGAGCTGGTAGGGCAAGACGGCATCCATGTCCTGATTGTCGGGGTGAGCGATTACCTCAATCTCCCCGACATCGACGACCCGTCAGCCGAACCAACGTGGTTCCTGAACAAGCTGACCTCGGCGGCCATCAGCGCTTTCACCACGTATGAATGGATCAGACATTCGCCGTTACGCTTGCCGTTGAAAACGGTGCGGCTGCTGTTGTCGCCCTCCGCGGCCGAACTTGCCGCGGTCCCGGCGCTTGCTGCGATGCCCGATATCACCGTGGGAGGTGGACGACGCGCGACCCGCGCCGCCTTCGATGCGGATGCACTCGCGTGGCGCAATGACGCCAACGCCAATTCCAACGACATGACGATCTTCTACTTCGCCGGCCATGGCATGCAGCGTGGGCCCGAAGAAGGTGTGCTGCTGCTCGAGGATTTCCTTGCCCCGGGACCGCCTTTGGCAAAGGCCTTCGAAATCGGCGACATCAGGAACGGCATGGCACCGTCCGATCAGTTGCCAAACATCGCCCTCACCCAGTTCTACTTCATCGATGCCTGCCTCAGTCGGCCCGAGACGCAGAAGAAGTACGTCAACCCGCAGGTACCCAACGTCTTCGGCGCCGTGCTGAATGGCGTCGACCGCCGCGAAGCACCCATGCTGTTCAGCACGGTCGACGGCGCGCTGGCGCTCGGCCGCCAAGGCCAGCCGAGTCACTTCGCGGAAGCCCTGAGGATGGCGCTGGATGTCGCTGCGGAAGATCCCGACGACAGCCAAGGCCCCACGCTGTGGCCCATCACGTCGATGACCATCAAGAACGCTCTCGACGCCTACTACAGGAAGCAGAACCTGGGCACCAAGGTAAAGATGGGCGGGGTGGTCGGCCAGCCGGTCATTCGCTACCTGGACCAGCCGCCCCCCGTAGACATCTCGATCCAGGTCCAGCCGGGCAATCACATCACGCCCTGCAATATCTGGTTGTACGACGACAACAATGTGCCGGCCTCGCAATTCGATGCCGCCTCAGCTCAGGCGGCGGGACTGTCCTTCGAGGCCACCGTCAGGGCCGGCTTCTATCGTGTCCAGATCGCGTCCGATCGCCTGCAAATGAACCCCTATCGCTCCGGCCAAAAATTCGTTACGCAAAGAGGTCCGTGGCCCTGGCTGCACAATCTTGCGGCGATCATCAAGCCCTAACGGCGACGCGAGAAGGCACCCGTCATGATCGACAAAACGGCGTCCCTAACTGTCCACTTGAGTGTCCCTACGAATCGGAGGTGGAGCACGAGCCTTCCGATCGAGGTTCGCGACGCCAAGAAACTCGTGTGCGTGGCGCGCGGCATCAGCGATGGCAAGCTCGCGGTGCCTGCCGGGAACTACTTTGTGACGGCGATGCTGCCTGACGGACAGCAGGTGGCCACCGAGAACATCGTGGAGATTGCACCAGGCGAAGACAAGATCGTGCCGCTGTCGCTGAGCGATATCGAATTCCCGGCAAGCCTCGAGAGCAAGAACACGTGGAGCGACGCGGTCAAGGATTTCGCACAGCCCGTTACCAAGTACTTCTCCCGGGTCAACTACACGATCATCACCGGAAACTGGCTGGGCGCGCGGATGGGAGCGGCCAGCGCCAACGAGTTCAGTCGCGCGCCGACGACCCGGACAAGCCTCGACGTGAAGTTCTCGGCTCAGCCGACCTGGATCGAGATCACAGAAGGCGACCAGAACACCTACCTCGCAGTTCCCGTCGACGACGACAGCACCACCACGGTGAAATGGGGCGTCAGCGAGACAGGAAAGCTCGATCTCGACTTCGATTTTAGCAACGGCGCCGTCAATTCGTTCTTCGATTTCATCCAGAGCGATCAGACGTTCGAAGCCCAGTCCGTCTCGCAATCGATAAACGAACAGGCCACGCAGGCCATCCTGGAAAAACGGCTCTCGCCGCTGCGGGCCGTCCTCGGCGCGTATGTCCTGGTGCGCTTCAGTCAACGAGACGACATGGACGACTGGACGGCAAAGCTCGTCGAGATCTACCCTTGGCTGCCGGATGCGCTTGCCATAAGGATCGAGTACCTGGCGCGAAACGGCAAACATGCGGAGGCGGCACGCCTGCTTCTCGAGGTGCCGAAGCGGGGAACGCCCTGGTTCCGGTCCGGCATCGGATATGTCGAAAAGCGCGCCAATCTCTACGCAAGGCTCGGCGAAGCCAGCCGCTCCGGCCTGGAGCTCGATGGGACACAACTGGAGCAGGTCAAGCATATCGCCGGCACGTTCAGCAAATTTGCGTCGGCCCTCGACATGACGCAGTTCACCACCGTGCTGTGCGGGATAGAGCGCATCGCCTGACCGCCGGCGCCGGAGCTCCGTGCGAGGGCGACGTCAAATCTTCACGACATCCAGGACCTGCTCCCCGCCATGATGGGGCGTCCAGGGAAACGCCACCGTCGTCAGGAAATCGCCGGGGATCAGCTGGAATTTCGACGAGCGGCGGACCTCCGCCGCCAGCACGTAGGAGTCGGACGACAAGAGCTGCTCGTCGACGGTGAAGCGAAACGGAATCCGGTCATGTTTGCCGTCGATCACGTCGATCGTCGTCTCGGCGACGCGCACGGACGGCGCATCTATCATGCTGACATCGTCGAGGCTGACAACCGCAACCGCGCCATTGAATTGTTGCGGCGAAGGCAGCCTGATAAAGCCGCGGATTTCCCGTGCGCCCATCCGACCCGCTCACGCGTTCCATTGGTTCAGCGTCCGCTGTGCGAATGACTTTGATCGTGTCGTTCCTCAGGCGCAAGCCTATGCCTTGCGCTGACCTACAGCGCATGATGAACTCCGCTGCCGCAACAAGAGCCCTGAAGATGGATCCCTACCGGTTCGGCTACTCCCCCGTCGTCGAGCGACCGAAGCTTTCCTGGCCCAAGGGCGTACGGGTCGCCGTCTGGGTCTGCCCCAACATCGAGCATTACGAATACCTGCCGGCCGAGGTCCGCATGCGCAATCCGTGGCCGCGCATGCCGCATCCCGACGTGCTGGGCTACGGCGGCCGCGACTACGGCAACCGGGTCGGGCTGTGGCGCATGTTCGAGGTTCTGGACAAGCACAAGGTGCGCTGCACCGTGTCGCTGTCGATGTCGGTGATTGAGATGTATCCCGAGATCCTCGAGGCCATGGAAGCGCGGCGCTGGGAGTATATGAGCCACGGCTACCTCAACACCCGCTATCACTGGGGCTACAGCGAGCAGGAGGAACGCGAGGTCATCGAGCACAGCAAGGCCACGCATTTCAGGCTGACCGGCCGCAAGCTGCGCGGCTGGTTCTCGCCGGCCGTCTCCAACACGATCAACACGCCCGACCTCGTGAAGGAAGCGGGCCTGGACTATTTCTGCGATTTCTACCACGACGACCAGCCGACGCCGGTTGCCACCAAGCATGGCCCCCTGATCCACGTGCCCTACACGATGGATATCAACGACGCCCTGATCTACCGACAGCCGTTCGAGGCCGCGGAATTCGCCCAGATGATCGTCGATCATTTCGATACGGTCTATCGCGAGGGCAGCGAGAACGGCCGCGTGATGTGCATCGCGCTGCACCCCTACATGATGGGAGCGCCGCACCGCATAAAACATCTCGACCGCGCCCTCGGCTACATCCGCCAGCACACCGATGCCTGGGTCTGCACCGCCGAGGACATCCTCGACTGGTACGTGGCCAATGGGCTGAAACCCTATCAGAACCATCTCGGCAAGGAGGCGTGAGATGAGCACCGCCCCTGTTCCGAAGAACCCGCCGCCGCTCAAGCCCGGGATGGACAATCCCTGGTACGATTACGCGCCCTTTCCCAAGCGGCCCAAGCTCACCTGGCCGCGCAACGCACGCGTCGCCTCCTTCGTGCTGCTGCACCTGGAATACTGGGAGCTGGTGCCGTCCGAGAACAGCTACAAGGATCCGCGTTTTGGCGGCGAGTTCGGCAGCTTCATGCCCGACTACCGCACCTGGACGCAGCGCGACTACGGCAACCGGGTCGGCATCTTTCGCGTGCTCGACGTGCTCGACCGCTATCAGATCCGTGCCGGTGTGGCCGTGAACGCGCTCGCAGTCGAGCGTTATCCCTATCTCGTCGAGCAGTTCAGGAAACGCAACTACGAGTTCATCGCCCATGGCCATTCGGCCAATCGCATGATTACCTCCAAGATGAGCGAAGCGGAGGAAAGGGCCGAGATCGCCGAAGCGATTGCCGCCATCGACAAGGCGGCGGGCGCGCGGCCGACGGGCTGGCTGGGCCAGGACTATGGCGAGAGCCAGCGCACGCCCCAGCTCCTGGCTGACGCCGGCCTCGACTATGTGCTCGACTGGCCGAACGACGATCAGCCTTATCCGATGAAGGTCGGCAAGAAGTTCGCCTCGCTGCCCAACCAGCCGGAATGGGACGACGTGCAGCAGCTTTGGTTACGGCGCATCAACACCACGCGCTATCCCGATCTGGTGGGTGAGGCCTTCGAGTTGCTCCATCAGGAAGGCGGGCAGGTGTTCAACCTGTCGATCCATCCCTGGCTGATGGGCATGCCGCACCGCATAAAATATCTCGACGAGGCGCTGCGCCGCATCGAGCGCTTCGCCAATGTCTGGCAGGCGACGCCGGGCGAGGTCGTCCGGCACTACATCGACACCATGATGGACTGACGCAATCGCGCTCCGACCCCTCGGCCTCCCCACCACCGGGGGAGGAAGTGGGTTGAATCTGCCCTAGCGCCGCGGGCAGAGCGGCGTCGGCGCCCCATCGATTGGCGTCAGCGAAAGGCCTTGGGTAGACATGACGCGGTACAGCGGCGCCTCCGTCTCATCGTCGGCCATCGGTATGACGCCGACGCCGAGGTAGCTGCCGGGCGAATCGGGTTCGAGCGCCGCAGCGACGATGCCTGCCGCCGCCTGTTCCATCGGTACCCACAGAGCACCGATCGGCACCTCGACCGTCTTCCCACTCACCGCCACTTGCATCGACTGGTCGGGATTGATCGATTCTCGGCTGGCGCGCGCCTTGACCCTCGTCACGCGATAGAACTCGACCTCGAGCCGCGCGGGTGCGGCCACTTCGCAGACCAAAACTTGGTTCAGCACCAGTCGCTCGGCGACCGGCCTGGCGCCGCGCAGCACGAGATAGCCGAGCGGCCGTCGACGCAGCTCGGTCGGCTCGACCTTGCGGCTGTCGGCCAAGGTCACGCCGGTCGGCTTGGGCGCGCCGCTCTTCGGATCGATCAGGGGCAGCACGATCGGCCGTTCGCCGAGGCGGTGCGACACCACCAGCTCGAGGGGCCCGACAGCGGCGGCCGCGCGCGCGGCATCGATGCGGTTGCGCAGGCTGGCAGGATCGGCGGCCGACGCCTCGAGCATGGCCTTGGCCAGCAGGTAGTGCGTGGCGACCCGGCGCTGATAGCTCTGCAGCCCGATGCCGACGCCGCGCGTCTCGATCAGATAGGAGACGCTGCCGCGCAACCCGAAGGTGTTGCGCGCGATGCCGGGCGCATTGCCGCCCAGCGAGACCGACCGGTCGGTCCGGTCGGCGTTGGTCGTGACGTAGTCGTGGCTCGACAGGCCATGACGCGCCATCGCTGCCTCGAGCGCCGGCCGGTAGAGGCTGTGGGCGATATCGGTGAGCGGGCGCGGCACCGCAGGATGCGTCGCCTCGAGGATCGTCACATCGGGACCCTGCAGGGCACCGAACTTCTCGACCCAGCGCCAGGCGACGCTGAATTCGTGATGATCGACCACGACATCGGGCGGCAGGGCGCGCATCGCCCCATGGAGCGCGCGGACTTCGGGCTGGCTCAGCAGCAGGTGGTCGCGATTGGGATCGGCGCCGCTCGCGAGATCGCGACCGTCGGCCGCTGCGCCGTCGACATTGCCCCGCGGCACGATGACGACGCTCAGCTGCCCGAGCAGCGGTTCTAGCTCGCCCGACGACAAAGCGGCGGCGACTGCCAGCATGGCCTCGCCGCCCGCCGGTTCGTTCCCATGCTGCTGGCCGATCAGCCAGATCACCGGACGGCCGAGCCGGCCGATGGCGGCGGGATCGTCGAGCCCTTCCCGGGTGACATAGAGCAGCGGGATGTCGCGGCCCAGCGTCGATCGTCCGAGGCTTTTCAGGCGCACATGTCGCGACTCGCGGGCGAGGGTCGCGAGAAAGGTCGCCATCTCGTCCTGGCTGGTGAGCGACGGTTCGGGCTTGTCGAAGGCGGGACTGACCAGTCGTACGTGGCCCAGCGCGGGATAGTGCGTCAACACGGCGTCGGTCTGGCGATAGTCCGACGGCGCGCGCGGCGTGATGTCCGGCTGCGCCAACAGCGGCGCTGCAAGGACGAGGGCAAGAAGAGAGGCGGCAAGGGCGGCGGCACGCATCGGCCTATTCTGCGGCCTGGTCGAGCTGGGCCGGCGACAGGATCTTGGACATCGCGCGCTCCCGCGGTTGGCAGTTGTCCGTGGACAGGCGCTATCGTAGCGTCGTTCGGGGAATCAAGAAGGGGCTTTACGATGAAAAAGCAGGTTTCGCGTCGCGGCTTCGTGTTGGGCACGACGGCGCTCGCCACCCTGAGCGTTCCGGCGATCGTGGGCGCGCAGCCCGCGGCGGTGAAGGTCGGCCTGATCCATCCGGTCACCGGCTTCGTCGCCTACAACGGCCAGCAGAGCCGGTTGGGCGGCACCATGGCCATCGAGGATGTCAACAAGGCGGGCGGCATCAAGTCGATGGGCGGAACCAAGCTCGAGGCGCTGCTGGGCGACAGCCAGTCCAAGGTCGAAGTCGGCGTCGCCGAAGTCGAGAAGATGAACGAGCAGGGCGTGGCGGCCTATATCGGCTGCTTCCAGAGCCCGGTCGGCATCGCCGCCAGCCAGGCCGCGTCGAAGTACAACACGCCGTTCCTGATCGATGTCGGCGCCTCCGACCTGATCGTGAACCGTGGGCTGAAGAACGTGTTCCGGCTGAAGCCCGGTTTCGGTGTCTGCGTCGACGACGGCATCGCCTCCCTGGGCGCGCTCAACAAGGCGGCCGGCGGAATCGCCAAGTCAGCGGTGATCGTCCATGAATCGGGCGAGTTCGGGACCGGCACCGCCAAGCTCCTGCAAGGCAAGCTGCCGTCGATCGGCATCGAGGCCAAGGAGCTGATCGCCCACGACAACCCGACGCGCAACTTCGACAACATTGCGCTCAGGATCCGCTCGCTGGCGCCCGACATCATCATGATGTCGAACTACGGCAACGAGTACATGCTGCTGGCGCGCACGCTCTATCAGCAGAAGGTGAACGTCGCCGGCTTCTATTCGATCCTGGGCGGCGGCTTCAACTACAAGTTCGTCAAGGAGATGCCCGACGTCTCGCAATACATGATGGACGTGAACCACTGGTACAATCCAAAGAGCGCCAAGGCGGTGGCGCTCAAGAAGCGGGTCGAGGACGGCGGAGCGTTGTTCACCTTCGAGGTCTACCTGACCTACACCAACGTCATGCTGCTGGCCGACGCACTGGAGCGCGCGGCCTCGGCCGACAAGGAGAAGCTGCTTGCGGCACTCTCCAGCTCGACCTTCAAGGCCGAGCTGATGCCCTACGGACCAACCAAGTTCGTCAACGGCCAGAACCAGGGCGCCAAGCCCGGGGTCATGCAGTCGCTGAAAGGCGACATCGAAGTGATAGCGCCGGAGGAATTCGCCTCGGCCAAGGCGGTGTTCCCGCGGCCAAAGCTCACCTGAGGCGTGCTCGACTCAGGCATCATCCTCGCCGGCGTCCTGAACGGCTTTTTGGCCGGCGGCATCTATGTGCTGGTTGCCGTCGGGCTGACTCTGATCTACGGCGTCCTGCACATCATCAACTTCGCCCATGGCAGCCTCCTGATGCTGGCCATGTACGCCGTCTTCTATCTGTGGCGGCTCGTGGGGATCGATCCCTACGTCGCCCTGCCGCTGGTGATCGCCGGCGCCTTCGTCTTCGGCTTCGTGCTCTATCGCTTGCTGATCGGCCGCCTGAGCCACGGTCGCGATGAGAACATCCTGTTGATCACGCTCGGGCTCTCGATCGTGATCGACAATGCAGCACTTCTCTTCTTCGGCGGTGATACCCAGACCATCGACGTGCCCTACGCCGGCTCCTTCGTCGAGCTGGGCGCGGCCTTCCTGCCCCTGCCCAAGATCATCTCGTTTGGCGCATCGCTGCTGCTCTGCGCGGTGCTCGGCCTCTACATCGCCAAGAGCGACACCGGCAAGGCGATCCGCGCGGTGGCCAAGGAGCGCCAGGGCGCACGCCTGGTCGGCATCGACGTCGATAATATCTTCGCCGTCTCCTACGGCATCGGCATCGCCTGCCTGGGCGCGGCAGCGTGCCTGCTGATGCCGACCTATTACGTGACACCGTCCTCGGGCCATGCCTTCGTGCTGGTCGCCTTCACCATCGTGGTGCTGGGCGGCATGGGAAGCTTCGTCGGGGCGGCGATCGGCGGCTTCATCATCGGCATCACCGAAGCGCTGGGCGGCCTCTTGCTGGGCGAGCAGCTGGGCCAGATCGGCATCTCGCTGATCTTCATCGTGATCCTGCTGCTGAAACCCACCGGCCTGTTCGGGAGCAAGGCATGAGTCCGCGTGCCCTGCCCTGCCTGGCGGGTCTCGCCGCCGCCGTGCTCTTCCCGCTGTTGGCGCCGAACTACCTGGTGAATGTCGGCATGATGGTGTTTTTCGTCGCCTTCATCGGCCAGTCGTGGAACATCGCCGGGGGCTTCGCCGGCCAAACCTCGTTCGGCCATGTCGTGTTCTTCGGCACCGGCGCCTACACCTCGACCATCCTGCAGGTGACCTACGGCTGGAACCCCTGGCTCGCCTGGCCGGTCGCCATGGCGGCGGGCGGAGCGGTGGGCTGGATGATCGCCGTGCTGTCGTTCCGTGCCGGCCTGCGGGGTTCCTACTTCGCGCTGATCACGCTGGCCTTTGCCGAGGTGTTCCGCATCCTTGCCAACTCCGTGCCGTTCACGCGCGGCGGGCTCGGCATGCTGATCAAGGCCGATCCGCGGCCGATCAATTTCCAGTTCAGGGACCCGATCTGGATCTACTACCTCGCGCTCCTGCTCTGCGTCGTTTCGATCCTGATCGCCTGGC
>Ga0070698_100003809_pt1 | contig 16569 bp, 14 predicted proteins | sample KBSK1502metaG_FD_65477 | JGI IMG/M metagenome (GOLD analysis project Ga0070698, IMG submission 65477) | Corn, switchgrass and miscanthus rhizosphere microbial communities from Kellogg Biological Station, Michigan, USA - KBS K1-50-2 metaG | ecosystem: Host-associated > Plants > Roots >...
GGTCGACACGCAGGGCGACGCGTTCTTCTACTCGTTCACGCGGGCGAGGGATGCCGTCGTGGCCGCCGTCGACGGGCAGCGCGCTCTCGCCGGGCACAGCTGGCCGCACGACGCCGAGGTACGAGTGCGGATGGGCCTCCACACGGGCGAGCCGACCGTCGGCGACGAGGGGTACGTCGGCCTGGACGTCGTGCGCGCCGCGCGCATCTGCTCGGCCGGGCACGGGGGGCAGATCCTCGCTTCCGAGACGACCCGCGCGCTCGTCGGCAACGACCTTCCCGACGGCGTCAGCGTCCGCGACCTCGGCAAGCAGCATCTGAAGGACGTCCAGTACGAGCATGTCTACGAGCTCTCGCTCGACGAGGAGCGGAAGGAATTCCCGCCACTCAAGGCTGAGCGGAAGGGCCGAGCCGACGCCATGGCCGAGCAGTTCGAGCACCGGATCGAGAACTACGTGGAGCGGATGCTCGAAGACGCGTTTACCGGCTCGGGAGAGCTGCAGGCGCACACGCTGGCGAAGAGCGGCCTCGGACTCGCCATGGGAGGGCTGGTCGTGCTCGTGCTCCTCGCCGCCGCGATCGTCGGGATCATCCTGCTCTTCAAGCTCGCGCTGTGAAGCTGCTCGAGACGGAGCGCCTGCTCCTCCGCGCGCCGGAGCCGGAGGACGCCGTGCCGCTCGCGCCGATGTACGCCGATCCCGAGGTGATGCGCTACCTCGGCGACGGGCGAACGCTGACCCTTGACGAGACGAAGCGCTCGGTGCTGCGGATGATCGAGGGCTGGAAGGCGGACGGGTTCGGCCTCTTCACCACCGTCCGTAAGGAGGACGACGCCGTGATCGGGCGCGTGGGCCTGATCGTCTGGAATCCCGAGACCTGGCAGACGACGCGCGCGGGCGCCGAGGGGCCGAAGGAGCTCGAGGTCGGATACACGATCGGGCGGCCGTACTGGGGCAACGGCTACGCCACGGAGGCGGCCGCGGCGGCGCGCGACTTCGCGCTCGAGCAGCTCGATGCGCAGCGGTTGATCGCGCTGATCATCCAAGGGAACGACGCGTCCGAGAACGTCGCTCGCAAGCTCGGTTTCGAGTACGAGCGCGACATCCGGTTCGGCCGCCGCGACGCGAAGCTCTACTCGCTGGGAAATCCGCCGGCGCGGTAGACCTGGCCCTCGAGCCTGCGGCCGAGAAGGCCCTCGAGCCAGTCCGAGATTCGGATCAACGCGTCGAGGTCCACGCCCGTCGCGATGCCCTCGTGCTCGAGCAGGTAGACGAGGTCCTCGGTTGCGATGTTCCCGCTCGCCCGGGGGGCGTACGGGCAGCCGCCGAGCCCGCCGACTGACGCGTCCAGGAGCTGTGCGCCCGCCTCGAGCGCGGCCAGCGCGTTCGCGTAGCCGGTGTTGCGCGTGTTGTGGCCGTGGAAGCCGTTCGCCTGCGTCCGTTCGATCAGTGAGCGCACCTCGTGTGGAACGGCGACCCCGATCGTGTCGGCCAGGACGACCTCGGCTTGATCGAAGCGATCGGCGAGCTCGGCGACTCGGGCCGGATCGACGCGGCCCTCGAACGGGCAGCCGAACGCGACGCTGATCGTCACTGTCGCGGGTACCGTCGCCTCGGCCAGGATCCGCTCGACCCGCTCGGTCGCCTCGGCGAGCGAGGCGTTGCCGTTGCGCTGGTTGAACTCCTCGGTCGCGGCCAGCGTGACGTTGACGCGGTCGAGCCCCGAGGCCGCTAACCGCTCGTAGCCCTCCTCGTTGAGGACGAGGCCTGAATAGTCGGTGCCGTCGCGACGTTGGATCCCGGCCACGACCTCCTCCGCCCCGGCCATCTGCGGCACCCGGTCGGCGCGGACGAAGCTCGCCGCCTCGACCCGCGGCAGCCCGGCCGCTGCGAGCCGGTTGACGAGCTCTGCCCGCACCGCCGGCTCCAGTACCTCGTTCTCGTTCTGGAGCCCGTCGCGCGGACCGACGTCGCAGATCACCACTACTCGAGACCGGTGGTCTCTACGCGCTGAGGGTGAATCCGAACGTTGATGCGCTGCTCCTCGGGTGTCCGCCATGGGTACGAGTCCGCTCCGAGGTACTTCCTCGCGAGCTTGTCGATCTCCTCGTCAGCCCCCTTGGTGTCGAGCTCGGCCGTCCCGCTGATCGACACCCAGCGGTTCGCATCTTCCGGGTCGACGACGATCAGCGAGACGCGCGGGTCCTTGCGCAGGTAGCGCTCCTTCGCACGCCCGACCGCGGTGTTGAAGATCACCTCGTCGGTGTCGACGTCGACCCAGACGACCGTCGTATGCGGGGAGCCGTCCGGCCGGAGCGTCGTGACCTCCCCCACAAAGGGCTGCTGCAGGAATGTTCGAGCCTTATCGGTTAGAACCGCCATCGTTCTCCTTTCCGCTCGTCAGGCTAGTGACCCCATGGGGGTTGCCGCCCTCGTCGGTACTTCCAGGCGGGACTCCGGCGGCGAGTTCGGCCCTGTCCAACTGACCCGTTACCTTGGAACCAGTCCGTACAGGTGGGTGTACCCGGTGAGGTAGACCCGCTTGCGGTCGGCGATTACCGGGCTGTACTCACCGTCCGGGAACCGCCAGACGAGCCGGCCCGTGCGCGCGTCGACCGCGAACGTGCGCCGGTAGCGGGCGTTCGACTCGTAGCTCGAACAGGAGCCGCAGGTCGAGAAGTAGACGAGGCCGTCGAGGACGGTCGGCGCGCCCGAGATCGGAGCACCCGCGTCGAAGCTCCAGCGAACCGCGCCGCTGGCCTGCGACAACGCATAGAGCCGGTGGTCGTACGACCCGACGTAGCCGCTTCCGCCCCACAGCGCAACCGGCGAGTAGACGAAGCTGCCGGTCCGAGTCGACCAGAGGAGCCGTCCGTTCGAGGTCGAGAAGGCGTACACGCGGCCGTTCGTCGAGCCGACGAAGACCCGGCCATGCGAGATGGACGGCGTCGCGTAGAGACCCCCGAGCCCGCCGGCGCTCCAACGAAGCTTCCCGGTCCTGGCGTCCAGCGAATAGAGCCTGCCGTCGTACGAACCTGCGAAGACAGCGCCACCCGCGAACGCCACGCCTCCCTTGACGCGGTCGCCCGTCGCGAAGCTCCAGTCGAGCCGACCGCTGCGCGCGTCCACCGCGTAGACGCGGTGATCCCACGAGCCGAAGTAGACGCGCCCGCCGGCGAGCAACGGCGGCGTCTCCACCACTCCGCAGCGGAACCGCCAGAGCGTCCTTCCCGTCCGTGCGTCCAGCGCCGCGAGGAAGGTCGGAGCCGTTCCCCGACAGGGCGGCGGGTTCATGAAGCCGAGGTAGACAACCCCGTTGCCGACCGAAGGTGACGCAGCGACGCAGCCCGCAAACTGCCGCTTCCAGACGACCCGGCCGGTCGCGGCCTCCACCGCCAGCACGAGCCCGTGGTTGGTGCCGAAGAACAGCCGGGCGCCGTCGAGCACGGGCGGGAACTCGATCAGGCTCCAGTCCCCGGGAACCTTCCAGACCTGTCGGAACGGCGGCCGCAGGCCGAGCGACGGAGCCGCATGCGTCCGCGCGAGGCCGAATCCGTAGTCGGGCCACGAGAAGGCCTGCGACCGCTCCTGGGTGACCGTGTGCCGATGCATGACCACGTGCGGCCGCTCGTGCCCGCGGCCAACCAGGAAAACCGCCGCGGCGGCGCCCATCAGGAGCGCCGCCGCGAGGATGGCGACCAGCCGTTTCATCATCCGCTCCACCCGTGCCGGTTGTGCACCGTGAAGCGGAGGCTCTGCGAGTCGCTGTTCCCGCGCACGTCGGTCGCCGTGACCAAGAGGTCGTAGACGCCGTCGCGCAGGCTGCGGGTGTCGAACTTCGTCGCGAGCTTGAAGAGGTAGGTGCCGCGCTGCATGTAGTTGTAGTGCTTTCCGAAGACGCACATGTTCTGGTAGGTCCCGCGGGCGTACACGCGCCAGAAGGCGGAGTTCGTGGGAACGGCGGTGCGGTAGTCGACCGCGATCCGCTCGGGCACGACGACGCGCCCGGTCACCTTCTGGATCCGCCAGCTGATCAGCGCGGGCGTCGTGGGCAGGCCATGCCACTCGCCCTGGACTGCCATCGTCGGCATGTCGTAGGCGTCGGTGACGATCTCGACCCGGCCGCGAACGAAGGTCGGGAACAGATCCTGGCCCGCGTCGGTGCGGCGCAGCGAGATCGAGCGGACGGTCGGCCGCGTGGAGTCGTGATACGGGGTGAGCCGCCCAGGGAGGAGCGGGTTGACGACGTGCCCGTTCTCGTACTCGGTCAGGTGGACGTGGCCGGCCGGCTTCATGATGTGGCCGAGAACGGTCTGGTCGGCGTTGACATGGTCGCCCGAGCGAACGAGCGGCCGGATGTGCCAGTACTCGAACGCGCGGTCGCCGGAGGTGACGCGGACCCATTCGTGGGAGACAACCGTCACCGTTCCGTCGACGACCGGGTAGACAGCGGTGCCGTTCGGCGCCGAGATGTCGACGCCCTGGTGGAACGAGAAGCTGCCGTTCCCGTGGAGGAGAGTCTTGAGCGTCGGCGGCCCTTGGAACTGCATGCGGGGGTCGCCGAAGTTCGCGCGGACCGGATGCTCTTCGTTGAACGGCTTGATGGGATAACCGAAGGCCTGGCCGGACACGGCCTGTGTTCCCTTCGGCGTCGTTGCGTGTGCGAGCTCGGGGCTCGCGTTCAGCGCTCCGAGAAGTGCGAGCGCGAGGGATGTTGCGATCGCGACGGCGGTGACGAACGCGAACTTCGCGACGGCCGAGCGAATGATGCAGCGCCGTGCGCTGCGAACTGGATGTGAGGTGTTGGTAGCCATGCGGCCACCGTCCGCCCGGGTCCAAACCAGCCCGTCACGGCGCGCTAATGGTTCGCTAACGGCCTATTTCAACCGCATCGCAATGGTGCTAGAACAGATTCGTGGAGGGCTTCCAATTCAGCCTTCTAGGGCCACTAGAGGTGCGCACGGAGGGCGGTCCGGTTCAGCTCGGAGGCCCGAAGCAGCGCGCGCTGCTTGCCCTCCTGCTCGTCGACGCGGGCCGCGCGGTCTCGACCGATCGCCTGATCGATGCGCTCTGGGGCGAGCAACCACCGCGGACCGCCCCGACGTCGCTCCAGAACTTCGTCTCACAGCTCCGGAAGCAGCTCGGGCCGAACTTGCTCGTCACGAAACCGCCGGGATACCTGCTTCGAATAGACCCGCTCCAGCTCGACGTGAATCGTGTGCACGCGTTGCTCGCCCAAGCCAAAGGCGCCGCAGCCGGTGAACGGGCGGCGAAGCTTCGAGAGGCGATCGACATGTGGCGGGGCCCGCCGCTGGAGGAGTTCGAGTTCGACGCGTTCGCCCAGGGCGAGATCGCCCGCCTCGGCGAGCTCCACCTGACGTTGCTCGAGGAGCGGATCGAGGCCGACATCGAGGCAGGGCGCTCCGGGGAGGTCGTGGGCGAGCTCGAGGCGCTCGTCCGCGAGCACCCGCTTCGCGAGCGGTTCCGGGAGCAACTGATGCTCGCGCTGTACCAGTCAGGACGGCAGGCGGAGGCGCTCGACGCGTTCCAGGAAGGGCGCCGAGCTCTCGTCGAAGAGCTCGGGATCGATCCGAGCCCTCGCCTGCAGCAGCTACACGGAGCGATCCTGCGGCACGAGGTCGGACTCGAGCCCACGCGCGCGGCACCCGCGCAGGATCACTTCGACGACGTGGTCGGAACGATGTTGCAGGGGCGAGTGGTCCCCGTTCTCGGGGCGGACGTGGCGGACTTGACGGTGCGCCTCGCCCAGCATTTCGGGTACCCCGACGACGGCGGCGGGGCCACCCTGCCGCGAGTCGCGCAGTACGTCGCGGTCATGAAGGGCTCCGGCCCGCTGTACGACGAGCTTCACGAGCTGCTGGACGCCGATCTCCCGCCGACGTCGATCCACCGCTTCCTCGCCACGCTGCCGCCGCTCCTGCGGGAACGCGGGCTACCCCACCAGCTCCTCGTGACCACGAGCTACGACACCGCGCTCGAGCGAGCCTTCGCTGAGGCCGGCGAGGCGTTCGAGATCGTCTCCTACCTTGCGGCGGGCCGCAACCGCGGCCGCTTCTGCCACATCGCAGTGGACGGGAACGGCAGCCTGATCGAGGAACCGAACACGTACGCGAGCGAGCTCTCGCTCGACCGGAACACCGTCATCCTCAAGCTCCACGGGCAGGTCGAGCGGACGGCCGCACGCGAGTGGGAGAGCTTCGTCGTCACCGAGGACGACTACATCGACTACCTCGCGCAGGCGGACGTCGCGGCGGCAGTTCCGGTCTCGCTGGCCGCGACACTCCGTCGGAGCCACTTCCTCTTCCTCGGCTACACGATGGCCGACTGGAACCTCCGCGTGGTTCTGCACCGGCTCTGGGGTGACCAGCCCCTGAGCTACCGCTCGTGGGCGGTCCAGCCCGAGGCGAAGCCGCTCGAGCGTGAGTTCTGGCGGAGGCGGGACGTCGACGTGGTCGAGCTGGCCTTCGAGGACTACGCGGAAACCCTCGGCCGCTTCGTGGCGGCGCAACCGGCGGGCGCATGAGCGTCTCCGCCGAAGCTACGCCCACTCCGTTCAAGGGCCTCTCGGCGTTTCAGGACACCGAGCTCGACGCGCTGCTCTTCTACGGCCGCGAACGTGAACGGGAGATCGTCGTCGCGAACCTGCTGGCGTCCCGCTTGACGGTCCTCTACGGGGCGAGCGGTGTCGGCAAGACCTCGCTGCTGCGGGCCGCGGTCGCCCAGTCGATCCGAGAGGCCCACGACGCCGCGGTGATCGTGTTTTCGTCCTGGGCGGGTGATCCACGCGACGGTCTGGCCGCGGCGATCGACGCGGCAGTCGGAATCGAGTCAAAAGGCACGCTCACCGAGCGACTTCGTGCAGCGTCCGAGGCCGTCGGCGGCGACGTCTACGTCATCCTCGATCAGTTCGAGGAGTACTTCCTCTACCACGAGGACGACCCGTTTGCCGCCGAGCTCGCGGCAGCGATCAGCGAGCCGGGGCTGCGGGCGAACTTCCTCCTGGGCCTGCGCGAGGACGCGCTCGCGAAGCTCGACGCGTTCAAAGGCCGGATCCCGAACCTCTTCGGGAACTACCTGCGGCTCGACCATCTCGACCGAGGCGGTGCCCGGTCGGCGATCCTGGGCCCGGTCGAGCGGTACAACGAGCTCACGGGCACGACCGTGCACGCCGAACCCCAGCTGGTCGAGGCCGTGCTCGACGAGGTAGCCGCCGGAAGGGTCGACGCGGGCCGCGCCGGCCGGGGCGGCGTCGAGGCGGACGCGGAGCGCGTGGAAGCGCCGTACCTGCAGCTCGTGCTCGAGCGGCTCTGGGAAGCCGAGCGCGACCGCGGTTCGGACGTTCTGCGCCTGTCCACGCTTCGGGAGCTCGGCGGCGCCGAGGCGATTGTCCGGGCGCACCTCGAGCGGGCGTTGGGCCGGCTGGAGCCCTCGGAGCAGGACGTCGCGGCCACGATGTTCGCTCACCTCGTGACGCCGTCCGGGTCGAAGATCGCGCACCGGCCCGGAGACCTCGCCCAGTACGCGGCCGTTCCGGAGGCGGACGTCAAGCCTGTGCTCGACGCGCTGGGCCGCGAGCGCATCGTCCGCGCGGTCGACGGGGCCGCCGGCGGGGAGCGCTACGAGATCTTCCACGACGTTCTCGCGGACGGCGTGCTCGCGTGGCGGGCGCGCCGCGAGCTGGAACGCGATCGGGAGCAGGCTCGCACCCGCCAGCGCCGTCTTGCGATCGTGGCAGCAGCTGCCCTGCTCGCGCTCGCCGTGATGACGGCCGTCGCTGTCTACGCATTCGCCGAGCGCTCGCACGCGCGCAGCTCGGCTCGTCAGGCACGCGCGCGGGCCCTCGAGGCAACTGCGCTCGCCGAGCTGCCGACCGACCCGCAGCGCGCGCTCGCGGATGCGGCGCGCGCCGCGCAAGGATCTCCGAGCAGCCGCGCGGCGGAGGTCCTCCGGCGGGCGCTCCGGGAGACGCATTTGCGGCGTGTCCTCAAGGCGGCGGGACCCGTGACAGCGGTGTCCTTCGGGCACGGCGGCCGAATGCTCGCGGCGAGCGCGGGAGGCAATCGGATCTATTCGGCCGACGGGATGGTCGAGCAAACGCTGCCCGCTGGAGACAAGCAGGTCCGAGGCCTCTCGCCCGACGGCCGTCTGGCTGCAACCGTCGGCGGAAAGCTCGACCAGGTCAGCGTCTTCGACACTCGGAGCGGCCGGCTTCTCCACGTGCTCGCGCCGCACGGAGTCAGGTCCGCGCGGTTCTCTCCGGACGGCAAGCTGCTCGCGACCGCGGACTACCGAGGCACGGACCTCTGGAGCCCGCGAACGGGCCGGCACGTCGGCGTGCTCGCCGACCCGGGAAAGCCGAAGCGGATGAACGACTCCGAGTTCAGCCCCGACGGCTCCATGCTCGCGGCTGCGGGCGACGACGGCGCCGTCAGGGTGTGGGACGTCGCGCGCCGGGAGCGGCTCTTCTACTTCGCCAGCCACACGAGCTCGGTCGTCGCCGTCGCCTGGAGCCCAGACGGGCGGTTCGTCGCGGACGCGAGCAGCGACGGGACCGCTGATGTCTTTGCGGTGGAAGGCTTCGACATCGGCCGGCAGGTCGCGAGCCTCGTTGGCCATTCCGCGGCCGTCAGCTCGGTCGCCTACAGCCCCGACGGAAGCTCGATCCTCACCGGCAGCGCAGACGGCACCGCGCGCCTCTGGGACGCGCGCTTCGAGCAGGATCTACGGCCGCTCGCGGGTCTGCAGAAGGGCGGCGCCGTGACCGCGGCGTTCGACAGTCGCGGGCGTCTCGCGGTGTCGGCCGGCGCGGACGGAACCGTCCGGATCTGGGAAGTGCGCACTCGCCGGCTGCTCCGGACGCTCTTGCAACCCGGGCCGGTGAACGATGCCAGGCTGAGCCCGGACGGCAGGCTCGTCGTCACCGCCGGCTCCGACGGCTCAGCGAGGATCTGGGATACGGGCACGGGTGAAGTCGTACGGAGACTGCGAGCCCACGCGCAGGTCCTCGTCACCAGGTTCAGTCCCGACGGCGCCGTCGTCGCAATCGGCGACGGGCGGGGAGTCGTGCGGCTCATGCTGGCGCGAAACGGGCGCGTGCGCGGAACGGGACGCCAGAGGGGTCCGGTCTCCGACGCCGTCTTCGCCCCGGACGGCAAGTCGCTGGCGACGGCGGGCAGAGAAGGCGCAAGCGTCTGGTCGCTCGCCGGCAGGCTTCGCCGTCTGTTCCGGTCGCCGGGCGCGTCGACGCGCGTCGCGTTCTCGCCCAATGGCTCGCTCGTCGCGGCCGCCGGGGACGACGGCGCTGCCCGCATCTGGAATGTCGCGAGGGGCGGCCTGCGCGACACCTTGCGCGTGTCGAAGCTGCCCCTCACCGACGTCGTCTTCAGCCCGGACGGGCGCCTGTTGCTGACAACGGGCCTCGCGAGCACCGTCCAGACGTGGGACGTGCGTACCGGGGCGCTCCTCCACGTGCTCATCGGTCACTTCGGGACCGTCTCGGGAGGAGCCTTCAGCCCCGACGGCCACTGGATCGTCACGGCCGGACCGAGCAACGCCGGGCTGTGGCAGCGGAACGCGGGCCAGCCGTACTTCTACCTGCGGGGGGACACGGGAGCGCTTACGTCCGTGGCCTTCAGTCCCGACGGGAGGCTCGTGCTCAGCTCGAGCCTGGACGGCAGCGTCCGCCTGTACCGGTGCGAGGTCTGCGGGAACCTGGACGCCCTCGAAAGGCTCGCAACACGCCGCCTCGCCGAGGTCCAGGGCCGCTAGCCGGGCCGGCTGAAATCGGGGCCGGCGGCCGGAGAGGACCGCCAGCCCCGACCTGGTGATCACCGCTTGGGCACGACGACTCCGTACCAGACGCGCCTGCCGTCTTGCTTGACGACCTGCAGCCAGTATCGAAGTTCGCCGTGACGCGGTGCGGCGTTGTCGAAGAATGAGTACGAGGCACCGTGTGCCGAGGTTCCTCTGCTTGGCACGAGCCTGCTGGTCGCCCGCACGCGGTGGCCCTTGCGCTCGCGGTAGACGTTGAAGCCTCGCGCCTTGACCTCGACCGCCGTTCGCCACTGGATCAGGTCTCCTCGGTCTTTGTCCGCCGCCGTGAACGACGCCACGATCGTGACCGGCGAGCCGAACGCCGTGGTGACGCTCCCGGCCATGCCGAATTCCTGGTCCAGGCCGCCGTCGCGCCTGTAGCGCACGAGCGCGAACCGGTCGTTGGAACGTCCGGCAGTGACGATCTTCCCGTCACGTGCGATTGCGACGGCCCAAGCGTGGGCTTCGCCCGAGGATAGATCGGTCCGGACGATGCCGGTGCCGCCGAAGCTCGGGTCGAGACTGCCGTGCGCGTCGTACAACGCAACCGCGAAGTCCTCGTTCGAGTCGGTGCCGGCCACGATGATGGCACCGTCAGGCTCGAGAGCAAGACCCGAGGCGGAGTCCCTGCTCTCGTCGCTCCCGGGCTCGAGGTCCGTCATGACCGTTCCGCCTAGGCCGAAGCCGGAGTCGAGGCTGCCGTCGGCGTTGTACCTCGCGAGGATGAAGTTGTAGTTGTCGGGGCTGCTGCCGGCGGTGCCGGCTGCGATGATCTTGCCTTCCGCCTGCACCGCGACGCCGTTTCCGAAGACGTCGTAGAAGCCGGTGAACCGCGTTGTCACCCTCCCGCCGCTGCCGAAGCTCGGGTCGAGGTTCCCGTCCGCGTTGTAGCGCGCAAGGGCCAGCTCACACGGGTCCCGGTCGCCGCAGCTGCTCCCGAGAACGACGACCTTCCCGTTCGGCTCGAGCGTGACGGCGCCGACAGAGCTCGTCAGGCCGAACGCCGTTGTGACATCGCCGCCGTTCCCGAAGCTCGGGTCAAGGCTGCCATCCGGGTTGAAGCGTGCGACCACCCATGACTGAGGCGTTACTTCATTCCCGGAGTTCGTTCCCGCAGCGATGATCTTTCCGTCCGGTTGCAGCGCGATTGCATTCGCCGCGCTCCCAGACGGACCGAGGCGGATGCGCACCCTCCCGTGCCTCCCGAAGCTCGGGTCGAGCCGGCCACGCGAGTCGTAGCGCGCCAGTGCGAAGCCGGTGCCGCTGGCGTGGTTCGGCGGTGAGCTACGGCCCCCGGCGACGATCTTCCCATCCGGTTGAAGGACGAGTGCATCGAGCTCGTCGAAGGACAACCCGAAGTCCGTGAGCACCCGACCTCCCGTGCCGAAACTTGGGTCCAGCCGACCGTTTGGCTTGTAGCGGGCAAGCGCGAAGTCCGACGACTCCGCAGGGTCACGTGTGGATCCGAGCCCGTCTCGTTGGCCGCCGGCGACGATCTTGCCGTCCGGCTGGATCGCAACCGCTGCGGCACTCGAGTAGCTCAGACCACGCGAAGCGCCGTGCTGCTCGTGGAGCGATCGGGCCTGCGACGTCGTCGGCGCGAGAGCCAGCGTCGCCGCAGCCCCGGCTGCTGCTATGGCGATTAGCACTTTCATCGTTGCCTCCTTGACCCCTCACTGGATTGAGTGGTGCAGCCCGAGGCTTGCGACCGCTGCAAACGCGTCGCTAACGAGTGGGTAACCCGGCGGCTGGTCTAGGTCAGGCGGCTACGCGAGGTGCCGGCCCTTGGTCTCGCGGCCGAATGCGGCGGCGACCAGGCCTCCCGCGGCCATCACGATCGCGACGAAGGTGATCGACCACGTCGTGCTGCCGGTCGCGTCCTTCAGGTGGCCGAAGATGTACGGGCCGGCGATCGCGGCCGCCTTGCCGACGCCCTCCATCAGGCCGAACGCGGTCGAGCGCAACCGCGTCGGGAACAGCTCGGCGGTGTACGGGTAGACCGCCCCCCAGGCGCCGAGGTTGAAGAAGCCGACGAAGAAGAGCGCGGTGATGTAGACGGCCTGCGTGTCCGCGGCCGCGAACGCGTAGGCGGAGACGCCGCCGAGCAACAGGAACGCGGCGAGCGTGGGCTTGCGCCCGATCCGCTCGACGAGCCAGATCGCCGCCCCATAGCCGGGGAACTGCGAGACCGCGCTCAGCGTCAGCAGGAGGTACACGTCCACGTGGAAGTGCTTCTCGCCCTGGAGCACGAACGGCAGCCAGAGGAAGAGGCCGTAGTACGAGACGTTCAGCGCGATCCAGATGAGTGCCGTCGTGACGGCCCGGCTGCGCAGCGCAGGGGCCACGAGCTCTCGGGCCGACGATTCCGGCTCCGGCGGCGCGCTCACCTCGCCGGGCTCCACCGGCTTCCCCGTTATCTCGCCGAGCACCTCGGCCGCCTCGCGGCTGCGACCCCGACGCGCCAGGAAGTACGGGCTCTCGGGCAGCGTCCGCCGCACCACGAACGCGAGGAACGCGGGGAACGACGCCGCCAGGAACAGGTACCGCCAGCTCCAGTCGCCGAACCGGTTGAAGCTCGGGCCCAGGAACAGGAACGAGAGCCCGGTCGCGAGCAGCAGCCCGACCGGCCACCAGAAGTCGAGGAACACGAGCAGGCGCCCGCGCCGCTGGGGCGGCAGGTACTCGGCAAGCATCGAGGGGTCGACGACGAGCAGCCCGCCCAGCCCGAGCCCGGCCAGGAAGCGGAAGGTCATCACCGACCACGGGCCCCACGCCAGGGCCGTCCCCGCAGTGAAGACCGCGTACCAGAGGATCGCGTACTGGAAGATCGCGCGACGGCCGATTCGGTCGGCCAGCCGCCCCAAGACCAGAGACCCGCACAGCGAGCCGCCCAGCGCGGCGCTGTTGACCAGCCCCTGCATCCGCCCGTCGAGGCCCCACTTGGCCGTGAAGATCGGCGCGACGAAGCCGACGAGCAGGATCTCCATCGCCACGAACGTCCAGGCCGCCCCCGTGACGAGGACGGCCCTTCGGTGGAAGGGAGAGAGGCCGCCCTCGCGGAGGACCTGCTCGACGTCCCGCGGAGCCGGGGCTGCGACCGCAGTCGTCACTAGGCGCCGGCGGTCGCGTGGACGCGCGAAAGCTCGTCGACGGTCGTGATCTCGGCGCCGTACGCCATCTTCAGGTAATCGAGCGCCTCGTCCTCGTCGACGCCCTCGAACCCGCAGACGGCGTCACGCGGAATCACGATCTGGTAGCCGTGCGTCTGCGCGCCGTACGACGAGTGGCGCACGCAGATGTGCGTGTGCTGGCCGGTGATGACGACCTCCTCGACGCCCTTCGCCTTCAGCTGCTCGTGGAGGCCGGTGCCGTCGAAGGCGCCGTAGACCCGCTTCGGCGAGATGATCTCGCCCTCCTGGGGCGCGAGCTGCGGGATGACGTCCGCCTCGGGCGTACCCTCCATCGCGTGCGGGCCCCAGATGCGCAGCTCGGGATCGTCGGGCCGGTGCGCGTCGTTCGAGAAGACGACAACCCAGCCTTCCTTGCGGGCGTGATTCAGCAGGCGCTGGAGCGGCTCGACGATCGCCTGCGCCTTCGGGTTGGCGAGCTTTCCGTCGACGAAGTCGTTGAGCATGTCGACGATGATCAGTGCGCGCATGTGTCCTCCGTTGCTAGTTTTTGCCTGTGAGTCGAAAACCTCCACAGGAGTTTACCAGGACGCGACCTGCCCACGTCACGCTGGCGGTCGTCCTGCAGGTCCGGGACGGCCGCCTGCAGGTGCTGCTCTGGCAGCGTGCCCGTGAGCCCTTCCTCGGCGCGTGGTCCCTCCCGGGCGGCTACCTCGAGCCCCGCGAGACCCTGGAGCAGTCGATCCGCCGGCACCTCGCGGTCAAGGTCGACGTGCGCGAGCTCGCCCACCTCGAGCAGCTCGAGACGCTCAGCGATCCGGACCGGAACCCGCTCGAGTGGGAGCTCGCGACCGCCTACCTCGGCCTGGTCCCTGCCGACGTCGACCCCGCCGTCCCCGAGGACACGGCCTGGCACCCGGTCTCGCGCCTCCCCGAGCTCGCCTTCGATCACCGGGCGATCACGCTCGCGGGCCGCGATCGGCTCCGCGCCAAGCTCTCCTACACGAACGTAGGGTTCGCGCTCGCCCCGCCCGTCTTCGCGCTCTCGGAGCTGCGCGAGATCTACGTCGCGGCGCTGGGGCACGAGGTTTCCGCGACGAACCTCCAGCGCGTCCTGTTGCGCCGCGGGGTCCTCGAGCCGACCGGCGAGCGGCGTGCGTCCGGCCGCACCGGCGGTCGCCCGGCGGCGCTCTACCGCTTCAGAGCCCGCCGTCTCGAGATAACCGACCAATTCGCTGTGCTCAGACCACCCGGTTGAGTGATGCCTCCGTCCGGGTCTCTGTCTACGCTCAAAGACGTCCAGGGGAAGAGGAGGATGGGGTCGTGTGGAAGTCTCTCTACAGCGGATTGATCGTGATCGTGAGCGTGGCTCTTGCGCTCGTCGCCTTCGTGCTGACGGTCACGGTGCGCGTCTGACACACTCGAGCCCGTGGGCCTCGAGGAGGAGCTGGACCGGCTCTACGGGCTGCCGCTGAACGACTTCACCGCCGAGCGCGACGTGATCGCGAAGCGGCTCCGCGGCGAAGGCGAGCGAGAGCTCGCGGACGAGGTGAAGCGCTTGCGCAAGCCGACCGTCGCCGTCTGGCTCGTCAACCGGCTCGCCCACGAGCGGGAGGTCGACGTCAAGCGTCTGCTGAACGCAGGCGAGGCGCTGGCGCAAGCGCAGGCTGCCCCGGCGAGCGAGGGCTTCGCACGGGCGCGGGCCGACGAGCAGCACGCGCTCGGGCGGCTGGCCGGCGCGGCGCGGGAGCTCGCCCGCCAGGAGGGAGTCGGCGGCGCTGCGGCCGACCGAGCGACCCAGACGCTCCGCGCGGCATCGCTCACCGAGGAAGGACGCGAGCTCCTGAAGCGCGGACGCCTGACCGAGGAGCTCGAGCCACCCGGATTCGAGGCGCTGACCGGGCTCCCGAGCCCACCGAGGCGCGCCAAGCAGCCGGCCCCGAAGCCGAAGAACGGCAAGCTGAAGAAGGCGCGCGAGCAGGTCCAGAAGCTGAAGGCCGAGGAACGTGAGCTCGCCGGGGCCGCCCGCGCCGCGCGCCGGGAAGCGGAACGGGCCGAACGGGACGCGGCCGCAGCCGCCGATCGCCTCAGCAAGGCCGAGGCCGAGCTGGAACGGCTCAACGCGTAGACTGCTCCCATGGGAATCGGTTCGTGGTGGAAGCGATTGATGCAGCGCGAAGACGAGCGGACGATCGAGCGCGCGGAGGAAAAGGCGCACGAGACGCTGGACGAGCAGCGCGTGGCCTCCGGCGACATCATCGGGCTGGACGACGACAGGTTCGTGGCCCGCAACGTGCATGAGGGCACCATCGAGGACGCCGAGCGCCTGGCCGAGGGCTACGACGACCCTAGGGACCCTAGTCGCTGACGGTCACGTTGACCGTCTGCACAGCGTTGTTCGAGTAGCCGCCGAGGTTCCACGGTGGGTCGAGCGGCTGCTCGTTGCCGCCCTCGTCACGCGCGCGTGAGCAGAGGACATAGCTTCCCGGCTCGGCCTGCCAGCGGTAGCGCCAGCCACGCCAGGCCCAGCGCCCTTCCTGGGGATCGAGCTCCGCCGGCTGCCACGTCGAGCCGTCGTCCGTGCTGAACTCCACGGAGGCAATCGGCGCGAGGCCCGACCACGCGCGTCCCTCGATGACGTGTTCCCCAGCCTCCGCGTGGCGGTCGCGGCTCAGGAACTCCGGAATGCCCGGAGGCACGAAGAGCGACCTCGGCACGATCCGCTCTACAGGCGTGCCCTCTTCGTCCTCCTCCTGGCGCATGCGGTAGGCCTGGGCCTGCTGGTAGCCGTCGAATGGCTCGTCGAGGACGTCGATCTCGGACAACCATTTCACGCTTGTCATCCCGTACCAGCCGGGCACGACAAGCCGCAGAGGGAAGCCGTGCTGCGGCGGGAGGGGCGCGCCGTTCATCTCGTAGGCGAGTAGCACTTCGTCCCGCAAGGCTTCCTCGAGCGAAAGCGCGCGCTCGTACGACTGCTCGATCCCGCCGTCGATGCCTCGGTCCAGGCCGGTGAAGAGCACCTCGACTGCTCCCTTCCCCCAGCCCGCCTCTTCGAGCAACGGTCGCAGCGGCGTCCCGCCCCACCGCGCAGTCCCAACCGCCTCGAGCAGCCACGGTTGGCTCGTCGGACGCGGGTCGAGCCACGCGCGCCCGTTGCCGGCGCACTCCATCGTCACCGCCAGCTCGAGACGAGGCCGCTGCTTGAGATCGTCGAGGTCGAGGGTCAGCTCCTGCTCGCCTCGCACGGTCAAGCGCCACTCGTCCACGTCGACGTCCGGAACGTCGAAGTGGATCAGCAGGTAGTGAAGCCCGACCGGTGTGACCGGGTAGCGCAGCGCCTCGAGCGGCATGCCGTGGTTGCGCGCCGCGAGCTGGAGCTCCTCGAGGCTGATGCCCTCCACGGCCTGAGCCTACCGTGCATCAGAGCGATAGCCGTGCGTCGGCGTGCTCGATCACAACCGGATCGTGGGTAGCGCAGACGACGGCCGCACCCGTATCGCGCGCCAGCGTCGAGAGTAGGACCGAGAGCGTGCGCGCGTTGGCCTGGTCGAGGCGAGCCGTCGGCTCGTCGACGAGCAGCAGCTTCGGCGTCGCCGCCAGCGCCCG
>Ga0070698_100003810_pt1 | contig 16568 bp, 12 predicted proteins | sample KBSK1502metaG_FD_65477 | JGI IMG/M metagenome (GOLD analysis project Ga0070698, IMG submission 65477) | Corn, switchgrass and miscanthus rhizosphere microbial communities from Kellogg Biological Station, Michigan, USA - KBS K1-50-2 metaG | ecosystem: Host-associated > Plants > Roots >...
AAACCAAGACCTAAGCCCTGTATTTTATTTCCATCTTTTGTGATCCTGTAGAATTGAGTAAATATTTTATCCATATGTTCTGCAGCTATTCCTAATCCCCAATCGCGGATGCTGATCTGTACGTCGTCACCGAATCGTTCTGCTGTCACTACTATTTTTTTATTGTCGGGAGAATATTTAATTGCATTTGAAAGAATATTAACAAGCACCTGGTGCATTTTGGTAGCATCAATCGTTAACAGTAAATCATCTTTGGGCAGATCACATTCAATTTTATAATCCGCTGCTAATTGCTTAGCTGAATCTACACTATCTTTTATCAACGATAAAAGACTGGTCTTGCTAATATTCAGTTCGAATTTTCCTGCATATATTTTTGAAATATCCAGTAAGTCTGATATGATGGCGGATAAGCGTGTCACTTGTCTGCTTACTTTTGGCAAAACCTGTTTTGCAATTTCCGGTGTTTGCTCAATCAATTGCAGGTAACCTGACATTGTTGTCAATGGTGTTTTTAATTCATGACTTGTAAAGCCAATGAACTCATCTTTCTTAGCACTTAATTTTTGCAATTCCTGGTAAAGTTTTGCGTTATTCAATGCAATACCTGCCTGCGTGGCAATTGCTTCAACAAGTATCTCATGTTCTTCTTTGAACATAGCAGGACGGGGATGACCAAAAAAAAGTCCGCCGATCATATCGTTATTTCGTGATACTACTGGTACTGCCAGGTAACTAACTACAGCCAGATCTCTTTCGAGCATTTCTTTATGCGGAAAATTTTTCCCATAATGATGATCTTTGGTAATATCATCAGAACGTAATACAGCCTGCCCGCTAAAAGCTATTTTAAATACATCTATATTCCCTGGCATTCCAAATTTTTCAAAAGCTTCTTTTGGTGCACCGGATAGTGCATATAATAGGTGTGATTCGCCTTTAGAGTCAGTTTTATTATAAAAGAAAGCGCCAAAAGTCGCTCCGCATAGTTTTGTAGTAGCATCCGTGGTCTTTTGTAAAATTTCATTTATATCAAGTTCGGCAGCAAGTGTTTTACCTGTATTATTGATCATTTCAAGCCTATACACATATTGGACAATTGTGTTCTCAGCTTCTTTTTGTTTGGTAATATCACGGGCAATTTTGGAAGCCCCGATTATCTCCCCTTGTTCATTGTGTATCGGAGAAATAGAAAGTGAAATATTAAGTTCTTTGCCTGTTTTGGTGATTCTAATGGTTTGAAAATGTTCTATTCTTTCGCCGCGGCGCAACGAAGCAATGATCATTTCTTCTTCCTGCAAGCGATCTTTAGGAATTATTAATGAGATATGTTTCCCGATCGCTTCCTTTTCCGAATAGCCAAACATTGATTCAGCTGCTTTATTCCAGCTTGTAATTATTCCATCAAGGTTTTTGCTAATGATTGCATCTTCTGAAGAATCAATGATAGCTGCAAGCATAGCCATTTTTTCTGTTGCGCCTTCGATCATAGACTTTTATATTACAAGTTGCGAGCTTAATTAAGCAAATTATTAAAATATTTCATAAAACAATTCCGGCTTGTTTACTCATATCTAAAAATACTTGGTGACATATTTGCTAACATTATTTATAATGATACAAGCAATTTTAATGCTTAAACTTCTATAATGAAAAAAGTGCTTATAGCTGACGACGATGTGGACCTTCTTGATATGGTAAAAATGCTGTTATCACGTGCAGGTTTTGCTATTTCGACCATTGCAAACGGTAAATCTTTTTTTGAAAGAGTAAGTATAATAAAACCCGACATTATTCTTTTGGATGTTTTTTTAGGAGACACTGATGGAAGAACTCTTTGCCAGGTTGTGAAAACAGATCCTGAATACAAGGACATACCGGTTATTTTATATTCTGCAGGTTATATTTCTAATTCCTCTATTTCCCGATCAATGGCGAATGCTTTTTTCAGCAAGCCATTTGATATTAAGGAGCTTGTTGAAAAGATAAAGAGATTAGTGAAGTGAATATGTATGTCTTATTCATGCACTTTAAAAGAACCAAAGAAAATTTAGAAGAATGCAAATTGTATTAGCTGTGGCTGATCACCTGTTCAATAACTTATTTTTTATTCCAAAACAAGTCTTACAGGTACACCAATCGTTTTTAAAATGCCTGTCATGATGGTAGTCCATATATACGCTACGAAATTGAGATGATGATCACGGCCAACAGTATATGTTGGTTTCCTTAATTCTCCCCCCTGCGGATTTTCATTTTTAATATAGATGATATTGGCCAAAAGACTTTTAAGGTGATTTCTTTTAAGCTCCCCATTCGTGCTGTCACTTTTCAAAGGAGTAATATGAAGATCGCTATAATAAAAAACAATAGCTCCATGAAGATTATAATTATCTCCTTCCACATAGGCGATGCCTTGTTGCATTTGCCCTCTCTTAAGAGTAAAGCGGCCTAATGGTTCAGCGATAGGGTTAACAATAATTTTATCGAGTGTATCCATCCTCACTTCTCCCGAAAATTGACCTGTCTTTATTTTTGAAAGATCGAATTTTAAAGAAAGAGTTACGGGCACTTTGTTCATGAACGAACCTTTTGCAAATAATGAAGTGAATGGAGATCTTTTTATTTCAGCAGGTATATTAGTTATGTGTCTCGCAACACCATTAATATTATTGAAAGTTGCTGTACCAGTTGACCTGGTTTCAGGATTGTATTGCGTGAAAATAACTTTGAGATCATGAAACCTGAGCTCAGAAACTGATACCGGTTGAGGGATCATCATCACTAATTGATGAGGAAAATGATTTAAGGGCTTGTTACCTCCTTTCGGCAGGGATAGATCAGAATGCACTGAAACAGTTCCGTTATAAAGATCAATTTTACCCGCAATTATTTCTTCTTTGTTGACCAATTGCCACCAGTTAAGATTGGAAAAAATAATTTTTGGAATGACTACATGATACATTTGATCCCTGCTTTTTAATTTTTTTTCAAACTCTTGCTTGTTACCGCGGGGTTGTAATTCTGCATTCGATATCGTCACTTCATGTTTTTCGCCAGCAAGGCTTAGCTTACCCAATTTTATAAAATACAAACTGTCTGGGGTGGCAAATGAATAATTGGTTGTTTCGATCAAAGCATGTTTTGCAAACAGGAAGCGTTTATTATCATATTGAGTAGAAGAATCAATTAGAATATCATTCAGTTTTACAGTAATGTCATTAAATGTTGTTGGCTGATTGCGTTGTTCACCATCATGAATTACCAGGGTTCCCTGTTTTATAGTAATGGAGCCAATAATAATTTTTTTTAGCTCACCCGTTAATCGCTGGTACAGTGTCAGGCTATCATTTTTTTTATTTGCTTCTTTATTATAAGACCTTGCTTTATGATAAATATGTATAACCGGATCGTTTAAATAAGCGCCTTTAATGTCAATGTTCTTTTTGTTCAGCATATCATTGATGCCGATACCATCAATATGAAGTGAATGGAAATCTATATGGAAAAGATCATCAGGTAATTTTTTTGATTCATCAAGCCGTTGCATCGCAGCAGTATCAACAGCAATAGTTCCGTCCAACACATCCAGTTTTGACGAAAGAAGGTCGGGATCTATTTTCTTTATTGATAAATTATACAATCCATCGGACCCATCTTTTACCAGTTCCTGAAGTTTTGCAATAATAGCGGGCCGCAGATCCAATACTGATGATGCTTTAGAAGTATCATTCTTAATATCGTTGGTTTTTAAAACGCTATATTTTAAATAAAGAAAGCCACAGCTGATAATAACAACAAGGGTACTGACAACAATCAAAATTACTTTTTTCACTATATGGAAAAGACAAATATCAAACCAGATAAGTTTACGGAGACAGATGTCTTCCTTTCAAAGAGTTGAAAATGAAACACCGTTATATATAAGATATGAGTACAGAAAGCTGCAATAAGTTCCCCGATAATTTCAACTTATGCCCGATATCATGATAGTTTCTTTTAAACACTGAATTAGCGGAACATTTGTTTTGGCTTGTCCCGATAGCTATCGGGATGATTCTTTTGGTTCAAGCCAAAAGAACATAAATAATAAATTGTGATTTATCTCCTTACTTTCTTTGTATTGAAACTAGCTTTTCAGCATTCGCCTTCCGGTTACAGCCTTTTTATAACCGCCTGTAAAAAGAAAATGAAAACTTCATTTTCATTATTACTTTTGTTGCACCACTTCAATCTCCCGGTTTCATCCAACTTCAACTTTGCGGAAACAAACTTTATCAGCATTGAGCTGATCAGGTTATTTATTCATGTTAAACAATTACAATGAAAAAGTTACCCGTTTTGATTTGTGCATTGGCGATATGCGCAACTATTGTCTCCTGCAGGTTTCATAACAATACAAGCATCAGCTACAGCGAGAATGGTCATTATTATAAAATGAAAGCAAAGTTTAGCCGTAGCAAAACAGGAGCAGTGGAAAGATATATGGATGATATGCTTGCCTCAGGAACTATGTCTTTCGCCATACCCGTATTGATGGCGAGCTGGCTCTCGATGACCACACGACATTCTATATAAAAAAACATGCGGGATTTGTTTATATAAAATTCGATAAGGATGAAAACTCTGATGAAGCTTACTACAAGATCAGGTCAATGTGCGAAGGAATAAAAAGAGTGTTGGGGCAATAGGTTGTAGTCAACTTTTGAAATTACTATTTATACTTCTTCTCTTAAAATTTCCAATGGTGGTCTTCTCACTACAGCACGGCTATTGATCAACCCAATGAATACGGTAAGCAGGCATACGGTAACAAACACTATTAACAAAGGCAGCCATTGCAATGTAAATTCCGTTTTAAAAAGAAATTTTGCCAACAACCAGCTTATACCTTGTGATAAAACCATTCCCGTAGCTGCTGCAAGAGCGCCTAAGAAAAAATATTCGAGCGCAGTGATATAAAAGATCTGTTTGCGACTTGCACCCAGTGTTCGCAATAGTACACTCTCCTGCATCCGCTGGTATTTACTAATAAGTACCGATGCTATTAAGACAATAAGACCAGTAAATATGCTAAACCCAGCCATGAAGCGAATTACAAAACCAACTTTATCCAATATTTTCTCTATTATACCCAACACCAGGCTTAGATCAATAATAGATACATTCGGGAACCGCTGCACCATTAGTTGTTGAAAGCGGGCCGACACTTCTTTGTTTGGAACATGAGTAAGCAATAGATGAAACTGCGGCGCTTTTTCCAAAACACCAGTAGGAAAAATAACCAGGAAATTTGGTTGTATCCGGCTAAAGTCAACCTTACGCAAACTGCCAACAATAGTAGAAATTACAGAACCCTGCACAGTAAAGATCATCGTATCACCTATCTTAATGCTGTTGTTCTTTGCGAAGCTTTCTTCCAATGAAATAAATACAGTGCCCGAGGATTCATCCACTTTACCTGTCCATTTACCTTTTGTTATTGTTTCGGAATTAATGATCGAGTCACGATACGTGACACGAAACTCGCGGTCAAAAACCCCCCTACGCATTTTAATGGTAGTATCTTTTTCCAGGGTTTCCGCCCGAATGCTATTGACCTGGTCTAACCGCATATTCACAACAGGTATAGTTCCATCTACCCGCAAGCCTTGTTGTCGTGCCAATGCGACTACACTATCTTTTTGCGAAGATTGTATATCAAATAATATAGTATTATAATTATTGCTACTCGCAGAGAGCATCACACGGTTGAGTAAAATAGATTTAATAGAAAACATCGTGCAGATAAATGCGGTACCTAATCCAATAGAAACAATTAATATGGTGGTTTGATTATTGGGCCTGTATAAATTTGCCAAACCCTGCCGCCATAAATAACTCCATGAGTTTGGAAAGAAACGCCAGACAAACCACATCAATACAGCAGCGGTAGCAACTAATAATAGAAAGGCGATCAAAATAACAAGAGAGAAAAAAACAGACTCCTCTACTCCACCTATTTGCAAATAACAAAAACCAAAAACAAAGATGATGATAGCAACATATACTAACCACTTCACAGGATCTTTAAATAAACTGAATGATTGAAACGATAAACGCAGTGTATTCAACGGAGAAATATTGCGTATAGATACCAGTGGTAATAAGGCAAAAAGAAAAGATATCACAACACCTAATAATAAACCCTCTCCTATCGCTTTCCAGGAAATTTGGGGAGTAATGGTAACAGGTATAAAATCCTTTAGCGCAATTGGTAATAACTGTTGAATGATCGTTCCTAAAACAGCACCGGCAAGAGAACCAATAAAACCTATGACAACGATCTGTATAAGATAAATAAGAAATGCCTGCGAACCTCTTGCACCCAGGCAACGCAAAATGGCTACCGAATTTATTTTTTCCCGTACATAAATATGAATGGCACTTGCTACACCAACGCAGCCAAGCAATAATGCAATAAAACTGATCAGCGCTAAAAAATGTGTCAGGTCTGCTAACGTTCTGCTTGTATCTTCTTTCTGACTTGCCACTGTATTATAATTCAGACTTTCGCTTTCTAACCGTGGTTCAATATCTTTTACAAGCTCTTCTACATTCACATTCTTATCGAACTTAAAGTAAAACCGATAATTGATCCTGCTTCCTTTTTGTGAAAGCCCGGTTTGTTCTAAATATTGAAGAGGTATATAAACAACCGGCACTACAGTTGTCCCGATGTCGGTAGGGCCGGGAGCATTTACTAAAGCTCCGGCGATCACAAAACTTAATTTACCAAGCTTTACCGAGTCACCCACCTGTGCATTGAACCGTAACATCATGGTTTGATCAACCAATGCAGTTTGTCCCTTACGAAAAGATTTTCCAGCCGATGAAGGCAAGGTCTCAAACTCTCCATAATAAGGAAAGTCCCCACTCAATGCACGAACCTGCACCAATCGTATTCCTTTATTTTTCGGAAAAAAGATCATGGAGGTAAAACTTTGCTGCTCCGATCTTTTGTCAGTAAGGGAATCAGTCATTTTTCTTATAGCAGGACTTACTTGTTTATTGCTATTGATCTCGAGGTCGGCGCCTAATAAAGAAGCAGCCTGCTTATCTACTTCTTCGCTCATGTTTTCTCCCAAAGAATAAATGGCCACCATCGCAGCAATGCCAAGTATTATCGACGATATGAACAATAACAATCGTGAACGATTTCGTCTGCTATCACGCCATGCCATTTTTAATAGCCAGGGAAAATTCAAAGTACTCTTTTGATTCATGTGTTTATCTCTTTACTATTCGCAGTGGGTTCATCCGATACTATTCTGCCGCCCTTCAGTTTGATGATACGGCCTGTTTTATTAGCCAGATCATGATCATGTGTTACCATGATCAATGTAGTACCGGCTTCCTTATTCAAATTAAAGATCAGTTCAATAATTCCGCGGCTTGTTTCAGCATCAAGGTTACCGGTCGGTTCGTCAGTAAATAAAATTTGAGGTTTATTGATAAAGGCTCTTGCCATTGATACTCTTTGTTGTTCACCACCGCTCAACTGTGCAGGATAATGATGTCCGCGGTCTGCGAGGCCCACTTTGCCGAGCAGATCAACTGCTCTTCGCTTTACATTTTTTTCGCCACGCAGTTCTAAAGGCACCATTACATTTTCAAGAGCTGTAAGAGTAGGAAGCAACTGGAAGCTTTGAAAAATAAAACCCACATGTTGATTTCTTATACTTGCCCGTTGGTCTTCATTCAACTGATCCAACTTTATATTGTTTAATTCTACCGAACCTGTACTCGAACGATCCAGTCCCGCAGCCAATCCCAGCAAAGTGGTTTTGCCACTGCCTGATGGCCCGACAATGGCCATAGTAGATCCCGCTTCTACGGAAAAACTAATATTCTCCAGTACTGTCAATGTGCGGCCGGCACTTTGATAAGTTTTACTTAGGTTTTGTATATTAAGTATGGTTGCCATTAATAATTGTTTTTTAATATTCTGTAATTCAAATTAAATTTTCATTGTCTCTTTCAATACAACTAAAGTGGATTGCTACTGCGACATTCTTAATAACAAGTTGAAACAAGTCCGTCGCCGGGGACTGTAGGTTTTTATGCGCTCATACAAAGCACTTTGAAATACAAAGTAAACATCCCAAACCCATACTTCCAAATCTTTTTTATCTGTAGCCTTTTATTATCACACTTCGATCATTGAAAAATTTACCAGCGCCTTCTTTTTCGTCTTTTATAGATCACCAACATCTTTGAAGATTGCAAACGAAAAAGACAGCGCCTCCATGAGTTACAAATAAACACAGCCTGTCCCGAACTTGTTTCGGGAAAGCAACAGCTTCCAAACTTTCAGTTCGGAGGCAAAATGTATTTACAATCTTTGATGACTGTTCATGTGCGTTGGTCTGCCAAAAACAGCGGAGTCCCGCACAATGCGGGATTTTTGGCTGCCCTTTTCTTTGTTTCTTTCTTTTGGGCAAGCAAAAGAAAGAAAAAAAAGATATCTGCTCTTTATCGAAATATCTTTAAACTACCTTACTTTCTTTGCCTTGAAGCAAAGAAAGTAACAAAGAAGATTCAAGGACAAACGAATGGCTCCGCCCGTTTGTCCGGGCCAACGCACATGCAGAGTCGCTATGGTTTAAAAAATCTTTTAGTAATGTAATGTTTGGACGAAGAATTTGCTTCGTGTTATGCAAAAACCCTGAAGGCGCTGTGTTCCGTCCTGACATTCTTTAAATATTTAATAAACAGAAGTTAGGGACGGAACAAGGCGCTATACCATCAAAAAATATTCGAAAGAAATTCTTGATCAAAAAGATTTTACCAGCGTCTTCTTTTTCGTCTTTCATAGATCACCAACATCTTTGAAGATTGCAAACGAAAAAGATAGCGCCTCCATGAGTTACAAATAAACATGAAGCAAGCTTTTCAACCTTTCAGTTCGAAGGCAAAATGTATTTACAATCTTGACGAATGTTCATGTGCGTTGGCCTGCCAAAAACAGCGGAGCATTTGTTTTTGGCTTGAACTTTTGGTTCTTTTGGTTCAAGCCAAAAGAACATAAAAGATCGCTTATTTGTTAGTAATAACGAGATTAGCAAATTCTCCTCCTGAATTATTGCCTACCCACAAACCTATCTTACCGGTTTGCCGGTCATTCAATTTGTCAACGCTGAGGCATGGCGAAGCGCTGTTATTTACGTACACTGTTATTTGCGGATAGTCAACAACTATTTTAACATGAAACCATTCATTGGGATCAGGTGCAGAAGGGATCGCTTTTTCATATTTGGCATTTTGTGTTTCTCTCAATACGTTCCATGGAAAGTCAGGATGAGAAACATATTGTACAGCATGAATACGGCGAACAGAGTCAGTAGTGTGAAAATTAAAAGGACGGAAATAGATTGCATCAAGTGTTTTCTCATCCACACCATGAAAAGCAACACCGACAAAACTTTGCTGCAACACATCTTTACCTTTTATATCAAGTTCAATACTACCATTTGCAAAATTGACGCCATCAAGCCAGGCCACGCCATCACCATTCGCTTCAGAAAACTTAACTGCATTTCCTCTTTTGTCCATAAAGGATGACAGCGTACGATTGACAACCTGTAGCTTACCATCTTTATTAAGATCGAAGAGATCATATTTTTTTGATTTGCCTTGTGCGGATGCAGCCATTGAAATGATCAATGCAATTACAAATGGTAAAAATTTTATCAACCGCATAGTTGAAGTTAGCACAATTTTTATGCCGCTTGGATTCGGACACGATCAAGACGGGCATCATATTTGCCCCGCAGCACTATTGATTCTATATTCATAGCAATCGCACCCCAAGGGTAACTTCTCCGTTCTCTATCGCTCTTTTATTCCTAAAATTTAAATTCCTTAAAATGAAACAAGTTAAATTTTTGGCAGCAACATTAGGCATGCTTATGCTTTTATCGTCTTGTGGTTCTGACGATGATAAAAAAACGGAGGAAAAAACTACAGAGACAGCTGCAGAAAAAGTTCCGGAAACAAAGCCACCTGCAAAACTTTCTAATGTAATGATCATGCAATTCAAAGTGGCTGATTTTGCCAAATGGCAAGCAAAGTATGAATTAAAGGAGAGGGATTCAATTCGCCGTGCATCTGGCTTAACCAGTTATGTAGCAGGCAGAGGATTGGATGATCCCAATAAGGTTATCGTTTTTTTAAAAATGGAAGATGCAAATAAGGCCAAAGAATTAACAGCCTCACAGGGTATGAAAGACAGGATGAAAGAGGCTGGAGTAACCGGCACACCTACTTTTAATTACCTGGAAGTAGTAATGGATGATAATGCACCCATTGAACAAACAAACAGGCTGTTGATGACTGAGAAGGTAAAAGATTGGGATGCCTGGAAAAAAGTATTTGACGAAAACAAACAGACAAGAATAGATGCCGGTCTTATAGACAGGGGGCTTGGTCATGCCATTGATGATAACCACCAGGTATCGATCGTTTTTGCTGTTACTGATATGGCAAAAGCAAAAGCATTTCTTCAATCGGCAGATTTAAAAGATAAAATGGAAAAGGCCGGGGTAGAAGGAAAACCAGTTCCCTTTTTTTATAATATAGTGAAAATGTATCAGTGAGTTATTTTATTAGGTGAGACTATTAATGAACACCGAAAATTTTAATTATTGGGGCTGGCATCGCCGGCTCCTTTTTTATTTTCAAATGATAAAATTTAAAGCATAGACAATTGAATGAATACTATAATGAATACAACAACTATCAGAAATAATCATAGGCCATCAAAAAATCATTTAAATCATAGATCAGACAATTTCAACTTCTTCTCCGCATCAATCCCCATCCATAGCAGGCATCCCGTTATCGCCACACCCGCCACCACAAACAAAGGATAATTAAAATTACTTGTTTGCTGTACGATCTTTCCGAAGATGACCGCCAAGAAAAAAGCTCCCATCTGTCCGCAAAAATTCATAGCGCCGGTCACAGTGCCCGCATTGTTGCGGCCAATATCAATGCATACAGCATAAGAAACCATAACACCAAATGAAAAAAATCCATTGGCTGCTATAAGACAGCCCGCAGCAATAGTATTGCCTGGTACGATCGCTGCTATCAGAATAAGAATGCCGCACATACCAAGGCCTGTCATACCAATGATGCGTCTCGCATTGCGAAGGCGCATTTTCTTGATCACCCAATCGCCGGCAAATCCTCCGAGCAGGAAACCAATGATACCAACAATGAATAATGTGGAAGTAATTGTCTTCATTCCGTTCTCCGAAAAATGTCTTCCTTCCTGCAGGTACACGGGCATCCAGGCAACAAAAAAATAATTAGCCCATTGACAACAGAAGTACATTGTCATTAAAGCCCACAGGGTTCGATGTTTCAAAATAAATTTCCAGGGAATATGATGCTGCTGTTCATTAAAGCGGCGATTCGTTTTTATATATTCTTTTTCTTTATCGCTGATGCGATGCATCTCTTCCGGGAAATTGCGAAACCATAAATAGCAGATCAATACCCATACAACACCGATAGCAGCATTTACAAAAAAAGGCATGCGCCAGCCGTAAGCAGTCGCTATCGGAACAATGATGACCGGTGCAATAGCTGCCCCTATTTGAGAACCGATGCCAACCCATGTTAATGAACGGCCCATTTCGGATTGAGGAAACCAGCGTGACATGACGATCATGCAATTGGGATAAGTACCCGACTCACCCATGCCAAATAAAAAACGAACGATCAATAACCCGGTCAATCCCGATACGAGTCCTGTTAATCCTGTAAAGAGCGACCAGAATAAAACAATGCGTATAAAAACGGAACGGGGTCCTATACGATCGCCCAATATGCCGGAAGGAATTTCAAACAATGCATAGGCCAATGCGAATGATGCCAGCACCCAGCCGAACTGCTCATTGCTGAGATGCAGATCAGTTTTTAACCGCACGCCAACTATTGATATGGTAATGCGATCAAGATAAGTAAGGGTTGTGAGTGATGTAAGTAATACCAGTACCCGATAGCGATATGGAATTGTTATTGTTTTAATAGAGCTCACCGTTAGATTGGTATTGACAGTTTTTTTTATTGTGGATTATTTGTAAGACCCCGAAAGAACTGAACTGAGGTTACACTTCTTTAGTTGTTATTCATTTTATGCATTACAGGGAATTAAAGAACTGATTTTAGTTTATCAATTGTTTCGAAGCCTATGCACACAATTGGATAATGACCGCAGTTGATGATAAGTAGCTTTCCAGGTATGACCTTTTAATGCCGTCCTTTTCTCCGGGCTTTTATCAAGACCTTCTTCATACCAATCGCCATATTCATGATCGATCAAATAAGTATTGATGTATTTCCACATCATTTTAAATTTTTCAAAATACACCATGCTATCCTTAGGAAAAAGATCCGCCATCAATAATAATGTATTCAAACCTTCCGCTTGTGCCCACCAATTCTTGGTGTCTTTAATAATGCTGATCTCATTTTTATTTTTGAAATAATATCCTTCATCATAAAAACCGCCGTTGATCTTGTCCCAACCATTTTGCAGTGCATGATCAACCATGCGTTTGGCAACTTTCATTGTACCAGTATCATTTTTTAATCCCAATGCATGTGATGCTTCCAGCATCAGGTAAGCTGTTTCCACATCATGACCAAAAGACACATGATCGATGTACCGGTGTTGTAAGATCACTGCTTCCGATGAATCCCTGAATGATACCGGTGTCCAATCAGGCTGTAAAAAAAGTATAAGACTTCCCTTTTTATTGGTGATCACATCACGGATCAGCAACAACATTTCTTGCAACCGTTGACGAACTAAGGCATCGGGCCATACTGAATATAGCTCGGTAAACGCTTCAAGCAAATGAATAGAGCTGTTCTGATCTTTATAACCAACAGTTGATGTGGAAGGATCTGCTGTTGTACGTTTAGCAGGTGTGCCGCCCGGCAATAAATTTTGATAATAACCTTTTAGCACATCATCATGAGCATGTTTTTCCAGCCATGCAAAACAATCTTTTGCTAATTGCAAAGCATTCTTATCACCCGAAGCCCGGTACCAGGCCGCCGATGCGTATATTCCAAAAGCATTTCCATAAGCTGTTTTTGCTGTGCTGTCCTTTACATTCCCTTTTCGATCAACCAATGTATAAAAACCACCATTGATCTTATCCCACATTTTCTCTTTTAAAAAACTAAAACCCTGTGCTGCGGATTTTTTATAATGATCAACACCGGGATATAAACGTGAAGCCAAAGCATTTGACCATACATGCCGCGCCTGGGTTACGATCATTTTATCCTGTGCTCCTGTTGGCTCAAACTTATAAGTAAACGTGGTAAGAAAACCACCATATAAACTATCCATGCTTTTAGGGTACCATATATCCAGCAGCTCATTGCGCATCGAACCTTCCATTTCAGCAGCTAACTTTAAACATTCGGTTTTATTTTTTGCTGTTGTGTTTTGTGCAGGGGCGGCTAATGCCGCCATTAATGAAGCAGCTGTAAATATTTTTTTAATGCCCATGACCTTCATGTATTAAAGATAGACAGTAGTATTCCTGGTTTGATATTATTTTTAAACCACGGTGACACTATGTTACACAAAGTGATCTCCGTGTTTCTTTGTGCTCTCCATGTCTCCGGGGTTAATATTGAAATATCTAAGTCTTTCAATACTCCATAATCTCGATTTTCCGGAAATCCATTGGATGACTATTTGATTGCAGCGAGATATAACCTTCTTTTACTTTATCATCACCATTTATAATAAATGTTTTTCCCAAAGCATGATCAGGATTATATCTTGGATTTTCAAAATGAAGTATCTCTTCCCCATTTACAAAATGCCGGATAGAATCTCCTCTTACTTCTATTTCCAGTGTCACCCACTGATCGCCATGAAAAGTTCTTTTTACGGTTGGCGCTGTGCAATAAGATTTGTTACGATCACCATTTATAGATACATAAGTGCCCGAACAACATATTTCACCTGTTGGTCTTTCAACTTTACCATTACCACCAAGCAGGTTGTATTCAAGACAAACAGGAAATGACTGATCGATCTTCATCGACCCAGGCGACTGGCAATGATATTGAATACCGCCATCACGAAAGCCCCATGACGGAGCGCCGGGTGTCAATTCACCGGTAAAACGGTATTCAACCTTTAGCCGGTAGTTCTTGAATTTTTTCTTATAGTACAAAGCACCAAAGCGGTTACTGAAACTATCATATGCATTATATCTTGTTTCGAGGATACCATTCTCAACACGAAATGTATTTCCAAAATTTTCTCCCACCGGGTGACCAACGATCTTTACCTGCCAGCCATCCAGATCTTTTCCGTTAAAAAGAGATCTCCATTTTGGCTTATTCTCTGAACCTGTCAGAATAAAAAAGCAGAACAATAATAAAATAATGCGGAACATGAGTTTATGTTTTGAGAAACCTAAGATAATCATTAATGAGGTTGATGGTTACACCGTCTTATGCATGATGAAAAAAATTCAGAGTGGCGAAAAAATTTCATGAAAGAAGAGCAAAGTTTTACAATAGCGTAGTTTTAAAATAAGACTGGTATTTTCATTGTTGAAATACCGGTATGAGGTCTAACACTTTTCATGTGCTGGCAAGTATAAGAACCGAAGATGGTTTTGAAAGCTTTGGCAAGTTTAATCTTGGCAATAGCAGAAAAGCAGTAAATGCTGTTTTCAGCCAGTTGAAAGGAAACCCGGAGGTAGACCGCAAAACAATGCTGACAATGGAACTGATGGAAACAGTAAATGAACTGCCTGTTAATCTCCATATTCTTTCCTGCACATTAGATGAACTTGCTTACAACTGCAAGATCATTGCGAAGGAAACATTTAAGCTGCATAATTTGAATATGATTTAGCACGACTATCATCATTTCACCGGTATTGATGGGCGCACCTCTATCTTACTTGGTAAGGTTCGCGGATGCATGCGCAGAAGATCAAGAACCACCTGGCCAATATCTTCGGGTTGTATCTTCCATGCATCGGCATCGTTGGGAAGATGATCATTAAAATAAGTGGCTACTGAACCCGGCATGATCGTCGTCACCTTGATGCCGTATTTCCGCAGGTCAAGCATAATGGCCTGGGTAAAACCCACCAGTCCGAACTTGCTGGCATTATATGCAGCGCCGTTTTCAAAAAAGTTAGTGCCGGCAAGACTGGCGATAGTGATAATATATCCCTTCGATTTTTTTAATGCTTCTACTCCTGCTTTTACGCTATTGAAAACACCCGTAAGGTTGGTATCAATAGTTTCTTTCCAGTCTTTCTCACTCATACTGTCGATCGGGGCAAAATGCCCGACACCTGCATTGGCCACCAGCAGATCCAGTTGGCCGAAATGATCGATCACGGCTTTCACCGCTTTTGTTTCATCAGCAAGTGAACTTACATCCGATTCCAGGGCCAGCACTTTGGATGGGTCTTTATGTAAAGAAGCAGCCGCTAGTTTTGCTGCATTCATTGTCCGGCTGGTGATGGCTACTCTCATTCCATTTTCCACTAAGGTTTTGGCAATACCATAACCGATACCCTTGCTGCCGCCGGTTATATACGCTACTTTATCTTTCAGGTTGTTCATAACTATTTATAAGGTTTGGTTGAATACTCTTTTTAAAAAGTCATTTGGGAGTTCAAAGTAAAGAATAAATTCATCGGTTGCTTCTTCATGGTTTGCAATTCTATTACGCTTATTTTCGTTGCGTGGCAGATGTACATGATAAAGCGATCCGCAGTTATAACATGAGCCGCATAAGGGCAAAGAATACAAAGCCTGAATTGCTGGTGAGAAAATTTCTGCATGCTCAGGGTTTCCGTTACAGACTTCATGATAAAAAACTTCCGGGTAAACCTGATATTGTTTTACCCAAATACAAAACCGTCGTCTTCATTCATGGTTGTTTCTGGCATGGACATAAAGATTGTAAATACTTTGTCGTGCCGAAAACAAGAACCGAATGGTGGCTGACTAAAATAAACTCCAACATTGCCAACGATATAAAAGCCGTGAAAGCTTTGAAGAAACAAGGCTGGCGAATTATTAATCTTTGGGAATGTAATTTGAAATCTGCTAAGGTTGAAAGATCTCTCTCCTCTTTATTGAAAAAGCTTTCCTGAAGTACCTTTTTGTGGTATTGGCTGATATAGTAAGCTTGTTTATTTTAGAGGTGGTCGCAATTTGCGACCAGTTATTGGATATCTCAGCTTGTGATATCCAATTTCTTTGAGGTCGCAAATTGTGACCTCAAACTTTGGTATCGCAAATTGCGTTACCACAAAAATGAAGGCAGTATGGCAAAAAGAGACAATGAACTAATGATACCCGATGAACTGGTGATAAATAAAATCTACCTGATTCGTGGACAAAAAGTAATGCTGGACAGGGATTTGGCTGAACTTTATGATGTAGAGACCAAAGTATTTAAACAGACTATAAGAAGAAATCTTGAGAGGTTTCCGGATGATTTCATGTTTGAA
>Ga0070698_100003811_pt1 | contig 16563 bp, 17 predicted proteins | sample KBSK1502metaG_FD_65477 | JGI IMG/M metagenome (GOLD analysis project Ga0070698, IMG submission 65477) | Corn, switchgrass and miscanthus rhizosphere microbial communities from Kellogg Biological Station, Michigan, USA - KBS K1-50-2 metaG | ecosystem: Host-associated > Plants > Roots >...
GAGAGACCAGGTACCCTGCCGGCAGAGTGCTGTCGGCCGGCGCCCAGTGCAACAACACGCCGCGGGCGGTGACTTCGGCGGTTGCCATCGTCGGCGGCGCCACCGTCGGGGCCGGCGCTATTACGAAGGTCTGCGGCCGGCTGGTCACGATCCCCCCGGTGCCCTCCGCCACGGCACGCACCTGGTACTGACCCGCGGTCAGGCCTGAGAGGCTCCAGTCGAGGCTGCAGGTCCGGACGCACGCGAGGTCACCGCCGATGGCATTCCAGGCCTGGCCGTCGGCGCTGTACTCGAAAAATGTGGACGCGGCCGGCGGCGTCGACTCCGCCTCGAGCAGCAGCCGCTGCCCGACGCGTCCCTGCGCGGCCAGCGCCTCTCCGGACGGAATAAGGACGCGGAAATCGAGCGTGGTCATTGGTTGGGTGGCGACGCCCACCGTCACCGACGCGGTCACGCCCGGCGTCAGGTGGCCGAAGGCATCGCGCAGGACGAGCTGGTACGTGTGCGAGCCGGGGGCTACCTGGGGATCGACGTATGACCGGCGGTCGGGAGCCAACTCGGCAAGCGGCGTGGCACCCCCGTCGCGGTAGACCAGGTAGAGGGCGGCGTCCACGCTACTCGGCTGTTGCCAGGTCAGCGCCACGCCGGCGGCGGTCAGTGCAGCCGCAAAGCCGGTCGGCTGGGCGGGTACCGCATTCTGCACGCGGTAGTGTCGCGTCACCTGGGTGTGATTCCCGGCTCCGTCGCTCAGGGTCGCGGTCAGGACGTAGGTGCCATCGGGCACCTGGGTCGAATCCCAGCTGCGATCGGCGCGCCAGGTCAGTCGATCGTTCGGCGTCGTCGCGCCGGTTGTCGATCCAAGCGTCGACGACGCGCGGGGTCCGGCTAGTTGCCAGTCGACGCTTCCGACCCCGTCGCCGGTCCGCCCTTCGACCTGAAAGAGGACGGTGCCGCCGAGGGTGGCGCCATCGTCCGGCGCAGCCGCCACCACGAGGGGCTGGCTGCTTACTGCGACCCAGGTCACGGTGACCGGGACCGACTGCTGGCCCTCGGTCCCATCCGTACCGACCGCGGCGACGACGTATATATAGGATGCGCCGGCGCTGCCACCGATATCGATCCAGGCGAGTTGGTTGGTCGTCCCCACCAGCGCCTCGGTCCCACCAGCGGTTCCGCGATAGACGCGGTAGGTCACGGCCCCCGGGACCGCCGTCCAACTGGCGGTGACGTGGCCATCGCTCGCAGCCGCGGTCGGCGACGCAGGCGCCGCCAGAGCAACCGCGGGAGGTGTGGTGGGTTCGATTGGACGCGCGGCCACCGTCAGCGCAGCGGTTGCATAGGTCGCGTCGAAGAGCGGCGAGGCGACATCGCAGCCGACTTCACCCGCAACGGTGCAAGCGTGCAACGCGCTGACCCGATACACGCTCGGGCCCGACGGAGCGGCCGCATCGAGGAAGGTCAGCGGCCCGGCCGGTGCGGCCGGCACGCGACCCGCGAGGACGTAAGGGCCGGCGTCGGTCGTGGCTCGATACACCGCATAGGTGGTCGCACCAACCGCCGGTTGCCACGTAAGCCGGCCCGCAGTGTCGACGGCGAGGGCCAGTGGCGGTCCATAGGTCAGGGGCACGATGGCAGCCGCGCTGGGCTCAGGCGTCGCGGCAACGGGCGCCGCCGGAGTGGTGCACGGTGTGGCCGTCGCCGCCACACATGTGACCTGGGACAGGTCAGAGTACAGCTGCGACACGGCGGCCGTGCGCGTGGAGTCGATCGCGATCACGGCCAGGTTCGATGAGCTCAAGTTGATCAGGCGGCCGGTGCCCGCCGCCACGATTTGCTTCACCGCATCGGCGGTAAGTGTCTTTACGAACTGCACGTAGAGCAACGATTCGGTGGCTGGGGCTGGCGCGGTGGTGCGAGGCGCCGGCGGCGGCACGCGCGGCGCCGGCGGCCGGGTTGACACCTGCGTGATGCGTGGAGCCTGCCATGCGATGGGCCGCAGCAAGGTAACACCGGTGCTAGGGGCGTAACCAAGAATCGTGGCGCCGGCACTCGCGGCCCAGCTCGCCACACGGTCGGCGCTCAATCCGGCGGGCAGCGTCGCCGTCCATGTTCCCCGCAATGGGTCAACGAGACGCGGTTCGATTTTGGGGAGCGCAACTTCCGCCACGCGCGCGCCATCGTCATCGGGTCTCGGTCGAATCCAGCGCATCAGCCGAAGATGATTCGTCGTGATGTATTGCGCGATGTCCGAACTCGTGGCCATGGTCGGGAAAGAGATCAGGGCACTGTTGCCCGATTCGGCCACGACCTCGGCCTGGGGCAGCGCGTAAACGTAGCGATCGGTCGCGGGATCTCGCGTAATGAGAGAAAGTCCGAGCTTCTCGGCGGTGGCGTCGATGGCCGCCGTCGGGGTGCCGGGTGGGTAGATGATCGTTACCTGGCCGGGTTGCGGCCCCGCCTCAACGCTCGCCTGCGGCGCCGGCGCCGGCGGTCCGATGCCACCGGGGGCGCGGGCGGGTGCCGGCGTGCCGGACGTTGGAACAGGAAGGTTCTGACCGATCACGCCGCCGACGAGGAGGGCAAGCGTCAGAAGAACGAACACGCGCACTGGCCGTCGCGGACCACTGGTCGGGACTCGGACCAATGCGAGCCGCAGGGCGGCCGTGCCCACCACTAGGCGCGCATCTCCGCGGTGACGTCGTTTGTAATCTTCCCGCCTCCCCGGTTACCGTAGAAGGACCAGGAGGCAGAACCCCCAGACAATCCCCCTCCTAGGGCCGCTCGCTCGACTGGCCTGTCGGAGAGCACAACTATAGGGTCACAGCCGGTCCAAGTCAAGACGGCGGGAGCGCGTCATAGCCGTGGTGTCGGGTATCACCTCCTACAGCCTTTCGCAGCGCGACGTCGGGGTGGCGCGGGTCGCCGTTTTGGGTGATTTGATGCTCCTGTAATACATCGCGAGACTCACGAAATCGGAGGGTCGAATAGTGGCCCAGGGGATTGTCGAACACACGAGAGCCACCCTCCCACGGTCTCGGTAACTGGCTGGCCTGCCTGGCGCTAGCGAGCAACCCGTGTTCGATCGAGCCGACGCCATTCACCGGATTCAGCAAGGGCGCTGTCCCTGTAAGCGCTGCGTCGGCACCCTAACTAATCCATCAAGGTCGAAAGGCGGATGGGCCTTCTGCCGGGTCTGCGGTTGCGCATGGCAAGTCTCAGCGCCGGACGGCCACGAATACGCCGCCACGGTCCAGTCGGAGCGACATCGGCCGCCGCCATGCCTCCAAAACCCGTCATTGCGGATGAGCGTGACGCCGCCAAACGAATCGAAGTCATCCTGGCGAAGTGAGGATGGCGCCTGGCGAGCCCGCGCCAGCGGAGCTACGCATTCTGACCGGGCTGGTTCCGAAGTCGTGCCCCGTCTGACATCAATGGTTGAAAGTGCGCCTGGATGTACGGACGGCCGATGCGCTTTCTGGCTAGCTATCCGCCGGAGCGAAGAGCATGCAGTTGTTGCATGACACCGGTTGTTCGGAGCCTGAATGCCGCCATCGCTTCGCTCACGTTGAACGCCTGGGCAATCGCTGCGGCGTCAAGACCACGACGCGCCGCTCGGAGTAGCAGTGGTCGCGGGAGAAGAAGACAACCGGCGAGCCAGTTGGCTTCCTGCTCTTCGTCAGCATCACAGGTAAAGAAACTGACCCCGCCAATTGTCTGTACGGATTTGAGGGCGTGTTTCAGAACGATGTGCGCGACCTCGTGTGCGATATCGCTTTGAGTCCTGCCTGCGGATGACAACGGGCTGTAGACGATGACGTGTTTGTCTCCGATGCTGAATGTGCATGCTGAAAACGCACCTGGTTGGATTCGTTCGAGCGCTTCCAGCTTTGACAGGCTAGTCAGTTGGTCCGCGCGCCGGACAATGGCACCCACGTGCTGCGCCAGAACCACGGAGTCGATGGAGTCGAAAGTGCTCTTCCCCATATCAGTTCGGATCTTGGAAGCCTGCCGCTCGGCCTCCGCCTTGAAACCACGGCGCATAGCTACTGACGGAGGGGGTCCTGCAGGCTCGACTGTATGTCGCCTAGGATCTGCGCCAGGAGAGCGCCCGCAGCAGGAGTGAACAACTTGGCCGATCGAAGATGAACAGAAAATTGAGTCTGCTCGCTGACCAGTTTGTGGTACATGTCATCGACGAGTTCGACAATCTTGTCAGCCGCGTCCTTGGAAAGACGGCGATCTGCAAGGAGATGTTTGGCGATCGCGTTGGTTGTTGAGGACTCGCTTGCCTCTAGAAAGTTCTCCGCAGGCATGTCCAGCCAATCGATAATTCGTTGGAAGTTCACAAGATCAGGAACGTGCCCACGTTCGACCCGGGACAGGGTGTTGAGGGAGACACCGATCTGATCGGCTAAATCTCGAAGGCTCAGGCGCCTCTCGGTTCGCTGAGCCCTAAGGATTGCCCCGAGCCTAGAAATGTTCCACTGGATCATCGCCGGTTCTCCACTGGCGCGAGTACCAGTGTGCGGCTAGCTTCGCTCAGCGTGCACATCCGTTCGAGAGCTGGCCTCCGCGGCATCCGCCTTTGGAGCTACGCTTAACGGCGCAACCGGTGGCCACTCTCCGCCACCGTGCCATTCCCCAGTGGCCTTCCAGATTTCGTAGTTGATGAGCCACTCGGCGGTCCATGGGAGCGTTGTATCGACTATCAGCATTTCCGGTGACCACTCACCATGTCGGTGAAGGCAAAGGGTGCCGTCAGTGTAGACATGCGGGAGCGACTCGCCGGGGCGGCTCACTAAGGGAGGGTGCAGGATTCTGACTTCGGGCACTCGCCGCATTCGGTAGGTGACTTGGACAGTATATGTTCGGCTAAGCGACGTCGGCTGCATTGTGCCTGTCCAGACGAGGCTAGTCGGGTTGAGCTTCGCTCGAACTTCCGGAAATCGCGCCAGGAGTGCAAAGGCCTGCAGAGCCAGGCTACGAGCGACGAGTTGGCGGCGCATCGCCGTGGAATGTGTGACGTGGGACTGGCCTCCGCACGAGTGGGCCCAGCAGGCCTGTGCCGGTCCCCATGCCTAGCACACCGGCATCTCGCGCACTGGAGAGGCCTGAGCCGAGAACCTTGCCAGCATGCTTGGCCGGATCCTCGCCGAGGGTCCGCGCGACCTTCTCGAGGACGCGGTCGACCCCGCGTTCGGCGCCATATCCAGAAAAGTCCGAACTTGCCTGTTCAACCCATTCGAAGAAGCGCGCTTCGCGATGCGGGTATGCCCGCCAACGATCGGCGAAGTTCTCCTCAGGCTGGACGGGGTTTGCGACCCAGGAGACGCCGTTTCGACGCTCGACCATGGAGGGCATCTTGGCCGTCACGTCGACCAGGACCTCGTAGAGGGTTCCGCCACCGCGGTAGCCCATCGCTGCCAGGGTGGTGAGGATGATAGATGCAGGACGGTCCTGCTGCGCATCAGCAAAGAATCGATCACGATGGCGCTTTAATGCTTGGACGGTCCGCTGCAGGGTCGTCTTTATCTTCCATTCGGGCACGTCGGCCACGTCCATTCGCTTGAGCAAACCCTCGTGAAGCTGCACCCACTCCTCGCGCATCATTCGGTAGAACCATGAGGCAAAGTCAATCGGGTTTGAGCGCTGCCATTCACGCAGTTCCCTATCGGTCAAAAGGATCGCGTTCTTGGCCCCATCACCGTCGGGTAGCGCAGGCAAAACATCCATGTGAAAGGACTCGAATGGGTAGTCCAGCGTCCAGCACCTCTTGCCCTCACTCCTGATGGGGGTACCCTGTGGGCTGGTCACAACGTAGAGGCTGATGCCCAAGCCCACGTCCTGTTTGAGGGCTTGTTGGCTCGTCGATTCTTTGGCGATGTCTCGCCGGCACACTAGGTCAATGTCGTAATGATCCCGAGGATTAATCGGCCGGACAACCGTCCCGAGCCTGAAGGAACCCTGCGGGTAGACTTCACCATCCGAGTGCGATTTGGCCCAATAGCCTGAGAACCAGTTCCCCAGGTGCTTGTACCGTGCAACCGCGAGTTCGTAGACGTCGTCTGGAATGTCGAATTCGGCAATAGATGTGCCAAGGAGCTGATCGAGCTGCTGATCCCGGTCAATTGTCAACATGAACAGGTACCTCCGCATGGCGACCGTAGACCGGCACATACCGCGAAGCCACGTGGCCACCAAAGAATTTTTCAAACGTAGGGCAGAAAGTACGGCTGTGATGCGACGCCTTGGCGATGAGGTCGTTAGAGTTGCACGCGTCCATCTTGATCAACCCATCCGGGGCAGCTGGATTTAGGCGGTGAGCGCTATCGGTACCGATTAGATGTCGCACCTGCGCGAAGGCACCAGCGCTCTGCCCGTTTAGCAGAACGTCGATGACGCTGGGTCCAGTAGTCCAGCGGATCAGTCCGGCATTGTCGAGCCCGCTTCCTCGGGTCTTGACGCTGGATGTGCTGCCGACACTCAAGACCCTTATGTCCGTGAGGGCTTGACCGAACATGCTTACGGCTTCGGTGACGCCGACCATCGACGGATTGTTCGCCCAAACGCCACCATCGATCAGGCGAACGTGGTCACTCGGTAACCGAAACGTGGGGAAGAACGCGGGTGCTGCACTTGTCGCCATGGCGACCGCCCACATGGGCACCTTGTGGTCGCGCTTCAGACGCGGATGGTGAGGCGTCTTGAAAAGGTAGACATCGTTCTCACCCAGGTTGTACGAGGGAATTACTAACGGAACCCGGCTCTCGCCCAGCAGCGTAGTACCGAAGACACCGTGCAAGGCTGACTTAAGACGATTGGGTCCGTACTTAGGCGCAAACGGATGGAGGACTCGTCGCCACCCAAACGGGTTGGCGAAGATGTTGTCCTTCTGGGACACGTAGAAATTCAAGATTTCGCGCGGGGTGAGTCCGGCCCCAAGGCCGAGGGCAATAATGCCTCCGGTGGACGTCCCAACCACGAGGTCGAAGTGAGCTAATACAGGCCCACCAATGTCGTCCTCCAGCCCAGCGAGTAGGGCGGCTGAGAAGATCCCTCGAACGCCGCCGCCATCAAGAGCAAGTACCTGAAATCGGTTTGATTCTGAACGTAAACTCGGCGTCTCAGGACGAAGCCGTGGCCGCACCTCGGCGTGCACGGGACAAGTGTATCATACACGGTACAGAGACGGCCAATTACCGCGGGGCATTTACGACTCCCTTTGCTGCGGGCCGCGCCAACTTGCAGCTCTCCGTGCCCGGATCTATACTCCAAAGCGCAAACATGCTACAAAGTGGTGAATTTTGACAAACTGCACAAAGCGCTGCTAGACTGGCGTCGTCTCGAAGGAGGTCTAATGGCGGTCAAGCAGCGTTTACTCAGGGCGGGCAAAGCGGCCGCTCTGCTCGAGGTTCATAGGAATACTCTTCTGAATTGGACTAAGCACGGGATTATCCAGGCCATCACGTTCCCTAGTGGTGAACACCGTTTCGAGGTGCAGGAGGTTGAGCGGGTGAAGAAGGGTTATTTCGCCGGCCTGCCATTGCCGCCCTCGGACCGAACCAGGTAATTGAACTCAGTCTGGCCAGGGGTTGAAGTCTTCCCGCTCTAGCCTTTTCGTCAGCGAGCTGGAGTATTCGACAAGCTTCAGTTGTAGCTGCCTCGTCCCCTGGACGGACAGCTGAGTAACCCTCTCGAACCGTTCAAGGAGCGGGGCCGAGACCGTCGTTGGCATCGAGAGTACGGCGATACTGCGTCGAAGCTTGCTCACGGGATCCTCGGGAAGATACATGTAGTGAAAAAGGCCATCGACCGTGGTCAAGCGCTCAAGGTCCGTGACGTCTGCTTTGTCGAGGTCGAGTACCGGAATCACCGTGCGAGTTGGAGGACCCGAGTATCGGTCCGTCGCTCCCCTGGCACGCATTGCGTCCGTTGGCGTGATGAGCATCGCGTTTGAACGCCATACTCTTATGATTCGTGCCTGCCTTTCAGCGTCGTCCGATAACTCAAGATCGTTGAATGGCAAGTCAGCGAAGATATCGCCTTGGCTAAACAACTTAGTTCGATTTTGACGATACATATCCGCCGGCGGCAGGGGAGGTTGGCGTTCAGTCATCGCTCCTCCTACGATCTGTTGAACCGGCTCGACTCATCGGGATTTCGCCAAGTGATCGCCCAGGAAGGGCGATTTTTAGGAAGCCGTCGAAATCGGCTGAGACATCCGGGCTGGCGACCGGTTCCTACGCTAAACGCCTTGGACTCGCCAACTTTAATGAGGTCGGTTTCCCAAGGTCCGTAGAAGGCATTATCGCGGACCCATAGCACGATTTTCTGGGCGGGCATCACGCCCGAGACATTCGCGACTGTACCCAGACGGTCAGTTTGATGTGCCGCGGCAGATGTTACGACGACCGTCAGGAGCGCGTACTGAGCGGTTGCCTGGGTGACCGCGGCCCTTGTCGCTTGCCACGCCTTCCACGCCAAAATGGAACTAACGAGCAGCGCCGGCACGGCGATCACTCCCACGGCCAACGTCGAATAGGCATTCACTGCATCGCAGGGGCCGAGCACCGTATTGCAGGGTGGCGTCGTGGCGGTCACGGCAAGACCTATGACCGCTGCGATTGTGCTCGCTTCGCCCATCAGTGCCCCCTTAGGTGAGTCGCGCGTCGGCTATCCCGTATTGTCTTCACTGGGCCTGAAGTGTCAAGGAGGCGTCCGTGCCCTTTCGGGCAATCCGCGCGTCAGCGGACGCTGATCGATCGCCCCCTTCCCCCTCTCAAAGGCTGGGCACAATCTCATTCATTGGACTCGCGGGCCCGCGCGAACGGTGTCCCGCTGCGCTCCCGGTCGAATCGAGCCTATCGATTTGCGGCGGCGAAATCGCCCCGGCGCTGTTGTCAAAACTGTTGTCAACGGAGGCCTCGGTGGCCCGAAATCCCACACCGGAAAGGGTCTCTCCGTATTCGGATTTTGGTGCCCGCACTAGGATTCGAACCCGGGACCAACTGATTAAGAGTCAAGCGATCGATCTCTGAATACGAACTGTCGCTTAGACCAACTGACGAATGATCAGGTCATCTATCACCTCCACTAGGGATCATGTAGCTCCGCAGGATAGCATTCGCGTTGTAAAGATTAAGGAAGGCGCGCAACGGCAGACGCAGCCGCGAATTGTCAACGCACTGGCGTCAACGCTCTAATAAACCTGGGGTTAGCGGCGACGGGTTTGCCATGAGGCACGAGGCAGGCTCGGCTCCTCTGTGTGGCGTCCGCATCCTGGCGGTGGAGCAGTTTGGCGCAGGACCCTACGGCACCACGTTCCTCGCCGGCCGAACCTAGAGGGCCCGCTTAGGCAGGTTGGGCCGAGAGAACCACCGGGGAAGCCAGGCGCTGGTGCACGAGGCGGACGGCCATCGCGCCCTCTCCTACCGCCGTGGCCACCCGATTGGCCGAACCATGGCGCGCATCTCCGGCGCAGAAGACGCCCGGACGACTGGTCTCGAGCAGGAGCGGCGACCAGCCTTGCTCTTCCTGTCTGAGATCCGATCCGGTCAGGATAAATCCATTTTTGTCTTTCTCGAGCGCGTCGCCGACCCACTCGGTGTTTGGCTCAGCGCCGATGAAGGAGAAGAGTCCCGATACCTCGAGCTCGACGGGGTTGCCGCCGGTGACGTTGACCGTGATCGCCGACAATTCCCCGTCGCCCTCAAGGGCACGTACCGACGACCCGTAATGGAGGGCGATGCGGGATTCCTTCTCGATCTGGTCGATGAGGTATCGCGACATCGACGCCTCGAGCGAGGCCGCGCGCACCACGTGGTGAACTTCGAAGCCTTTTTTCGCCAGGAAGATCGCCGCCTGGCCCGCAGAATTGCCGCCTCCCACTACCGCGACAGCTCCAGTGCAGCGCTGCGCCTCGGCTTCGGTAGCGGCGTAATAGACGCCGGAGCCCTCGAAGTCCATTAGCCGCTCGGCAGGCAGCCTCCGATAGCGCGCGCCGGTTGCGATCACGACGGCCCGCGACAGTAGCCGGCGGCCATCCCCCAGCTCGATGACATGGACCGCGCCGTCCCAGTTCAGTCCGCGCGCCTGTGCTCCGAGGAGGATGCCGGCCGAGAATTTCTCGGCCTGCAGCGCCGCTCGGGTGGCGAGCTCCTCGCCGGACAGTCCGGCGGGAAAGCCGAGGTAGTTCTCGATCCTTGACGAGGTCCCGGCCTGACCCCCGATGGCGACCGCCTCGACCATCATCGTGACCAGTCCTTCTGACCCCCCGTATACAGCGGCGGCAAGGCCGGCGGGTCCGGCCCCGATTACCACCAGGTCGCACTCCTTGTCAGAGTGATCGCGAGGTTGGCGCACACCGAAGACTCGGGCGAGGTCGGTGACCGACGGATTCTTCAAGATCGGCTGTCCCGCAATCAGTACCAGCGGGGTATCGGCGGCGGTGAAACCGAAGCTGCGCAGCAGGCTCTCGGCGCGCGGGTCTGACTCGACGTCGATCCAGGTCGCGGTCAGCCTGTTGCGGGCGAGGAACTCGAGGATCCGCCGCAGGTCGGGACTGTATCGAGAACCGATCACCTTGGGTCCGGTACCAAGACGCATCAGCAGTGAGTGGCGCAGCAGAAATGCCCTGAGCAACGCTTCACTGATGGCGACGTCCTCCCCGACCGCAGAGCGCAGGCGCTCCATCGGGATGGCCACAACTCGTGAGGGCATCGTCGTGGTGCTGGTCACGTAGGCGCCTTCGCCCGTGAGCAGGCTCATCACGCCGACGAACTGACCGGGATGGAACCGGTAATAGACCGGCTCCGCCCCCGCACCGTAGTGCGCAACCGCCTGCACCTCGCCCTCGAGCACGAGGATCAGGTCAGGGTCCGCATCTCCCTCGCGGAAGAAGACGTGCTGCGCCTCGACCTGAGCCTCCTCGCCATAAGGGCGGAGCCTCGCCACCTGTCCGTCGTCAAAGACTGGGAAGGCGCCGGCGAATTCCGCCGTGGCAGCCTCACCCGCGCCGATGCGGTCGAGGGCGACTTCGATCGGAACCGGCTCTTGGTCGTCCATCGTCCTTTAGCTCACGAGGGAAGCCCATAGGCTATCGATTTGGTCGGGCGGAAATCCGATCGCGGTGAACATTCGCCGTACCGCCTGAGGGGATCCCTTCAGTCTCATGCCCCCGGACTTGGCTGCCGACTCAAGACTCGCGGTTCGTGCAAGCACCTGCTCAAGAAGTTCCGTCGTCGTTTCGAGTTTAACCACCGCGGCCTTGCTGCGACCTCGCGTGCGAACAATCTGCAGGCCTGGGACGACGATGCTCAACGTAAACGCTTCGCCATCAACGACCCATTCGTAGCTCTCTTCCTTCGCTAGCCCAGGATCGCTAAGTGCCCAGCTCGCATCAAACACGTCGGGCTCGTCCGCAGATGAACCGCCAGGAACGCCCATGAGCATCGAACGCAGACCGAATCGAACCAAAGTCTCAATGACGGGCGCGAGAGCCCAGCCTCGGTCGGTCAGTTGGTAAGTAACGTCTGCACCAACTCGACTTCCAACGGTTCTTGTCACGACCCCCGCATCTGCGAGTCGCCGCAAGCGCTCTGCGAGCACATTTGAACCAGATCCTTTTACAAACACTTTGAGATCTGTGTAGCGCTGGGGTCCGTTCATCAGTGCCCGCACGATAATGAGAGTCCAGCGATCACCCACCTCTTCGAGCGCTGCACTGAGAGGATCAAAACGGTTGTAGGTGCGGCGGGACTCGGTCAACGCCACTCCCTTGGACTAGCTGCGAGTCCGAGGAGGTCGTCTAAATGCAGCGTCACAATTCCGAATCTGGGTTGAGGACTCATAGCCAGAGGTTTCAACTGGGAAGCCGACAATGCGAAACATTCGTTTAATGGCGTCGGACGGACCAGAGATGACGAGATCGCCTCGCATAATTGCGGACGACATCGAAGTGCCGCCAAATAAGATCTCATCCATCACATCACGCGAGGTTTCCAAACTGACTATCGGGTTGGCCGGCGCACCAATCGTGCGTATCAAGTCAGTGCCTTTCACCTCCAACCCGAACGTGTGGCCGTCAACGGTCCAGCAGTACGTTTCGTCTCGAAGTCCCTGACCATCGCCGACCGCCCATCTCTGATCGAACCTCCGATCTTGGGGGTCCAGCGCTCCGTCTGATGTATAAAGGGCGTTCATACCCCACCGGCTCAGCTCTTCGATGGTCGAAGCAAGCGCCATCCCGAGCCCGGTTAGCTCGAAGATCGCTTCACCCTCCTCAGTTGCGCTCGCGGCTGTTCGAACCACTCCGGCTTCGACCAGGCGATCGAGTCTGATTTGAACGTCGTCCGCCTCAGAGCCCGCTAAAAAGAGATCCAACGCGCGCCGCGTCGTGGGGCCCCGCAACAGGGGCTGCACGATCAGCAGTACCCATGGGTCCCCCAAGAGATCGAGCGCCATCGACAGCGGGCACCAGCGGTTGTGAATCTCTCCAGCCACGCTCACAGCATAATCCACCGGCCGGAGATTGAGATACGAGATCAGGATTTAAACCTCGAACCCGTATCCTCTCGACAGGACCAGGTCCGCAGGGATTGGTTGGTGTGGTCCCCGCTCCGCACCCTCGAGGCGAAGGCTATTTGACAGAGTACGAAAAGGGTGCTACGATCCCTACCCAGTGCTACGATCCCAAGCAAGCTAAAGGAGGTAGATCCCATAGGAATGGTTCGCCGCTGGTGGCTCGTGGACCCGAGCGCCGCGGCACAGCGCCCACATAGAAGGAGAGGGACGATGGCGAATTTCCTGCTCGTTTACACCGGCGGTAACGGCATGCCCGCGACCCAGGCGGAGCGTAAGAAGTTGATGGATGCCTGGGGCGCGTGGTTCGGCAAGTTGGGGCCGGCGGTCGTCGATGCCGGCAACCCGATCTCACCGAAAGCGAAAAGCATCTCGAGCGACGGCTCAGTGCACGACGGTGCGGTCGGCACGGCGGCGACGGGCTACGCGATCATTAAGGCGGAGTCGCTAAGCCAGTCGGTCGAGCTGGCGAAAGCATCTCCGGTGCTGAAGTCCGGGGGCAAAATCTCTGTTTACGAAATCACGCCGGCGATGTAGCTCGTGCGGTTTGGGGCGGGGCCGGCGAAGGCTCCGCTCACCCGCCGGCGCTGCCTCCGAAGCGCGGATTGCTAACCATGGCAGAGTTCCGGTTCGCCCGTCAAAGCAATCTCACTCGAAGAAAACAGCGTGAGTACCGCAGCCACAACCGCGGAGCGCGTCACAGCGCAGAGGGGAATGTCATGGCAGTAGCGAGGCGTACCCAAGTGATCGATAGGCCAGTCGCCGAAGTCTTCGATGTGGTCGCCGACGGAGCCAACTGGGCCAAGTGGAACCCGACAGTCCGGGAGTCGCGCAGGCTCGGCGATGGGGAGATCGGCAACGGCTCAAGGTTCGAGTGGGACCTGCGCGGGGTCGGCAAGGTCGTCCAAGAGTTCCAAGAGTTCAAAGAGAACGCACAGGTTCGAATCGTCCCCCACATCAAGACAGTCGGTGGCGGGCACCGCTTCCGCTTCACCGCGCAAGGCGCGGCAACCCGTGTCGACCACGAACTCGAGATGATCCCCAAGGGCGCCTTCAAGTTGTTCGCTCCGATGATCGGCATGTTCGGCCGCAAGAACCTCCGCGACACCGCCAACGCGCTCCAGCGCCACCTCGAGCCCTAATAGCCAGACCGAGGCGCCCCCGCCCCGGACCGCCTCGACCGGATGGAGTGCGATGGCACCGTTCATCAAAATGAGCCAAGAGATCAAGCGCCCCATCGAAGCCGTCTTCGCCACCGCCACCCACCTCGACCAGTTCCCTGAGTGGAGTCCCCGTAACCCCTGGGCGAAGAAATCACACCCAGCGAGATCGGTGAAGGAAGGAGGTTCCATATGGGGATAAAGGGCAGAGCGACAGCTGCTCAGCGATTGGCTCGACCGGCTGGCAACGGCGAGGAGTCACGCCTGATCTGGTCGAGCGATCGCCTTCGTCACGCGTAAGTGCAAGAGCTTTAGCACCTTATTCGAGTCAGGCGTGAGCTCTCGGGTGAAAAGGGTTGGAACTCCCGCTCGGGCAACCCCGGCCGCGGTCCAGCCGTGAAGTGTTTCGGGCCGGAGGCCGGGGAAGCTGGCCGTCGGAACACCTTGTCTAATGCGGTATCTAACGCAGGCTTGTCAGATTAGGGTCAGCCGTCAGAACGTCCACCGGTGTCCACCGAGGTTTGCTGGTTAAGAGGCAATAATCAATATCTGAATACGAGTCGTCGCGCAGACCAACTGACCAACAATCAGCTCATCTATCACCTCCAATCGCTGTTAGTCGGTGAAGCATACCGCACCGGCGCACTCATCTGATGGGATGCTCCCGGCTCGAAATATGTGCGCCACACCTGGGGGCCGCCAAGTCATAAAGGACGGGCGGTGACCACAGCGCCCATCGCGATGACCGTTCGGGGTTGGTAAGCGCCAAATCCGAATCGGGTAGGGGACGGTGTCTAGCCGTCCCCTCCCACACCACCGGACGTGCGGGCACGCATCCGGCGGTTCACCAGGCACTCCGTAGCCGGCGATAGCGCCAACTGAAACTAGTCAGGCCGACGTGCACCCAATAGGCATCTGGGAGAGCCCGGGCCAGCGGAGGGGAGCCAGCCATGCGCCAATGACCGACACTGCTGTTGCCCCACTCGTAGGCCTTCTGCCGGGGAATACCCAGCGCCAGCAGGTTGCGGATTCGCGCGCGCGGTCGCTTCCACTCCTTCCATCGCACTTGTCGAAGCCGCCGGCGTAGCCAACCATCGGCGTCCCTGAACGTCGACGGCGTTTCGGCCAGCGCGAAGTAGCCACACCATCCGCTCACGAACTGGTTGACCAGACCAATCCGTTCCGGCATGGCGATTCGCCAATTTCGTCCAGTGAGCGCCCGCACCCGCTCGCGCATACGGCGGAGGGCTTTAGGCGCTACCCGGATGGCAACCTCTCCGGTGCGACGGATGTAGAACCCGAACCCAAGCACCATTGCCTGGACCGCATGCCGCACCGAGGACTTCGCGTTGTTAACCCGCAGTTTCAGTCGTCCCTGCAGGAACTCGGTGATCCCGGTGAGAACGCGCTGGCCCGCTCGCTCGCTTTGGACGTGCACTCGCACGTCGTCGGCGTAGCGAACGAACCGGTGGCCGCGCCGCTCCAACTCACGGTCTAGATCGTCGAGCATGATGTTGGCCAGCAGCGGCGAAAGCGGCGATCCCTGCGGGGTGCCCTCCACGCTCGCGTGCTTAACGCCTGACACCATCACCCCGGCGTCCAGATATCGACGAATGAGCCGAAGCACCCGCGGGTCATCCACCTTGCGCGCCACTCGCGCCATCAGTACGTCGTGCTGGACCCGGTCAAAGAACCGCTCCAGATCGACGTCCACAACCCAGGTGTATCCCTCGACCACAAACGCGCGGGCGGCACGCACCGCCTGATGCGCACTGCGTCCGGGCCGAAACCCGTAGCTATGTGGCGAGAACGCAGGATCGAAGATCGGCGTGAGCGCTTGCGCGATGGCCTGCTGGATCAGTCGGTCCAGCGCCGTGGGCACGCCCAACTCGCGTTCCCCACCGTCGGGCTTGGGGATCGTCACCCGGCGCACGGGACTCGGTCGGTACGTCCCCGCATCAAGGGCGCGGCGGATTTCTTTCCAGTGCACCCGCAGCCACGGCCGCAGTTCGCTCACTGACATCTCGTCCACCCCGGGGGCACCCCGGTTGCTCTCGACACGCTGTAACGCTCGCAGCACATTGTCCCGGGAGAACACGGTCTCCCAGAGTTCGGCACTGCGGGCGGGCTGAGCGTCTCCTTTGGGCGGCGCCGGACGGTGGCTACGCTCTGTCGAGGGGTCTGCGGAATTCACCGCGTCCCTTTCACCGACAGGCCCATCTTCCATGGGTTGGCTGCGATCATCGCCGTCGTCGTCGAGCTGGTCCATCGATTCGCTCCCTGATGTTCGGCCCTTCCCGGCCAGCTCTCACCGCCGGTACTATGGCCTCTGCTGACTTCTGCCGAGTCCACCGCGGCCTTGCGGCCCCCAGTGGTCACCAACGGTGACCCCCCGGCAGACCTCCCCGGGTAAAGGCAATCACTTTCCCCCTACACCCGCCGCATCTACGTGCCGGCCATATTGGCGGTGTCGGGCTTCACTGTCTTATGCCAGCTCACCCCGGCCGGCCCGCCTCATATGCGATTCGTGTTCCTCAGCGCAGGGTTTTGCCTCGGGCTTCTTTCCGACCCCACCTCACGGTGACGCCGTTGCCTCCGGCTCGGGATTAGCACCACCTCCTCTCCCAGAGGACTTTCACCTCCGAGTGACTGCCCATGCCGGGCATACATAAAAAAGAGGGCCCCCGAAGGGACCCTCTTGTCGTTTTTTCTCTTGCGAGTGAGCCTACTGGCCCAGACCGCCCGAGATGTTGCAGAACACGTTCTTGACCTGGTTGCCGAGGATGATCAGCACTACGATGACCACGACAGCGATCAAGACGAG
>Ga0070698_100003813_pt1 | contig 16558 bp, 9 predicted proteins | sample KBSK1502metaG_FD_65477 | JGI IMG/M metagenome (GOLD analysis project Ga0070698, IMG submission 65477) | Corn, switchgrass and miscanthus rhizosphere microbial communities from Kellogg Biological Station, Michigan, USA - KBS K1-50-2 metaG | ecosystem: Host-associated > Plants > Roots >...
TCATTTAAAATCGCCGCATTTTCATCGGTTGGAAAATCCTTCGAAAAATTTCTTCCTGATACCATCTTTAACTGGAATTGAGGAATAAAATCATAATCAATTCCAAGATGGTGAAGAATTACAGATTCTGAATTCGGCGGATTCATTCTTTTGAGCCCTGTAGTCCAGAAAATTTCCTGGCCGGGAACATTGGTTGAGGCAGCTACACTTTGAATCCCCGTTTGTTTCAGTAGTTCTTCTTTAAAGGGTTGGTAAGTATCCAGATAAACAGAATCTCTCAACGTTGCCGCTCCATCCAGCACCAGGGTTTGATTTATATTGAAACCCAGATCCTGATGACGCATAAAATTCACTTGCCTGGTAACAATTATTGTTCCTGCAATCAGAATAACTGAAATACCGAATTGTCCAATGATCAATCCTTTTCTCAGCAGCAAACCCTTTGAAGTATTTTTAAATGCTCCTTTCAATACACTCACTGGCTTATAACCAGATATAACAAAGGCAGGATACAAACCTGAAAGCAATGTTCCGGATACAAATAATATTATAAACCATAGCCAATAGGCATTACTCATAACAACAACTGTTGGCTCTTCTCTCCCCATTAATTGATTAAAGGTTGGCGACAAAATCTTGAATGCTACGAAAGCTATTAATACAGCCATAAGGTTCATTAATAAACTTTCTATCAGAAACTGCCGGATCAGTTGAGTTTTGCCCGCACCTAATACTTTTCTTACGCCTACCTCTCTTCCTCTTTCTACTGACCGGGCTGTGCTAAGATTTATATAGTTGATCCATGCAATGGTCATAATAACAAACCCGATGAGAAACATAAAACTCACAGCTCTGCCATTACCATTCACTGCAGCTTCATATTTGTAATTCGAGTAAAGATGAATGTCTGAAAGTGGAATAATGGAAAGAGTGTATTTTAAATTGTTAGCCTTGTTTCTTTCCGAGCTATTGATATAGCGATCGCAAAAAGCAGTTAATTTGGACCCGAATTCTTTTAGGTCGATACCTGGCTTCAATTGCAGATACGTATAGAAATCGTACCAACCAAAAGATGTTTGTGCAGCATTGCTTGTATCGCCATTCGCTTTTAGCTGACTGACAAGTGTAGCATAGGAGGTCAGGTAGTTGATCCTAAGATGAGAATTGTGAGGGTGATCTTTAAATACACCAGCTATCTGATAAATACCGTCTTTTCCTGAACCAGGAATTTGCAATTGTTTGCCAACAGCGTCAGAAATTCCAAAATATTTCTTTGCCATTGTTTCCGATATAATAATATTATGAGGTTCATCTAAAGCTTTGTCTGCATTACCGCTCAGCAACTGAACTCCAAGCATTTTTATTGCAGAAGGATCGGCAAAATAACCTTGCGTTTCTTTGAACTTTGCGTTTGTGTTAGCATTAGTTAAGACTAAGTTATTTGGCAACAGTCTGCAAAAATCTTCTACTTCAGGATAATCTTTTTTTAATGTAGGAGCGATAGCAGGATAAACAACCGCTGATTGCCAGGCCAATCTTCCCTGTTGGTACGAATCAAGCCGTAGCCGAACAATTTGTTTTTGCTTCGATGGAAACTTGTCATAGCTTTTTTCATAAGAAACATACTGGAAAATAAGCAGGCAACATGTAATACCAATAGCAAGGCCAAGAATATTTAACAGCGAATAGCCTTTGCGCTTAACAAGGTTTCTTATCGCCAGTTTAAAATAATTGCTGATCATAAAAAAAGATTTATTCTGTTCTTAATGACTTTACCGGGTTTGCAAGAGCAGCTTTTATCGCCTGGAAACTGATCGTGAATAATGCAATGAATATTGCTGATACTGCTGCAACTATGAATACCCACCAGCTTATCTGAATACGATAAGCAAAATCCTGTAACCATTTACTCATAAAATACCACGCCACGGGAAAAGATATCAGTGATGATAGAATTACCAGCTTTAAAAAATCTTTTGAAAGTAATCCGGCAATACCCGTAACTGAGGCGCCTAAAACTTTACGTACCCCGATTTCTTTTGTTCTGCGTTCAGCAGTGTAAGCTGCTAATCCAAATAAACCGAGGCAGGTAATAACAATGGCAAGCAATGCGAATATCCTGGATAGCTTTCCTATTAGAGTTTCGTTTTTAAAAAGTCTGTCAAACTCATCATCAACAAAAATGTAATTAAACGGATACCCAGGATTATTACTTTTTACAACTGTTTCAATTTTATCAACTGCTTTCTCAACATTGGCTTTCTCTTTTAAGCGTATATACATGTAACCGAAATACTCCGGATAGCTCCTGAAGATCAAAGGGTCGCATTTGCCATACATATCATCAAAAACAAAATCTTTTACCACCCCAACAATTGTGTATTTAATTGTATCCTGGCGAAGAAGCGTACCAACCACATCACCCTTACCGATAATTTTTGAAAATGCTTCATTGATAATAACATTCAGGCTATCTTTTTTTGCATCCGGATAAAAATCTCTTCCCTTGGTCATTTTTATTCCCATTGTTTTGATATACTCAGGGCTCACAAAATCTTGTGTCACCAATACTTTTTTTGAAGGATCTTTTCCTTCCCACTCAAAACTGCCAGTGGAACTGCCCATATATAACTGGTTAAGGTTTGACATGGCTACATTCGCAACATATCCTGAAGAAAGCAGTTGGTTTTTGATCACAGTAAAATTCTTTTGCATATCACCCCGAAGCCCGGTTTGGATTACATTGTCTTTGTTATAACCAAGATCACGATTCTTGATATATTGTATCTGGTTATAAACTATAATAGTACCAATGATAAGTATGATCGAGGTCGTAAACTGCATCACAACCAACCCTTTTCTTATATAAGCTGCTCCACTACCCTTTAATTTCAATCCTTTAAATACCCATAGCGGGTTGAATGATGACAGGTATAATGCCGGATAACTACCAGCAACCAAACCACAGATCAATCCAATAAGAATAAGCGCCGAAAGATGCAAAGGATCGCTTAGGCCAATAACAAGTTGCTTTTCCACCAATGTATTAAAGGCTGGTAAAACGAAATAAATAATAGCAACTGCAATGATCAATGATAAAAAAGCCATGATCATTGCTTCACCAATGAATTGCGCAATGAGGATCTTTTTTCCGGCGCCTAATACTTTTCTTACACCTACTTCCCTGGCTCTTTTTTCAGAACGTGCCGTTGCAAGATTCATAAAATTGATACAAGCGATCAATAAAATGAACCATGCAATAATGCTGAACGTACGAATAGATTGAATACGACCACCCACTTGTTTGCCTTCTTCAAATTTGCTGTGAAGCCTCCAATCGTTCATGGAAAAAAGAAATGGCTGCGCCATGACCGCAGTATCCTTTGTTTTGAGATAATTATCGAGTTTCTTATTAATTAAACCCCGGTCAGCTTTTTCTTCCAGTTCTATAAAAGTCTGTGTGCCATTAGTGTTCCAATCATTCAACCATTCATTATTGTCATAATAAATTTTAAATGGAGATAACCAATCAAATTTTATGGACGAATTTTGTGGCAGGTCTTTAAACACAGCGCTGATTACATATTCTTCTTTATTATCTACTTTAAGAGTTTTACCAAGGATATCTTTTTGATCGCCAAAAAATTTCTTTGCCATTTTTTCTGAAATCGCCAAAGAATGAAGCTGTTGAAAAACAGTTTCTTTTTTTCCCTGAACAAAAGGAATTGTAAACATGCTGAAGATGGATGAATCAGCGTAATTGCCCCTTTCATAGATCGACTTCTCGCCAAGATTAAATAAAGTATATTGATCCCATGAAAGTCGGCAGGAATTCTTAACCCCCGGAAATTCCTTTTTCATTCCTTCAGCCATTAAACCAGGCGTAGCGCTGAAAGTATATGTCTTTCCTTCGAAAGGTTGATTCTCTAAAATTTGATATAGCTGATTTCTTTTAAAATTATTATGATCGTAACTGACCTCATTTTCTACCCATAAAAAAATAAGCGCTGCGCATGCAATGCCAACAGCAAGTCCAAATACATTAAGAAAACTATATGTTTTGTTCTTCCATAGATTCCGAAATGCCGTCTTGAAATAGTTCTTAAACATGTTATTACTTATTCTGTTCTTAAACTCTTAACAGGATTTGCAATAGCCGCCTTTATTGATTGGAAACTGATCGTTAATAATGCGATCAATAGTGCAACAACACCAGCTACAACAAAGACCCACCATCCAATATCAACACGATATTCAAAATCATTTAACCACTTATACATTGCCCACCATGCAACAGGAAAGGCTATCACAGTAGCAATAAGAACCAGGATTAAAAAATCTTTTGAAAGCATTTTTACAATTCCTGTGACAGAAGCTCCAAGCACCTTGCGAATGCCGATCTCTTTTGTTCTTTGCTCCGCAGTAAAAGTTACCAGCCCAAATAAACCAAGGCATGAAATAAATATGGCAAGGAATGCGAAATAGCGGGAAAGCTTGCTTACCGTATATTCAGCTTTATAGTTTTTCGCAATTTCATCATCAGTAAAATAATACCTGAAAGGAAACCCGGGATTAAATTGCCTGAAAACCTTTTCCATACTTGCTATTGCCTGTTTGGATTTTCCTTTTTCGGTTCTTATTATCACATTTCCCCAATAACCATTGTCTTTTATCCAGCTACCTTTAAATAATCGAAGTATCAATGGCTCAATCGGTACATGTAATGAGTTATGATGAAAATCTTTCATTAATCCTACAATAGCTCCCTTATCACCCCACATCGTTAATTCCTTTCCAACCGGATCTTTGTAACCGATTTTTCTTGCAGCTGCCTCATTCACCAGGTAATTCATAGTATCCAAACTGTAAGAAGGATCGAAATCTCTGCCTCCGATCAGTTGGATACCCATTGTTTTTATATAATCGTAAGTGATAGGATTATTGCTGAATAAAATAAGCTTGGTAGTATCTTTTCCCGGCCAGCGTACACCTTGTGTTGAACTTCCTACTTCCAGCGGACTGCTTTGTGCACTTGTGATATTTTTTATTCCTGGTTGTTTTAAAAGTTCTTCTCTGAAAGCGATAAAGTTTTTACCTAAACTACCTTCAAGCGGCATGTATAAAAGATCCTCTTTTGCAAAACCAAGATTTTTATTATGAATAAAATTTATCTGGCGATAGATAACGATCATACCAAGGATCAAAACAATTGACAAGGCAAATTGAAACACAACAAGACCTTTTCTAAAATAAGTGGCGCCCGGTTTAAACTTGAGAAGACCTTTTAATACAACTATCGGTTTCAAAGTCGACATGAATAATGCAGGATATGAACCGGAAATAACCCCGGTTACTACAGTTAAGCCAAGAAGGATCAGTAAGAAAGAGGGATCAGTTAAATTGATCGACAAATGTTTTTCAGTAAGTGTATTGAACGAAGGAAGTATTAAAGCAACAATTGAGAGGGAAAGAAGAATTGCAAGGAATGAAACAAACATTGATTCGCCAATAAACTGTGCTACCAGTTGTCTTTTGCCTGCGCCAATAACTTTGCGAACACCGATCTCTCTTGCTCTTCTTAAAGAACGGGCTGTAGCAAGATTCATAAAATTGATACAGGCAATAAGTAAAATGATAATAGCTACCACTGAAAATATTCTTACATATTCAATACGTCCGCCGTTTTGCTTTCCATTATCCCAATTTGAATACAGGTATGATTCGCCATAATTCTGAAGGAACAACTCTACATTGCTGTCTTTATTTTTTGTTTTAATATAGTTTTTGATCTTGGCATTTACTTTATCAACTGAAGTATTAGCGGCAATCATTACATAACATCTTGGCCCGTTATTACCCCATTCTTTTGCCCAATCATTTTTTTTGAACCATATATCATAGCTCATTAAAAAATCAAATTTCAAAGACGATAATTCAGGAATTTCTTCTAACACACCTGTAACAATTACATTTTCCTTACTGTCTATCTTTATCATCTTTCCGATGGGGTCTTCCCCTTTGAAATATTTGTCAGCAAGTTTTTTAGAAATTACAACGGCATCAGGCCTGGCAAGCGCAGTAGTAGCATTACCTTTTGCAAGTTTGAATGAAAACATTCTTAAAAAATCTTTTTGCACATAACGTCCTTTTTCTTTGTCAAACTTATCTCCAACAGTGAACAGTGGTTCTTCTTCCCAAAGCATTTGGCTTGCCATTTCTATCTCCGGAACATCTTTTACTATATTTTCTGCTAATATGCCTGGTGAAGAATTGAATGTAGAAATATCGCCGGAATAAAATTGGTTCTCCATTACCCGGAATAATCTTTTATCATTTGCATGAAACCGGTCTCTCTTCAATTCATCTTTCAACCAAAGCATAATTAAAAGACTACAGGTCATTCCGAGAGCAAGCCCGAAAATATTAATGAGAGAAAACGTTTTATTATGCAAAAGGTTTCTCCAGGCTATCTTAAAATAATTTTTGATCATGGCTTTTATACTTTATTCTGTTCTCAATGATTTCACCGGGTTTGCCAATGCAGCTTTGATAGCTTGTGAACTGACAGTTACTAATGCGATCAGTAAGGCAATAACACCAGCTGCAATGAATATCCACCAACCAATATTGATCCTGTATGCAAAATCTTCTAACCACCTGCTCATAGCCCACCACGCTAATGGTATCGCTAATGCAGATGCAATTAGTACAAGGAGCATAAAATCTTTTGACAGCATTGTTATGATGTTGCTGATTGTAGCACCAAGCACTTTCCGAACACCGATTTCCTTTATTCTTTGTTCAGCAGTGTAAGTAGCTAATCCAAACAAACCAAGGCACGCAATAAGAATTGCAATGATGGCAAGCGTTAATCCCAATTTACCGGTGCGCTGTTCTACACGATACATGTTATCAAAACTCTCATCCATGAACTGGTAACTGAATGGCATACCAGGTGCCATTGCTTTCCATTTGCTTTCAATATTGCTCACTAATTGTTTTATGTCAGATGTGTTTACTTTAAATGCAGTAGCCCATGAATTATTTGCCAACCGGAAACAAAGGGGACCAATATTCTCTTTCATTGATTCAAAATGAAAATTCTTTACCACACCAACCACTTCGCGGCTGATAAGAGTGTTACCGCCTCCATCCTGGAAAAAAGTATATAATTTTTTACCTACCGGATCATCCCAACCCAACAACTTAGCGGCAGTTTCATTAATAATAGTCGCATTTGAATCGGTACCAAAATCTTTTGAGAAATTGCGGCCTTTTATAATTTCCATTTCCATCAATGGAATATATGTATGATCAATATTCCATACCTGCATATTTACGCTATTAGTCGAAGACATTGCCGCTTCTGTAGAAAAACTTACATCATTTCTCGAAGAACCTGCCACCGGAAGATAACCCGCATAAGTTGCCCCTTTGACACCTGAGAATTTTGAAACCTCATTTTTAAATGCATCCCGGTTATTTCCTAATGCTCCTGTTCCATTAATTATAAGCATTTGATCTTTACTAAAACCAAGTTTTTTTGTTTGGATATAATTTAGCTGGCGAAATACGATGATGGTAGCTGAAATTAAAAAGATAGAAGCGGTAAACTGCCCGATCACTAATACGTTTCTAAGTGTGCTTCTTTTCAAACCTCCGCTGAGTTTGCCTTTTAAAACTACAATTGGATTAAATGAAGAAAGCACAAATGCCGGGTATGTGCCCGCTAATAATCCAACAATAAGTGGCAAGGCAATAAGAAAAGCAAGGTATTGGGGTTGTAAGAGATCCGAAATATGCAATTGCTTTGCTGACAAATCATTGAACCATGGTAAACATAGCCATGCAATGCCAATTGCAAGAACTGTAGATAAAACTGTAGTTAAAATAGACTCCGTTAAGAATTGCCTTATCAATGATTTTTTTTCAGAACCCACAACCTTACGTATCCCAACTTCTTTTGCACGGCTGGCTGATCTTGCCGTGGAAAGATTCATGAAATTGATACAAGCAAGTATCAATACAAATAAAGCAACAGCAGAAAAAATATAGACATATTGAATATTACCATTAACACCCAATTCCGGCACACGGTCAGAGCGAAGATGTATATCGGTTAATGGCATCAGGCTGTACTCCAACTTATTTCCGGCTTTTTCAAATTCGTCCATGGATTTTACCTCCATAAACTGGGCAGCCTGAGGTATTATATACTTATTTATAAACTGCTTAAAATTCTTTTCAAATTCTTTATGATCTGTTCCCGGTTTTAATAATAAATAGGTTTGATGATTATTACTTAAAAAATTCCCCCACTGATACTGCACATTGTCCATAGAAAAGATCATATCAAAATTGAAATGGGAATTATGAGGAATATCCTTCATTACCGCAGTTACTTTATATAGTGTACTGCCATTGTCGTTTGTTTCAATATTTTTTCCAACTGCATCGGTTGTAGAAAAATATTTTTTAGCGGCAGATTCAGAAATGACCACAGTATTGGGTTCATTCAAAGCAGTCTTTGCATCGCCTGCAATTACGGGAAGTGTGAAAACGTCAAAAAGTGTAGAATCGGCATGCGCCACGTTATTTTCGATGATATATTCATTCCCTTTCTTTACCAGTTTGGATCCACGCGAATTAAAAAAACGTACATACTCTTCTACCTGCGGATAATCCTTTTTTAATGTAGCTCCCATAGGATCAGAAGCTACTGCGAGGTGTAATTTATTTCCGCCAAAAACAATATCAGAGTTAATACGATATATCCTGCCGGCTTTTTCATTGAACCGGTCGTAACTTAATTCATCAGCTACATACAAGGCAATTAAAATAAAGCAGGCAAGGCCTGAAGCCAGGCCTATAATATTTATGAAAGAAAATGTTTTATTCTTTACGAGGTTTCTCCATGCTATCTTGAAATAATTTTTAAACATGGCTATACTTTTTACGCTATGAGTATCGAAAAAATCCTTAGCTCATAGCTTATGACTCGAAAAGCGGCTATACTAATATATTCTCAGTCACAGTTTGTCCATCCAGCATGCGGATGATACGATGACTGTAGCGGGCATCATGTTCAGAGTGTGTCACCATAATGATCGTTGTTCCCTGTTCGTTCAGATCAGTCAGCATTTGCATTACTTCACTTCCATTATGGGAATCAAGATTACCTGTAGGCTCATCGGCAAGTATAAGCTTTGGCTTATTTACAACTGCTCTTGCTACAGCCACACGTTGCTGCTGACCGCCTGATAATTGCTGCGGATAGTGATTACGACGATGCATGATCTGCATTTTATCCAACACTTCTTCCACTCTCTTTTTTCTGTCAGCACCTTTTACACCTGTATAAATAAGCGGCAACTCGACATTTTCAAAAACAGTAAGCTCATCAATAAGATTAAAACTCTGGAACACAAAACCGATATTCCTCTTACGCAGATCGGCTCTTTTGCGTTCGTTGAATTTTGCTACTTCAATTCCATTGAACTGGTAGCTGCCATCATCCGGGTCATCAAGCAAGCCTACAATATTTAACAATGTAGATTTGCCACAACCCGAAGGGCCCATTACGGCAACAAACTCTCCTTCTTTTATTTCAAAAGAAAGTTTGTTCAATGCTACCGTTTCTACTTCTTCTGTGCGATAGGTTTTCTCGAGATTTGCAATCTTGATCATTTTTTATTTTTTAAAGTGAAGGTGAAAGTTTAGATGTTGAAAAAGAAAAGCCCGAGTGAAGGAAAATTATAATCGGTTTCTTTCTCGGCTTCGGTTTTCTTTGCTTCTTTACATTTTTGAATTTCCTCTTTTGAGCAAGACGATATCTTACAAGTGCCTGGTGTTTTTTTAGCTGAAGAGATCATACTGGCTGAAAAAACCAGGAATAACAAATAGATAATTTTATTTTTCATGGCTATACGTTTATAAGTTATCAAACTATTCTATTTTTTTATAACAAGTTCCTGCATGTTCCCATAGTTTTCATAGCTTGATGTAACAACCTTATCTCCTGCTTTCAACCCCTGCAATACCTGGTAATAATCCGGGCTTTGCATGCCAAGTTGTATATCTACTTTATATGCTGTTTTTCCATTGTCTGACACTTTAAAAATCCAGTTGCCACCAGTTTGCTGATAGAATCCGCCTTTTGGAAGAAGCAGTGCAGTTATTTCATCACTTAATGCAAGACCGATCTGAAGCGTCTGTCCACGGCGAATACCTTGCGGTACTTCACCTTCAAATTCCATATCCACCTGGAAGCGGCCATTAGTAACCTGTGTATAAACCTTTTTAATTTTTAGTTTATAACTTTTATTGGCAAATGTGAAGTCGCCCATCAAACCAGTATAAATTCGGGAAATATAGTGTTCATCGATATCTACTCTCACTTTAAAACCGCTAAGAATATCAAGCTGACCCAATCTTTCACCTTTACTTTTCGACTGGCCCATTTCTGCATCGAGTGAAGTAAGTTGTCCATCAACCGGGGCTCTAACAATAAGGTCACCAACTTTTTTCTGCATTACATTCAAAGCTTCCTGTGAACCATTATAAGATTGTTGCGCCTGTTTTAATTGCTGATTTCCGGATACGGAATCCTGTTTCATAATCTGTTCGGAAAGCCTTTTCTTTTCAAGCAGGTAATGATAATTATTTTCAGATTGTTTAAATTCCTGGGCACCTATCACTTTCTGATCATAAAGGCTTTTATTTAATTTATAAATTCTTTCTGCTTCCTTTAATTGGCTGCTTACATCAGTTAATTGATTCAATCGATTCACAGTATTTTGCTGGGCGGCGTTTTGAGAAATTTGCATTTGCGTAAGCAGGTTATATACCGCAGTTTGCTGATTAACCAGACTCAATTGCAAATCGGTGTTTGATAAACGAAGGATCGGCTCTCCTTTTTTCATTATCGCTCCGTCTTCAACATACTTTTCCTCAACTCTGCCGCCTTCGAGTGCATCAAGATAAATTGTAGTAATAGGTAATACAACTCCGTTAACAGGAATGAATTCTTTAAAAGGACCAGATTTTACTTCACTAATAGTGATTCTTTCTGCTTCTACGTTCAAACGGGGTTTTCCTGAAGTCATATAATAAGCCCCGGCGATTAAAACAACAATGCCTACAATTCCGGCAATGGTTAATATGCGTTTGCGACCCCATTTCTTTTTTGCAATGACTCTATCCACGGTTATAATTGGTTTTAAAAGTCCTGATTTGTTAAAATAAGCTGCTCCAATCTTACGACTGCATTGAAGACTGAAGCAGCTTTATAAATATCTACATGAGAAACTGGTTATTCTTATGGGAAGAATATGCCAGTTTATGACGATTTTGATTTACAGAATGTTACAAGCCGCCGAACTACGAAACTGTTCGTTAGTGATACATCTACTGTCCGCTTTTGATACACATGGATGAAACACTTATTACTAAAAAATTAATTGCCATGACTTTGTATTTATGGTATAATTGCAGAAGTTGTTAAAAACTCATGTTGAAAATTTTCTAGTGGAGTATAGATGATATTAAAGAATGCGTCCATATTAGTTGTAGATGATGACCCCGATGTGCTGACCGCAGTAAGGTTATTATTAAAAACAGAAGTAAAAGAAGTAATAACTGAGAAAAACCCGGAAAACCTTCGCTGGCATTTGAATAAAGATCACTTTGACCTGATCCTGCTGGATATGAATTTCACCAGTTCAATTCATACCGGCAATGAAGGCTTGTTCTGGCTAAATGAAATAAAAAAATTAAAGATCGACTCGGCCGTGATCATGATCACAGCATATGGAGATATAGATCTTGCTGTTCGTTCATTAAAAGAAGGGGCCGCGGACTTTGTGGTAAAACCCTGGCACAATGAAAAACTTATTTCCATAATTAAGGATACTTTAAAAAGAAAAGAAAGCAAGACATCACTCACACCAGGTTTGCATTCGGATTCAATCATTGGCAAAGAATTAATCGGAGAATCGGATGCAATGCAACAAATATTTTACAAGGTCGAAAAGATCGCCCCAACGGACGCCAACATTTTAATATTAGGAGAAAACGGAACAGGTAAGGATCTGGTTGCAAAAGCAATTCATCAGCAATCACTCCGAGCCGATAAACCTTTTGTAAAAGTGGATGTTGGGGCTTTAACTGAATCTTTATTTGAAAGCGAGTTATTTGGTCATAAGCGAGGCGCTTTTACCGATGCAAGAGAAGACAGGATGGGAAGATTTGAAGCAGCAAATGGCGGAACACTTTTTCTTGATGAGATCGGAAACATCTCTTTGCAGCAACAGGCGAAGTTGCTGAGTGTTTTACAAAACAGGCAAATAATCCGGCTTGGAAGTAATGAACAAATATCCGTCGATATACGATTGATATGTGCAACCAATGTTTTATTAAGTGAACTTGCCAATGAGAGCCGCTTTAGGAAAGATCTTATTTACCGTATCAATACAGTTGAGATAGTAATGCCGCCACTTCGCAAAAGAGGGAATGATATTTTATTACTTGCAAAACATTTCTGCAGAGTGTATTGCAACAAATACATAAAGCCTGAATTGGAATTTGACCATAAAGCAATAGAGAAATTGTTGGGCTATCATTACCCCGGAAATGTAAGAGAGCTTCAATACACAATTGAAAGAGCTGTGATAATGGCGGATGAAGATGTGCTGCAGGCTAATGACCTGATCTTTTCTCCAATAGAGTCAGCGGCAGCAAGCGACAACGAGCCTGAAGAAATGAAATTAAGCACTATTGAAAAAAATACTATCTTAAAAGTGATCGAAAAAAACAACGGCAACATAACTAAAGCTGCTAAAGAATTAGGATTAACAAGAACTGCACTGTACAGGAGACTGAGTAAATATGATATTTGAACCCCACCCCTGTCCCCCTAAAGGGGGGACTTAGGTCGTGCAGTCTTGTTCCGTTTTAATTAGCTCTTTGTTTGAATTTTTTAGTTTTATACAATTCAGAAATTTTCGTTTAATACGAATAACATAATAATTAATAAGATTAAATCTAGGTTCCCCTTTTAGGGGGACAGGGGGTTGGGTATGATATTTAAGCAATTTGAATGGCGGATTTTAACACGGGTGATCTTGTTATTTATAACATTAAGCACCGCTTCTTTTCTTTTAGTAAAAGAGCTTTATGTTTATTTATTAATAGCAGGGCCGGTTGTTATATATCAGCTTGTCGATTTTTATCGCTTCCATAAAAAAGCACATGATGAATTAGGGCAGTTTGTAGAATCGGTACATTACCGTGATTTTTCAAGAAGCTTTGATGTAAAACATGCGCCGGTAGAAATACAACCGCTTCGCCAGGGATTTAACGAGATCAATACAACATTTAAAGTCATCAGTAAAGAGAAGGAAACACAATACCAATATCTGCAAAAGATACTTGAGCTCGTTGACACCGGTATTCTTTCTTATGAAGAGGAAAGTGGAGCAATAGTTTGGATGAATGAATCGCTTAAAAGAATGTTGCAGCTCCCCTATCTCAAAACAATTCATTCATTAGCGAAAAGAGATGAGACATTGTACCAACAGATCATTTCATTAAAACCTGGTGATGGAAGAATAGCGACTGCACACCTGGAGACCTCATCATTTAAGGTATTGCTATCAGCAACAGCATTTCAAACTGAAGGGAAAATTTATAAACTGATCGCTTTTCAAAACGTGAATGAAGCCCTTGATGAAACAGAATCTAAAGCATGGCAAAAACTGCTTAGTGTTTTGACGCATGAGATCATGAATTCAGTGGCTCCTATTTCTTCACTTGCAGAAACTTTAAAACATCGCCTGCAGCAATCAGTTGCGGTGTTAAGTAATGAATCGGGCTCAGTTGATGACCTTGAATTAGGTATTGAAACAATTAAACGAAGAAGTGAGGGTCTTTTAAAATTTGCCGAAACGTATCGCAACCTGAATAAGATAACAACACTTAACCTGAAAAAAATTTATGTCCGGGATATTTTCGAGAATTTATTGCAGCTAATGCAACCAACACTTGAGCAAAAGAATATTGAAATTGAAACAATATTAAAAGATCCCGATCTTTCACTTGAAGCTGATACGAATCTTTTAGAACAAGTTTTAATTAATCTTGTTGTAAATGCAATTGAAGCGGTAAAAGAAAAGACACATCCCCGCATAATATTATCTGCTTTTTTAAGCAATAACCGCAAGCCTATAATAAAAGTTGCCGACAATGGCAGCGGTATGCCTGCAGAGATAATAGAAAAGATCTTCATCCCATTCTTTAGCACTAAAAAAAGCGGCAGCGGTATTGGTCTGAGTCTTTGCAAGCAGATAATGATGCTGCATAAGGGAAATATACAAGTACAATCTAAAGACGGGGAAGGAACAGCATTCCTGTTACAATTCTGATAATACAAAAGGGAATTTTGACATTACTATAAAACAGAGCAGGTAGTAGAAACCACCTGCGTTGTGGGATGAAATTAACCCCCACATGAGAAAACTTTACTGCTTAGTCTTTCTATAGTTATTACAGTTTCGTTATTGTTTCTTCAACTATCCTCGGTGCAGCAACATTATATGAATAATGCAAATGATAACTTTTGGTTGCAGGATCATAATAATTCGCTCCCCAATGCTGATCTACGTTTGGTGTAACACCTGCTGGTGTTATTGTAACTGCATTTGTTGCAGGGTTTATTGTTAATATCATTTGATAACCTGATCCGCCCAAATCACCAAGATTAGCTTTCACAGAATTAGGTCCGGTTGTCGTCAGGCTCTTATCTTCATTAATTGTTCTGTCGCCGTTAGTCGGATGATGGAATACACCAGAAGCATGATATGTGCCATGATATTTATTCTTAATGGCAATTTCTATCAGCGCTTCTTTTTTTCCTTCACTTATAAAAGCTCCTTCTGCCTGTGAAATTTTAAAACCTAATGCATACTGTTTTGACAGGTCAATAGTAGTCGGATCAAATTTTATCACAATGAATTTTGCAAACTCACCCGGATTGAAAGTAACTGTCCATGCCTGCCCATCAAAAGGATTATCTGCACTTGAAGTAAAACCAGAAAGAGCTACATAATTGGTACCATGAGCAGAATTGTAGTCACTGATCAAAGTTGCATTCGCACTAATTTTTACAACCTGTGTTTTATTCAGATCATTTTCAGATCTTGTATCTCTTCTCACTTCCAATACCCCTACATCTGTTTGCCCCGGCACTGCATCCAATGCCAACGTCGTGATTTCATTTTCTGCTTGTGGCAATTTGATCGTTGTAATTTCATTTGTCGATGTTACAGTATTATCCTTTGCACATGATGCAAATATGATGGTGAAAACTGCAACAACTAAATATTTGATACTTCTCATAAAAAAAATTTGTTGTTATTATTATGGTTTATCCCACCACACTCTTGCATACTGTGAGTCAGCTTCACCATTTACAGTATAATTTGCAGCAGCCGTGGCATAATTCAAAGGATTAAGCTGGGGTTCATTTGGACCATGAGCCATTCTTCTTGGTATCGTTGTTAGCCCCGGAGCAGGAGATAATACAGGGTATCCCGTCCTTCTCCATACAGACCATCCTCTTACACCTGAAGGATACCATGCCAACCATTGTTGCGTACTTATTTTTTTATATACTTCACCAACAGAAAGATCAACATCACTATTCGCTTTATAAGCATTGAACTGAACTGCATCATAAACTCCCCACTCTCTCCAGCTTTGCTCTATACCTGCATAGTATAAATTAGAAAAATTTTCAGCTGTCCATCCAAGTTGTGCAGCTTCTGCTCTTGCAAGTAAAATATGAGCAGCACCAACCAATACTATTGGATCAGTTTCTTCACGCAAATTTGGTTTTAATGGTCTTGCAAATGTTGGGTTTGAATTACCAAATGCAACAGCATTATCTCTTGTTAATCCATAAGGAAAACCAATTGATGAAGAACCATAAGCATTAATACGATTATCAGTATGATTACTTAACCAATCAGTAAGGGTTTTACATACAGCTTCATCATCCCTATGAACTACATTGTAATAATTATAAAATGGGTTCTGATAATTTCCTCCGGGGTAGGCAATTGCAATATTATCAGTATTTGTTTCAATATATCCGGCAGGGTCAGTTAATGCAGATGCAAATTCAGATTTTGCTAAAGTTGGATTTGCTTTTGACATTTGTAAAGCGATCAGCATTCGTAATGAATTGGCAAATTTTTTCCACCGGGGAATATTTCCATTTAAAAGTATATCTCCCTTTGCAGGCGAGCCACCATCAAATTGTGCTATTGATTCTTTTAGCTCTTTTAATAGATCAGGATAAATGGCTTCTTGTTTATCGTAAGGAATGTTGCCATTACCTTTTAAAGCCTGTGAATATGGTATGTCACCCCACATATCTGTAATTGTCCAGTAAAAATAAACTTTGAGTATTCTTGCCACTGCTACCTGGTTATTGTTTGATCCATATATGGTAGCGTTGCCCATAGTACCCGGATCTGTATTATAGTTAATGATATTTTGC
>Ga0070698_100003814_pt1 | contig 16551 bp, 8 predicted proteins | sample KBSK1502metaG_FD_65477 | JGI IMG/M metagenome (GOLD analysis project Ga0070698, IMG submission 65477) | Corn, switchgrass and miscanthus rhizosphere microbial communities from Kellogg Biological Station, Michigan, USA - KBS K1-50-2 metaG | ecosystem: Host-associated > Plants > Roots >...
TCGCCGTAGGGCACGTTGCCGTTGGGCGAATATTCCATCGCCACCTTTTTCCCGCCGACCAGCGCCTTCAGGTGCTTCGAGAGCTCTTCTCGCCGGATCCAGATGATCTTCTTCCACTCTTTCGGCCACTCGCGCCACAACTCCGCATCGATCATGTGGATCAGCGCCGTCGGGGTTCCGGCTGGCGGAATGAAGACGTACTGCCGGCGGGAACCCATGATCTCCGGGCCCATGACGGCGGCCATGATCGGGTTGATGCCGCGGAAGTCGAAGAGCAGCCAGCCGTCCACCGGGTCGGTGAGCGGGGGGAAGACGGCGTGGAGCGCAGGAAGGGCGGTCGGTTGGAGCACGATTCCTCGTGGTAGGAGCTGGATAGGACGCAAAATAACGAAGGATCTCCGGGTTGCCCAAGAGATCCTTCGCTGCGCTGGTGTTTACCGTCTTACCGTCTTTCCGTCTTTCCGTCTTTCCGTCCTTCCGTCCTACCGTCTATTGGACTGCGTTCACCATGTCGAAGATCGGCAGGTACATCGCCACCACCATGCCGCCGACGATGACGCCGAGCACGACGATCATGATCGGTTCCATGAGGGAGAGCAGGGCGCCGACGGCGACGTCCACTTCGTCATCGTAGAAGTCGGCGATCTTGGTGAGCATCTCGTCGAGTCCGCCGGTCTGTTCACCCACCGCGATCATCGAGATCACCATGGGCGGGAACACCTTGGAGCGCTCCAGCGGCGCCGCGATGGTCTCGCCGCCCGCGATCGAATTGCGGGAATCCATCACTGCGTCGTGAATCACCCGGTTGCCCGCCGTCTTGGCGGTGATTTCCAGGCCGTCCAGGATGGAGACGCCGGACGAGATCAGGGTGCCCAGGGTCCGGGTGAAACGGGACACGGCCGATTTCCGGAGCAGGTCGCCCAGGACCGGGGCGTTGAGCAGCATCTGGTCGATCTTTTTCTTGCCGTTGTCCGTGCCATAGTACTGTTTGAGGGCGAAGATACCGCCGACGACGACCGCCAGCAGGATCCACCAGTAGCTGATCAGCAGCTGGGAGGCCCCGATGACGATCCGGGTGGGCAGCGGCAGCTCGAGGTTCACCGACGCGAACATGTTCTGGAAGGTCGGGATCACGAAGATGAGCAGCACGGCGACGGCGATGGCCGCCACCGAGAAGATGACGCCCGGGTAGATCATGGCGCTCTTTACCTTGCGGACCAGCGCGTCGTTCTTTTCCAGGAAGGTCGCGAGGCGGAGCAGAATGGTGTCCAGGATGCCGCCGGCCTCGCCGGCCGCCACCATGTTCACATAGAGATCGGTAAAGGCCTTGGGATGCTTGCGAAAGGCGTCGGCCAGGGTGTTGCCGCTTTCCACGTCGTACACCACAGCGCGCACGACTTCCGCCAGCTTCTTGTTCTCGGTCTGCTGGGCGAGGATGTCGAGCGACTGCACCAGCGGGAGGCCGGCGTTGATCATGGTGGCGAACTGCCGGGTGAAGATCACGATGTCGCGGGTCTTGATGCCCCCGCCGAACTTGATCTTGATCTCCTTGGGCTGCTCCCGGATGCTCACCACGGCCATCTTGTTCTTGCGGAGGAACTTGGTGACTTCCTCGCGGTTGGGCGCGTCCTGCGTGCCCTTCATGATCTGGCCGCTGGTCTGGTTGCGTGCGGTGTACTCAAATATTGGCATACACACTCCGGGTAGAAGCGAGTAGCGGGTAGCGGGTAGCGAGTACGAGCGGCGAATGCGGTTCGCTACTCGTTACGCGTAACTGGCTACCGTCTCATGGCCGCTTTCTTCTTGGCGTCGATCTCGCCCATCTCCTGCTCTTCCATGGGCGTCTCCCCGATCATCCGGAGAAACTCGTTCGGATCGCTGGTAGCCCGGAGACATTCCTCCTGGGAAACCTCGCGGCCGACGTAGAGCTGGTAGAGCGCATCGTTCATCGTCTGCATGCCGTGCTTCTTGCCCGACTGCATCAGCGAGTAGATCTGGTGGATCTTGTCGTCGCGGATCAGGGCCCGGATGGCCGGCGTCGCCACCATGATCTCGGAGGCCATCACCCGGCCCCGGCCCTTGGCCTTCTGCAGCAGGGTCTGGGTGAGTACCCCTTCCACCACGAACGCCAGCTGGGCCCGGACCTGGGACTGCTGGTTGGAAGGGAACACGTCGATGATCCGGTTGATCGATTCGGCGGCCGAGTTGGTGTGCAGGGTCGCCAGGGCGAGGTGGCCGGTTTCGGCGATGGTCAGCGTGGCCTGGATGGTCTCCAGGTCGCGCATTTCGCCGACCAGGATCACGTCGGGGTCTTCCCGCAGCGCATACTTGAGCGCGTTGGCGAAACTCTTGGTGTCGGTGCCCACTTCGCGCTGGTTGATGATGCAGCTGTGGTGGCGGTGAATGAACTCGATCGGGTCCTCCACCGTGATGATGTGACCCTTGCGTTCCTTGTTGATCTTGTCGATCACCGCGGCCAGGGTGGTCGACTTGCCGGAACCGGTCGGACCGGTGACCAGGATCAGGCCGCGCGGTTTTTCGGCCATCCGGGACATGATCGGCGGCAACCCCAGGTCGGCAAAGGTCTTCACGTTGAAGGGAATCATCCGGATCACCATGGCCACGCAGCCCCGTTGCTTGAACACGTTGCCGCGGAAGCGGGCCAGGTTCTGGATGCCGAACGAGAAGTCCAGCTCGTCTTCCAGCTCGAAGCGTTTCTTCTGGTTCTCGGTGAGCACCGAGTAGGCGAGCGAGAGGGTGTCCTTGGGTGTGAGCACGTCTTCCGCCGCGGCGCTGGTGATGTCACCATCGACCCGAAGCTTGGCGCGTTCCCCCGCGGTGATGTGCAGGTCCGAGGCCTCCTTCTCGATCATTTCTTCCAGCAGTGCGCGCAGGTTTACCGTCATCCCGCCGTCTCCTTGATGACTTCTTCCAGGGTGGTAACGCCCTTCGCGATCTTCACCATTCCATCCATGCGCAGGGTCAGCATGCCGTCCGCGACCGCCTGCTCCTGCATGTCCGCCACCGAGGCGCCGCGCAGGATACACCGGCGCAATTCCGGGGTGAGCGACATGACTTCATAGAGGCCGGCCCGACCCTTGTACCCGGTGCCGCTGCAGGTCTCGCAGCCGCTCCCCTTCATGAACGTCAGTTTCCGCAGATCCTCGATATTGCCGCTCAGCGCCTTGAGCTCCACGTCGGTGTACTTGTGTTCGCCTTTGCAGTCCTTGCAGATCCGCCGGACCAGTCGCTGGGCCACTACCAGGTTCACCGCGCTCGCCACGTTGAACGCCTCGATCCCCATGTCGATCATTCGGGTGATCGTGCTCGGCGCGTCGTTGGTGTGCAGCGTCGAGAGCACCAGGTGGCCGGTGAGCGCCGCCTTGATCGCGATGCCGCCGGTTTCCAGGTCCCGGATCTCGCCGATCATGATGATGTTCGGGTCCTGCCGGAGAAACGCCTTCAGCGCCGCGGCGAACGTCAGGCCGATCTCGTTGCGCACCAGCACCTGGTTGATCCCCATCAGGTTGTACTCGACGGGGTCCTCCGCCGTCATGATGTTGGTCTCGATGGTATTGATCCGGGAGAGCGCCTAGTAGAGCGTCGTCGTCTTGCCGGAACCGGTCGGACCGGTGACCAGGACCATGCCGTAGGGATTCAGGATCGCCTTCAGGAGATCGGCTTCGGCCTTGGGCTCGAACCCGAACTTGGTGAGATCGAGCGTCAGGTTCCCCTTATCGAGGATTCGCATGACGATCTTCTCGCCGAAAAGCACCGGCAGGGTGGACACCCGGAAGTCGATCACCCGGTTTCCCATCTTCAGCTTGAGGCGCCCGTCCTGCGGCACCCGCCGCTCGGCGATGTTCAGCTGGGACAGAATCTTGACCCGGGACGTCAGCGCGGCCTTCATCTTGACCGGCGGCTTCATCACCTCGAGCAGGGCGCCGTCGATCCGGTAGCGGACCCGGATCTCGTGCTCGAACGGCTCGATGTGGATGTCGCTGGCGCCCCGCTTCACCGCGTCGGTCAACAGGCCGTTGATCAGTTTCACCACCGGCGCGTCGTCGATCTGGGCCTGGCTGGCCGACTCTTCCTCTTGCTCCTCGACGACCTCGACGTCGTCGAGGCCTTCCATGTCCTTGAGCAGGGTCTGCAGCTGCTGGTCGCCCGATTCGTAGTGCTTCTCGATCAGGGCCCGCAGGGTGTACTCACCGGCGATGACCGGGAACAGGTCGTACCGGGTGATGAACTTGAGGTCTTCGATCAGGCCGGTATTGGTCGGCTCGGCCATGGCCACGGTAAGCGTGCGGCCTTCCCGCTTGAGCGGGAGCACCACGTGTTTACTGGCAAACTCGCCGGGAATCAGTTTGATGATCTTGGGGTCGACCTCGAAGCGTGAGAGGTCCACCGCCGGCATGCGGTACTGGCGAGCGAGGACCTTGGTGACCTCGATCTCCTGCACCATGCCCAGCTTCACCAGGATGTATCCCAACCGGAACCCGGTCGACTTCTGCTCCGCGAGCGCCTGACCCAGTTGCTCCCGGGTGATCAGGTTTTCCCGGATCAGGATGTCGCCGAGCCGATCAGAGCCGGCCGCTACGGTCGCCATGCTGTCAGATTGTTCCGGAGAATGAAGAATGACAAGAACTTACACCTCTTGCGAAAGCTACGATCCGGAGGCGCGGCGTGCAATAGGCGGCAGAGCGGCCGGACGGCAGGGCGGCAACCGGGGATCCCGGCCTGGAGAGCGGAATTCAGTCGATTTGGAACCGGCCGCCTTGCCGACTTGCCGACCGGCCGCCCTGTTAGAATGCAATCCGTTCGCGAATCGCCGCCACCATCCGTTGGCTAACTCCCGGTACCTGAACCAGATCGGCCTCGGATTTGAAAGAACCATGCCGGGTCCGCCAGGCCACGATGGCCAGAGCCCGGCTAGGACCGATAAGGGGGAGGTTTTCCAGGTCGGCCGCCGTAGCGGTATTGACATTCAAGACGGAAGGACGGAAAGACGGAACGACGGAAGGATTGGGGACGTCTGCCGACCTCCCGGAGAAGCTCAAATGCGGCTCCAGGACCTTGAGCAATCCGGATCCAATTCCCGGCACCCGGTCCAGCCCCTGGAGACTCCCGAACGCTCCGTTGCTGTCCCGGTCGGCCACGATGCGCCTGGCGAGGCTCAGGCCCACCCGCGGCAGCCGAGTGAGCGCCTGGGCCGTCGCGCGATCGGCATCAATCCGTTCCCCCGGTTTGAGCGGCTCCAGCGCCGCGATCGCGGCGTGGGCCTGGGCCCGGGGCGAGCGATCGGCTCCATCATCGAGAATGTGGACGTCGCCGGGCGCGGCACCGGGACGGGTGACCAGGTAGCGAACTCCCTGTCCGGCCACGGCCAGTGAGAGGAGAAGCAGGAGAGCTCGGCGTTCGGAGGGCATGGGACAGGATAGCGCCGGGGGAGCTGACGTTCAGCATCGGAAACGTCGCGATGATGGGCGAAAAAGCGCAGTGGATGTCATCCCCACGACAGAGGGCCGCCCTCACGGACGGCCCTCTACGCTCATGTTTCGCCCATCGAGCTGAGGTCAATCTGGCTATTTCACCCCGCGCAGGACCGCCACCGCCACATCCCCGACGATCTTGAGGCTCTCGGCGCTCACGTTGCCGACCACATCTCCCGGCCCGTGCCACCAGGTGTTGCCGGGACCGAAACTGAAGTCGATCACGTCGACCGCACTGATGCCGGCCTTCTGGAGCGGAACGTGATCGTCTTCAACGGCGCCGCCGTCGGCCCGGGGAAAGTAGGCCGAGTATCCCAGCCCTTCAGCCGTGGACCATACCCGGTCCACCACCTCGGGGGCAGCGATGCTGGAGTAGCTCTCGGTCGGAATCTTCAGGTCCTTGTCCCCCACCATGTCGAACAGCACCGCGAACTCGGGCCGCGGCCCGGGCGGGGGATGGTCCACGTAATACCGGGTGCCGATCAGCACGTCGCTCTTCTCGGAAAAGATGCCGTAGTCCTCTCCATCTACGAACAACAGGTCCACGCCGATGTCCGGGGCGAGGGGCTTCGCCTTGAGCGCGTCCGCCACGCCGAGGAGAATTGCCACGCCGGACCCACCGTCGTTGGCGCCGTCGATTGGCTTGCTGTAGTCCAGCTGCTCGTCCCGGCCGGAGGCGGGCTTGGTGTCCCAGTGCGCCAGGTAGAGAATCCGCTTCTGCGCCGCGGGGTTGAAACGGGCGATGAAATTCCGGAGCGGAAGCGTGTCACCCTTCAGGCTGACGTGATTCCACGACTGCACGATGACGGTGTCGGCCCGGGCCCGGAGCAGCGAATCCAGCCAGTTCCCGGTGTTACGGTGCGCCGCAGTGCCGGGAATCCGGGGACCGAACCCGACCTGCTGCTCCACGTAGCGGTACGCGGCCGGCCCGTCGAATTCCTTCTGGGGCGCGGCGTCGGAACAGCTGGCGAAGATCGCCAGAACTGAGATGAAACCGAGAGTTGAGACCGATCTTGAAGGCTGGGTCATTGACCTGGAGTTTCAATAGATAGTGCAATTAACCGCCAAGACACAAAGGACGCAAAGGTCCGCAAGAGAAAAACCATTGCTGTCCTTTGCGTGTCCTGGCGCACTTTGTGTCTTTGCGGTGAATTGGTTCTATCGATAGTCCCCGGCGTACAGCGACAGCTGCAGCGAGATCGCCAGGAAGATCTGGGAGATTCTCCGGTTCAGGTGCTTGGCGTCGTTCAGGCTGTAGCCGAACTGGAGGCCGCCCCGCACCAGTTTGAGGAGATCGGTGTCCAGACTGCCCCGAAACTCGGTGCGTTTCGTATCCGAGATGGTCTGGCAACCCGGCAGGGTGGGACGCCGGAGACAGGTGATGCCCGATGAGATCACGCCGAAGAACGACGCCGTCACCTGCTTGCGCAGCCGGCTGATACTGCCGGGCACTCGGAAGATATAGGTGAAGTTGGCCGTCAGGTCGTTCTGGTCGGATTCGGTGGAATTGCCGTTGTTCTCGTTGTTCTGGTTCTGGGATGAGTAGCTCAACTGAAGCACCATCCCGTTGCGAAATCCAAACTGGAGATCCGGTGTCAGCGACGAAGAAAACGTGGCCGACCTGGCCACCTGGCCGTTGGAGCTGGGCTGCTCGGTGCTGCCCTCCCGGCGGCGGAATCCGACACTGGCCGAGAACAGGCTCAGCGGCCCGGAGGAAAAGTTCTGAGTGAACCGGGCGTTGCCGACCGGCCATTCCTTCTGTCTGCTGTCAGTGGTAAAGAACCCCCCGGCGATCCGCTGGAATCGTTGCGTGGTTATCCGGTTGTAACTCAGGTTGAAGCTGAGCCCGAAGGGCAGATCCGCGCCGCTCCCCAGCACGTTGGTCCGGGTTTCCGAGGCGCCGATGGCGCTTTGCCCCTGCTGGGTCAGGAAGGCGGAGCGGCCGCCCAGCGCCAGCTGGTACCCCAGTCCCGGGTCAAACGAGGCGAGATCGTAGGTCGAGTTGCGGACCAACCGATTGGAAAAGTCGAAGGGCCGGATCCGGCGCGCCATCCGGCCCAGGAAGCTGCTGTCGCCAAATACCCGGGTGAGCCCGCGGGCCAGGTCCATCGAAACCCCGATCTCCCGCCCCCGGTTGTTGTTCAAGGTCTGCGGCAGAATGAAGGCCCCGCTGGAGTCTCCGTTCTCCCGGACGATCGGCCGGCTGGTCAGGCTCCGAGATAAGATGAAATTGCTCGTGGTGTTGAAGCGGGGACGCAACCAGGAAGTCAGCCGCGGCGCCAGCACGAAGTTGGTGGCCAGCTGGCGATCCCGCTCCACCCCGACGTCCATGCCCAGGAAGCTCTTGCGGGATTGGCCGGCCAGCCGGCCCAGCGCGGTGGAATCGGAGTACTGGCGGAGATCGCGGGTGCTCACCAGGTCGGCATTCATGGTCAGCATGCCGAACGGCTGCCAGCTCGTCCCCGCCTGGTTGCGCCAGACATTGGAGAGATTCTGCACCGGCTGCAGCAAGGCGTCCTGGGGCCGGCGGACTTGGACCTGGTAGGAGATGATATCGCTTTGCACCTTACTGAGGTCGCTGCTGAACCGGACGTTGGACGGCACCAGGCTCAACCGGCTGGTCCGGATGGCCTGGGCCCCTTCGCTCTGCCGGATGAATCCGGGCAGCTTGTCCACCAGTCCTCCCAGGTTGAGCCGCGGCCCGGCGCGGGCCAGCAGGAGGTTATAGCTGAGGAGGTAGGACGAGCTGAACGCCGTCGCCTGGGAGACCTCGCTCTGCGAGGATCCGGTGGTGATGCTGCCCGAGACGGTGAACGGATCCACGAAGCCCCGAGTGACCCAGCCGGTTCCGCGGCGGCTGCGCTGGAGGATCAGGGAGTAGGTCGCGCTCCAGCTCTCCGGTTTCCGCAGGTTGACGAGATCCCGGGCCCGCAGGTCGGTGCCGGCCAGCAGCTCGGGATTCACCGTGGTGCGCGCGTAGCTGACGTTCAGCGGCGCACTCAGACCCAGCTTTCTGGGGAGGAATCGGTCCAGCCGGACCGCCGTGGTGAGCAGCATGGTGTTGTTGGTGCGGTACGTCGGGTCCTGGCCGATCTGCTGGAATGCCCCGTCCTGCCGGACATAGCTGAATTGCATGTCCGCCACGTCGGACGCGGAGAGCCTTCCGTTCACCGCCACCGCGGTGCCCATGCGGGACACCGGCTCAGTGAGCCGGATATCGTCGACCCACAGCTCGGCCGTATCGATAACGCTGCTCTGGTTGAGCCGGTAGATGCCCGCGGCCATCTCCTGCACCCGGGCCAGATTGGGCGGATTGATGGCGGGGTCGGCGACCTGGACCATGTAGGGGCCGGAACAGGCCACGTACGCCGTGGAATCGCCGCCGCATTGGGCTGATCCCGAAGGCGGTTGACCCTGGAGAAACCGGCTCTGGATATCGCCCCGGAGCTGGCGCCAGGTCTCCATGTCGATGGTGACTTCCGGTGTCCAGCTCACCGTGCTGACCGGGGTGCGGTACAGGTAGAAGTTGCGATCGTCGGAACCGAGCTTGAAGAAGGCCTCCAGCTCCCCGGTGTCCCAGCCGAGCCCGCGTCCCCGCAGCCAGATCCTGAGCTGCTGGTACTTGAGCAGGTCCTGGGGCCCGGACGGGAACCGGACGTACGCTTCGGCCCGCTCGCCCTGGAGCAGGTCGGCGCCCAGCACCCGCAGTGATTTCTCGTTGATCTGCTGCCCCTGCACGTCGCGGCCGCCGTCTTTCCGATTGGCCTGGTTACCGAGTCCGGGAGGCGATTGGTAGCCCAGCTCGGTATTCACGGTGGAGACAACGGTGACCGCGATCTCACCGTGAGTTTCCGCCAGCGAGCCCGAGTACCCCTTGATCGGGCGGTCGGCCCGGCGGGTCCAGGACGAGCCGATCAGCTTCATCCGGGCCATCGCGAAGCGGGCGACGATGTCGGGCGCGCCGTTGTCCTGGTTCGCCGCGACCGTCATCCGGAGATGCTGGATCAGCCGGATGTTGGGCGAGCCGATGACGGCATCAGGCGAGCGCAGCGGAATCCGGTAGAGCTTCCAGCCGAACGGGCGGCCCAGGCTGTCGACGCCGGACACCCCGTCGCGCACGAAGTACTTGGGGTTCCCCAGAGTGACCACGTAGCGGAACACATTCTCCGCCGGGCCGTTGGCGTTCAACTGGAGGTCAGCGTTCAGGTCTTCGGTATCCAGCAAGCCGTTGCCGTTGGTGCAGCGGGCGCTGAGGTCGCCCCAGGGGAAGACCAGCACCGTGCTGCTCAGCTGGCGGACGCAGAGCGCGAGATTGTTGACCGGCGCATCGCCGACGATAATCGAGTCGGGCCGGTCCGACAGGATGCCGATGTCGTCGGTGGCGGCGTCGAAGATCCCGGTGATGTCGCGCTCGCTGTTGAGTACGCCGACGCCGGTGTACGCCCGCCCGGTGAAGGTGGTGTCGATCCCCGCCACGCTCAGGCTCTCCGGCGCCAGGGCCAGCGCGTCCTCGTTCACGTTGCCCAGGTCGAAGACCAGCCGGGTTCCCGCGCTGTCGGCCAGCTGTCGCCCGTCCTGGAACACCCAGAATTCCAGATACTCGTTGCGGGAGAGATCCACGCCGGTGGTACTGAGCGCCGTGGACATCGAGCGCCAGCGGGGCTGGAAATCCCGGCGTGGGAGGGTCCAGTGGGAGTGGTTATGGACGTCCACGATGCCGCCCGCCGTATCGGCGTGCAGGGTCAGCAACATCAGGGTTTCCCGCTGGGAGCCGGTGCCCAGGATCTTGATGTTGGGATCGATGTCCTGGGCCCGGAGCTCGATCGGGCCGCAGGTGGCACATGCCGGCACCAGGTTCTGCCAGGTCAGCTGCACCGCCCAGCTGGAATCGAAACCGGCCGCGAAGTCGGGGATCTCGGTGGCCAGCCCATCGGGCGACTGGGGCCGGCTGCCGAACTGCCAGAGGTTCTCCCGCAGCGATATGTCGATTCCCGCATCGCCTTCGAACTCTTCCAGGTACGCGGCGCCCGCCCGGTTGGGATCCGGCTTGGTCACCGCCAGCTCGGCGGTGAGGTCGAGGCGGGAAGGCGCGGTGGCCCCACCGGTGGTGATGCCGTTCAGCAGCCGGGTTATCGAATTGGGCCGGAAATGGAGATCGGTATTCACCCCGGCCACCAGCGTCGCCTCGGGCTCGAAGCCGAGCGGAGGCCGGTTGAACGCGGTCTGCTCGTACTGGTAGATGCCGATGAGGTTGATGTTGCCGCGGTCTCCCATGGAATAACGGGCCGAGCCGCCCAGCATCGTGGTCGGCGCGATCGCGAAGAAGCCCCGTTCCTCGAACCGTGCCGAGACGGTCCCGGCGTTGGACCCGAACAGCAGGTCGGGATTCAGGAACGTCACCCGGCCGGTGCCGTAGTCGATCGAGTAGTCCACTCCGCGCTCCAGCACCCGGCCATTGGCGGTGAGCTGCTCGCTGCCGTCGCGAATCTGGATCGCGTTGAGATCCAGGGTCGATCGGTCCGAGGTGCCGGTCGCGTTGTACTGCAGCCGGAAGACGAACTTGGCCGGCGGCCCCTGGCTCAGCACCAGGTAGAGCGGTGTCCGGTACAGCGAGTCGGAGCGCTCCTGCGGGGTGAGCCGGGTGGGATCGGCGAAGGGCTGGAGGTTCGGCAGTACTATGTAGGACTCCCGCACCACCGGCTCGCTCTGGAGATCCTGGGCCCGGGGGAAGAGCCGGTTGGAAATGTCGAACACGTTCTCATCGGTCGGAATCGAGAGGCCCAGCAGCGCCAGGTAGGTCGAGGCCGCGCCCGAAAGCGGCCGCTCGCTCTGGTTGACCGAGAGATTGACTCGCAGCGAGGTGCGGTCGAGATCGGTGCCGGCGATCCGGTAGATCTGCCGCATCTCGTGGCGGAAGGTTTCCTTGTCGGCGCCGACCTGGGGCTTGATGATCAGCCGCAGGGTGTCGACCGGGGGCTGATTGGGCGGCACCGGAGTGTCGCGGGTCGGGCTGGTGCCGACTCGAGCGCCGCTGACGGTCACATAGCTCACCGCCAGAAAATCCTGCTGGTCGAGCTTGGAGCCGAGGACGAACCAGAGACCGGAGGCGTCGATGTAGTAATCCTGGTTCGGCACCAGCAGCTCCCAGCGCGCGGCCTGCTTCTGGGTCGTATCGGCGCCGATGGCAATCGCGTTGATACCGCCGATGTTGGGATTGCTTCCGCCCTGGGAAAGCGCCGCGCGGTAGCGATAGACCCGGAGCGGTTGCAGCTGCGTGTTGGCCGGCCGGTCCGACTGCGCCACGGTCTCCGGGTTCAGATTGAGGATGTCGAGCGCGGGATACCCCGGTACCAGAGTGGGGTCCAGCACCCAGAAAAACCGTCCCGATTCAAAGTCGAGGTCGCGCAGCTGGCGATCCTGGGGCTGGCTGATCCGGTCGCCGACGGTGAACGTCCGCTCGGCGACCGAGCTGCCCTTCTGCTGTGCGGCGATGGCCTGGAACTGGAACGGGCCCACCTGGAAGGTGGCGTTCACTCCGAAATTATTGGCGGGAACCGAGGCGGTGATGAAACGGGAAGGCGGCGGCTGAAAGGTGACGGTGCCGACTTCCAGCCGCTGGACCACTTCGTCTTCGAGACCCTGGTAGTAGACCTGGATGTTCTGCTTGCCCTGGAAATCCCGCTCCGAGTCGTAATCCATGTTGATGTGGAGCCGGCGGCCGATCACGCCTCCGGCCAGGATGTTGAACTGATTATCGAGACGGGGAGCGGTGAAGCCGCCCCGGCACCCGGAGGAGGGATCCAGCAGCGCGAAGGGGGTGCAGCGCTCGTTGCGGATCCGGTCAGTGCGGAGCTCGAGCCGGGCCTGCCCGTCCACCTGAAGATCGGCATACTTGGAAGGCAGCCCCAGTACGCCGGCAGGGCGCTGCCCCGGCCGGGTCCGCTCGGTCCTCCCGCCGTAAATGCCGAGCATCCGGAGCGCCATCGCCTGGGCGGCCCGGGTGGAATCCAGCATCGCGGCCATGGTGCTGTCCCAATACTGGAGAGCCAGACCGGGGATGAGCGGCGCGCCCACTCCGGGAGTCCGGAGCGGCAGCGGCGTCTCCAGCCTTTGCCGGGGAATCCTGAAGGTGGCCCGCCATGCCGGCCGCGTCGTATCCGCCTGGCCCCAGACCAGGCCGGGCAGGAAGACGAGGCCGCCGCAGAGGGCGAGCGCGCGTACCAAAGGGGGAATGCGAAGCGAAATCGGACGTTGGGTCGAAGGTGTTCCTGAAATATAACTGCTTAAGCCAGTGAGAGATAGCTAACCGGGCGGTAACAGGCGGTCATGGGCGGAAGCGGCGTCGCGGAGGTAGACCTCCGCCAAGGCAACCCGGTCACCCGAGAAACCATACCGCCTGCTACAGCCCATTACCGCCAACTACCGCCTAGTTTTCACCGATGCGTCTTCTCGAACGCTATCTGCTTCGCCAACTGGTGGCACCGTTCTTTTTCGCACTCGCGGCGCTCACCAGCATCATGCTCCTGAACCAGATCGCCCGCCGGTTCGGCGCGCTGGTCGGCAAGGGGCTGCCGTGGACCGTGATCGCCGAAGTATTCGGTCTGAGCATTCCGTTCATCCTCGCCATCACGCTGCCCATGGCCGTACTGATGGCGGTGCTGTACAGCTTCACCCACCTGGCGGCCGACAACGAGATCACGGCGATGAAGGCCAGTGGGATCAGCATCTACCAGTTGGTGGCCCCGGTATTCGCGGCCAGCGTGTTCGTCGCTTTCCTGACCTTCCTGTTTACCGACCAGGTGCTGCCCCGGAGCAACGCCCAGCTGAGAAGCCTGATGTTCAACATCGGGCGAAAGAAGCCGACCTTCGAGCTCCGGGAGCAGGTCATCAACGAGCTGGGCCCCGCGGGAATCTTCCTCCGCGCCCTGCGCATCGATCCCAGCACCGGCCGGATGCGGGACGTGACCATTTACGACATGGCGGCGACCGGCGGCCGGCGAATCGTGTACGCCGACAGCGGGGTCATGGCGCTCATGGCGAACGAGACCGACCTGAGCCTGCGGCTCTTCTCCGGGTCGGTGCACCAGTTCAAGGCGACCGACAAGACCGTGTTTCAGCTGACTTTCTTCCGGGTGAATGATATCCGGGTAAAGGACATCACCAACCAGTTTCAAACCGAGCTGGTCGAGGCGCAGCGGGGCGATCGCGAGATGAGTACCTGCGAGATGCTCAAGGTGATCCGGACTCAGGAACGGGAAGTCCACCAAGCCGAGGTGGAGCGGCACCACCTGGTCCTGCGGGACCTGCGATCGCTGCTGGGACTGCCTCCGCCACGCCCCCCGGAGCAGGTTCCGGAGGAGCCGGTAGGCGGCTACTGCCGCTGGGCCACCCAGCTCCAGGCTCTCCTGCTACCCAAGACGGCTGAGGCCCAGCAGCCCACACAGAACTCGGCCCCGGACACCAGCACCTCCCGGTTGGTCGAACCGGAAATCCACCTCACCAACTGGGGCGAGGTGCTGACCGTGGCGCGCCAGGTCGAGGCAGCGCAGATCCAGGTCGACAAGTACGCCATCGAGGTCCACAAGAAGTGGTCGATCAGCGTGGCTTGTATCGTGTTCGTGCTGGTCGGAATACCGATGGCTCTGCGCTTCCCCCGCGGCGGCATGGGACTGGTCCTGGGCGGCGGCCTGGCGGTCTTCTCGGTTTACTACATCGGGCTGATCGCGGGTGAGGCGCTGGGGGACCGGGCGATCGTCAACCCGGTGTGGGCCATGTGGGCCTCCAACTTCCTGTTCGCCGGCTTGGGATTGCTGGGCCTCTACCGGGTGAGCCGGCAGTCCGGGTCCAACCGGGGTGGGGACTTAGGGGAGATCGTGGATGCGATCGTGAGCCGCTTCCGCCGCCGGAGAGCGGGATGATACTGCGTACTCTCGACCGCTATGTGCTCAAGTCCTGGATCAAGATCTTCGTGATCACGGCCCTGGGCTTCCCACTGGTGTCGATCGTCATCAATCTCATCGACTTCCTGGACAAGTGGCTCTCCCGCGGGCTCACCGCGGGGCAGATCGCCCTCAGCTATTTCTACTCGATCCCGGAGAACGTGTCGCTGGTCATGCCGGCGGCGGTGCTCTTCGCCACGGTGTTCACCGTGGGAACCCTGGGTCGGAATTCGGAGCTGACCGCCGCCAAAGCCGGGGGCCAGAGTTTCTACCGGCTCATGCTGCCCATCCTGGTGGCGTCGATCTTTGCCACCGTGCTGGCGGTGGTGGTGGGCGAGCTGGCGCCGGGCTCGACCTCGAGGATGAACGAGATCCAGAACCCGGACCAGGACAAGTCTTCGGCGGGCCGTTACAACTTCGTGTACCGGGCGGAACAGGGCTGGGTGTACACCATCGGCTCGCTCGACCTGGCGAACCGGTCGCTGCGCAACCTGGTGCTGGAGCGGCAGGGAGACGGAGTGAGGTATCCCGACATCGCCATCATGGCCGACAGCGCCACCTGGGACACCACGCAGGGCGGCTGGCGGCTGTGGAACGGCACCACCCGGTTCGTGATGGGAGCCGACAGGGAGGCGACCTTCAGCTTCAACGCCTCGCTGCTGCGCACGATGGTCGAGAGCCCGGCCGACCTGCTGGTGGAGCCCAAGGCGCCGGAGGAAATGCGCTACGCCGAGCTGGGCCGCTACATCGAATCGCTGCGGCGATCGGGCAACGACGTGGACAAGCTGGTAGTGGAGCACGCCCTCAAGATCGCGCTGCCGGTGACCTGCCTGGTCATCGCCCTCTTCGGCGCCCCGCTGGCGGTGACTTCACCGCGCCAGGGCACCGCGATGGGCATCGCGGTAGCGCTGGGGACCACGGTGGTATTCCTGATGATGGCGCAGATTTCGAAGGCGGTCGGCGCCGGCAGCCTGGTCGATCCGGTGGTCGCGGCGTGGTTTCCCAACGTGCTGTTCCTGGGGGCGGGGCTGATTCTGCTGAAGAGAGTTCAGACCTAGAATCGTGCTGGATTCTTTCTAGTCACGAAAACACGAAATCACGAAATCACGATCGCGGTTGTTGTTCCAGTCGGATCATTCGTGCTTTCAATATTTCGTGGTTTCGTGGAAACAGTGAATCACAAAGTCTCAAGATTGACGCACCGAACCACCCCACATCTTCCAGCAAAAATAGACCGGGATTCCCACGAGTATGATCCCCAAGGTGACACCGGTGTTCTTCGGATCCGTCACCAGCGCGTTCACCACCATCGCCACCGACGCAATCAGGAACAACAACGGGACCACCGGATACCCCCAGGTTCGATAGGGGCGTTCCACGTCGGGCCGGCGGCGGCGAAAGATGAACACCGCCGCCACCGCGAGCGCGTAGAACGGCCAGATCCCCAGGATGAAACGATCCGCCAGCTGGGCGAAGTTATTGAAGAGCACGTAAAGCACCCCCAGCACCGTCGCCATCCAGATCGCGACCGAGGGGCTCTTGAACCGGGGCGAGACCCGGGCGATGCCCTGGAAGAAGAGACCCCGGTCCGCCATGGCGAAGAAGATCCGGGGTCCCGTCATCATCGAGCCGTTGAGCGCGCCGAAGGCCGACACCATGATGATCGCGGCGATCACGGCGGCGCCCTGGGTGCCCAGCAGCGGAATCCGCTCCGCCGCGGTGGTGGTGATGAGCGGCGAGTTGGCCATCTCGGGGAGCGGCACCAGGTACATGTACGCCACGTTCAGCAGCAGGTAGACCAGCACGATCATCGCGGTCCCGATAATGAGCGCCAACGGAAGCGTTTTCTGGGGATTCCTGACCTCGCCCCCCATGAAGCTGAGGTCGGCCCAGCCGTCATAGGTCCACATGATCGGGATCAGAGCGGTGGCCAGCAGCGACAGATTGAACCCACCCGCGAACGCCGGTGAAAAGTTTCCCGCGCTTCCCTGCCCCACCGCAAAGGCGAGCAACGCAAAGAGCGCCAGGGCGCCATACTTGGCCACGGTGATCAGGTTCATCACCACCTTGGCGTAATTCACCCCTATGTAGTTGAAGAAGCCCACCAGCACGATCGCGCC
>Ga0070698_100003816_pt1 | contig 16551 bp, 14 predicted proteins | sample KBSK1502metaG_FD_65477 | JGI IMG/M metagenome (GOLD analysis project Ga0070698, IMG submission 65477) | Corn, switchgrass and miscanthus rhizosphere microbial communities from Kellogg Biological Station, Michigan, USA - KBS K1-50-2 metaG | ecosystem: Host-associated > Plants > Roots >...
GTCCATCTGCGCGGCGCCCGTGATCATGTTCTTGATGTAGTCCGCGTGGCCGGGGCAATCGACGTGCGCGTAGTGGCGCTTGTCGCTCTCGTACTCGACGTGCGCCGTCGAGATCGTGATACCGCGGGCCTTCTCTTCAGGCGCCTTGTCGATCTGATCGAAGGCGGTGAATTTCGCGAAACCCTTCGTCGACTGGACCTTCGTGATCGCGGCAGTCAGCGTGGTTTTGCCGTGGTCGACGTGGCCGATGGTTCCGATGTTCACGTGCGGCTTGTTGCGAACGAACTTTTCCTTCGACATGTCCCGGTCCTTTTTTTGAGCGAGCCCTCTCCGAGAATTGAACTCGGGACCCCTTCCTTACCAAGGAAGTGCACTACCACTGTGCTAAGAGGGCAGACTATTTTTCACGAGCGGGCGAAGGGACTCGAACCCTCGACAACCAGCTTGGAAGGCTGGAGCTCTACCAACTGAGCTACACCCGCATTCTTTTGTTCCTTTTATCCGAGCGGGCGTCGCCAGTCGACTCGAACCCTCGACAACCAGCTTGGAAGGCTGGAGCTCTACCAACTGAGCTACACCCGCGTCTTTTAGATCATTCTTCGTGGAGGGAGGTGGATTCGAACCACCGAAGGCATGAGCCGGCAGATTTACAGTCTGCTCCCTTTGGCCACTCGGGCATCCCTCCGAGACATTCAAGCTATCGATCGATCATCCTTTTGGAGCTGGCGGTGGGACTTGAACCCGCGACCTCCTGATTACAAGTCAGGTGCTCTACCAGTTGAGCTACGCCAGCAAGCTGCGGCCGCGAGGCACAGACGTATAAACGCAGAGTTGCGCCTCGTCAAGCCGGCTGCTGCAAAGGCGCATCATTATATATGGCTGTGGATGCCGCAACTCGCCTCGTGACCGTCGCGATCCTCGCGCTCGGCTGTGCCGCGCCGGCGAAGCGCCGGCAGATCACACCGGCGAAGCCGATGCCTAGGCAGCTGACGCTCGCGGCACCGCTCGTCGAGATCGTCGAGGTGAAGTGGCGCGATCGCACGATCGATCGCGATGCGCTCGGCGCCATGATCGCGGGCCATCACGAATACGCGACGCGCGAGCGCTTCAAAGCGCGCTTCGGTCTCGACTACGACAAAGCGTTTCGCGTGTTCATGTTCGGCTACGCCGCGCAGCTCGCCGAGCGTTTCAACTTCGTGCCGCGCGAGATGGGAATCACCGACGATCACGGGCGCTGGCTCGTCGTCGTGTGGGGCAGTCGCGATGGCGAGCTCGTCGAGTGGAAGAACGGCGTGGTGACTCCGCGCGGGCCGGATCACAGCATCAAGCCAACGCCGCCGCCGAAGACGCTCGAGACCGTGATCGCGTCGGAGAACGGGGCCGAGTATTGGCTCGCTGCGCTCGGCGCGGTCGCGTACTTCAGGGCGCGCGACAACGAGCCGACGTCTGATCGCATCTATCGCGGCGAAGTGCTGCGCACGTACCTCGAGCCGATCCACTACGTCGACGCGAATGGCCGACGCTTCACGTATCAAGTGCCGATCGAGCGCGCGACGCCGTATGTGCGCGTGAAGCCCGGCGGCTTCAAACAACTCACCGGCGATTTGCACGTCGTGCGGATCGATCTCGATCAAACCGCACAGCCCGGTTCGCAGATCCTGATCGACTCGTTCACCGTGCTCGACGGCACGAAGGACATCGCCTCGCTCGGACCGGCCTACAAGACGCTGTGGACGCGTTTTAACAACGATCGCCTCGCAGCGATGGCGAAGATCGCGCGCGAGACCGCGGCGATGGATGCAACGTTCGTCAAGAATGCGAACGAGTGGGCGCGCAAGCAGACACCGTCGCAGCCGCTCGAGGCCGACAAGCGCGACTACAACACGACGCTGCCGACGTACAAATGGGACGCAGCGACGAAGACGCTCACGGTGAGCTTCAAGCACAAGTACTCGGTCATCGTCGTCAACCGCATCCCGTATCCGAATCCCGAGATGGCAAATTTCCGCTGCCCCGCCGGCGCAGCGTGCGCCGTGCCGCCGCAGAACGCCTATCACACGCTCGAGCAGCGCTACGACGTGCTGCTCGATGTCACGTACGAGATCGATCACGATGCGACGGTGAGAACGCGCGAGATCGAAGGCCCGCACATTGTCGTCGCGCGCTGACTACCAACCGAGGAGCAAGCCGGCGATGCCGAGCACGCCGCCGACGAGCCCGGCGTAGGTCCAGCCGTTACGGCGCAGCGCGATGCCGACGACCGCGCACCCGATCGCGGGCAGCGCATAGATCATCATCATCTCCCAGCCCGCGCTGTGACCGCGAACGCCCGCCTGAAAGAACGCGCCGAGGCCGAGGAGCAGCGCGATGACGCCGAAGCAAATCGAAGCCGCTCGCATGCGCGCGACTCTACGCCGTGCGCACGACAACCGCACGGAGCCGGTCGAGCAATTGTGCCGTGAACGACCGATGGTGATCGGGCTCGATCGCCCAGCTCTTGATATCGACGACATGCATGCGCGCGTCAGGCCCGATGCAATCGACGCCGTGGTGAATCACGTCCGAGAATTGGATCACGGGCACCATCTCTCGGTATGCGCGCCGTAGCTGATCGTAGATCCTGTCGCTCGTACGCTCTTGCCAATCTGTCGGCCCTGCCCAGTTGTTGCATTCCTCGCGAAATCTGCGGCGCGCATTCAGCAGCGTCCCTGCTCCAAAGACTTCGAGTTGTCCGAAACCGTATTCGGGATCGCCGTCGACACGCAGCGAGCCGAGGTGCCCGAGAAATTCACGGTAGTCCGCAGGCAGATTCATGGCGAGCGCGACCTCGAGCACGCGAATGCTCTCGTCGCTAAGCGGTGTGCCGCGCCGGACGATCGCGTGCTTCGCGACCTGCGTGAGCACATCGGCGAGAGACCCCGTCCAATCCCTGGGCTCGAGACGGTCCTCGAGAGTCGGCGGTTCACTCATGGCGAGACGCTACGAATCGGCGACGCCGGAATCAACGAACAAAGCGATGACAAGGAGGCGCAGATGCGAGCAGCCTAAACGCATTAGCCCGTGCGCACGACGCCCGACAGGCTGATCAGATAATCGCGGCGGTCGCCCGAGCGCACGAAGTCCTGGATCGTGCGCGCGAGCGTCGCGCCGACGAGGCCGATCATCGGCAGGTGCTCGCCGCCTTCGCACGTCGCCTGCCCTTCCACGTCTTCGCGATCGGGCGTGAAGCGCTCGTCCCAGCGCACCATGCCGAACGTGCCATCGGCCGCGAGCGCGGCATGGACGAGCGGCAGCTGTGCGGCGCGCGCGGCGGTCGATAGCGCGATGCGCGAATCGGCGTTGTCGAAGCAATCGACGGCGAGCGTCGCGCCGGCGAGCAGCTGCTCGGCGTTGTTCGCGCCAAACCGCACACCCATCGCCTCGGCCTTCGCGCCGTAGAAGTTCGCGAGCTGGAGGCGAATCGCCTCCGCCTTGTTCTTGCCGACGGATTGCTTGACGAACCACTGCGCTGCGAGGTTCTTCGCCTCGACGCGATCGAAATCGATCAGGCGCAGCTCGGCATCGACGTTGCGAAGATAATGCACCGCCGTCGAGCCGAGCGCGCCGACGCCGCAGATGACGAGCTTAGGCACCGAACGGCACCTTCGGGCGCAGATAGATACGCTGCTCATCACTGTCCGGACTTGGCCCGTTCAGCCGATCGACGACGTAGTTCGCGAACGCGTTCGCCGGCAGGTTCGGGATGTGCAAGCCGCGCACGCCGCCCGAGCGCACGACCTCCGTCGCGATGCGACGAATGTCCGCATCCGTCGCTGCGAAGTCGATCGCCAGCTCGTAGTCGGCCGACTGGCCCTGGTACGTGATGTTGAGGATTGCCATTGTCAGTTGTCCTTTCGCATACCCGACGCGAGCCGGATCAGACCGGCCCACCAAGGTTCGGGTGAAACTGTTGTCGTGTCGTCGCCGATGCGCGTGATGACGACTCGCGGCGTGACGACGCTGTAACGCATGTGGCGGCCGAGCGCGCTATCGATCGCCTGCATCGTCGATTCGTCCTCGGCGGAGAACGCCGCGGGGCCCATCGGATGCGAGTGGACGATGTCTTCGAGCTCGTCGCGGTGATCCCAGATCGCCTGCCAGCGCGTGCGCGAATCGGGCAGCGCCGCCGGGCTCGTACTCGCGTCGGCCCACAGGATCGCGCCGCCGCGCCCGATCAATAAACACACTTCCCTCATGCGTGCCTCGTGATGTTGAGGTGATCGACATGGAGCGCCTCGCGCACGACCGACGGCATCGCGTCGAGCGTGAGAACGCGGTGTGCGCCGGCGAGGCAGATGCCGGGATCGATGACCTGAAGCGTTTCGATGTCGACGATCGACATGATGCGCACGCCGTCGACTTCGTACGTGACGTCGAGCTGCGTGTTGCGGTTGATGCGGCGGCACGTCAGCATCCGCGCGTCCGCGCCTTCGAGCACTTCGTCGGCGCGGCGCACCGGATCGTGCGCACGCTTGCGTGGCACGGCGGTCGCCGCCGCGTTGCGCGACTTCAGCTCGATCACGATCTGCTCCGCGCGCCGGCGCGCCTCTTCGCGCTCGCGCTCGCGCTCTTCGACGAGCGCCTGGAACAGCTGGCGCGCGACATCGGCGCCGCCATCGGCGATCGCGACCGCGCGCCGCGTGAGCTCGCGCAATGACACCTCGACGCGAAGCTCGCGCGCGATCGTCGCACCGAGCGCGTAGCCAAACGCCGCGCGAAGCGACGGCGCGACGCCGCGAATGTCGCCGATCGGTGCGCGCTGTTCGAGCGCGAGCCGCGCGGAGACTTCCGCGTCATCTTCAAATTCGGTCGTGTCAAAGAGCAAATCCTGCGAATACCAACGGCGCGCGGTGACGCGCGAGAGTGCCGGCGGTTCGTCGTCGGGCGGCAGCGCGATGGGATAGAGCGTGCGGCCGTCCTCGACGATCCAACCATTCGCCCAATGCCCGCGCACGAGGGGCAGCGATCCGAGATCGATCGCAGGCGCTGGCTCCTCGGGAGCCGCACGCCGACCATCGATCTTGAATCGCCACCACCCGGGCGCGAGCTCGCCTTCTTCTACGCGGAAGCGCCTGTCCTTCGCATCGACGCGCGTGCCGCCAAAATACGGCAGCACGAGCGTCTCGCTCTGAGACAGAAACTTCCGCCAATCCGAGGCGGGTGCCACGTTAGACGACCTCGAGCAGCTTCGTCGCCATCACCTTGTCGACGAGACCCGGCGTCGGCACGCCGACGGAAACCGGCGCCTCGAGTAGCGCACGGAGCACGCGGGTGACGTGGTACGGGTCATCGAACTGAGCGGCAGCGACCTCGCTGTACGGGACCTTGAGCTCGCGTGCGGTGTCCCGCACCGTCGAGCCGCGCGAGCTGCTCGCGAGAACGAACGCGATCGCGTCGACGCGGTAGCCGCACTGACGGAACGTCGTCGCCAGCTGGGCACCCGTCTCGCCGGCCTCGTCGCCGACGACGATGACGATGAGCTTCGCCGTCTCCGGGAAGCGCACGCCATCGCGATGCAGGGCCGTGACGCCGGCACCGTGGATCGTGCCGCCGTCTGCCTTGATCGAAGCCAGCATGTGCTGGACCGCCGTACGCGATGCTGCCTTCGGCTTGAGGACCTGGCCCATCGTGTCGAACGTCGCGATGTGGAGCTTGTCGGGCGGGAAGCCGGCGAGGATCTTCGTCAGAACATCCTTCGACGTCTCGATCGCACCCGTCATCGAGCCCGACTTGTCGACGAGGAACATCACGCGGATGTCGGCCTCTGCGGTTGCTGCCGCAACGGCCTTCTTCGCGGCGTTGTCTGCCGACTCCTCGAGCTTGTCCTTGAGACCCTTGTCACGCACGTTCTTCGCGATGTTGAGACCGCGCTGGTCCGTCGCCTGGGCGATTGCCTTCTCCCAGCGCTGGCGAATCTCGGCATGCTGGAGCAGACCGAGCTCCTCGAGCGTTGGCGTTAGCTGGCGCAGGTCACGATCCGACAGCGTCGGCAGCAGCGCGACCATGATCGCGGGCGTCAGGCCGATGTCAGCCGGCAGCCGACCGACGGCGTCCTTGTAGCGCAGCCGCTGCGTGACGATCGTCTCGCAGATCTCTGCCTCCGACAGACCATCGAAGCGCTCGCTCTTCGTGAGCGTCAGGTTGTCGAGACCGACCTCGCGACGACCGTCGTCCGCCTGCGACTGCTTCCAGCCGAGGATGCCGAAGAACTCCGGCGAGCTCGGCTTGTAGCCGATCTTGCGCGCGAGGTTCTTGATCGTCTGCTTGTAGCCGGCCTTGACGAGGCCCTCGAGCATCGCCTTGTTCGTCTCGCGGATCGCGAGCCACTTTGCAGCAGCCTTGCTCCAGCGACCGAGCGGCGCACGCTTTGCTGCCGGGTCACCAAAGCCCGCAGCGCGGTTGAGCGCGGCGATCTCGGGCGTCTCGAGCAGCTCGGCGATGCGCAGCACCGCCTTGGGCGTCAGCATGCGCGCGCTCTTCTTCTGGTACCAGAGCACCATTGCCTCGCCGATGCGGCGGTAGTCGTCGTCGAAGAACGCGACCGAGCCATCATCGTCGCGCACCGGTGCGCCGGCGCGTGCCTGCACGAGCATGAGCGCTGCGCACGCGACCTTGAGGTCGCGCCAGTCCGTCTCGACGAGCGAGTAGCTCGCGAGGTGGGCCATCAGATCGGCGTTGAGCTTGTGGATCTCGAGCAGCCGCGAGTAGAGCGCGACCGCAGCCGGCACGAAGAGGCCGGGCTTGACGGACGTGCCGCGCGCAGCCTTGTTCTTCGCGGGCTGCCACGTGCCGCCGACGTTGATGCCGGGCCGGTTGTGCCACAGGTGCGCCGACGAGCCGAGCACGACATCGAGCAGGCGCTCCGCCGGACCCATCTGCGACTCGGGAAGAGGCGTACGTGCCGTCGTCATGGGAGACCTCAGGGTAACGAAACCCGCCGGCGCCCGATGCCGAGTGGCACCGAAATCAAGCGCGGCGAAAAGGTTCGCGTCCGAGTGAGCCAACCGCGATTCCGTTAAGAGCGGAGCGCCTTGCCATTAGGCGACGAGGGCGGGCTTTGTGAGAGCCCTCGGCAGGATTCGAACCTGCATAACTCTTGCGTGTTGGGTTGGCTCGGTTGGGCGCGAGAAAAGATTCGCGTCCGAGTGAACAAGTCGCGAGAGCAGTTGCTCGATGACAAATCGAGTGTCTTAGGCCTCTAGACGACGAGGGCACGGTGGAGCCCTCGGCGGGATTCGAACCCGCGTTACTTTGGTTGCGTGTAGGACTTGTTCGACGGGACGCGGAAAAAGGTGCGCGGATCCGAGTGAGCTAAGCGCGAGTGGGTTGGAAGCGGGATTCGAACCCGCCACGTTCAGATTTGCATTCTGATGCTCTACCGAATGAGCTATTCCGGGTGCGTGTGGGCTTAGATCGAGAGGAGCCGCGCGAAAATTTTGTCGCGCGCCCGAGTGTGGAAGCCATGTTGAGGATTTCTCTCGTTAGGAGAAGTGCCGGACCACCGGCTTCGCCTCAGTAGAGTGAGGCGACCTGGATTCGAACCAAGTATTTGCGTGTAGGGCTTCTACGATTGGGCGCGCGAAAACGAAAAGGTGCACGTCCGAGTGCGGAGGGCGCGATAGGACCGCTTGCGCGGACCAGCTCCAAAAGCTGGTGTGCCTCGAGGGACACACGTGCGTGTTGGCCCGCGACGATGGGACGTGCGAAAACGCTGTTGGATCTAAAAGCCGCCGAACCTTGCGGCGCGGCCTTTCGATGGAGAGCGAATATAGGGATCGCGATCGAAAGCGCAACAAGATTTTTTCGACTTGTTGATAAGCGCGCGATTTATCAGTTCGGCGTCACGTACTGACCAGACGACTCGCGGGCGAGCAGCTCCATGACCTGAACGGCGCGCTGCGCGCTCGCCTTGCTCCATTGCGTCTCGACGCCAAACGCCTTCGCGAGCTCGACGTTCATGCGATGGCCCTCGAGTGCCTTCGCGAGATGCGGCCGCACGCGATCGTGAACCTCGGTGACGTATTTGGCGCGGGTCGGCGCGTCGATGCGGTTCGGGAACGGCGCTTTGACGTGCGCCTCCCACAGCTCGACGAAGATCTGCGACATCTGATAGCCCGATGCCGTCGCCCAGTACGCCTGCTTGAAGCCGAGGCTCTCCTTCCATAGATCGTAGGCGCGCACCGCGAGCACGCGCTTGGCCTCGAGGTCTGCGATCAGCTGATCGTCGGGGAGGCGAACCGGCGCTTCGATGAACTTGCGGTGTGCGAGCTCGCCCCGGTAGTAGCTCGCCATCGCGACGTAGTACGGGTCCTCGATGCGCGGCGCTTTGCGCCATTCCGCGACGGCGCTGTCGAGCGCGGCCGTCGCATCCGCGTAGCGACGCAGCTCGATGAGCACGTAGCCCTTGCGCGCGAACGCTTCGATGCGGTCGGCGTAGGTGAGACTTTGGCGCGCGAGTGCTTCGTCGAGCGTGGCGAGCGCGTCGGCGTACTGGTCGTGGTCCGCCTGCAGCGCGGCTATATAAAGATGGCCTTCGATCGACTCCCGCGCGTTCGGATAGCTCTTCACGAGCTCGCGCAGCGTGGAGATCGTCGCAGCGAGATCGCGGCGGCCGTCGTAGATCGCGGCGATGTTGAACAGCGCGACCGGCGCGAAGCGCGACTCGGGGAACTCGGTCACGATGCGGCGATGCAGATCGATCGCGCGCTGAGTCTGGCCAGCCTTCGCTGCATCGTTTGCTTGTTTGAATAAATCAGCCGTGGCAACGTGATCGAACGTGGGGTCTCCGCCAACGCCGCGGCTACTCGCGGTGATGCGAATGATGTCGAGATCGACGATACGAGGATCTTTTGCGACGAGATGTGCGTCGGTCGGCTGCGCCGGCTTGGCGACGGCGAGATCTCGCGCCGGCTGCGGTGTCGTTGTCGACGGTGTCGTCGTGCGTGCTGTGCGCCCGGCGCACGCGGCAACGACGAGCAGCACGAAGAGGGATCGCATACCCAGTTATGACGTATCAGAGGCCCGATCGGTTCGGTCCCATAGCCTGCTGGTTTTCCTTGACTGTTTCTCTGTCACACCGCTCTGCTAGAGCTGCTACGCAAATATGAAGGTCGCGTTCACCTACAACCTCCGGCTCACCGACGTCCGCGAGACCGAGAAGGAAGCCGAGTACGACAGCGCCGACACCGTGAACGCGATCGCGGTCGCGATCGAGGCCGCGGGTCACGAGGTCGAGAAAATCGAGGTCTCGGGGCCAGCGACCACGCTGCTCGAGCGTCTCGAGGCCATCGACCCCGACATCATCTTCAACACTGCCGAAGGGGACCGCGGTCGCATGCGCGAAGCGTTCTACCCGGCGCTGTTCGAGGAGCTCGGCATTCCGTTCACGGGCTCGGATGCCTACACCAACGCCATCACCCTCGATAAGTACGTCACCAAGCTGATGGTGGCGCGCGCGGGGGTCGACACGCCGCGCGGCATGCTCGTCACGGTGCGCAACTTCGACGATGTCGTCGAGCGCGGCGCGGGCCTGGCGTTCCCGGTCATCATCAAGCCGAATCACGAGGGCTCGAGCAAGGGCATCTACAACGGCGGCTCATCCGTCGTGAAGGAGGCCAAGGAGCTCGCGAGCGCGCTCAAGCTCATCCTGCGCGCGTATCCCGATGGCGTGCTCGTCGAGGAGTACATCGAGGGTGCCGATATCGCGGTCGGCTTCATCGAAGGTGTCGGCCACGATGATGGCCTGCTGACGCCCGTCGAGATGACCTACGAGAACGAAAACGATCGCTTCAAGGTCTACGACTACCGCCTCAAGCACGTCGATCCCGCCAAGGTGCAGTTCCGCTGCCCGGCGAACCTGCCGCGCGATGTCGCGGCGCGGCTGCGGCAGATCTCGCACGAGGTCATTCGGGCGATCGGCATCCGGGATCTGGCGCGGATGGATTATCGCGTCACGCCCGAGGGCCGTATCTACCTGCTCGAAGTCAACGCGCTGCCGGCGCTGGCCACGTCCTCCTCTCTATTCGCGGCAACCGCGCAGGTCGGGCTCACGTTTCACGCCTCGATCGCGGCGATTCTCAACGCGGCGATGCTGCGCTCGGGCCTCGCCACGGCGAGCCAGCTCGGTGTCACGCGCCAGCGCCGCGCGCAGCCGATTCGCGTCGGGTTCACGTACAACGTCAAGCGGTCCGACCAAGGTGACGACGAAGCCGAGTGGGATCCGCCAGAGACCATCATCTCGATCGCGAACGCGCTCGCGCGGCAGGGCCACATCGTCGTCCATCTCGAGGCCACGCCCGATCTGCCACGTGTGCTCGCCGAAGCCGATGTCGATATGATCTTCAACATCGCGGAGGGTGTCGAAGGTCGAAATCGCGAGGCGCAGGTCCCTGCCCTGTGCGAGCTGCTTGGCATCCCCTACACCGGTTCCGACTCCGCCACGCTTGCCATCGCGCTCGACAAAGCGCTCGGCAAGAAGGTGCTCCTGCAGCACGACATCCTGACGCCGAAATTCCAGCTGATGGAGAGTGCGCGCGAGCGCCTGTCGCCGGACATGAAGTTCCCGCTGATCGTCAAGCCCAACGCGGAGGGCTCGAGCAAAGGCATCGGCTCCACCTCGATTGTCGATACCGAGGATGAGCTGCGCGCGGCGGTCAAAGTCTGTGTCGAGCGCTATCGCCAGCCCGCCCTGGTCGAAGAATACATCGCGGGTCGCGAGTTCACGGTGGGCCTGCTCGGTGACAAGCGGCCGCGTGTGCTGCCGCCAATGGAGATCAAGTTCAAGAAGAAGGAGAACCCGCGCCCGGTCTACGACTACGCCGTCAAGCAGGACTGGGAGGAGTACGTCTATTACGAGTGCCCGGCGAAGCTCACCGAGGCCGAGCAAAAGGCGATGGAGAAGATCGCGCGCGCGACGTTTTGGGCGCTCGACTGCCGCGACGTCGCTCGTGTCGACATGCGGATGGATGCCGAGGGCCGCATCTACGTTCTCGAGGTCAACCCGCTGCCCGGCCTGACGCCCGACTACTCGGACTTGGTGCTGATCGCGAAGGCGTGCGGGATGGAATACGACCAGCTGATCGCGGAGATCATGCAGGGCGGATTGCGGCGCCTGCGCGAGAAGAAGCGCGAAGAGCGCGAGCTCGAGCGTGAGCGCGAAGCGCAGCAGCAGAAGGACAAGAAGCGCGTTGCAAAAGAGAATGGCAACGGCGTGAACGGCAATGGCAAGAGTGATGGCACGGTGCGAGCGGTGAAACGCGAGAAGTCCGATCCCGTTGCAGCGGAGCGAGAGCGCGAACAGAGGGCGAAGACCGATCCACCGCGCCACGTTGACGACGAGCTATCGGGCGCCACGACGAGCAATTAAGCCGCGCTGGCGCGAGCCACGCTTGTTCTATCGGGCGAGGAGCCCGAGTCCGAGTCCGAGTTCGGGCACGTGAGGTCCCGAAGAGGCCCGAGGGCGTGAGGGGCCGAAGGCAACAAGGAAACCGACAACCCGCACGTTGCCGAAGTGATCATCGGCAAGAATCGCCATGGCGCGACGGGCGATCACTGGCGCTCCTTGAGGGATAGCCTTCCGGCGACCTCCATCCCCTTGACGTAGAGCTCGCTCGTGAACTGAACGAGCGCTGTCTCGAGCACACCGCGAACGATCGCACTCGGATCGCGACTGTGCGGGCCTTCGACCCGATTGCGGTACGTGTAGCCGCCGCCAGGCATCGTGATGGCCACGCTCCAATCGAGGATCGCACGCATGTGAAACGAGCCGAGCTGGAGCGGTTTGCGCCCGTCAAATCCGACGATGCGTTCCAGCTTCGCACGCAGCACGATGCAGTTGCGGCAACGCGCCGGCGGTTCACCCACGCGGACCGTCGCGAACAGCCGCTCGAGCTCGGTCACCAGATCTCGACGCACGAACGTCGGCAGCTCGTACGCCTCGATGATGAAGCGAGCGAGGATGCTCGTGTCACCGAAGCGCGCTGGTTCGGGTAGCTCCGATCGGACTTCCGCGAGATAGACCGGCGTCGTTAACTTGTGGTCGGGCTCGGGCGGTCCGAGCGGATGAAGCCGCAGCTGATCGACATGCACTGCATGCGTGCATGCAGCGAGTAAGCATAGCCAGATGAGGCGCATCACACGCCGGCCTTCTCGGCAAACTCCTGCAGCCGGGCGACCTGCGCATCATCGAGCGGGATGACGATGTGGCACCAATCGAGCTTGAGGCCCGGCTTTGCGACCGCGGCGAGACTCGCGAGCGGCAGCTGTCCCGACGCGCTGTGCCCCGATGGGCCCGCCGCGAGGTACCGTACCTTTGTCAGGCTCGCCGGTTGCGACGAGACGAACGTGATGCTGTTGCAATCGATCGGCGTGTCGGAGTGGTTGAGCAGCAGCGTGACGTTGACGTTCTGGCGCGAGTCGCGAACCTGCCCGAGGTCCATCCGAACGACTTGAACGCCTCCGATCGGCACCATGATCCCGGAGAGCTGCCAGCCGTCGACGACGTCTTTACGAACCTCGCCCGGCTTATTGCCACCCATCAGGGTGGCGCAGCCGGTCGCGAGCACGAGAGCGAGAACACGAGAACGCATGCACATGGGGTCCTTCCTTCATCGGCCCTAGTGCTCGCGAGGAAGAATCTGTCGCACGCAAATCGCGATGTTTTTCCCTGAGCCTGAGTCACGCCGCGAGCAGCCGACTCAGGCTGAGATGGAGCTCGCTGCGGACGAGACGCAGGACACTATCGACCTCTGCATCGTGAACGCCGATGCGCGTGCGCAGGCCAGCGCGCGTCTGCTCGAGCAACATCATCCGCGCTCGCGCGAGCCAACGCGCGATCGTGGCACGGTGGACGCCGTACAGCGCGCCGAGATCATCGATGTTGAGATGATCCAGGAAATGCTGGCGCAGCAGTGTGCGCTGACGAGTGTCGAGCGCCGCGAGCGCAGCTGCGAATGCGGCGCGAAACTCCGTGCCGTAGACGCGCCGAAAGTGCGCGAGCTCGGGCCCGGCCTCGCCCGTCGGGAGCTGCGCGAGCGCTTCGTCGTCGAGCGGCGCATCTCGTGCGCCCTTGTGCTGTAGCTTCATCGCGGTCCGCACCGCGACCGACCGCACCCAACCGCGGAGACTGCCGCGGCCGCTGTACGTCGCGATCAGCGGTTCGCGCTCGCCGGTCACGAACAGCTTCACGCGGAGGATCTGCATCACGTCGTCGAGCAACGCCTGGCCGACTTCGAGACTGCGCACGGCGACCGCAATGTCGGATGCGACGTGCGCTTCGAACGCGGCGATCGCCTCGGGCTGCCCGCGCGCGCACGCGCACGCGAGGTACAGGTCGGCCACGCGTACTCGATCGATGAGCGGTACCCCGGCCGGCTCGTGCGGTACGCGAGCGTCGAGGTGTGCACGAAACGTATCGCGAGGCACGTGCAGGCCGGGCCACGCTGCCTCGCCGGCGGCGATGCACGCCGTGAGCTCGTCGTCGAGGTTGGCCACCTGCGACAATGATACCCTGTTCCACCGATGTGCATCAGCGATGACCTCGCTGCCGCGTTCGTCGAAGGCGGACTCGCGGCGTCGGTGCGCACCAGCGTCGAGCAGCATCTCGATACGTGTGGCGAATGCCGTCAGCTCGTCTCGCATCTCGTGCGCGTCCAGCAGCGCGCATCCGTCGGCGTGCAGACTGCGCAGCCGAGCGCGGAGCTGGCTCTCGAACCCGGCGCGACCGTCGGCCGCTATGTGATCGAGCGCGGGCTTGGCCAGGGTGGGATGGGCACCGTTTACGCCGCATACGATCCGGACCTTGCGCGCACGGTCGCGGTCAAGCTACTGCATGCGCCGGATGCCGAGCGCGAGCGCATGCTCCACGAGGCGCGGACGATGGCGCGCATCACGCACCCGAACGTCATCACGGTCTACGACGTCGGTTCGGAGCACGGCCGGATGTTTCTCGCGATGGAGCTCATCGATGGCACGACGCTTCGCGAATGGCTGCGCAGCGCGCCGCGATCATGGCGCGACATCGTCGCGACGTTCGTCGCTGCCGGGCGCGGGCTCGTGGCGGCACACCGCACGAAAGTCGTCCACCGCGACTTCAAGCCTGACAACGTGCTGTGCTCGCGCGACGGCCGCGTGTGTGTGACCGATTTCGGCGTCGCAGCCGCCACGCCTGCATACATGGCGCCGGAGCAGGCCGCCGGCAAGACGCCTTCCGCCGAGTCGGATCAGTACAGCTTTTGCGTATCGCTTTCGGAGGCGCTGCGCGATTCGCAGCGGGTGCCGCGCTCGATCGAGCGCGCATTGGAGCGCGGGCTCGCCGCAGCGCCGCGCGATCGGTACCCCGACATGGCCTCGCTGTTGTCGGCGCTCGACGCGAGCCCGCGGCGGCGCCGCCGCTGGCTCGCCGCGACCGGCGCCGGCGTCGTGCTTGTCGCGGTTGTTGCCGCATGGCAGCTGCATGGCCGGCCAGCGATCTGCGAGAGTGCGGAGGCACGGCTTGCCGGCGTGTGGGATCCCGCGCGCAAGCAGGTGATCCGATCGGCGTTCGAGCGCACCCACGTCGCGTATGCGGCGGATGCGTGGACTCGCGTCGCGACGGTGCTCGATGTCTACACGCGCCGCTGGGTCGCCATGCACGGCGAAGCGTGTCGCGCGACGCGCGTACGCGGCGAGCAATCCGACGAGGTACTGACACTGCGGATGTTGTGCCTCAACCGCGCGCTCGCGCAGCTTGCCGCGCTAGCCGACGCGCTCGCAACGGCGGATCGCGATGCCGTGGCGCATGCGGTGCAAGCCACAGCGGGCCTCCCCCGCGTCGAGGCGTGCAGCGATGTCGCTGCGCTCGTGCGCGCACCCAAGCCCGCCGCCGATCCAACGAAGCGCGCGCAAGCCGAGGCGATTCGCAATAGGCTTGCCGCTGCGCGCACGCTCAAAGACCTCGGCCGCATTCAGGCTGCGCTTAGCGTCCTCGCACCGCTGCACGACAGCGCGATCGCGCTGGGCGACCGAGAGCTCGCGGCGAGCGCGGCGGTCGCCCTCGGCGATGTTCGATCCGAGAGCGGCGACTACAAGGGCGCGGAGCAAGCGCTGTATCTCGCCGTCTCGGATGCGGAGTACGCGGGTGCCGACGGCCCGAAGGCCGATGCGTGGAGCCAGCTGGCGTGGGTGACCGGCTATCTGCAAGCCGATCGCGCGCAGGGCAAGCGCTTCGCCGATTTAGCATCGGCGGTGATCGAGCGCACGGGCAACGATCCGGAACGTCGTGCCCAACTGCTGTCGCGACAAGCAGGGATCATCGCATCCGCCGATCCGCAGCGCGCGCTCGACGATCTCGCGCGTGCCCGCACGCTCGTCGAGAAACTGCGCGGCCCAACCCACGTCGACGTAGGGCTGTTGCATTCGTCTGAAGCAGCAAGTCTGCTATTGCTCGGCAAGTACGACGAAGCGCTCGCGCACGAGCAGCGCGCGATCGCGATCCTCGAAGCCGCGCTCGGCCGCATCCATCCGCAGCTCGTCGGTCCCCTATCGAATCTCGGCTGGAGCTATATGTTGCTCGACCGCATCGACGATGCGGCCGCTGCCTATCGCCGTGCGCTCGAGGTCGCCGAGGCATCGCTGCCTGCCGACAGTCCAGTCCTCGCGGACGCGGTGCACGGCTCGGCGCTGCCGCTCTTGGCCAAGGGAGCAGGAGCCGCCGCGCAGAAACAATTCGAACGCGCGCTCGCGATTCGCGAGAAGTCGCTCGGGCCCAATCACCCACACGTAGCGCTTTCGTTGCTCGGCATCGCCCAGGCGCTCGAGCTCCAGCAACGAGACAAGCCCGCGCTGGACGCCGCGCGCCGCGCGCTCGCGATCTACGAGAAGATCGACGACGGCAAGACAACCGACGTCGCCGACACGCTCGTGACGATCGCCCGGCTCGCGCTCGCCGCCGATGACATCGAGACCGCTCGCGCCAGTGCGGTGCGGGCGAACGCATTGCAAGACGAGCTCATCGCGGCCGATCACCCCGACCACATCGATGCGCTCACGCTCCTCGCCGCGATCGACCGCCGCACCGGTCAACCCGCGCGTGCGGTGACCCGTCTTGAGCGTGCACTCGCGATCGCGAAAGCGAGCGAGCTTGCGCCGATCGACCAAGCCGAGCCGAGATTCGAGCTCGCACAGGCACTGTGGCAGCTCGATCGCGATCGAGCACGCGCGCTCGCGCTTGCCACTGCGGCGCGCGATGCATGGACCGCGCAGCCGGGCCGCGAGCCGCGCTCGCTGGCGCACGTAAAGGCATGGCTGGCCAATCACGCCGGTACGCCGCGCTGATCATTCGTCGTACGGATCCATGATCGACCGCGGCGAGTGCCCTGCTTCTCGGTGAATTGCTTCGGCTGAATGCGGCCGGCGAACTCCTTCGAGTACACGACGCGCGCGTGCTTGTTCGTCATGATCGTGAGGCGGATGCGGAGCTTCGTCTCGAAGCTGCCATCGTAGCGAGGCGCTGTGAACTCCCAGTATCTACTCGAT
>Ga0070698_100003817_pt1 | contig 16551 bp, 22 predicted proteins | sample KBSK1502metaG_FD_65477 | JGI IMG/M metagenome (GOLD analysis project Ga0070698, IMG submission 65477) | Corn, switchgrass and miscanthus rhizosphere microbial communities from Kellogg Biological Station, Michigan, USA - KBS K1-50-2 metaG | ecosystem: Host-associated > Plants > Roots >...
AAATCGACCATCATGCTCGCATGCGTCGGATCGAGATGCTGGATCAGAATGAAGGCCATGCCGGTGCCGGCGGGGAGCGCGGCGAGCAACCGCCTGGACGCATCGAGGCCGCCAGCCGAGGCGCCAAGCCCGACGACGGGGACGCTGTCAGCCCTTAGCGGCGAGCCACGCCGCGGCGACGAACGCCGGCTCGGCGGCGCGCGAGCCGTTCCGGACTGTCGCGGGCGCTTTCCTACCATACGCCAGTAATCCTACCACGAAGCTCTGCATTGCTGCGACACGGCGTTTCCCGACGGCGCTCTCGTCCAAACGAGGACGGTGCTTTCCTAAACGGGCGTCTCGACGAAGCCTTGCAGTTGGTCACCCGGTGGAGTCGTGGACGGCACGCCAGCATCTTTGGGCAATAAGCGGCAATCTACCATCAAGACCGCACCGAGCCGCTGCTGATTGCACCAGTGCTTTACGAAAAACAGCTGTCGATTGGTAAAAGCATTGGGCGAACGAACCTGCGGGACGGGGCGGACGAGAATGATTCCTCGTAGCGCGATTACATGATCCCCATGTCTGTTAGCGACGCCACCTTCCAAGCATCCGCAGCCGAGAAGCCCAAGGGGCAGCACCACAAACCGCACTGGCCGCTCCGAGGGGCATTGTGCCGGTGCCATCGTGCTTCCGTGACGTTGGCGTGAGCAGTCGAACGCGGAGAACGAGGGATTTCGAAGACTCTAGGGGGAACGGCGGAGCCGACGACACGGGTCTGGTCAACGCCACAATGACGATTTTTAAAGCGAGGGTCAGAGACAACGATGGAAAAGCCAGCATCTACTTGGTCGTTCGACCATGGAGCATTGACCGTACACCACTTGGGCAAGACGGTATCGCTCGGCCGCTACGCCACGCATGAATTCGCTGCGAAGGCAGCTGCGGTGTACTTCGCCAAGCAGCAAGCGAGAAAGAAGCCCTCGGCGTTGCGGTCCGCAAGCGCCGCCGCGGGCGTGCTCTCCAAGAAATGAGTGGCCGACAGCGAACTCTTCAAGAGCGCAGATACCGCCGCAAGTGAAGCAACATCGATAAAATCGGCTTATGCCTCGGCGTCTAACCTAGGCGTAGCAATGGCCAGGTGGATAGAATGTACTCGCCAGAACTGCTGAGAGTCGAAGCGGCTGAGTGTCGCCGCGGGGCAATCGGGAAGAGCATTCGTGTCGAAAGAACTTTGCTTGCGTTAGCGGAAAGGCTCGAAGCCCAGGCGACGGTTCTCGAGGCGCGGGAGACAGCTGACCGGCCACTCCGTCAGGAAATAATGCGTAAGTTCCCTACGTCTTAGCCTGACCGGTACATAGGTGAGAGCAAGCCGGCGGCGATCGTTACGACAGGCCGATCGCCCCTCCTAGCCCATGTTTGGAACAGGCTCCTCGCTGCGTCAGCTTACCCGGCATAAGTAGATTCCGAACCTAGTCGTGAGCCGTTACCTGCCAGTAAGCTCAGGGATGAACGCCGGAGCGGTCGTCCTCCGAGTGAGCTCGCTGACGCGCGCGCTTCGGGCTTGATAGAGATGGAGAGCTGGCATGGCAGATGCGAGACAGTTGCGCCTGGACTCCGAACGAGCCTTCCGGCTGTCGCGCGCAGGCTGCCGCGAGTTTTTCGATGAACTGAACGATCTGGGGTGGGATCTTCAGCTGCAGACGCAGAAAGTCGAGCGCGAGGCTCAGAAACTCAAAGAGTTGAAAAGACAATTCGGGCCTCCTTAAGTATTTCCATGTAAATTTTTAAAATCATTCCTACTCTATTCGATGTAATTTTGGAAAAGGAGTGTCTGATGTATATTTCCTTGAAAGATAGCTGCGCCAAGGGTTTCAAGAAATGGGCCGACACCCATCAGCCAGAGATCAAGAATGATCTGCGCGCGAGCAGGGGCAACCGGTTGACCGCCGCAAGTACTGATCAAGATAATTTGGTGATGACATCACTCGAGCGGACGCATCGTCCGTGGCCCGTGCCCGACGCGGGGACGCTCTAAGGCAAATTCCGCCGAGCCCCTAGACGATCTCACGCGGCCGTCGGACCAACGAGCATCGAGCTCCCGCTCGGGCAACGCCCGTTCCCAGTTGAAAGGCCTTTCATGACGCCCCAAGAAAGAGACCTGACTACGATCCTTCTCGATCGCGTGAACAAGACCGAGGGGCAAAAGGACCCTGAGGCCGAGGTTCTAATCTACCAAGCGATCGCCGAGCGGGACGGTGCGCCCTATTATCTGGTGCAAACCGTGCTGATCCAGGATCTGAGCCTGCACAATGCGCAGAGTAGGATCACTGATTTGGAAACGCAGCTAACGGGGACAAAGCCCACTTCATTGGCCCCTCCAAGCTTCCTTGGCGCTCCGAGCTTCCTCGGCGCAGCGTTCGGCGGCAGTGAACCTTCGGGCGGCGTTCGGACGAGCGACCTGCCGCCGGGTGGTCCCTGGACCGGTCCAGCTGCGCTCGCCGCAATGCCGCGGCCCGGTTATCTCCCCGAACCCGACGTCGCGCAACCTCCCGCTTCTGGCGCCGGCTTGACGGGGGGCGGCGGGTTCCTGCGCTCGGCGGCGGTGACCGCGGCCGGTATCGCAGGTGGCGCGCTGGTGTTCGAGGGCATTCAGTCGATGTTCGGACATCGCGACGCCGCCGCCATCACGGGTAATCAAGCTGCACTGCCCGGTCTTGGCGAGACTTTTTTGAATAAGTGTTGCGGGACAGAGGCCGCCGTATCCACTGACGAGCAGGCCGGTGCCGGTCGTGATCGCGACCCGCCGGCCTGCTCGGGAAAAGATTTCACGAGCAGTTCTAGTTGATCGTGATCGGCCTCGAGCCCTTCCAACGAGGCCCCAGGGCCTTAAAATAGGCGCGCAACTTTAACTCCGCTGCGACCGAGCCGCTCCGGCGCGACACCCGCCGCGGCCTGCCAGCGCAGACGTCCGGAGCGAGAACCGCCCGCTGCCGGTTCGCTTCCGGCATCCCTGAGCCCCCGTCGCCAACCTGACCTAGGTCGGCAGGTCACCGCGGCGAACAGCGAGGCCGCTCCGCTGCCACTCGGCTCGATGGTGCGCGCTAAAACACATGCAGCAAGGAACCCGTGACATGCTGATCGCGCGCGAAGGTGAGGAGATCGTCTGCCCGAAGGGCACAGTCTGCGGTCGCATCACACGCGACGCCAACGACCAGATCATTGACGGCGACTTTGCCGCGCGCGAATTCTCCAGTTCACCCGCCGATCAGCGTTATGTCTGCGCCTGCTGCGGCCGGCCTGTGGCGGTACGTGAACCGCTTCGCTGGAGGGTTCATCTCCGCCGGGGGTGGGTGCGGTAATTGCCGCAAATGGACCAGATACTTTCTGGAACCAAGGCTTTTCAGACGCCGATATTGGCGCGCAGCCTCGGACAGCTCGCGACGTCGTTCGGCGGGTTTTTCGCCACCTGCACCGCAATGTACCTGTGCCTGGCCGTATCGCTTTGGATCGCGCTGCCAATATCGGTCCTTGCGGCGGGATTTCTCGTTCGTATCTTCATCATTCAGCATGATTGCGGACACGGCTCGTTCTTCAGATCGCGACGGGCAAACGAGCTGACCGGCAGCCTGTGCAGCCTGATGACGCTGACGCCCTACGCCTTCTGGCGTCGGCAGCATGCCAGGCACCACGGTTCTTGGAACAATCTCGACCGGCGCGCGGCAAGTGGGCTGGATATCTACTCGTCGTGCATGACGGTCGCGGAATACCGGGCCCTCGGACGCTGGCGTAGATGCCTGGTCCGCCTCACCAATCATCCGATCGTCGCCAACCTGTTGCTGCCGCCCTTGGTGTTTGTCATCCTCTATCGGGTGCCGTTCGACGCGGCCAAGGGATGGCGGCGCGAGCGACGCGGGATTTACCTGACCAACCTTGCCTTGGCCGTTCTTATGGGCGGCTTGGGTCTCGCTCTAGGCTACGGCCGTGTCGCCGCCGTCCAGCTACCGATCATGGTAATTGCCTCAATCGTCGGCGTCTGGCTGTTCTCGATCCAGCACCGCTTTGAGCACGCGCAGTGGATGCCGGACGCAAGCTGGAGTTTTGCCGCGGCCTCGCTCAGAGGCACCTCCTGTCTTCGCTTGCCGCGCCTGCTCCAGTGGTTTACCGGCAATATCGGCTTTCACCACGTGCACCATGTAGACCCGCGGATCCCGAATTATCGGCTCGAGGAATGCCACAACGCCGATAGCGGATTTCAATCGGCGTCGACGCTTACGCTGCGCACGGCGCTGCAGGCCTTGCGCTACGCATTGTGGGACAGCGATCTGGAGCGACTGGTGCCGTTTCGCTTCGCCGCCGCCGGTTAGTCGATATCTACAGCGCATCAACCAGCATTTAGGGAATTGACGCATGGCCAGACGTTCTACCGTTCGCCGCATCGAAGAGTTCATTCTCTTCGATGTCCTCTACGAGGACGGGACGCGCACCTCGAACCGTAAGGTCCCGGGCTCGGAACTCGGCGATATCGACGAAGACCTGCTCGCCAAGACTTATATCGAGGCCCAGGACCGACAAATTGCGGAGATCTCCGGAAAACTCCGGACTCCGATCAAGTCCTTGAGCCGGGTCCGCCGCCGCTAAGCCTCGCCGGGGCGCCATCCTACGTCCGCAGTAAGATAGCGATCAATTGCAGGTCTACGTCCGCGACAACGACGTCAACCGCAATACGGGTCCGCAAGGCGATGCGCAAACGGCTCGAGCGCGAAGGTTATCGATCGACGGGATCAGCGGAATGTTGCGGCAAGACGCATATCGAAGAATGAGCCGAGGCGACCTGAACGTTTGCCGCCATAGTGCCCCAGCCGACCAGGCCGTCGGCCCAGGAGAGCCGCTCGGTCTCAGCCGCGTCTTGCTCGCCGAGCGGTATGAGCTCCTCGGCAACTGCCATGAGCTCGCGAAAGCCGGTGCAAGGCGTGTGGGCCGCCCTCCGAGCGCCATCGGCGGCCCCGGGGAGATCGGACGCGGCCTCGAGGTGGCGGTCAACAGAATTCGTTAGCGCCGTGAAGGCGGCGTCTCAGCTGGGCCTTCGGCAGAGCAGCACCAGGCTCTCGTAGATAATCTGGGCCGTAAGGAACGCGATCATATTCTGAACATCGCGCGATGGGCTGACTGTGTTCACGTCAATCGCGATCCACGGTGCTCAGTGGCACGCGATGGGACGGGGCGGGATAAAGAAGGTCTCAGGATCGGGAAACGCCCAACTTTTCAGTTCGTTTCGCGCCCTCACGTGCCTCGTCACTGGAGAATGCCAGAGGTCTGGGTGCCGGGCCAGTTCATGATCGGCACACTGCTGATGCTATTTTTCGGACTGCCTTCGATGATGCGGTCGCTATAGGCCACATAGACCAATACATTGCGCTTGCGGTCGAAGAAGCGGACCACTTGTAATGTCTTGAAGAGCAAGCTGCGCCGCTCGTCGAAGACCCGTTCGCCGTCCTTGAACTCGGCGATGATCTTTATTGGCCCTACTTGGCGGCACGCGATGCTGGCATCGCTGGTATCCTCGGCAAGCCCGAGCCCGCCCTTCAGTCCTCCGGTCTGCGCTCGGCTGATATGGCAGGCCACCCCTTCGACCTTGGGGTCGTCAAAGCCGTCGACGACAATTTTATCGTTCGGCCCGAGGAGGCGGAATTTAGTGCTGACCGAACCGGTCGCACCGCGTTCGGGCCGGTCGAAGATCCACAATCCGAAGAGGATCAGGATCAGCAGGGCGCCAGCCCCAAGGATTACGCCCAGTTTCCTCATGAGACGTCGTCCGCCAGCTTCGGGCGCATCACAGGCAGGGTTCGACCTCGATCGTCACATGGCTGAGACCAGGAATTGTGGACAGCCTTTCCTTATAGGTCTGCGGAGGCTGCGGCAGGTGGGTGACGATGGTCGCCACGACCGCGTTGTGGCCCGGGCCAACTCGCCATAAGTGGAGGTCGGCGACACGGTCGGAACCGATTTCCAAGTGCTCTCGGATCTGCGAAGCGACCGCTGCATTAGCTTGGGTATCGAGGAGCACTGCCCCGGCGGCGCATACCAGCCTCCACGACCAATTTGCAATCACCAGCGCACCGACAATCCCCATCGCCGCGTCCATCCACAGCCAGCCCAACTGGCGGGCGGTCACTAAACCGATCACCGCGAGGATCGAGACCGCCGCGTCTGCCAAGACATGGACGTAGGCCGCACGCAGGTTGAGGTCGTGATCGTGATGATCTTGGCACGCCGCAGCAGCGCCAAGACTATGGTCGTGATCGCCGCCCAGCAGCCAGGCGCTGACGAGATTGACCCCGAGCCCAAGCACAGCGATCGGGATCGCTTCGGTGAATGCGATCGGAATCGGGTGTAGCATTCGGCCGATGCTTTCCCACCCGATCAGCAGTGCGATCATTGCCAAAACGATAGCGCTGGAGAACCCGGCCAAGTCTCCAAACTTGCCGGTGCCAAAGGTGAAGCGGAGGTCGTGCGCCCGCCGGCGCGCGAAGGTGTAGGCCAGGGCCGCTATCAAGAGTGCGGCAACATGGGTCGACATATGGAGGCCATCGGCGACGAGCGCCATCGATCCGAAGAGAATGCCGCCGATGATCTCGGCAAGCATCATCGTCGCACAAAGCCCGATCACGATCTGAGTTCGGCGCTCGTTTCGGCCATGGTCACGGCCCAGGAAGACATGCCCGTGGGTCCAACGCTCGATCGATCCAACGTGCATTTGTCCGCTCCGGTACGAGAGTGCTCGACCCTTATACGCTCCTTTTTGGCGCAACGGATCAAACGTGAAGCGGGCCGCACAGCCAAAGGACCCAGGTGGCGAGGGCAAGAAACGGGCCAAAGGGCATCGCCGATTGGGCGCCGAGGCGAACACCGGAGAGCCGCAGATAGGCCGCCCCGGCGAGCGCCGAAAGCGCCGACAGCAGGATCACTTGCGGCAACGCGCTGGCCCCGAGCCAGGCGCCCGCAGCGGCGAGCAGCTTGGCGTCGCCCCCGCCCAGCCCCTCGCGGCCGCGCCACACTCGGTAAAGCATGGCGACCGCCAGTAGAACGAGATAACCTCCCGCAGCGCCGAGCGTACGGTCCATGAGCTGATCGGGCTCGAATACGGCAGCAGCGGCAAGGCCGGCGATGACGAGCGGCAGGGTGAGAGCATCCGGCAACTGCCAAGAGCGAATGTCGATCCAGCCGAGAGTGAGCAGCCACCAACCGAGTAACGTGTCGAGCCAAGCAGCTTGCCCGCCATCGACCAAGACTGCCGCGAGCGCAACCGCCAACGCGGCAAGTTCGACCCCTGGATAGAACCAGCCGAGGCTGTCACCGCAGTGACGGCATCGGCCCCTTGCCGCGAGCCAGCTGAGGATCGGGACGAGGTCCTTTGCTCTCAGCTGCGCCCCGCACTTCTCGCAGCGCGATCGCCCCCCGGCGATCGGCAGTCCATCGGGTAGCCGCCGAATGATGAGACCGACGAAGCTGCCGGCAAAAGGAGCAATAAGCACCAGGCTCCAACCTGCCATACCGGTGCCGGCTATTAGGTCGACCAGTTCGGCTCCGCGTACTTCCACTCGCCCAAACACCCACCGATGGAGTATAGTCCGTTGTCAGCGGCCTCGATCGTGCCGCCGGATATAGCGCCGTCATGACCTTCGAGCCCATAGCTCCTCTCGGCACCCAGGACGCCGCAGACTTGCTCGCAGAGCTCGGCACGACCCTCGTCAACAGCGGTGCGATCGACCGGCGCACCTATGACCGCGCGCGTCGTGTCGCGTCCGAAACGGGCGGCCGCCTCGATCAAGTTCTTACCCAACTCGGCCTGATCAGCGACCGCGGCCTCGCCGAGGCCTTGGCTGAGCTTACGGCGGCGCCGCTCGTGGCGGCCGCCGACTACCCCGACGCACCGTTGTTCCAGGATCGACTCAAAGCAAAATTTCTGCGCCGGGCGCGGGTATTGCCGATCGCTGAGACCGACGATCGGGCGACCCTCGCGATGGCCGATCCGCTCGACGTCTTTACCCGCAACGCAGTTTCGGCGGCGCTTGGCCGTCCCGTCGGCATCGCCGTTGCCGTCCCGATCGAGCTCGAAGCTGCCTTCGACCGGCTTTACACCGAGGCGGCGGGAGAGGGTGATGCCGATGAAGTACTCGACGAGATGGTTCCCGATGCCGAGCCGGCGGAAGAGGACGCTGAGCGGCTCAAGGACCTTGCCAGCGAAGCACCGGTCATCCGGCTCGTCAATCAGCTGATCGCGCGGGCGGTCGAAACTCATGCGTCGGACGTTCATCTTGAGCCATTCCCCGACCGGCTGCGGGTCCGTTACCGCTATGACGGCGTGCTTCACGAGGTCGAGCCGCCGCCAGCGCGACTGCAAGCCGCCGTCATTTCGCGCGTCAAGATCATGGCCAGGCTCGATATTGCCGAGCGCCGGCTGCCCCAAGACGGTCGCATCAAGCTGACGGTGCGGGGCCATGAGATCGATTTCCGGGTTTCGACGATCCCCTCGCTATACGGCGAAAAAGTCGTGCTGCGCGTGCTCGACCGTACAGCCGTCGAGTTTGATTATGCGAAACTCGGCCTGCCGCAAGACATACGGGAGGGGATCGAGCGGGCGCTCGATCTGCCGAACGGGATGGTGCTCGTCACCGGGCCGACTGGCAGCGGCAAGACAACGACCCTCTATACCGGTCTCCTGAGACTGAACACGGTGGCGCGCAATGTTGTGACTGTTGAGGACCCAATCGAGTATCAGCTGACCGGCATCAACCAGATCCAGGTCAAGCCGCAGATCGGGCTCAATTTCGCCAGCTTGTTGCGCTCGATCCTGCGGCAAGATCCCGACGTTATCATGATCGGCGAAATCCGTGATCTCGAAACGGTGCAGATCGCCGTCCAGGCGGCGCTCACCGGCCACCTCGTGCTGTCGACCGTGCATACGAATTCCGCTGCCGCGACATTGACTCGCCTGCGCGACATGGGGCTCGAGGACTATCTGATAACGGCGACTTTGAGAGCCGTATTGGCGCAGCGGCTGGTCCGGCGGTTGTGCCCCGTGTGCAAGACCGCGGAGCCGGCCCCGACCGCTCTAATCGAACGCTTCGACCTAGATCGGCTGGCGGCCGGGAAGCCGATCACGCTATTTCATCCAAGGGGTTGTTCCGAGTGCCGCGGCACCGGGTTTCGAGGGCGGCGCGCGATCGCCGAGCTCTTGGTGCCCGACAGAGCAATCGATCGTTTGATCTTCGAGGGAGCCGATGACGCTTCGATCGAACGCGCCGCGATCGAGCAGGGGATGCGCCCAATCTTTGACAGCGGCCTTCTGGCGGCGCTGGAAGGTGACACCACGATCGAGGAAGTCGTGCGTTGCATCCGCAGTGAAGCTTAGTCATCCCCGGTCAAATCAGGCGACCCGGATGAAGCTGCGGGCTGGGAGCTGAGATGCCGTCTTTTCGCTGGTCGGCGGTCAATGCCGGGGGTGATGTCGTAAGCGGCGTCATGGAGGCCCCGGATCGGGTGGCTGTCGTCGAAAGACTGCAGCGGCAAGGGCAAATCGTATTGCGCGCCGACTCGGCGGAGGGGCGCCGCGGCTGGGCCGACCTCCTGCAGATCGAGCTGGGCCGCAGCCGTGGTCTCGACAAGACGGCGCTCAGCGAAGTGACCCGAGAATTGGCGATAATGCTGGCGGCCGGACAGGATCTCGATCGCGCGCTTCGTTTTGTGGTCGAGAGCACCCGCAATGCTCGCGCCCGGACGATCCTCGGCACTGTGCGCGATAAGGTGCGTTCGGGCAGCTCGCTCGCGGCCGCGCTTGCGGCCGAGCCGCGATCCTTTTCCAGGCTCTACGTTGGCCTCGTTCGTGCGGGCGAAGCCGGTGGCACGTTGCCAGCGACGCTCGACCGCCTTGCAACACTGCTCGAGCGGGAACGCAGTCTCAGCGCCAATTTGCGGTCCGCGATGATCTATCCGGCCCTGCTGATCGTGGCCGCAATTGGTTCAATTATGCTGCTGCTCGATTATGTTTTGCCGCAGTTCGCGCCGATTTTCGAGCAGGCCGGCGCCGAACTGCCAGCGGCGACACGTGCGCTGATGACCCTTGGTGCGATGGCAGGGGCGGCCACGCCGTGGTTACTCATGGTCATCCTCGCGGGCGGCTTGGTCGCCCGCCAGTTGTTGGCGCGCCCCGACTACCGGCTGAGGGTCGATCGGTTCCTGCTGCATCTACCGATCGTGGGCGGATTATTACGCGAGACGCTGGCTGCGCGGCTTACTCGGACGCTCGGCAGCCTATTGCAGAACGGCGTGCCGCTAATCCCGGCGCTGGGCATCGCCAAGGATGCTCTCGGGAATCTGGCCGCAGCCGGAGCCGTCGAAGCCGCCGCTTTGGGGGCGAAGGGCGGCGCTGGCCTTGCGCGACCTTTGGCGGCGGCCGGTTTGTTTCCGATACGGACGATACACCTGTTGCAGCTGGGCGAGGAAGCCGCGCAACTTTCGTCGATGGCGCTCAAGGCCGCCGATATCCATGACGAGCAGGCGCGATTGATGATGCAGCGGCTCGTCGCGCTCGCGGTGCCGATGATCACGATTGCGATGGGCCTTGCCGTTGCCGGGATCGTCAGCGCCTTGCTGACGGCGATGCTGAGCCTGAATGACCTCGCCGTGTAGATCACCACGCCGCTGCAGCGGGTTCACCTTGATTGAGGTGATCGTAACGCTCGCGATATTGGGTTTCGCGCTGGTTCTCGTCGCCGGGTTCAAGCCGCCTTGGAGCAGCGGGCTGGGTCTCAGAGGAACCGCCGCCGAGCTCGCCTCGGGGCTTCGTTTGGCGCGGTCGGAGGCGATCGTGAGCAATCGATCAGTCCCCTTCGATCTCGACGTGATCAAGCATCGCTATCGTGTCGGAACGGGGACAGTGCGCGGTCTGCCGACGCAGCTTTCGATCGAACTGCTGACGATTGCTGGCGAGAAGCGGGAAGTGGGTATTGGTGATATTCGGTTTAACCCAGACGGCAGTTCCACTGGGGGCAGGATAGCGCTGGCCGACGGGCAACGACGCATGGCGGTGGGCGTTGATTGGCTTACTGGAAGGGTAAGCGTCGCCGATGTGCGTTGATCGGACTCCGCGAGGTGATGGGTTCACTCTGCTCGAGGTTGTCGTCGCGCTCGCGATCGCCGGGCTGGCTCTCGTCGGGTTCTTTCAGGCCGGAAGCGGCGGCCTCCTCTCCGTCGATGCCGCGACAAAGGCGGAGGAGGCAGTTCAGCGGGCGCAATCACACCTCGCAGCGGTCGGACGAGATGCCGCTCTGGTCGCGGGCGAGTTAACTGGAGACGATGGCGCCGGCTACCGCTGGACGCTTCGCGTCCGGCCCCTGTCCACGCATCAATCGTCGGGGCGAGACGGCGTCTCCACTGCAACCACCACTCTTTTCAGCGTGGAGGTCGTGATTTCATGGCCGGCGCATACCGGCGAGCGATCGGTAGTGCTGAGAACGTTGCGTCTTGGGACCAGCGGGAGTGGTGGTTGAGGCGGGGCCAAGCAAAGCGATGCGGGCTCGGCCGACAGGCCGGGTTCACGCTGCTCGAAATGCTGGTCGTGCTCGTGGTGCTCGGATTTCTGATGATCGGGCTTACCCAGGGCGTGCGCGCCGGCTTCTCGCTATGGGACGCGCAGGCGCGCCGCATTGGCGAAACTGCGGAGCTCGATGCCGCCGCGCGAATTGTGCGCACGCTACTGAGCGGCGTCGCGCCCCCACCATCGGGTGGTATCGCAGCCAACCCGAACGCCGTGGCGTTCAAGGGCACTTCTGACAGCGCATCCTTTGTCGGCGATTTGCCAACCGGGTTGGGCACTACTCGGCGCGCCGACATTACACTTCAAGTGAACCAGGGACAATTGGTTCTCGGCTGGACGCCGCATCGCCATGAGCTTTCATCTGCGCCACCACCGGCGGCTGTTGAAATCGAGCTGATTCGCGGAATCGATCGCATCGAACTTGCCTATTGGGGCTCTCAGTCCCCGGGTCAAGCAGGAAGCTGGCAAGCGCAGTGGGATGGCGCGGGCATCCCCGAGCTGATCCGCCTCCGACTCGTTTTTGCCAAAGGCGACCGGCGCCGGTTTCCCGATCTGATCGCTGCGTCTCAGTTCTGACGGGAGCGATTCGCCCGACGGCCCTTTTGGTGCGGTGCCTTCATCTCGCCGACTGTCCGCCTTGCCCGTATTGGCTCTCGGAATGCGAGGTGTGTTTGCCTTGCTCGGGCCATATTCGGAAAATCTGGTATAGGATAGTCAAGCGCGCGGGTTAACCGCCTTTTAGCGGGCCGCTCTATATTAGGGCGAGGTAGGGGGATTTTTCGACCGGGTGTCTTCGCTTCGGGTCATGATACGCAACTTCTTCATCTGGTGGTTCGGACAACTTGCAGAGGTGCTGCCTCAGGGGTTGCGTCAGGCTGCTTTCAGCGCTGCCGATGCACTCGTGGTCACTCCGATAGGAACGCTGGCGCGCGGAGTCGAAGCCGTTACAATCCACTTGCGCCGAAACCGAAAGGAAACGACGGTCGGCCAATTCGCGCTCGGTGGAGTCGGTTTGGCGGAATTGCCCGGCACAGCCGGCAAGGTGATGGTTTTGCGCCTTGGCGAGGCGGACGTGCTGGGCAAGACTTTAACTTTGCCACTTGCCGCAGAACGCGAGCTTGATCAGGCCCTTGCGTTTGAAATGGACCGGGAGACCCCGTTCAATGCGGACGAGCTTTATTGGAACCATCGAATCGTTGCAACCGACCGGCAAAACGGGCGCTTGTCGGTGCGCCTGGCCTTGGTTCCCAAGGCGAACCTCGACCCGCTGCTCGCCGCTCTCGCACAATTTGGGGTCCGGCCGAGGCGGGTGGAGATCGCCGACGGACCGGATCAGGGCTTTTATTTGCCGCTCAACGGTGACGGCGGCCGCACACACCGTGCCTCCGCACGGCTGCTCTGGCCAGCTGCGGCGCTTTGTGCAGTCCTTCTTCTGGCTGCGATAATCACGCCGTTCGCCCGCCAGGAGCTGACCCTTGCCTCCCTTGACCGCAAGGTCGCGGCTAGCCGAGCTGCCGCTGCCGAAGCGGACAGGCTGCGTCAGGAAATCGATCGATTGTCCGGCACTGCTGGTTTCATTGACAGTGAGCGCGACAAGGCCGGGCGGCCGCTCGTCGTCTTGGCAGCCGCGACACGCACTCTCCCGGACGACACCTATCTGACCGAGATGGAGCTGCGACAGCGGAAGGTAACGCTGAGCGGCCGTTCCGCTGCAGCCGCGCGATTGATCGGCGCGCTTGCTTCCGATGGTGAGTTCCGCAACCCGGTCTTCGCAGCGCCGGTTACTCGGCTCGAGGCGCTCCGGTCGGAACTTTTCACGATTAACGCGGAGGTCGGGCCGTAGCCTCGCTTGCATCTCTACCTACCGGCCCAAGAGGCCGGCTGTTGGCATTGAGCCTGATGCTGGTCGCGTTGGCCGGCGTCTATCTCCTAGCCGTGGCTCCGGTAATCGAGCTCTATGCTGGACGCGCCGCCGTTTTAGAGAACCGCCGTATGTTGCTTCCGCGGTTGCAAGCGGCGGCCGACGAGCTGCCCGATCTACAAGCGCGCGCAGAACAGCTGCGAACCACTGCCGGCAGCCGTAAATTCAGTCTCGAGGGGGCAAGCGACGCCATCGCAGCGGCCGCTCTGCAGAGCCGCATCGAGGAACTCGCCGCCTCCGTCGGCGCCACCATCGGCAGCACCGAGAGTCTTCCGGCGGAAGCGCGCTCCGGTTACCGCCGTATCGGACTGCGTTACGTGCTGAGCGGTCAATATGAAACCTTAGTAAAGTTCTTGGCGAAGCTCGAGGCTGCCACGCCCCCGTTGGTCATCGACAACCTGCACATTCACGGCGTGCTGAGGCGGCCGGGAACTCCGGCCGCTTCGGGGCTCGATGCCGGGCTCGATGTGTATGGCTACCGCGACGGCGAAAAGTCGGTCGCTGCCAAGCCATGACCGATCGCTTTGTGCTGCCTCTGCTGATCGTCGGATGCCTGGTGTTCGGCTCGATCATCTTTGTCGAACTCGGACCGGCCGGAAGCGAAGATGCGGCGGTCGCTGAAGCAGCGACGAGAACCGATACCGCTCCGGCTGCGAGGCGACCGCAGAACCCGCGGATCGATGAGCTGTTGACGGCAATACTTGCCCGGCCGCTGTTCAGCAGTACGCGGCGCCCACCCCAGATCACCTCTGCCGAAACGACCGATTCAGATCTCGCCGACACCAGGCTGACGGGGATCATCACCGAGCCTGGCCGGCGCATCGCGATCTTCGCCGTAAGCGGCGACAAGCCGTTGAGGGTAGCGGAGGGCGACGCCGTCAGCGGCTGGCGGATCGAGAGCATCACGCCGCGCGAGGTGTCATTGAGCGGTCCGACTGGAACCAAGACGATGCAGCCCAAGTTGGACCCGAACCTCGCCCCACCGCCCGTGCAACCTCCACCCGGGACTCCCGCTCGACCTGCCGCCCCGTCCGCGGCAGCGCGCCCGCCCATTCAGCCGGCCGCCGCTGGTGTCGCACCGCCGAACCCGGGCGCTCCGTTCAAAAATCCCGGCGCGCTGCCACGGCCAGCGCGGCCGCGGCAGCAGCGGTAATGTCTACGACGAGACGCGCCCGGCCGCTCGTTCTTGCTGGCCCGCTGGCGTTGCTCGCCGCATGTCAGGCGCCCGCGCCACCCAGTTTGGAGCCTTTGGAACAACCGAGTAACTTGCAGGCGGCGGAGCCTCGAGTAAACAGCACGATCCCCATCGACCGCAGTCGGCAACGCGCCTTTGTCGCGTCCGGCCCTGGACCGGCGCCCGTGGTTCCACCGGTGCCGCCGGGCGTGACCCCGGGCCAGAGCGGCGATGTAACCCTCAATTTTGTCGACACCGACATACGGGAGATCGTGCGCACCATCCTCGGAACCACACTCAACCTCAACTATACAATCGACCCGAACGTACATGGCACCGGGTCGATCGAGACCGGCACCCCAATGCCGCGTTCGGCGTTGATACCCACGCTCGAAACCCTGCTCAACGCCAACGGCGCGACGGTGATCGAGAGGAATGGGATCTACGCCGTGGTCCCGCTACCCGCAGGTTCAACCCGCAATCTCGTCTCCGGCGCGAACGCTGTTGGCGCCGGCACCGAAGTCGTGCCATTGCGCTACGCTTCGGCGAAGGATCTCGCCAAAGTGCTTGAACCCTATGTCGCGGAAGGCGGGAAAATTGCCGCGGACCCAGCTCCCAACGCCATGATCGTATCCGGGGATTCAGCGGTCCGCCGGACCTTGGTCGGCCTCATCCGGGCCTTTGACATCGACATCCTGGCTGGTCAGTCCTACGCTCTCTTCCCGGTAGGCGATAGCGACCCCGCAAAGCGAGCCAGTGAGTTCGAGCGGGTGCTTCAGGCTCAGGCCGAAGGTGCGCTTGGCGGCATCGTACGCGTTGTCCCGATGGATCGGGTCAACGCTGTTCTCGTCGTGTCGTCGCAGCCCCGCTACATCGAGGCGGCGGCTCGCTTTTTCAGGCTCGTAAACCAGGTCGAAGATGCCACAGCGCGGAGCTGGCACGTCTACTATGTGCAGAACGGCCAGAGCACGGATCTCGAAAACCTGCTGCAGCGCGCCTTCACGCCGCGCAATGTCTCTCCCACCGGCGGTCTGCCCGGCGCGACCGCGCCCGGCGCCGAACAGCTGGCGATCGCCCCAGGCGGCGCTCCCGGTGGTGGCCCGAGCGGCTTCGGCGGAGCCGGCGGCGCAACAGGTCTGGGAGGAGCTGGTACGAGAGGGGGCATGGGCCTGCCGGGCGGCGGCGGCGGCCTCGGTGCCGGCGTCCCGCCGCCGCCCACGGGGGCAGCGGCCGAGGCGGCGCCTCCCGCTACCGAGCCGTTGTCGACCGAGGCGGGTCCCGGCGGCGGCGGAACCGAGAACCGTATTCGAATTATCGCCAACCGGCGCAACAATGCCCTTTTGATTTATGCCACGCCCAGCGAATACACGGTAATCGAGGGAATGCTGCGCAAAATCGATATCATCCCTTTACAAGTACTGATCGAGGCGACGATCGCCGAGGTCGACCTCAACGATTCGCTGCAATACGGCACTCAATACTTTTTCAAGGCCGACCACATTGCCTTTACGCAGGGTCCGTCCGGGACAAACACCCCCGCGATCCCTGGTATCGGAAGCCTGAGCTTTCCTTCTACTTCCCCCTATTTCATCCTCAGCAAGATCCCGAGTGTGGCGCTCGCGGCGCTCGCCAATGTGAGCAAGGTCAAAGTCCTGTCGGCACCCCAGGTCATGGTCTTGGACAATGAGCCGGCACGCCTGCAGGTGGGTCAGCAGGTGCCGGTTCTCACCGGGACTGCAACGAGCACCCTGACTACCGGCGCACCGATCGTCAACAGTGTCGACTATCACGCCACTGGTGTCATCATGCAGGTGACGCCGCGCGTCAATTCCGGCGGCCTTGTCACCCTCGATATCGCTCAGGAAGTAAGCGATGTGG
>Ga0070698_100003818_pt1 | contig 16550 bp, 16 predicted proteins | sample KBSK1502metaG_FD_65477 | JGI IMG/M metagenome (GOLD analysis project Ga0070698, IMG submission 65477) | Corn, switchgrass and miscanthus rhizosphere microbial communities from Kellogg Biological Station, Michigan, USA - KBS K1-50-2 metaG | ecosystem: Host-associated > Plants > Roots >...
CGCTCGCGGGGAATCTCGACCGTGCCGTCGGAGATCTCTACGTGGGTGATGCCCAGCTCGCCGAGCCAGCGCTTGTAGTCGTCCAGCTGTCCCTTCGCGTAGACGACCTCGAAGAACGTGCCGCCGATGACGACGGGCTTCCCGCGCAGGATTTCCAGCTTCCGCTCCAGCCCCGCGGTGACGAAGGCGGTGCCCCAGCCGAGCTTGACGATGTCGATGTAGGCGCCGCTCGTCTCGAGGACGTCTTCCCACGCGCGGGGGCCGAGACCCTTGTCGAGCACGTGGGTGAGACCGCCGTCGCGCGAGAGGCCGAGGTCAAAGCCGGGCATAGAGCTCCTTCAGCTTCTCCTGGGCGGCCGACTGCACGTCGTGGTACAGCGAGTTGCCGTGGGCGTCGATCCCGACCGTGAGTGGACCGAAATCCTTGACCCGGAACTTCCAGAGGCACTCGGGCATCAGCTCCTCCCAGGCGACCTCCTCGATCTCCTCGATCTGGGTCGTCTCGAGGGCAGCGGCGCCGCCGACGATCGCGAAATAGACCATGCCGAGCTTGCGCATCGGCTCGATCGCATCGTCGGGGAAGCCGCCCTTCCCGCAGATCCCACGGACGCCGTACTGCGCTCCCAGCGGCTCGGTGAAGCGGACCATCCGCGCGGACGTGGTCGTGCCGATGCAGACCTTCTCGTAGCGGCCGTCGCCGAGCTTGCGGACACCCGGTGCGGTATGCAGCAGGAAGGCGCCGCGGAGATCCATCGGCGGCTCGACGCCCTCGTCGAAGATGCGGATTTGCGTCCGGTCGCGGATGCCGATGATGTGGCCCTGCACCGTGACCTCGTCGCCGGCGCGGAGCTTCAAGATCTCGCGCTCGTCGGTGATGGGGAAGGTGACCTCGTGCTGTGCCAATTCAGTGACCTTCTCGTGCGGGGTGCGCGACCCAGCGCGGACGGTCCTCGTTCGGGTCTGACCCGCCGAACTGCCTGGAACGGCCATGGAAACAGCAACAAAAGCGTGACGAATCAGGCTTCACGGTCGTAGTCCACCTCGCCCTCTGCTGAGATGTGGGCCGAAGCCCGGCGCGCGGCCCAGCATTGATAGTTGACCGCGACCGGGTTCAAGGTCATGTGCGTATCCGCATGCTCGATGTGGCACTGGAGGACGGTGACGTCGCCGCCGAGCCCCATCGGGCCGATCCCAGTCTCGTTCAGGAGCTCGAACAGCTCATCCTCGAGCTCGGCGACGATCGGGTCGGAATTCCGCGTTCCAACGGGCCGCGTGATCGCCTCCTTGGCGAGATACATCGCGTAGTCGGCCGAGCCGCCGATCCCGACGCCGACGATCCCCGGCGGGCACGGCTTGCCGCCGGCGCCCACGATCGACTCGAGCACGAACTGCTTGATCCCCTTCACTCCGTCGGCGGGGACGCACATCTTGAGAAAGCTCATGTTCTCCGACCCCGATCCCTTGGGCACGCACTTGACATCGAGGCCGTCCCAATCGGCGATGAACTCCCAGTGGACGATCGGCAGCCGGTAGCCGGTATTCGGACCCGTGTTCTCCCGCGTGATCGTGTGGACGGCATTCGAGCGCAGCGGATGCTCCACCGTCGCGCGCTCCGTGCCGTGCTTCAGCGCCTGGTAGATCCGGGTCGGATGCAGTGGAAAGTGCTCGCCGACGCGGCACGTATAGACGGCGATCCCCGTGTCCTGGCAGACGAGGTTCTGCTCGTCGTCGGCAATCGCAACGTTCTTCAGGATCGTGGTCAGCACTCGCTGCCCCGGTATGGACGTCTCGCGGTTCTGCGCGTCGGCCAGCGCGTCCCGCAGATCCTGCGGAATGTCCTTCAGCGCCCACACGTAGAGGTACGCCGCCGCATCCTCGACCGCATGCTGGAGGTCCGTCGCGACAACACTCACGCTGCCACCTTCTCCGCAGCGGCACGGCCCGCACGGCGACCGAAGACCGTGCACTCGAGCAGCGAGTTACCCATCATCCGGTTCCGCCCGTGCGTGCCGCCAGCGATCTCGCCGCAGGCATAGAGACCCTCGAGCGTCGTCTCCGCGTGCTCGTCGATCACGAGCCCCCCGTTCTGATAGTGGAGGACCGGATAGGTCAGGATCGGCTCCTTCAAGGGGTCGACTCCGGCGGCACGGTAGCGGCGAAGCATGTACGGCAGGGAGACGTCCGCGTCGGCCTCCGGAACTCGGGTGGTGTCCAAGTAGACCGCCGGCCGCCCGTCGGGAGTCTCGACGCCCCGCCCTGCGGCGACCTCGTCGAAGATCGCCTGAGAGACCTCGTCGCGCGGGCCGAGTGGATCCGTGAACTCCTCGCGCTCCGCGTTCAGAAGGGTCGCGCCGTACGCGCGCGTCGTCTCCGGGATGGAGTAGCCCTGCATGTTCGCGGGCCATGCGCCGCCGTTGGGGTGGTACTGCAGCGCGTCCAGGTCGCGGGCTTCCGCGCCGAGATCGACCGCGATCTGCGTCACCTCACCCGTCGCGCCGGGGTGGTTGGTCGAGAGCTCGCCGCGCTCCTTGGCCTCGCGATAGCAGCGGCCGCCTGCCGCCAGCACAACCGCGCCGGCGTCGATCGTGTGCTCGCCGCAGATTGCGCGCCAGCCGCTCCCTGCAGGCTCGAGCAAGCTGAGCGGCGATCTCGCAAAGACCTGCACGGAGGAGGCCTCGACCGCATCCCGGAGCGCCGCCGTGATCGCGTGCCCGGTTCGGTCGCCGACCTGCAGCAGCCGCTTGCGGGAGGCACCGCCGCACTTCGCCAGCCGGTAGCCCCCGTTTTCGCGCGTGAACTGAACGCCCACCTCTTCGAGCCAGTGGATCGCCCCCGGCGCCTCGGTTGTCAGCACGTCGACGAGACGGCGGTCGGCAGTCTCGTGCGAGCTCTTCCAGACGTCCTCCGCGTGCCGCTCCGGCGAGTCGTCGGGGCCGAACGCCGCCTGGATCCCGCCCTGCGCTTTCGCCGAGTTGCAGGACTGGAGCGATCCTTTGGCGGCGATTGCCACGCGGGCACCGGCGCGGTGCGCCGAGACAGCCGCCGCAAGCCCGGAGGCGCCGCTTCCGACAACGAGCACGTCAACAGACACGGGCGTGGCCATGGTGGCCGGGAGTCTAGCACTGGACTTCTAATCGCACACATTAGTCCTGCTTATTGACGATCAAGCCTTTCGACCTTGAAGCCGATCACCTGAGGATGACCCGCGGCCTCGGACTCATATCGCTCCTCGTCAGCCTCGCGATCTGCGGAATGCTGTACTCCTCCCAGCTGCAAGGCGGCGGCGCGAAGCCGTCGAGCCTCCAGCAAAACCGCGTCGTGCAGGAGGCGAATTCCGCCGCGGCAGGCATGACAGCGATGCAGGCCGAGCGCGAGCTCGCTGCCTACCAGGTCGAGCACGGCACGTTCGTCGGCGCGGCCGTGACCGATATCTCAGGTGTCACCGTCCTGCACGCCGAAGCGACTACGTTTTGCCTGCAGATCGCCTCGAGCGGGGGCTTCCTCTATGACGCCGGTCCCGGCGGTACCCCCACCCGCACGCGCTGCTGACCGGCGGCTCGCCGGGCCGTGACCAGCTCGATCGCCTCGTCGAGCGGGAGGCTGCGGCCGCGGGCGTACTCCTGCTCGAACGTTCCCGGCCCGAGCTTCAACCGAGCCGCCTCCTGATAGACGTCGACCCAGGGTTGCCGCTCGGGGAGGCGTGTCGTTGCGACCGACTCGAGGACGGCGTCGGCGGCCCCGAACAAGGCCGCCGCCCTGGCTCCTTCACCGGCCGCCGCCGCAATCCCGGCGGCCGTCTCGAGACACTCGGCGACAGCGCGTGGCTCGTTCAGCCGCCGTACGATCGAGAGGCTTTCTTCGACGAGCTCCTGGGCTCTGTCGAGCTCGCCGCGGATCACGATTGCCGAGGCAAGGGAACGTAGACAGGCAGCCACGAGCTGGGGGGTCCCACCGAGACGTGCAAGCGCCAGCGCTTCCTCGCATCGCTCGATCGCCGCGCCGACATCCCCGAGCGCGAGCTCGATCAGGCCGAGATCGTGGGCCGTTGTCGCCGCGTTGAACGTCGAGCCGAGCTTCTTCGCGAGCCGCGCGCCCTCGTCGTAGAGCTCGCGCGCGCGATCGAAGTCCTCTCGGAAGAGGGCGAGGTTGCCGAGATTCGTCAGGACCCCCATGCGCCGCGCATCGTCGTCGAGCAGGCGGGCCGCCTCGAGGCTCTCCTCGAAGGCCCGCTCCGCCGCATCGAAGTCGCCCTGCTCGCCGGCGAGCACGCCGAGGCCGTTCAGCGCCTTGGCCCGCGAGACGAGCGGAGCATCGGGTGCCGCCGCAAGCGCGGCCTCGAGGGCGGCGCGGCCCTCGCCCAACTCGGCGTGCAGTTGCCAGAGCCGCCGCAGAGCGGCGGCGAGCCGCAGTGCAGTCACGCCGTCCCCGGTGTCAAGCGTGTAGGCGAGAGCGACGCGGAAGTTGTCTCGCTCGGCGTCGAGACGTGCCGTCCACACGTCCTGGCTGGGCCCGGTCAGCTCCGATTCGCCAAGCTCCGCCACCGAGACGAAGTACGCGGCGTGTCGTGCGCGAAGGTCTTCCTCCTCGCCGCCGGCCACGAGGCGCTCGAGGGCGTAGTCGCCGACTATTTGGAGCATCGTGAACCGCCGCTCGCGGGTACCCGTGCCGACGACCAGGCTCTTGTCGGCAAGGGAGCCGAGCACGGGCACGACGTCGGCAGCTCCATCTCCGCCGCAGACCGCCTCGACGGCTTCGAGTGTCCAGCCGCCGGCGAAGACTGCGAGCCGGGCGAACAACCGCTGCTCGATCTCGTCAAGGAGCTCGTAGCTCGAGTCGATCGTGGCACGTAACGTGCGATGCCGCTCCGGCAGGTCTTGCGCCGCGGAGGACAGCTCGAGCGGCCCGCCGAACCGAGCGAGCAGCTCCCCAGGACTGAGAATCTTCACCAGCGCCGCGGCGAGCTCGATCGCGAGCGGCATCGCATCGAGCGCCGAGCAGACCGCGACGACATCCGCGAGGTTCTCGGTCGATAGCTCGAAATCGGTCTTCGCGGCCTGCGCGCGCTCGACGAAGAGAGCAACGGCGGGCGACTTACGCGCCGCCTCCTCGTCATCTGCCAGGGCGGGCAGGGCAAGCGGCCCGACGGGGAATTCGTGCTCGCCCCGAAGGTGCAGGACGGCACGGCTCGTAACGAGCAGCTGCAGCTGGTCGGAGGAAGCAAGCAGGCGCCCGAGCAAAGGCGCCGCCTCCGTCAGCTGCTCGAAGTTGTCGAGCAGGAGCAGCGGCGGGGCGTTCTGCAAGGCACCGACGAGTGCTTGTTCGACAGGCTGGCCGCCTCCGCTCAGACGAAGCGCGCTCGAGATCGTCGAGGCCACCAACCCCGGTTTCGAGATATTGGAGAGGTCGACGAACACCGCGCCGCGCTGATCGCCGGCGACGGCGCGAGCGATTTCGATGCCGAGCCTCGTCTTCCCGATCCCGCCCGACCCGGTCAGCGTCAGCAGGCGAACTCGTCCGGACCGCAGCAAGCGCACCGCCTCCGCGAGCTCGTCCTCACGCCCGACAAACGCTGTCGGACCGGCCGGCAGGTCGACGCGGCGCACCGAACTCCCGGCCGACGGCGCCGCGAGGCTCGCATCCTGGACCAGAATCGCCCGCTCGAGGGCCTGCAGCGCAGGCCCGGGCTCGATACCGACTTCCTCGACGAGTGTCTCGCGCGCCGCGCGATACTCCGCAAGCGCGTCGGCCTGGCGTCCGGCCCGGTAGAGAGCGAGCATCAACTGGCCGCGAGCCCGCTCCCGGAGCGGCTGTGAGCCGATGAACGACTGGAGCCGTGGGATCAGCTGCTCGTGGGATCCGAGCGCGAGCTCGGCATCCGCGAGATCCTCGAAGGTGCTGAGGCGAAGCTCCTCCAGCCGGGCCACCTCGTGGGCGGCGAAGTCAGCGTAGGCGACGTCTGCGAGCGGGGGGCCCCGCCAGAGATCTCCCGCCTCAGTCAGGAGCCGCGCAGCCAGTTCGGCGTCGCCGGCGAAGAGGGCTGCGCGGCCTTCCGCGGCCAGCCGTTCGAACCGCCAGCTGTCGATCGTCTCTTCGCGTGCGTTCAGCTGGTAGCCGGTCGGAGTGGTCGCGAGCACGGAGCCGCGCTCCCCGTCGGCCTCCAGCAAATCGCGGAGCGCGGAGACGTGCACCTGCAGGGCGTTCTTAGCCCGAGCGGGAGGCCGCTCGCCCCAGAGCGCATCGATCAGCCGGTCTCCCGAAACCGACCGGTTCGGCTCGAGAAGGAGGGCCAGCAGGACCTTGCGCTGGTTGCCCGCTGCGACGGGAACGTCGGCCGTTCCGCGCCGCACCTCGAGCGGACCGAGAATCAAGAACTCGAGCCGCGTTTCGATTTCCGCCTCCTTCAGCCCGCCTTAAGCGGAGCTTAAGCGGGTGATGGGAACCTCGCCGAGCCGTCAGTCAAGGGAAGAGCCGCAAGCCGTGGATGCCAGATCGGATACGGCGCGCAGGAGCGGTCGGGAGCCGTCACCCGACCGCTCTAGGCTGCAAGGGCGGCCCCGCCCCTTGCGATCGAGGAAAGGAGGCTTCGGAATGGTCGGGACGATCACCGGAAGCGCCTTCGACGGTCATTAATCGGCGCCTCACCAGACTGAGCGCATGAGCTCGGCCACCTCCGCCGGCGATGCCGGGCGGGGGTTTGCCTTTGCTCCACCTCTTTCCGCTGCGGCTCGCCCCAGGGCATCGAGGTCCTCGTTGGGCACGCCGAGATCGCGGAGCCGCTCGAAACCGCCCAGGCGGGCGAGCTCCTCGACTCGTGCAGCTGGCTCGTCGGTCTCGAGCGCTTCAGCGAAACGCGCGATCTCGCTGTGAGCCGCCGGCTCGTTGAACCGCAGCGCCGCCGGTAAACAGATCGCATTCAGCGCGCCGTGCGGGAGCCCGTAGCGGCCGCCGATTGCCTGCGCCATTGCGTGGCCGAGGCCCAGACCGGCCAGCCCGAGCGCGTGCCCGGCGACATCCGCGCCGGCAAGCAACTTCGTCCGCGCCTGCCGGTCGTGTCCGTCCGCGGCAACGCGCGGCAGTGTCTCGTTGATCGTCCGGGCGCCTTCGAGGGCAAGCACGTCCGCCTTATGGTTCCGCCCCTTCACGTAGAGGGCCTCCGCGCAGTGCGCGAGCGCGTTCAGCGCTGTGCCGACCGACTCCTCCAGCGGCAGCTCGAGAGTCAGCTCCGGCTCGTAGACGATGCCGGCGAGATTCGCACCCGAGCCGCCTCCCTGCATCCGGCGCGCGCCGTCGCGGATCCCGAAGCTGTCCGCCCACTCCGAGCCCGAGTACGTGGTCGGCACCGAGACGACCGGTAGGCCGGTCGCGACGGAGACGGCCTTCGCGAGATCGATCGCGCTTCCGCCGCCGACCACCAGCAGTCCGTCAGCATCGCGGGCCGCCAAGGCGATCTCGTCGACCTGGTCGCTTGGGACGTCGTTCCAGCGGCCGGCCGCAGGCAAGTCGAGCTTCGACCAGCGCTCGCTTGCGATGAGAAACGGCCCCTCGATTCCGAGCTCTCGCAACACTTCGGGGAGCTCGCCCAGCCCCCAGCGAACGATCACGCGGCGAGCTTGGCGCGTGCGAAGGCGACGAACGCCTCGGCCGCGCGGGTCGGCGAACGTCCCGACGGACGGACGAGCGAGATCTCACGTGCAGGCTCGAGGCCCTTGACACGCGCCGCCGCCAGCGTGCCGGCCGCGAGCTCGGCCTCGACGCCCGAGCGTGAAATGAACGTGACGCCGTAGCCCGCGACGACGGCGCTCTTGACGGACTCCTGGAGTCCCAGCTCGAGCCTGACGTCGAGATCTCTTAGACGAATGGGGCCGCGACGCAATTCGTCCTCGATCACCTGGCGTACGCCTGCGCCTTCCTGCATCAGAATCAGAGGCTCCCCGCGGAGCTGCTCGAGCGATATCTGTTCGCCCGCGAACCGGTGGCCCGGCGGGACGACGAGGATCACCTCGTCGCGGAAGAAGGGCTCGAAGACGACGCCGCGATGCTTCGGCGCGGCTCCGACGATCCCGAGCTCGAGCTCGCGCTCGGCGACCTGCTCGATCACGCGGTTCGTGTCCGAGATCGAGAGCGCAACGCTTACCTCCGGGTGCTCGCGCTGGAACTCGCCGAGCAACACCGGCACAACGGTGCCTCCCGGCCCGGTCGAGGCGCCGAGCGCGAGCTCACCGCGTAGCGCTCCGTCGTCGCCCGCCAGCTCTTCGAACAGCTGACTCTCGAGCGCGAGCATCCGCTGCGCGGCCCGGTACAGGCGGTGGCCAGCCTCCGTCGGCTCGACCCGCCGGCCGGAACGGTCGAGCAGCCGCGTCCCGAGCCGCTTCTCGAGCGACCGAACCTGCAAGCTGACCGCCGGCTGCGTCACCCCGAGCCGCTCGGCCGCTTGCGAGAAGCTCTTACGATCGACGACCTCGCAGAAGGCGGCGAGTTGGCGCGTGTCCATAAGAAACCATTATGAAGAACTGCGCAACTATTGATAGGCAGGCTTGCTAGGCCGCGGCGAGGGCGGCGAGGACTTCCTCGCCGTAGCGCTCCAGCTTCGTCGGGCCTACGCCGGGGACTGACGCGAGCTCCGAGAGTGTGCGAGGGCCGCGCTCGGCGATTTGCTCCAGCGTCGAGTTGTGGAACACCAGGTAGGCGGGCACCTCGTCGGCCTTCGCCCGCTCGAGGCGCCATTGCTTCAGCGTCCGGAAGGCCGGCGGCAGCTCGTCTTCTGAGCGGCGGGGTGCCGCATCGCGCCTGGTCTCGACGCCGAGCTCGGCGAGGAAGCGGCTCGGGCGGCGGGTCCATGTCAGGGCGAGGTGTTTGCGCGCCCGCGTTATCCCCACGTAGAGCAGGCGGCGCTCCTCGGCGATCGCCGCATCGTCTCCGAGCGCCTGCTTGCAGGGGAGCTCGCGCTCCTCGACCCGCGGCAGGAAGACGGCGTCCCACTCGAGGCCCTTGGCGCGATGCAGCGTCAACAGGTGGACACCGCCCTGGGCGCCGTGGTCGAAGCGCTCGCGGAGCCACTTGATCCAATCGCCGATGTCGCGGGAGCCGTCGTCGAACTCCTCAGCGAGCCGGATCAACCGCGCGAGGTCGCTCTGCCGTGTCAGCTCGCGCTCCCCCAGGCCCGGTGGCAGCGTCTCTTCCCAGCCATGCTCGCGAGCGAGACGCCGCACTTCGTACGCGACGGAGCGCGAGGTGGAGCCACCGAGGCCTTTGAGGAGCTGCCGAGCTGCGTCGCGCGTCAGGAGCGCAGCGCCCTGGAAGGGGATCTCCGCGTCGCTGAACGCCTCCTCGAAGTCGGCCGAACGGGCGTTCAGGCGAATGAGTACCGCCATCTCCTCGAGCGGCGTGCCGGTCGCATGAAGCTCACGGACACGCTCGACGACGAACTTACCCTCCGCGTCGCCGTCTGCGAAGCCGCGCAGCTCGGGCTCGGGACCGGGAGCGTGGGTCTCGCGCAGCTGCTTCTCGGCCCCGCCGAGACGTGGAACGAGGCGGTTCGCGAGCCCGAGCACCTGCGGCGTGGAGCGGTAGTTCGCCTCCAGCCGCACGACCGTCGCGTTCGCAAACCGCTCGGGCAGCGCCAGCAGGTATTCCGGCGTCGCGCCGGTGAAGGCGTAGATCGACTGGTAGTCGTCCCCTACCGCGCAGAGGTCGTCGCGCTCGCCAAGCCAGAGCTCCAGCAGCGTCTGTTGCAACAGGTTGACGTCCTGGTACTCGTCGACGGTGAAGGCGCGGTAGCGATCGCGCACTTGCGCGAGCGCCTCGGGCTCGTCCTCGAGCAGCTTGACTGTGAGCGCGAGCAGATCCTCGAAATCGAGAGCGCCGGACGCTTCCTTGCGGCGCTCGTACTCGCGGAAGACGCGTGCCATCAGATCGCCTGGGATGGGCGGCTCGTGACCGTTCAGCCCTTGCCGGTAGGTCTCAGGAGTCAGCCGCCGATTCTTCGCCCACTCCACCTCGGTCGCGAGATCGACCGCGGGCCGGAACTTGTACGGCATCGGCAGCGTGTTGCCGATCTGCCGGAGCATCAGAGCCTTCGAGGCGAGGATCCGACCCGGCGGCTCATCCCGGAACCACCGCAGCTGAGCGAAGGCCGCGGAGTGGAACGTCCTCGCTCGTACTCCGCCGGCGCCGAGCTCTTCCAGCCGGCCCCGCATCTCGCGCGCCGCCTTGTCGGTGAACGTGACCGCCAGGATCTGATCGGCCGAGAACGCTCCGAGGGCGACCTGGTTCGCGATCCGCCGTGTGATCGTGGTCGTCTTCCCCGACCCGGCGCCGGCGAGGATGCAGACAGGCCCCCGCACGGCCTCCACCGCACGCCGCTGCTCCGGGTTGAGCCCGTCGAAGATCGCACCCGCGTCCACCGGGCCACCCTAGCCCCGTCGTGTGACGGCGCTGTGACGACTCTGCTTCAGGAGGGCGCTATTTCTTTGCGGCGGGCACTTCCAAGATGTCTTGCTGCTCGACGATCGCCCGCGCCACATCGACGAGGCGCAGGTTCCGTTCTCGCGCCGCGAGTTGCAGGCGGCGGAACGCATCCGGCTCGGCAAGGCCCAGCGCCTTCATCAGCAGGCCCTTCGCTCGCTCGATGAGCTTGCGATCCTCGAGCGTCTGCTTCGTTTGGGCCACCTCGGCCTGCAGCCCCTCGAGCTCGGCGTGGCGAGCCGCGGCGAGCGAGATCGCAGCCTCGAGCTCCCGGGTGTCGACCGGCTTCGTCAGATATGCGCCTGCACCGGTCGCGACTGATCGTTCGATCAGGCCGCGATCGTCGAGGCCCGTGATCACGACGACAGGACGACCGAGACCGCGTGCTGTGAGCTCAGCGGCCGCCGCCAGTCCGTCGAGCTTCGGCATTTCGATGTCGAAGAGATAGAGATCGGGACGAGTCGCAGTCGCCTCGGCAACCGCGTGCTCCCCGTCGCCAACCGGGCCGAGCGGCTCATGTCCGAGCGAGCGGACTCGCTCGACGAGGGCAAGCGCGATGACTGGATCGTCCTCGGCGATCAGTACGCGCACCAAAACCTCCTAGAAGACGAGCTCCGCGCGCGTCCCGCCGCCGCTCCGCTCTCCGAGCTCGAAAGATCCGCCAAGACCTTCTTCGGCCATCCGGCGCACCAACTGCAGACCGAGCCCAGCGTCGGTATCAGTCGGGCTCGAACCCGCGTCTTCAACGCGCAAGCGCGTGCGCGAGCCGCCCTCGAGCTTGACGAAGTAGGGAGGGGAGCCATGTTGAACCGCATTGGTGACGAGCTCGTTGGCTACGAGCCCTAGCTTCTGGGCGGAGGCGGCGTCGAGGGTCACGACCTCAGCGTCGAGGATGAGAGGAGCGTCGACGTCCTCCACGATGCGGTGAAGGAGCCGATCGGCGCGAACGTCCTCGGCTGCGGACTCGCTCAGCAGGCGGTGCACCTCCGCCAGCGATCGAATCCTTGATGCAGTGAGGTCAAACGGACGCCCGGCGCTGCCGTCGGGTCGACCGAGCAAGAGCAGGTCTGCGGCGGACTGCAGACTGTTCTTGATCCGGTGCTCCGCCTCGGTGAGGAGCGTTCGCTCCTGAGCGGCGCGTGCCGCGGCCTGCGCGCGTTCCGCGGCTTCGCGGCGAAGCGCGCCGGCAACGACCAGCGTGCCGCCGACGACGGCACCGAGAATCGTGAGCCGTATTGCAGTCGCTCCCGCAGGTAGTGACACGGCAACTGTGACCAGCACGCAGGCGGCGAGGGTTGTCGCGAGCCAAAAGACGCGGCGGCGTCCCACCTGAACGACCGCGACGAAAGGAATCGCAAGGAAAAGGAGGAGGGAAAAGGTCGATCCGCCCAAGCCGACGAGCAGCACCACGAAGCCGATCAGGGCGCCCGACCAAACGTCGAGCAGGGCGGATCCTCGCGCTTTGCCGAGCCAATCCCGCCAAGGGACGTGCATTACGACGAGGTTGGCGGCCCCGGCTAGGACGGCAAGCGTGAGCACGAGCCACCGATGGCCCGGATCTGCTCCAACAGCGATGCCCACGACGACGGCCGCGAGCGCCGCCCAGCCCAGCCACCAACCGACTCGGAGCGCCGAGACGCGGAAGTCGAGCTCGAGACTGGCGGGCAGATTGCCGGACGTGACCGAGCCTGAAAGCTCCCTACGCACATTCGGGTCAACGAGGGCGGGCGGCAGCGTGTTCCCACAAAAGCCGCCTTAACCAAAACGCAATAGACGAGCCGGGCCGCAGGTCTGGCGCTGCTGCTACGTTGCTCGACAGACACCCACGAAAGGTGTCGTCGAGGCCAAGGCCGCCTCTTTCCCACGCGGAGCTCACGAGCTCACGCGGAGTCCAGAGGGAGAGGCGAAATGGCCCGAAACTCAGAGACGAACGAAGAAGCGGCCGGCCCCACGCTTGCACCGATCGCGTTCGCGATCGGCATCGCCGTAGTACTCGCCGGCCTGATCGTGAGCCCGGGAGTGATTCTGCCGGTGGGCGGCGCAATCACTCTGCTTGCCGGATTCGCTTGGATTCGCGGCAGCGGCAGCGGCAGCGGCAGCGGCAGACAGTCGCCCACATCGCCGGAACCGGATAGCAACCAGTCGGCGGCTGAGGCCGAGAGGTTTCCGCGCAACCGTTTCCTCGAGCGTGGGACCCTGGCGCTCGGCGGCCTCATCGCCGCCGGTGTGGCGCTGCCCGCAATCGCCGTCGCGGTGCTCCCGGCTCTCGGCCGCGCCAAGCCGAAGGCCGTCGACCTCGGGCCGATCGAAGCGTTTCCCGAGGGGCAGTTCGTCATCGCGACTTTCTTGTCGGATCCTCAGGCCGGCGAGATCTCTCGCCGGGCTGCATTCGTGCGGAACAACGGCTTCGTCGGGAAGTCGCCGAGCTTCACGATCATGTCCAGCCGCTGCACACACGTCGGCTGCCCGACGCAACCGAACGGGCCGATCTTCGTGCAGCGAGAGAAGTTCGAGCGGACGAACGTCGGCGAGGTGAAGGTCGTCCCGGCCCTACCCGCGGGAGGCTTCGGCTGTCCCTGCCATGGCAGCGAGTTCGACACCGAAGGCAACCGCACGGCCGGACCGGCACCGCGAGCGCTCGATCGCTATCAGTTCTCGATCCGCAATGGCCGACTCGTGCTCGGCCCGATCTACAGCGTCAGCCGCGTCGACGGCGCAGGCGGGACCGCACGGATCCACAGCTACAGGCGCCTAGGCGACGGCGAGCCCGCATCAGGGCCCGAGTCCCTCCTCTACCCCGTCGACCCGATCTCATGAGCGTCTTCGAGCTCGACATCAGCTGGGCTGCGACCGCGCGCGAGCGGCGGTCGCTGCACTGGGCCCTGATCACCTGCGACGAGGTCCGGGGCGTCTTCCTGACGGCGCGCGACGACGTGCTCGCAGTGCTGTTCGGCGGCGATCGCTGGGCCTTCGACACCTTCATCCGAACGCTGCAACCAGAACCGACCACCTACAGAAAAGGAGCACTTCAGTGAAACACTTCTCTCTCCGGCTATTCGCCTTCGGAATGGCCCTCGGCGCGGTCGGGGCGGCGGTCGTCCTTGCCGCCAACGCCTATGCGCGCACCGCGCGTCCGACACGCGTGACCAGCATGGACGCACCCCCATCGGTCACGGCCCCGCCGGCGACCTCGCCCGATCAGGTGATCCAGTGGAACCGGATCCTGCTCGGAATCCTCCGGACGCCCGGGGCCCAGCCGGCAACGGTCCACCCGACCCGCAGCATGGCGATCCTGCACGCGGCGGTCTACGACGCCGTCAATGCGATCGCGAAGACAAACGCCCCCTACCTCGTCGACCTCGGGGCACCCCGGCACGCGTCCGAGCCGGCCGCTGCTGCTGCCGCCGCACATGCCGTGCTCGTCCGTCTCTACCCGGCCCAAGCGGCCGCTCTCGACGCCGACCTGGCCGTGTCCCTGTCGCACGTTCCCGACGGGCGGGCGAAGGATCAGGGCATCAGAGTCGGCGAAGAAGCCGCTGCCGCGATCCTCACCCTGCGAAGCGATGACGGCTCCGCCGCCACGCCGATCCCGTTCGTTCCGGGCACGAATCCCGGCGACTACCAGCTGACCCCGCCCGCATTCGTGCAGCCGGTGTTCACGCACTGGCCTTTCGTCCAGCCCTTCGCCCTGCGGACCGCCAACCAGTTCCGACCCGCTCCGCCGCCGTCAGTGACGAGCCCCACTTACACCGATTCCTTCGACGAGGTGAAGTCGCTGGGCCTCGCGAGCAGCACAACGCGCACCGCGGATCAAACCCAGATCGCCCGCTTCTGGGCGGCTCCCATCCAGAACTACTGGAACGAGATCGCCCAGACGGCAGCCTTGGCGCACGGGACGACCCTGGTTCAGAACGCGCGGCTCTTCGCCCTGCTCGACCTGACTGTCGCGGACTCGGTGATCGCCTTCTACGACGCCAAGTACACCTACCATTTCTGGCGACCGATCACCGCGATCCGGGCCGCGGCCAACGACGGAAATCCGGCAACCGCCGGCGACCCGAACTGGACGCCGCTCGCCACGACGGCGCTGGATCCCTCCTACCCCGGTGCACACGCCGTCGTCAGCGCCGCCGGCGCGGACGTGCTCTCCACGTTCTTCGGCAGTGACAGCGAGAACTTCGCCGTTACCTCCGAAGTGCTGCCGGGAGTCGTGCGTGGCTTCACGAGCTTCTCGGCCGCAGCCGACGAGGCCAGCCTCAGTCGCATCTATGCCGGGCAGCACTTCCGCTTCGACCTCGTCGCCGGGCAGCGACTGGGCACGCAGGTCGCCGACTACGTCCAGCGGAACTTCCTCCTTCCCCACGGGCAGGGCGACCGCTGAGTCCTGCCCATACTCGGGCCCGCTCCACCCGGGAGCGGGCCCGGACTCGCCAAAGGAGCTGTAACCAGATGAACGCCTACGAACTCAAAATCCGCGGCCTCGACAACGCGACTTCCTTCGCGCGAGCCCGCTGGGAGCTCTTCGTCTTTCCGGACGTGCATGACCTGATCTCCAGGGCGGCGAAAGACCACTTTCTCGTTCTCTACTACGGCGAGGCTCCCGATCCGACCACCTGGTGCCGGGTGCTCTCGGCGGCGGGGTATCCGGCCACACCGGTAGGGCCGCTGCTCGAGACGGGAGAAGCGGCATGAAGCGTCGCCTCCTCTTTGCCTCACTGGTGCTGGCACTCGTGCTTCTCGCACTCGGCGGGTGGGCCGTCGACGCGCTTCGGAGCCTGAAATGACGCGCCGAACAATCTCCGATCCAAAGGGGGCCAACGTGGCCAAGAAGCAAGAAACGCAAACCGAGACCGGACGTGAGGTGCTACGGCAACTCGCTCGGATTGAACTCGCCTCAATCACGGCGGCAAGCAAATTCTTCGCCGGCTGGGCGCAGTCTGCCGACCGCTTCGTGCAGGCCGTCAGCGCAGAGCTCCGTGCCCGAATCCAGGGAGAGACGGAATCGACCGAGCTGGGAGCCCATCTTGCAACGGCGAGCACCGAGCATCTCGACGAGCTCACCGCTCTCCCCAATGTCGCAGTGCGCCAGTTCAACCGGGAGCTGGCGGCAAGGAACCACGAGAGGAGGAGCGCGTGACCCACAAGCTCACCGCGGCTGATGGCCGAAGGAGGAGGCCGCCCGATGCTCACGGGCCGTCTCCAACGGCAATCGAACGTCAGTGAAGAGTGTCTTCGAGAACCGAGTCTTCGTCGCGCGCGACCGCGTAACGCGGCTCGCGCGACATCGCCGCCAGGCGTGAGACGGCCTCGAGCGTCTCGCCGTCCTCGACCAGGCGCTCCAGCTCGGCGAGCTCGTCTTGCAGCCACACGGCGTCGACGACGGGGCCGCTGACGCGCCGGATTTTCGGGTGCGCAGTGGCCACGACGGTCTCGCCCTCGCCCCAGAGCTCCTCGTGCAGCTTCTCGCCCGCACGAGCGCCGACGAAGTCGATTCCGATCTCGCCCGGGTCCTTCCCCGACAGCCTGATCATCTGCTCGGCGAGCTCGACGATCTTCACGGGATCGCCCATGTCGAGCACGAAGACGTGACCCTCGCCGCCGATCGAGCCGGACTGGATGACGAGCGATGCTGCCTCTGGAATGGTCATGAAGAAGCGCGTCATCTCGGGGTGCGTGACCGTGACCGGGCCGCCCTTCTCGATCTGCCGGCGGAAGATCGGGATCACGCTCCCTGAAGAGCCGAGCACGTTGCCGAACCGCACCGCGACGAATCGCGTCGAGATGTCCTCGCGCGCCCCGTAGGCCTCGACCACCCACTCGCAGACCGCCTTCGACTGTCCCATCACGGTCTTCGGATTCACGGCCTTGTCCGTCGAGACCAGCACGAAGCGCTCCACGCCGTGCGCGACCGCGGCGTCGGCGACCACCTTCGTCGCGAGTGCGTTGTTACGCACGGACTCGAGCGGATTCGCCTCCATCAGCGGCACGTGCTTGTACGCGGCGGCGTGGAAGACGATGCTCGGCTCGTAGCGCTCGAAGACCTGGCGCATCTTCGTCGGATTGCCCACGTCGGCGAGCACCGGCAC
>Ga0070698_100003819_pt1 | contig 16550 bp, 9 predicted proteins | sample KBSK1502metaG_FD_65477 | JGI IMG/M metagenome (GOLD analysis project Ga0070698, IMG submission 65477) | Corn, switchgrass and miscanthus rhizosphere microbial communities from Kellogg Biological Station, Michigan, USA - KBS K1-50-2 metaG | ecosystem: Host-associated > Plants > Roots >...
GGTCGCGATCGCGGGAATCGTGCTGGCGTGGCGCAACCCGCGCGCGCGCACGCTGTGCATTCTTCTTCTCTCGAGCTCGCTTCTGTGGAGCATGACTGCGTTGGGCTACAGCCGCTATGGCCTTTATCAGGATGTGCTGGCGGGCATTACCGTCATCGCCGTCGCCGCCGCGCTGACCGAGAGTGTTTCATGGTCGAAGCTTTCATGGCGGACGGCCGTCGCTGCAATCCTCTTAGTCGTACTCGCAGCTCAGTCATATTTCGCGTCTTTCTACACGCTGCAAAAGGAGTGGGGCGGACGCCAAACCGTAATCGATAAACCAGACAACTATGTCCAGGAAGCAAAGCTCTGGCTGCGCGATCGTTCGCTCCAGACTTTCCTAAGCGATGAAGAGCGCAAACTTTTTGCCAGTGTTCAGGTTTGGTTCGAGACAAGTCCCAAGACGACCGGCTTTGAAGTATTGCTGAACCCGCGCGCGCCCATCATCGCCGCGCGCCAGCCGGAATATTTTTTCACGCGCGAGGCCTGGCGACAATTCATTCGTGCCGTCGAGGCATCGCCGGGAGCAAGGATGTATTCGCTTTGTCTCAACGATGACCTGGCAGGCGCCCGGGCGGTAATTGCTCAAAGAGGACTCGAAGCCGGAATTGTCACGCCGGTGGACCTTCCCTTCTTTTCACCTCGTGAACGGATCGGTATGATGCTGATTGAAGTTCGGATACCGCAGGAGCCCGCGGCGCGCGACAATTTCGAATCGGCCTGGATGAAAGGCGCCTTTGCATCGGCGGACTATCGCGAAGAGATCGTCGTTTTTGATCCGCCTTCGGTGATGCATCCCGGCGAGAAAGCCGAGATTCGATTTAAGGTCAGGAACCTCGGGAATGCAATCTGGCCGGCGGTGGGAACCAAAGAGTTCCGGTATCAAATAAACATGGGCGACCGCTGGATCCGCGACGGACTGACCTCGGAAGACAATCGTGCGGTGATGAACGGCGATTTAGCGCCTGGCGGTGAGACCGAGATTAAGTTGACGGTCAACGCGCCGCGCACGCCGGGCGATTACATACTCGAAATAGATATGGTGCACGAAGGAGTGACGTGGTTTAAGGAACGAGGCGCGCGTGCATTGGAGCTTCATGTGCGGGTGCAGAATTGATGTGGCGCAGACTTCAGTCTGTGATGAGGTGACCAAAGCTCAATCACAGACTGAAGTCTGTGCCACTACAATAATCGAAGGGAATTTTAATTATGAAGTTGAGAATTGTTTTGCTGGCCGGCCTGTTGGCACTGGCGCCAGGCTGTGGCCGCAAAGACCCGGGAACCCCGACCACACCGGGGTCGAACGCAACTCCGGTCTCTAAAACACCAGGCCCGCTGCCCGACAGCGGCTTTAAAGCGCAGATCACTTTTGCTGACCAGACGCTCATGCTGCGTGCGGGACAAAAAGAAAACATCACCGTCAAGGTAAAGAACACCAGCAACGCCATCTGGTGGCAGCGCGGCGGCGAGATCAACGATCGACCTGATAACAAGTTCTACATCGCCGTGGGCAATCGTTGGCTCGACAAAGACGGAAAGCTCACTTCAGAAACTGAAGGACACAACGGCATCATCAAAGATCTTAAGCCCGGCGAAGAAATCGAGATGCCACTTCAGATCACCGCCCCGAAACAGCCCGGCGACTACACCCTCGAACTGGATCTGGTGCAGGAAGGCGTAGCCTGGTTCGGCGAGAAGGGTTCGCCGACCACCAAGGTAAAGGTTACGGTGGTAAAGTAAAACGAGAGGTCGGAGATCAGAGGTCAGAGTCAGTAGCAAGAGTAACCGGACTTCTGACCTCTGACTTCTGACCTCTGATCTCCGACTTCTGCACTATGAAGCTTGCTTACTTCAGCCCGCTCGGACCGCAACGTTCAGGGATCAGCGATTACAGTGAAGAACTGCTGCCGCATCTGGCCGAGTCAGCCGAGATCACTCTGTTCGTTGATGGCTTTCACCCCGTCGACCGCAGTCTGACTTCCCGCTTCAAGGTTTGCGATTATCGACGACAGCGCTCAAGCCTGCATGCCCTCGAACAGTTCGATGCGGTCATCTACCACATGGGCAACGACCATCGCTATCACGCCGGCATTCTTGAGGCGATGAAGCAGCGCAGCGGTGTGGTCGTCTTTCATGACTTTGCGCTCCAGGAATTTTTTCTGGGACTCGCGCGCGAGCGCGACGACCTGCGGCTCTATCTTGATGAGGTCGAGTTCTGCCACGGCAAAGCCGCACGCGACGAGGCCGCCGAAACTTTATCCAGAGGCGCGCAGCCTGCGATGCTCGCACGGCCCGTCGATTTTCCCTTGAACTGCCGGATCGCAAACTCAGCGGAAGCCATCATCGTGCACTCAGAATGGAGTCGCGCGCGGTTCGCCCGCATTGCTCCCAACGTCCCGGTCGCGCGCATTGCCATGCCGGTAAAGTTTTCTCAAAGTTCGCCGCGGCCCGCCAGGCCTGCTGAAGTCGTTAACATCGCCAGCTTCGGACTGATCACACCAGGCAAGGGGATCGAGCAAAGCATGCGCGCCCTTGCTGCCCTCAAAAACACGCGGCGCTTTCGGTACTCGCTGGTCGGTGAAGCAAATCTTTACTTCGACGTGCGCGGATTGGTTCGTCGCTACGGTTTGGAAGATCTTGTTGAGATCAGCGGACACGTATCTTTGGAAGAGTTCAAGCGGCGGATCGATGAAACCGACATCGCGCTGAATATTCGCGAGCGTACCGTCGGCGAAACCAGCGCGAGCCTTTGCCGCCTGATGGCCGCGGGAGTGTGCAGTGTAGTCGCTGAAGCGGGCTGGTACGCCGAATTGCCGGGTGACGCGGTCGTAAAGATTCCGCTCGATGCGCAAGCTGATCCGCTGCTGCTCGCTTATCTCGAGCGATTGATCGACGATGAGCCGCTCCGAAGGGCCATCGGCGACAATGCCCGGGGTTATGCGATCGAGGAATTCGACGTGGAGCGGCGCGCGGCTGACTATTTGAATTTCATTCGCGAAGTGATCGAGCAGAGGCCGCGGAATGAATTCGTTGGCGAAGTTTCGCAGGAACTTTCGATGCTCGGAATTAATTCTGCCGACGAGTTAGTCATGCGCGGCGTGGCCGAAGAAGTCGCCCATCTGCTTCCGGTTGGACCGCTGGCGTTCAAGAGTGTTGCGCCGCCGAGCAGTGAGGGAAAACGTAAAGACGCGCCGTCGAACGGCAACGAACCTCAAGCCCGGGTTAACGGCGGACGAATGGCAAAGCCTCAGGGAATTGATTACAAGCGAGCGGCGGTTGAATACCCAAAACGCCTCGATCCAGAGCGCAGTCATTACCTCCGAACCAAGCCGTTCTACAACCTGGCTAATAAACCGGACAAGCATCAGGGTGACGGCATGGACGCGGAAACGCATCGTCACTTTTGCGACTTTGCGAACATCGCCGTGACGCTCGGGCTGCCGGCGGGTAGTAGCATTTTGGATGTCGGTTGCGGGTCGGGTTGGATGAGCGAGTATTTCGCGCGGCTCGGCTACCGGGTTAAAGGCATCGACATTAGTCCGGCGCTAATTGAGATGTCGCGCGATCGCGTGGCGCGCGTTTCTTACGACGTCGATCATGAAACCAGTCTGCGCTGTTCGTTCGCCGTGCATGACATCGAAGCCGCGCCGCTCCAGGAACAGTTTGACGCGGTTCTTTGCTATGACTCGTTGCATCACTTCGAAGACGAAGACGCGGTGATGCGTCATATCGCCGCGATGCTGACGGTCGGCGGTGTGCTTTTTATTCTTGAGGGCGAGCGCCCGGCGACGGGCTCGGCTACTGAATCAGAACTGTTCGGCGTAATGGAAGAATACGGCACGCTCGAATCACCATTCGATTATGGACATCTGCGCCAGATCCTCGACGAGCACGGCTTCGCGGTCATCGGCGACTATGCCAGCGTCAACGGCTTGTTCGAGCGAGAGACAATCGAAGACGATCGACTGCCGCTTAAGAACGTGCCGCTGAATTATCATTATCTTGCTTGCAAGAAGGTCGCAGACGGCGCGGCCGCGTCGACCGTTCCTGACAGCCGCGCGCCCGGTGTGTTACGCGCGCGGATCGCTCTGATTGAGCGTGGGCCTGAGCAACTGGCGTCCGGCGAGGCGTTTGATATTGAGCTGGAAATCGAAAACGCGGGTGACACGCTCTGGCTTGCCGGTCGCGAAACTCGTACGGGCGTGGTGATGCCGGGCGTGCGCATCCTCGACGATCTGGGAACGCTGGTGAACGAATTTCACGGCGAACCTCCCCTGCCCCGCGCGGTCGCCCCCGGCGAAACTGTCAAGTTGAAGATTGAACCCGCGGCGCCGCGACGGCCTGGCAAGTACAAGCTCAAAGTCGATCTGGTGGATCAGCATGTGTGTTGGTTCGAAGATGCGGGCTCTGAAGCATTGACGATCGGGTTTGAGGTGGTTGAGTAATGCCGGTATTTGAGGCACAGTGTGCGACGCGCGTAATGAGGTCAGTACCACCTGCGTAAGCGGGTGGGACGCCTGGTCAAGGTGTGTTGAGTCTTTAGCCCACCCGCTCACGCAGGTGGTACTGACTTCATCTTCACGGTCGCGATTGATAGCATCAATCCCTTACAGCCACAATCGTATGACGCGTTTCGAAACACTCGCCGTGATGATAATAGTACTCGGCCTGTGTGATGCGCGCGATGCTGAATCCGAGCATCTTCAAAACCTCTCGGTACACGCCTGCGGAATAGATCCACCAGGTGAAATCATTTTCGGGTTGACTGGCCAGCGCACCGAATTGTGCGATGCGCTCTTCAGTCGCGAGCATGGGCGACACGATCACGATCGTTTCCGTTGTCAGTCGCGCGATTGAGGCTAGCGCCGTGATTTGATCGCTCAAGTGCTCCAACACCGAACCCACGATCGCGACATCAAACTGTCCCAGCTCCCGCGGCAAATCGTAGATGTCGCCGTAATAAACCTGGGCCTTTGAATTGAGCACCCGGTGACAAAGCCAAAAGGCATTTTTCCATTGCTCGATCTCCGCCCCGTACTCTTCGGCCCAGCGCGCAGGATCGCGCGAATAGAGTTTGTCTTTGAATGGCAGAAAAGCTTGTTGCCGGGGATCGGCTATGTCAAACGAGAGCACGCGTGCGGCTCCGCTTTTTTCTGCTTCAAAACTGAGGAAGCCGGTCGCGGTCCCAACGTCGATGACTGACTTGCCGGCAAGATTGACGCCGCCGATGTATTCATTGAACCGGCCGCGCAGATCCCAATGACCGCGCGCCAGGCCGAAGCCGGGCAGATCCATCGTGTGATAGAAGAAGCAGTCGCTCACGTTGTCCACATAACGTGGCGCGGCCAGGAGAGAGCGATCGGTTTCTTCAGTGTGTCGCATGAAGCAGCCTCGGTTTTGATAGTCCGCGTAGCGGGTGAAAGCATAAAGCCTGGGGTGGAACGAAGCGTGCGATAGCCTAAACGTTGCAATCTGCTTCTGATAAAGCTGTCGCCCACTTCGTGGGCTCGTCCTTCGTATTACAACGATCCTGAGGTTCCGCTTCGCTCCACCCCAGGCTTTATGCCCTCGCCGCGCTTCGCGGGCTCAACCATGACCTTGCCTCGGCTCAAAATTATCAATGCCGAAGCCGTGAGCAACGATACCAACAACCCGCCCATTACCGACCACGGACGGTAAATGAAACTAACCTGATGAGCTCCAGCCGGGACCATGACCCCGCGCAAGGCATAGTTGACGCGCAGAAGATCGGCAGACTTGCCATCAACATAGACGCGCCAGCCAGGATAATCATTCTCGCTTAACACCAAAATTGAATTAGCGCTGGAGTGGGTTTTCAGATTCACCCGGTTTGGATCGTACTCGGTGATCTCCGCCTGCCCATCCACGGCGTCGTTGGCCAGACCATTCGGCGGTCCGTTCTCAACCAAAGCCGTCCGTAGCGGATCCCATTTGGATCCATCGGGCAGAAAACCCGTGCGAACGACCTGTAGCATCGCGGCGTCGTCGAGCACGCGCGCATCTGCCGCCAGCCATGCGCGCGGCAGTGCCTGGGCATTCTCGTAAATATCTACATCACGCGATTGCGCCACGAGTTGCCAGCGCTCGCTTTTTGCTTCACGCGGTTTTGCTTCAGGCGATACGCTTTCGACACTGGCAGAATCGCGATTGAGCGGATACGTCTTTCCCTGACTTAAATCGACCAGCGAGACGCGGAAAACAGTCATGACTAAATTCTGCGAAGCAGACTGCGGCACAAGCTCGATCTCGGCCCTTACTATGGCCGCCTTCTCCGGCAGGACGAAAGCGGCGACGTAGGTGTGGCCGTTATATTTGTACCGCGCATCGCTGAGATCATAGCTGGTCGCCACATTCGCAAGCTGGTGTTTGATGTGTGCGCGAATGTCTGGACGATCGTGGGCCCAATCGGCGGTATCATGGCCGGCGCGCACTGGAAATTCGAAAGTACGTCCATCCCTCGAGTGCAAGAGCAGGTGCGCCACGACAGTATCGTTGGAAATATTTTCCGCGAAGGACAAGTTGGTTAACAATGCGATCCGATCAGCCTCGATCCCTGGGACCACAAACCGCAGACGCCTGTTCGCGCTGATGTTCGGCAAAGCCAGATCGTTGGGCGCAAAAGCGAAGCCGGCAAATCTCTCCATGGCAGATGGTTGCGCCGGCTCAGCCGGTTGTGCAGGTTCGGCATTGGAAGGATCAGTCTTTCCCGCATCCGTTTTTCGGATCGCCAGAAGGTAACGCGTGTTAAGCAAATCCATTTCCCGGCTGTCGCTGCGAAGGGTGGCGTTGGGATCAGTCAACTCGCCCCATAACTTCATTTGCCCGGCCAGATGACTGTAACGATCTAGCCCGAAACCGTCGTAGCCGGCCGCGTTTTGAATGCCATACATCATGTACACGTCGGGCTCGATCCAGAGCACCCAGTCTCGTTTGGCGTCGGCTGAAGGAGCCCTTGCCGGATCAAACGTTTCCCTGGTCGTAAGAATTCTAAAGCTGGCCGGATCGCCTGGCGCATGATCGCGAAGAAGGTGAACGGTCTCAGGCACGCTCCAAAACTCTTCGGGGATTCTGCCACTGGAAGCATACCAGCCGCTCGATTGTCCCCACACGACGAGGTCGATTGCCAGGACAGCCAGCAGCAGGGCCGTGCTTCCGCGTTGCCGGCGCGCGAATGCCCACAGCGCCCGGGCACTCAGCGCGGCAAACACGATCGGCACAAACAATTCCGGCGCGCGCAGCACACTGACCGGCGCCAGCCGTCCCAGGTGAAACTCCGACGGTCGCCACCAGGTCACCAACAGCAACGTCAGCAGGAAGACCAAACCGGCAGCGATGGCTACGCGTCGCATCGCCGTTTTACTTCCCCTCATGGCGGCCAATGAGGTCAGCCCACGGCCGGCGAGCACCGCGATGGCGAAGTTGACCTCCATCAAGTGGCGCGCGGGAACACGAAATAAGTTAAGCACCGGCACGTAGTAAATAAGGTGGTAAAAATAGAGTGGGGCGCCTCTTCCGAACGCGAACGCCAGACCGGCAACCGCTGCCACTGCCCAGAACTTTGTGCGCGTGTCGGGCTTGAGCAGCAGCGCCACGAGCACCAGCATGATCGCCAACACTCCCGCGTAAGCGACGTATTCGGTGTAATACGCCTGGCCAATATAAGGTGCGCGGAACAATCGCCCATCGCCTCCGCCCATGACATACGGCGCCACGAACGTCGACACAAACCTGCGGGGCATTGAGAAGGACGAAAAGAAGTCATAGCTAGCGGTCGCGCGCGGGCTGTTGCGCAGCAACTCGAACGTCGGTACGATCTGCACCGCGGCAAGCAACACACCGGCCGTGGTGAAGGCGAGCGAGGACAGATAGCGTTTGCGGTTTGGCAGATCTGCGATTGCCATTACGATCGCATAAGCCGCAACCAGCATTAATGAATAAGCCAGAGCTTGCTGATGGCCGGCAAAAGCCTGAAGAGCTACTAATGCGGCCAGCCAGGCGCCGCGCCTGCGACTTCCGTTGCCGACATATCGTTCCAGTGCCCAGAGCACCCACGGCATCATCGCCGCTGTGTGCACAATGTTGATGTGGCTGATCTGACCGATGAGAAAACCGCCGAACTGCCAGATCAGACTCGTCACAATCGCCCCGGCAATCGATGCGCCCGTGCGACGCGCGAAGAAGTAAGCGCCGGCCGCCGCTAACATGTAAGCAGAGATGACCATCAAGTCAGTGGCGACCGCGGGAGAGAAAACGAGATAGAACCAGTTCAGCGGAAACAGCAAACCGCCCTGGGCTGCGCCCAGCAACGGCATGCCGCTAAAAATGTAAGGGTTCCAGAGCGGAAGGTGTCCGGATCGCACGATGTTGGCCGCCGCAACCCGGAGCGGCACATTGAAAAGCATCCCGTCGTCGGGGCCCAGTACCAAATGATTTATTAATGCCGGCAGGAAATAAAAGACCGGCGCCAGGGTAACCGCGAACGCCGCGAGATAGTCAGTCTTTATCCTCCAGCGAGGGTTGAATGGACGAGTCATTTAATCAGGAGTACGCGACTGAGATCGTCTTTGAGCCGCGACGAACATTGGCGCAAGTGCTGCGGTGGGCATGGGCGCGCCGGGCAGAAGTGCTTTGCGCGGCGATGCTTCTTGGCATGGGCCTGCAAATGTTTGCAGTAGTCGCGCGCAAAGCAATCACCAACGACGAAGTTCTCCACATTCCGGCAGGATACTATCACCTCGTCAACGGCGATTTCCAACTGAACAACGAACATCCACCTTTGGCGAAAATGTGGGCTGCGCTGCCACTCCTTCTGATCCAGCCTAACGAGGCGCCGCCGACTGCTGTCGAGCAGCAGGGCAATTCGATAGAGTTGACGTGGGGCTATCACCAGCGCTTCTGGGTCGCCAATAAGAATCGAGCAGAGACGATACAATTCTGGACCCGCGGCATGATGGTTGTGCTTTCCTGCGGGCTGGGCGTACTTATCTTCGTGTATGCGCGCGACCTTTTCGGAGTGCGCACTGCCCTGTTTGCGTTGGCACTGTACACGCTGGAACCGACGGTGCTTGCGCACGGACACATTGTTCATACGGATATTCCCGCTGCACTTGCTTTTCTGCTCTTCTTCTTTGTCCTGCGAAAGTATTTGCAGGCACGAACGTTTTCCCGCGCGCTGTTGCTCGGAACGACGAGCGGGTTGGCACTGGTCACCAAATTCTCAATGATCGTGCTGCTGCCGGTGCTCGCCGGCCTGGCGCTGGCTGGCCTGGTTCTGGCGCCACGTCTCGGTGAAAGTCGCAGGAAGATCCTCTTGCATGCGGGCGTTTTAGTTTTCTTGGTCCTGCTGATCGTCAATGCGGCTTATCGTTTTCAAAGCCCACCGCTCGTACCGGGTGATGTGAGTTGGGTCCAACTCAGATCACCCGAGACCGTTGATCGATGGCTGTCTTTTTTCCGGTATGGTTCAAAGATAGTTCCGACTTACTATCTCTTCGGGCAATACAACGTCATGCTCCACAATCGTGATGGACATACCACGTCGTTGCTGGGACAGTATGGCGATCTGGGCTGGTGGTACTACTTTCCGGTTGCCTTTGCCCTGAAAACATCCCTGCCGTTCTTGATTGTCACTCTGGTCGCGCTCGCCTGGATGCTCTGGCGACTGCTCAGGAAAAGAGACAAACGCTTTGTGTGGCCGCTGGTCCCGATCGCGATCTATGCCGCGCTTTCGATGACCAGCCATATCAACATCGGCATCAGGCATTTTCTTCCCGTTTATCCATTCCTCTTCATCGCCGCCGGCGCGCTGTTCGATCGTTTGCTCCGCCTGCGCTCTCAATGGTATCCGGCAATTGCCCTGATAGTGTTGGCCTGCGGCTGGATGTTAGTAGAAGACGTGCGGGCCTTTCCCGATTACGTTCCCTACATGAACCAACTGGCCTCGGCGCATCCGCACTGGTGGTATCTATCTGATTCCAACGTCGAGTGGGGTGAAGACGTACGCCCGCTGGCCGACTACCTGCATGCGCGCGGCGAGACCCAGTTGATTGGGGCGCTGTCGGGGGGCTGGAGCACGCTGGCCCAATACGGAATCAATTTTCACGACATGTTGCCGAAGCCGGGGGTCAAGATACCCGATACTCGCTACGTGGCGATCGGCGCGAGCTTCCTTAACGGCTCGACCCTCTTTGTTTGGGAGGACGCAAATGGAAAACCACTCTCGAATGAACAACGGGTCAATTACCTCGACGCCTACCGGACCCGCCAACCCGAAGCTATCCTGGGAAACTCGATCTATGTCTATCGCGTGAAATGAAGTTACGGCGTTATCGCTTTCAGCTCTTGTTCGTAATCGTCCTGGTCTGCGGCGCGACGCTTTATGCCGATCGAGTGACGCGCAGCCCGGCCGGCTTTTTCATCGACGAGTCATCGGTCGCCTACAACGCCTATACCATCTCGCAGAATGGCCAGGACGAGTTCGGCGATTCGTGGCCGCTCTTCTTTCGGGCCTTCGGCGATTACAAGAACCCCGTTCAGATCTACCTGCTGGCTGCACTCTTCAAGCTAACCGGTCCGAGTATTCTGACCGCCCGGATGCTGGGCGCGGTCGCCGGCGTGGCCACGGCGTTACTGCTCGGCTTACTTGGGGTACGCATCTCCCGGCGGCGAGACGTAGGTTTGCTGATTGCCACCTCGGCATTATTAACGCCCTGGTTATTCGAGTTGAGCCGCGTTGCTTTTGAAGTGTCCCTCTATCCGCTGGCAGTGACGCTCTTTCTCTTGTCCGTGCAGCGGGCAGCAGCGAAAGCAAAGTGGACGTGGGTCGACGTAGGCTCCCTCGTCTCGACGCTGTTCCTGTTGACCTACACTTACTCAATTGGCCGTTTGCTGGCGCCGCTGCTGGCTCTGGGTCTCGGAATTTTCGCCACGCGCGCGCGCTGGTCCGGCATTTTACGCACGTGGGCGATCTTCATCCTGACGCTCGGGCCAATGATTATTTTTCAGCATCGCCACGCCGAAGCGCTGACCGGCCGCTTTAAGATGCTCAGTTACATCAAGCCTGAAAGTTCGGTTGTCGAAATCGGATGGGAATTTATCAAGCACTATGTCGCCAACCTTAATCCCTGGCGATTGCTCGTTACCGGCGATTCGAACATCTATCAGGCCTCGCATGTCGCGGGCAAGCCCGCGATGCTGGCTGCCACGATGCTCCTGGCCGTCGTCGGTGCATGGTTTGGGTTCCGCCACCGCGCAGACAGCAGATGGTGGCGGTTTATTTTCTACGCCCTGGCGGCTGCGATTGTCCCGGCTTCACTAACTGACTACGATTTTCACATGCTTCGTTTGGCCGCCGTGCCGGTTCTCCTTTTGGTTCTCGCTATTCCAGCCTTCACATGGTTTTGCGAATTGGCCGAGCATTCTGGCCGGCGCGACATTCGTTTGGCGACGTTGGCTCTGGTGCTGATGACGCTGATGCAAGGCATTTTCTTTCAATGGCAGTACCACGCCAACAGTGCATCACCATGGCGCCGGCATCTGTTCGACGCTGATTATCGGCAGAAGATCTTTGATAGCGCCATCGCTAACGGAACCCGGCCTATCTATCTCGCCGGTCCGGTAACTGCGCCGTACATTCAGGCTTATTGGTACGGAACTCTGAAAGGAATTCCTTCGTCTGAGTTCGTTCGTCTGGAGCCGGGCGATTCGCCGCCCGCGAACGCGCTGGTGATTACAACAGAGGAGCGTTGTGCTCCGCCGCAGCTGCTGGCGCAGGCAGACCCTTACAGGCTTTACATCGTGAATCCTCATCCGCGACCTCGCGCGCCTCTACCTGACAGTGCGCTCCGCGCTGAAATCAACGTCCCGATAATTCCGGCGACGGTCCCAGGAGGAAAGAAGCTTCAGTTGCGCGTACTGGTCAGGAACGCCAGCGAGACTATCTGGCCAGGCTGCCAGCCGGACGCCGGAAAGTTTGAGATCAACCTGGGCAGTCACTGGCTTAACGCTAACGGACAAGTCGCGTCGAAAGAAGAAGGCCGGAGCGCCCTTCCGGCCGACCTCGCGCCCGGTCAGGAGGTCACATTCAATTTTGAGGTTGAGGCTCCAGCCGAACCGGGGGACTATGTTTTGGAAATCGATATGCTTCAGGAAGGCGTGTCGTGGTTCGGACCGAAAGGATCGCGCACGTATCGCGCGCGCGTCACGGTTGTTGGCTAGAGCTGCGCACCGGTTACCTGGTTTCCCAATTTCATTTCGTGCTCTGGGGGCGCTTGGAAGAGAACGATCGACGAAGTCACACGAAGTTGCACGAACAAAACAAGTCTCGCCGCGTGTGTCGTCGTGGATCGTTTTTTCCCTGGCAAGAACTCTCTGTGACCGGAAACGTTGACAATCAGCTCTTTGCCCCAGACGTCTTTTGCAGCAACCCATTCACCATAATCACCAGCTCAGCCGGATCCACTGGCTTCGACACATGAGCGTCAAAGCCTGCCGCGAGCGCAGCCTTCGCATCTTTCTGCGAGGCATAGCCCGACAAGGCAATCGCCGGAATACCCTGATAACCATCAATCTCGCGCAGTTTCTTGATCAGGTTGAACCCATCCATCTCCGGCATTCCAATATCTGAGATAACCAAATCGACGCGCGTCGCCGGCGCCTTCGCCAGCGTCTCGGCGGCGGATTCGCAAGTAGTCACGCTGAAGCCGCGAGCTTCCATGTTGGCGCGCAACATCTCCAGCGTGTCTTGATCGTCTTCGACGATTAACAGATGAACCCGGTCCGGCTGTGATTGCCCGCGAACGACTTCGGACTGAGGACCTGACGGCTGAATTTGAGTTTGTGGGCGAGGGAAGCTCACCGTAAAGCGGCTGCCTCGATCGACGCCCTGACTCTCAGCTGCCACCGTTCCCCGGTGAGCTTCCACGAAACTCTTCACTAAAGCCAGTCCCAACCCGAGCCCGCCATGCAGTCGCGTTTTTGAGCCATCGGCCTGGCGAAAACGTTCGAACACGAAAGGCAGAAACTCGGGCGCAATTCCCTGCCCCGCGTCCTGTACGCTCACGGCTGTTTCCAGCTCATCACATTGCGCCTCGACTTCAATTCTTCCGCCCGCCGACGAAAACTTTACGGCGTTATGCAAAAGGTTCCAGAAGACCTGCACCAGTCGTGCGCGATCCCCAATCACGATTTCATTCCCGCAATCATGAAAGTTTACGGCGATGTCAATGTCGCGAGCGGCGGCCAGCGGGCGAACAGTCTCGACGGCTTCGCGCACCGCTTGTTCCAGTGGCACGGGCAACTCTTCCATGCGCATCTTGCCGCTCAGAATTGCCGACATATCGAGCAGGTCGTTAATCAGGCGTTTCAGCGCCAACGAATTCTTCTCAATCACTGAGAGTCCGTGGACTGCTTCTTTGTCCGGCAGAATCCCATTCCGAATCATGTGAATCCAACCAATGATCGGAGTGAGCGGCGTGCGCAGCTCGTGAGAGATCGTAGTCAGAAACTCGTCTTTGGCGCGGCTGGCCGCCTCAGCTTCGCGCCGGGCCGTACGTTCTTCCTCAAACAGGCGCGCATTGTCTATGGCCAGCGCCACTCGAAATGCAACCAACTCCAGGAGCCGTGTGTCATCATCTGTAAAGGGACGACGTACAAGTCTGCCAACGTGAATCACTCCAAGCACCCGGCCTTCGAGAAGCAACGGGACGCCGAGCAGTGACCTAACACCCCTTTCGCGGAGGAAAGGGGTGTGCAGTTCTGCCGTGTCGATGTCATCGATTACCATCGGCGATTTTTGCGCGGCCACTCGGCCCGCAAAGCCGGCGCCCATGGGAACACGAATCTTGACGTCAAGTTCCAAACCCTTCGTTGCCCAAGCCACGAGTTCGTCGTCGTTTTCAAGCAACATAATCGCCACCGTATCGACGTCCATTGCTTCGCGGACGCGATCAAGCAACTCAGCCAGCAATTTATCGAGTGATAGGTGCGACAGCGCGACCTCAGTCACGGTTTGCACCCGCCGCATCCGGTCAATCGCCACCTCGGCCTCATGCCGCACCCGCTGCTCGCGTTCGTAGATTTGCGCCCGCTCGGCTTCGGCTCGCTTACCCTCGACGAATTGGCCGATCTGATTTCCGATGCCGCTCATCATATCCAGCAACACTTGATCAGGCGTCTGGCTATCGCGACTGAAGAACTCCATGACTCCGGAAACTTCATCGCCCAGCTTGATGGGAAACCCGAAGGCCGAACGTAACCCGGCTTTCTCAGCAAAAGGACCGCGCGGAAAGTTGGTGTCGGCTTCAAGGTCGCTGATCCAGTCCGAAGCTCCCGTCGCCCAGACGCGTCCGGGCAAGCCCACCCCGCGGAAAAATGTCAGGTTTCGACTGGCTCCCACGAACGCCTCGGCTGATAAGTTGGGAACGCGCCAGACGGCCGCCCAGCGCAATACGCTCGCTTCACGATCGAGGTCCCACAGCTGGCCCATTTCCCAACCCAGGTTCTCGCAAATCGCCTGCAACAACGCGGGCGCCGCGACCGCCAGCGAATCAGATTCCGCCAGCGTGCGCGCAACCTGAAACTGCGCGACCAGGCGGCGTTCAAGTTTGCGGCGCTCAGTAATGTCGCGCGCAATCCCGGTAAAGAAACGCTTGCCGTTTTCTCTGAATTCGCCGAAGGACAATTCCAGGGAAATCTCACGGCCGCTTTGGTGCAGCCCGGGCAACTGGACAGCTTTCCACGAAATATGTCGCTGGCCCGCCTCGATGTAACGTTGCAGTCGGGCCCGATGCACGTGTCTGAGATAATCGGGCATTAGCATGGTCAACGATTTTCCGAGTAGCTCAGTGCGCGCATAACCGAAGATTTTTTCGGTCGCACGATTGACGAAAACGATCGTGCTTAATTCGTCGATGGTGATGATTGCGTCCGAAGCGGTGTCAGCAATGACGCGCGTAAGCTGGTCCAGGTCGCTCAGAGGAGCCTCGAGTTTGTCCGCCGCTGATTCATTCATCGTGATGATCGAAAGCTAATCCTATTTTCAATCGCGAGTCAATTCACAATCCTGTGTCGGAAGCGCGACCGTGAGGGAGGGCAATTCTATTTGTAAGAGCCAACCGGCGTAAGCTGCCCTCCCTTACGGTCGCGCTTCTGACACTTTCATCTTTGACAACTCACGATGGGAAATCGACAATCGAAAATAATCTTATGTATCCAGCCGGAAATCTATTCATCCCGTCAACGCACGGACAACTGGAAGCGATTCTGAAATCACCTCGCGGTCCGATTAACGGGACTGCTCTGGTGCTGCATCCGCATCCGCTCTTCGGCGGCACGATGCACAACAAAGTCGTCTTTCGCGCCGCCGCCGCGCTTAACGACGCGGGGTTGCTGGCCCTGCGAATAAACTTTCGCGGCGTCGGCCAAAGCACGGGCCAGCACGACCTAGGCCGCGGCGAGCGCGATGACGTGCAGGCCGGACTTGAATATTTGGCGGCGAATTATTCTGACCACGAGATCACCCTCTGCGGATTTTCCTTCGGCGCGCGCGTGGGCCTGGAAGTTGGAGTCGATGATGACCGCGTGAAGAGACTTATCAGCATTGGCACGCCCTTAGATAAGTACGATTTCAGCTTTTTAGCCGAATGTCGGAAACCAATTCTGTTCGTTCAGGGAAATCGAGATGAGTTCGGCAGCGTAGAACGCTTGCGCGATCTCGTCGCAAAGATTAAAGCGCCGGTGGAACTGAAAATCATCGAGGGCGCCGGTCACTTTTTTGACGATCAACTTGACGAATTGAAGGCGGCGATTACTGAATGGACTCTGCGTCAGGCGGGGCCGAAGCCCGACCGTTAGGGAGGGCCCAGCGTACGCTATGTTAACGGAGCCCTCGCTGACGATCAGGCTACCGCCCCGCTTACCCTACAGCTCACTCAACTCATCAAATCGTATCGAGATAACCAATGATGCAGTCACGAATCAGTTTGTAAGAGCGAGCATAAACCCGACTGCCCTGGCCAAAAGGATCGGCGATCTCTGTGCCGCGCCGTTGCGGATCGAAGTTACCCAGCAGGCTGATACGGTCGGGTGAGATTCCGAACTCCGTCATCAGCACGTCCGCGTGATCGTGCTCCATCACCAGAAAGCGATCGATCGAGTCCAGCGGAAGTTCAGCTACCCAGGTGGGAGGTTTTTCAGGAGCTGGCGTGTTGTGCTGCGCGCAGGTCATCGAAGTCTCAATCAACGTCGGCGCATCTGAGAAATCAAAGACTCCCGCCGAATAAACTTCCACTTCAAGAGATCGTTTCTTCGCTTCGTCAACAAAGATTGCGTGAGCCATTACGCTCCGGCATCTATTTGCAGTGCAGATCAGGGCAACTGACGGCATATGCGGATCGCGGACATCCTGTTCGCCCGCGCGTAGCGCGAACGCCCTCCATTAAGATTCTTGCTGGGGCTCCGAGCGTGCTGCGACGCTGGCGGACAGGATGTCC
>Ga0070698_100003820_pt1 | contig 16549 bp, 12 predicted proteins | sample KBSK1502metaG_FD_65477 | JGI IMG/M metagenome (GOLD analysis project Ga0070698, IMG submission 65477) | Corn, switchgrass and miscanthus rhizosphere microbial communities from Kellogg Biological Station, Michigan, USA - KBS K1-50-2 metaG | ecosystem: Host-associated > Plants > Roots >...
CCCGGTCGGAATTCTCCGTACCGTGGTCACCAACCCTCTGCGCATCGCACGCGCGGTGCTCCAGACCAAGAAGCTGCTCTTCGTCGTCGCCATCTTCGGACCGGTGCTCGGCCTGACCGCGCTGGCTGGCTGGGCGGCCGTGCTGGTCTTGCCGAGCCTCGGATACCTGCTGCTCTCCAACTACGAGCCGCAGTACACATTCACGTCGCAGTACTCCGCGCCCCTGATCCCGCTCGTGATCGGTACTTCGATCATCGCGATGGCGCGCATGCGCGAGTCGTGGCGGCTGCCGCTGGTCGCCGCCGTCCTGGTTAGCTCGTTCGCTTTCAGCTGGGCCTACGGTTACATTCCGTTCTCGCGCAAATTCGATCCTGGCCAGTTCCAGACCGAATCGCGCTACGCGGCCTTCACGCCGCAGCTCGCCATGATCCCGGCCGACGCCCGCGTATCGGCCGAGAACGGTTTTCCGAGCCACCTCTCCGAGCGGCGTTACATCTACGACTTCACATTCGAAGGAGTCCAGGATGCCCAGTGGGTGGTCCTCGACTATGCGGGATCCGGGCGCAGCATCGAGTTCTTCAACCAGCAGGTAGCACTGATCGAAGCCAAGGGCTACACAGAGGTGGCGAGCGGGTACGGCCTTGCCCTTCTAAAGCAACAGTGATGTCAGTCAGTACGCGTGGCGCTGGAAGAACATCCTCAGCGCCGTCAGCACGATGATCTTCAGATCCAGTGCGACTGACCAGTTCTCGACATAGTAGAGGTCGTACAGCGCGCGCTCCCCGATGTCGGCAGCTCCTCGTAGGTCGTTGACCTCCGCCCACCCGGTGAGCCCGGGTCGAACCTGGTGGCGCTCCACATAGCGCGGCAGCTGCTCGCTGTAGCGGTCGACCAAGAATGGGCGCATCGGTCGCGGGCCGACCAGGCTCATGTCGCCGCGGAGCACGTTGTACAGCTGAGGAAGTTCGTCAAGGCTGAAGCGCCGCAACACCCTGCCGACCGGGGTGCAGCGATCGTCGCCAGGTTGGGCCACCACAGGTCCCGTCTTGGCCTCGGCGTCGTCGATCATCGACCGGAACTTGTAGAGCATGAACTTGCGCCCGACCAGGCCGACGCGCTCCTGCTCGAACACGACCGGACCACGGGATGTGAGCCTGATCAACAGTGCGACGGCGGCCATCACTGGGAGGGTCACAATCAAACCGATCGTGCTGATCACGACATCGATGCTTCGCTTCACGACCGCCGCCATGCCACGTACCTGGTTGCGCCGGATGCCGATCAACGGCAGCCCGTCGATCGAGACATCCGCGGACGGGCTGCTCATCAGCGCAAGCAGGTCGGGCACGAGCTTGAACTCGACCTTCTCGTTCTCGCACAGCTTGATCAGGCGCAGGAGCTCCTCGTCGGACGCATTCGGGATTGCGAGAAATACCTGGTGCACCTCGAGTTTTCTGATCAGGTCCGGAAGCGTGGAGACCTTTCCCAGGACGCGCGCTCCCGCGAAGTCGCTCCCCACCTCGCGCTCGCTGTCCACCACGCCTTCGACGTGGAAACCGTACTGAGGAAACATGGTCATGCGCCGGATCAGCATCTGGCTTGCCATTCCCGTTCCGATCAGGATCACGCGCTCGGTTCCGATCCCGTGGCGCCGCAGGCGCGTCTCGTACTGGCGCAGCAAATAGCGCTCGACCGTCATGACGATCGCGGTGATGATCAAGAAATCCGCGAACAACAGGCGCGAGTATTGAAACCCGGTGTGGCTGATGGACATCGCGGCCAGGATCAACATTCCGGCCAGCGCGATACCGCTGTACATGGAAAAGAGCTGGTCCACAAGGCTGCGACCGCGCCATGACGTGTACTGGCGGGTCAAGCTCAACGCGAATGCATTGAGTATCACCAGGACCGGTATCACTATGAGGTATGCGTTCAGCTCGGGCGGCTCCGCCGCGGGCGAGGTCAGCGGCTGCACGTGGAAGCGAAGCCAGTAGGCGGCGAGGACCGAAATGATCACGACGACCGCGTCGCCGAAGATCAGCGCGAAGGGCAGCCAGTTCGGGCGGTCGAAGACGCGCTTGAACAGCCCCGCCCGGGCCTCGGTGCGCGCCGTTTCGGCTGGCGGTTTCTGGTCTGGATGCGACTGTTTCTTGGTCCCGTCACGAACCGTGGAGGCCAACTCGGGCAAAGGCTAGCAGGCTTCCTAGCGCTTACCAACCTCGGACGAGCCTGCCGCGATCCACGAGGGCGGGAGGTTCTTGGGCACCTCGATCGTGCCCCGGAACTCCACCGGCTTCATGGGCCCCCGCGCCTTGACCCAGTTCGCCATGCGCTCGATGCCCAGGCGGATGGGGATCGGCGCCGGCGGATCGAACGTCGACCTGACCAGCTCGTGCGAAGCAAAGGCGTGTACGACCTCTTTGCGCGGCGCCAGGTGCACGATGCGCGGCTCGACGTCGAGGGCGCGGGCGACCTCCTGTGCAAGGTCGAGGACGGTCACCGGCGCGTCGGCGCCAACGTTGAACACCCTTCCGAGCGACTCCTTGACGCGAGGCGCAGTCGCGATGATGGGCGCCACATCGTCGACGTGCGAGAACGCGCGGGTTTGCATTCCGTCGCCGAAGATCGACATCGGCTCGCCCTGCATGACCTGGTTCATAAAGATGCCGATCACGTTGCGGTACTTGTCGGCGATGTTCTGCCGCTCGCCGTAGACGTTGTGAGGCCGGAAGATCACGTAAGGCAGACCGAACATTTGGTGTGCCGCCGCGAGGTCGAGCTCGACTGCGAACTTCGCGATCCCATAGGGATCCTCGGGTCGCGGCATGAGGTCTTCGGTCATGGGCGTCTGATTCGTGCCGTAGACCGCGATCGACGAGGTGAACACGAAGGCGCTGCAGTCGTGCAGGACAGCCTGGTTGATGAGGTTGACCGAGGCCAGCAGGTTGTTGTCGTAGTTGAAGTGCCTGATGAAGTGGCTCAGCCCTTCGGCCGCATAAGCAGCGAGGTGATAGACGTGGTCGAAGCGGCCGTCCTTCCAGAGCGATGCGGTCCAATCCGAATCCGCGACCGATCCCTGCCGGAAATCGATGTCGCGCGGAAGATTATCGCGATACCCACCTGACAGGTCGTCCACGGCAACTACGTCGAATCCGAGTTCGAGGACGTGGTCGACGACATGCGACCCGATGAAGCCCGCGGCTCCGGTGACGAGGACTCGAGTCATCTGGCGAATTATCGGCCCAGTGATACCAGCGACCGCCGGCCGAGCGCCACTGCATCCATGAGCAGCGCGCGCCGGAAGACGACCATTCCCGCACCGTATAAGACCGTCGCCGTCAACGCACCAGCTACGGTCGCAACGAGATTCGGACCGAGATCCGATGCCGCCAGCCAGCCAACGGCCGCAGCCGCAGCTGCGAAGACCGCAGGCAGCGCGAGGTGCCGGAGAACATGCAGCGAGCCGTGCCGCCGGGTCCGCCACACCAGCACGATGGCTTCGGCAAGGCTGGAGGCGAACCAGCCGATTCCGACGGCCTGGACCCCGAGGTGCGGCAGCAGTGGAAATGCGACGCCAAACCAGACCAGCGCCTGCACCGCGGCGCTGAGCAGCACAGCGGCACTGTCCCCCACCGCGTACAGGTAGCCGGCCGTGGCCACGGAAATAGGGCCACCGAACATCAGGCCGGCGGCCGCCCACGGGATGACAGGCGTGGTTCCCGACCATTGATGTCCGAAGACCGCGGGGACCAGCGCCGGCGTGGACCCGACCAGCGCCGCCAGCATTCCTCCGGTGATCATCGCCGCCATCGCCAGGCCGCGCTCCATGATCGGGCGAGGCTCCTCGCCGGCGGCCAGCAGACGTGCCATTGCCGGGAACGAAACGCGCCAGACGGCGTCGAAGAGCAGGAAAGGCACCTGGAGGATGCGGTACGCCAAGCTCCATATACCGAGCATCGAGACACCGCCGATGGCGGCCGTCCCCAGGTTCACGCCCTGGTCGCGGACCAGCGCGACCGCGTTGACGGCCTGGTACTGAATGCCAAATCGCAGCAATCCACGTAGCCGCCCCCACGACAGGCGAGGCAGCATGAAGCCCGCGGGCGACCTCAAGTTGATCAGGATGGCGCCGACGATTGCTCGCACCGGCGCGGCGCTGGCGAGCCCCCACACGCCCCAACCCGCGACCACAGTGGCGATCGCCCAGGCGTAGAAAACCAGCGTTTCGATCAGCTCGATGATCACGAGTGGTTGGTAGCGCAGCTCCCTTTCGAAGAGGATCACCGCCGGGGTTCGGAACGCGGCCACCGGCAGCGATGCGACCATCAACGCGGTCACTCTCCCGACGACACCGTTCGGGATTCCGACCGCGGCGGTCGCCAGCGCAAGGATGGAGGTCACGAGCAGCTGCAAGCCGAGGAAGGACTGCAGGTCCGACCGCTCGGGAGCGCGAGCCCCGCGGATCAGGCCGGCGCCGATCCCCGAATCGCCGACGAAGCCAAACACCGAAACCAGAGTTGTGCCGATTGCCACGGCGCCGAAGTCGTGCGGCACCAGGAGGCGGGCAAGCACGACTGTGCCACCAAGCGCGATCGCGCGAATCGCAAGCTGCCGCAACCCGACCGCGGCCAGGGCGGTGCCCGCCCGTCGCCGCACCTGTGGCCCGGTCAGACCCGGCAGTCCGGGCCCCTCAGGCGGAACGGTTGCGTCGCCCAACTCTTCCGGCTACCGAGCGAAGGTCATGTCGCCGCTGCCGGGAAGGTCGCTTGGCGGCGGACCCCACCTGCGCTGCGCAAATGCCAGCACCCCAAGCCATAGCGCCGCGAGGCTGACCGTCGCAAAGCGGCGACGCTTCTCGTCCGACTTGGGGCTGAACCGCATCTTGAGGAGCCGCCAGCTCTGGGCGACGTCCCGCCCCAGGGTGACCATCACCCCACGCCACCCGGCGACCAGGCGTGCAAACTCCAACCCGTTGCGAGCCATCAAATAGTTGAATGCGCCCGGGCGCCGCGTTTCACCGGAGGACTGCTCGGCGACCGCACCCAGAACGACGCCCACGCGCCACCCTGCCCGTTTGGCGCGCAGGCAGAACTCGGTTTCCTCGAAGTACATGAACAGATGGTCGTGAAGCTGGCCGACGTCCTTCAGCACCGCGGCCTTCAAGAGGACGACCGCGCCGTCAATCGCGTCGGACTCCACAATGCCGTCGCCGTCGTCGTCAGGCGGCCGAGCTTGAACATGATCGACCTTGCCCATGCCATTCCACCTTGCGCCCCAGGTCATGCGGTCGGTTCCAGTCCAGCGCAGCTCTGGCCCGAAGATTCCGTAAGTCGTCGCGGCTTCAGCAGCGGCCCGCATCCGCGCCACCGCCAAGGGGTCCAGGCGAACATCCATCGTGAGAAGCAAGATCAAGGCCCGGTCCTTGTCCAGCTGATCCCGAATGCCCAGGTTCATCCCTCCTGCATAGCCCAGGTTCCGGCCAGGCTTGATGATGGCGATGCCGGGTGCCGGCGCTTCGAACGGAGCGTCGATCGCGCTCGTGTTCCGCACGATTGTCACGAACGCAGGCGCCACTCCTTGTTCGATGAGTGCCAGCACGAGCGGCCTGACGTGCTCCTGGGCGTCAGGTCCATGGCAGAGGACAACCGCACCCAGACCGTCAGGCATGCGCCGCCCGTTCCAGCGTGGCCTGGAAATCTGCGGCGATGCGATCCCAGCCGAAGCATTCGGCGGCATAACGCCGGCCTTCCGCGACGAGGCGCGCGCGGAGCGCTCGATCTTGAATGGCCCGCTCGATGGCCGCCGCCAGCTCGTCCGGCGTCTCACCCACGAGAACGAGGTCGCGCTCGATGAGCCCGAGGCCTTCGACGGCGAGCCTCGTGGCGACGATCGGAAGCCCGCTTGCGAGCGCCTCGAGCGCTTTGAGGCGTGTGCCGCTGCCAAGACGAATCGGTATCACGAAAACGTCGGCTGCGCCCACGAATGGGCGGACGTCGGGCACCTGCCCGGCGATATGCACGCCCGAACCCTCGAGCGCCTGGAGCTCCGGGGTCACCTCGCCCCCAACAAGGGTCAGCGTGGCCCCCGGCAGGCGCTCACGCAAGCGCGGAAGAATCTCGCGGATCAACCAGAGGCCGGCGTCGAGGTTTGGATAATAGCCAAGCGTCCCGGTCATCACCAGGTTGGCCCCATGCGGTACGGAATGATCGACGAAATAAAAGTAGTCGAGGTCAACCCCATTCGGCCGTATGTCGATCTGCGCCATCGGGACCAGGGTGTGGAGGCGATCGGCGTCCACCTGTGACACAGCGACGATCGCGGTGGCTGACCGCAGCAGGCGCTTCTCCAGCCCTTTGAACTTGAGCGCGTCGAGTGCGAATCTCGACCTCGTCACGGGGTTGCGCAGCCGGCGGCTGATCTGCAACGTCAACCACCATTCCACATTGTGCGCATCGAACACCCACCGCGATCCCGCGATCTCGGGCGCCAGGGCGCCGCACACAGCTTGGCCCACGACGATTACGTCGAAGGATCCCGCGGTCTTGAGCGCGGCGAGGACCTCGGCCGACCTGAGGCGCCATGCCGGGGCCGGCAACGCCGACAAGGCAGACGCGGATTTCTCGACGATTGAGTTTCGCGGGCGCGCGTCCATGTGGCGCAAGGTGATTCCAGGAAGGTCAGGCGTCGAGGGCGGTGTACCTTCATCGCTGATGCTCCACACCTCGACCTGGTGACCTGACTCGGCGAGGCGCCGCACGAGGTTGTAGACGCGGATCTTGCCTCCGTGTGTCGGCGGCCAGATCGGGTAGCTCGCAAGCCAGAGCACTCTCACGAGGCGGTTGAGCCGGCAGTCGCCTCGCGCAGGTTCAATGGGTCGTTGAAGTAAGTTACCCCGGAGGCATGAACGACTCTCACGGCGCAAACGATAGGGTGTCGGCCCCGGGGGGCATCGACATCGAACGCCTGTTGGCCGAGCTGGCCAAGTTGACACCGGACTGGCACGCGCACGGACTTTTCTCGCAGCGCGCCACCTCAGCGCTGCTTCGCCACGCCAAGGCCGATGTGCGGCATTCGCTCGAAACAGGCACAGGAAGAAGCACGCTCCTTCTGTCGAACATCAGCCCGCAGCACACCGTGTTCACCGTTCCGGATGACAGCCTGACGGCCACTCTTTCGTCGCCTCTGTTGCGCCGCGCGTCGGTGACCGTGGTCGAAGGCCCAACGCAGGTGACGCTTCCGAGGCATAAGTTCGAACACGAGATCGACCTTGCGCTCCTGGATGGACCGCATGCCTATCCCTTTCCTGACCTCGAGTACTACTACGTGTACCCCCACCTGTCGACCGGGGCCCTGCTGGTGCTGGACGACATCCACATACCGACTGTCAACAACCTGTTCCGCTTCGTCAGCGAGGACAGCATGTTCGAACCCATCGAGGTGGTGGGAACCACCGCGTTCCTGCGCCGGACCTCCGCGCCTGTCTTTCCGGCCGACCAGGACAGCTGGGAGACCCAGAGGTACAACCTCGAACGGTTTCCTCTGAGCGGCTGGCCGTCGTGGGGCGGCCCGCGGCCGCGTATGCGAAACCTCGTACCGCTCCGGGTCCGCCGCGCGGTGAAAGGCGCCCTGCCCAAGCGGCTGCGCCAATGGCTGATCAGCTCGTAGAGCCACGATTGCCGACTCCAGCTATCGCTTTCGACATCACGCCACTGCAGAACGCACATCGATTCAGAGGGATCGGCACCTACGTGCGCGGCTTGGCGCTCCGGCTCGCCGGGCAGACCGAGATTCCGATCGAGTTCTGGGGTTGGTCTGGCGAAACCGTGTTCGAGGCTCGACCGCCCCACAGCGTGCTGATGCTGCGCCGGGTCCCGATGCCGGAATATCGGGGTGGCTGGGTCTTCGCGCAGCTCGCGATGCGGCGACGCGCCCAGCGAAGCAAGGTGCGCGCTGTCCACATCACCGACCCCAACGCGCTGACCACCATCGGCAACCGCAAGGTGCTGAGCACCGTTTACGACCTCATCCCCTTGCGAGAAGGCCAAGGATCGCACCGCGCAATCGCGCGAGCGGGCTACCGCTTTTACCTGACTGCCCTGAAGAAGACCGGCACGCTATTCGCGATCTCGAACCAGACGGCAGTCGACCTGGTCGACCTGCTTCACATTGCGGGGGAGCGGATCCGGATCGCGCGGCCTGGAGTCGACCTGCCTCCATCCACGGGGCGCTCCGCCCCGCCCTCACGTCCTTACTTTCTCTTCATCGGCGGCCCGAACCCGAATAAGAACCTCGCCACGCTGCTCGACGCGATGAAGCTGTGCACCGAGCTGCCTGAGGAACTTCTGATCGCCGGCCACTGGCTGCCGAAGCAGGCGGACGCGCTGAACGCCCGGGTCGCGGACGGCCTGTCGTCGCGCGTGCGGCACATCGGCTTCGTGCCGGCGGGTGAGCTCGCCGACCTCATGCGAGACGCCACCGCGCTCGTCGTCCCATCGTTGATGGAGGGCTTCGGGCTGCCGGTGGCCGAGGGCCTCGCGGCCGGGGCCCTGGTGCTGCACAGCCGGCTGCCGGTGCTGGAGGAAACCTCCGCGGGGGCCGCCCTGACATTCGAACCCGCCGCGGCCGCCGAGCTGGCCGCTTGCCTCAGGCAGGCTTCGGGCGACGCAGCGCTCGCGAGCAGTCTGCGGCAGCGAGGCCTCGAGCGTGCAAAGGAGCTCACGTGGGACGCCGCCGTGGCGACCACCCTCGCCTCCTACCGCGCAGTTCTCGAGTCATGAAGGTAGGGGTAGACGCCCACATGGTGGGCAGTCACGAGACCGGGAACGAGACCTATGTGAAAGGGCTCGTCGAGGGGTTCAAGGCTTCCGGAGACGGGCTCGAGGTCATCGCGTATCACGTCGGCTCACCATGGACGGCGCCAGGTCCGGGAGTTCGCTTCGAGCGGCTGCTCACGGGCAACCCATATGTGCGACTTGGCGTCGAGCTCCCGGCGCGCTCGCTGGCGGAGCGCCTCGACATCCTTCACATGACCTACGGGACACCGGTCTGGTCGGCGGCGCCGCTGGTCGTCACGATTCACGACATCTGCTACGCGACCAACCCCGAATGGTTCTCGCAGCACGACCTGCGCGTGCTGCGGGCGATGGTGCCGCGTTCCATCAAGCAAGCCGCGCACGTGATCACGGATTCAGAGGACGCGCGGCGGCAGATCATCGACCACTACGCCGTTCCGGAGTCGAAGATCTCTGCGATTCTGATCGGACCAGGCGCGGGCGCGCAGCCCATTACGACCGAAGAGGCCGGCGAGGAACTCCGAGGTCTGGGCCTAGACCCGGACCGGCCCTACGTGCTCAGTGTGGGAAACATCCAGCCGCGCAAGAACCTGGTCAGGCTGGTCGAGGCCTTCAACGTGTTGGTTCACGGCCGCGGCCACGACCTCGACCTGGCGATCGTCGGACCCAGGCACTATCGCGCCGAGGACATCGTCGCGGCGGCAGCGCCCGTCGCGAACAGGGTCCATTTCACCGGGTACGTGACCGACCGCCAGCTGGCCGCCTGCTATCGCCACAGCTCCGTCTACGTCTTCCCTTCCTTATATGAGGGCTTCGGCCTGCCCGCCATCGAGGCCATGGCACAGGGCACCCCGATCGCCTGCTCCAATGCCGGCTCGCTGCCCGAGGTGTGCGGCGAAGCGGCCATATATTTCGACCCGCTGTCGGTCGAGAGCATTGTCGACGCGGTGGATCGAATCCTCGTTGACTCCGAGGTGAGGAAGCGACTCATCGCCGCGGCAGCGGCGCGCGTCGGGCTGTTCGACTGGAAGCAGACCGCGAGAGAGACGCTGGCCGTATACCGCACGGTCAGCATGTGACGGTCTCATACGCGATCGTCAGCCATGGGATCCGCCGCGACCTGCACGATCCCCTGAGATTCTTTGAGGTCCTCAGGCCGATCCATTTCTTCCAGACCGCGTCCTATCGCGACATGACCGCGGGCGAGCTCGAAGGGACGTATCCCTTCCGCAATCCCGCCGACCTCCTGTTGAAGCTGAGGAAAGCCCGCCCGCAGATCGTCCAGGGCGGCGAGCCGTTCGTGCGCCGCCTGGTCCCGATCGCCCTGGCCTGTCTCGCCTATTCGAAGTTCAGCCGCCGCCCGCTGGTGGTGCCGAGCCTCGAAAACCTTCCCATTGCCGGCAAGTACGGCGGCGCGTGGGCCGCCGCTATGCGAACGGCCATCCGGCCCTATGTGCGCGGCGCGACGCTCGCGATCGCGGCCAACGCCGGCGCCGAGGACAATCTGCGGTGGGCCGGAGCGCGCCCGGAGCGGCTGGTCCGGATGATGTACGGCACGTGGGGCGTCGACACCACGGAGTTCACGCCAGACGGGCCGCCCTCGCGCTATGCGGGCCAGCCTCCGACCATCGTGTTCCTGGGGCGCATCGAACGCGCGAAAGGTGTTTTCGAGCTCGTGGAAGCGATGCCAAAGGTGCTCGCCAGTGTCGACGCCCGGTTGGTCTTGATCGGGGACGGCCCCGACGCCGACCACCTGAAGCAGGCCGTGCGCGACGCGGGCGTCGGCGCCCAGGTCAGCTTCGCCGGCGCGGTCAAGAACAAGGACGTGCCTGGTCACCTGCGCGGCGCAACAGTCCTGGCCGCTCCGTCTCGCACGACAAGGCGGTGGGCCGAGCAGGTGGGGATGAGCGCGATCCAGGCCATGGCCTGTGGCGTGCCGGTCGTATCGACGCCGTCGGGGTCGATCGCCGAGTTCATCGACGACGGCGTGACCGGCCTGCTGGTGCCCGAAGGCGACCCCGCGGTGTTAGCGTCGGCGCTGGCGAAGTTTCTCGCGGACAGGTCGATGCGAGATCAGTTCGCGCAGCGCGCGAGGCATGAGGCCGTACGCCGGTTCGACGCCCGCACGAACATTCGAGCCGTCGAGCGGACGATCCTCGAGGCCTGCGGGTACGCGGAGTGATCGGTCGCGTCGCGTTCGACATGACCTTTCCCAACCGAAACCCGGCCGGCTCAGGCGTCTACGCCAGCGAGCTCCTGGCGGAGCTGAGGCGCCGCGACGACGTTTCGATCGTGACCATCTCCGCGCCGGTCGGGGGCGGATTCCCCAGCACCGTGCGTTGGCTTGCCGCTGGAGCCCGCGAAGCGGCGGCGGGATCGCGGCTGGCGCATTCCCCGGCCTTCGTGGCGCCATGGCGCCTTGGGCGGCCCTTCGTGGTCACGATCCACGACACATCGACCGAGCGGTATCCGGAAGACCATCCGCTTGAGTGGCGCGCCTACACCCGACTCTTTCTGGGCGAGCGCGCTCGCGCCGCGACACGCGTCATCACCGGCACGGAGCACTCGCGGCGCGAAATCGTTCGCGACCTCCGAGTACCGGAGAATCGTGTCGTGGTCACGCCATACGGGGTGGCCGAGCGCTTCTCGCGCAGCGCGGCCGCGCGCTCCACTGCGGGCGATCCGCCGCAGCTCCTTTTTCCTGGAGCGCCCACAAGGCGCAAGAACCTCGATCTCGTGCTCGACGCGCTGGCGCAGGCGCCGCACAGCAGCGCGCTCAGCCGCGCGCGACTGGCCATCTCGGGCGCCACCTCGGAAAAATTTCCCAGGCACCGCGAGCGAATCGCATCACTGGGCCTGGAGAAGCGCGTCGACTGGCGCGGCAAGGTGCCCGCCGACTCGATGACCGACCTGATGCATTCCGCGGACCTCGTGGTCTACCCGTCCTTCCATGAGGGCTTCGGCTTCCCCGCTCTCGAGGCGATGGCCGCCGGCATCCCGGTCCTTGCCTCCAACGCGTCGTGCCTGCCAGAGGTGCTCGGGGACGCGGCGGTACTGGTCGATCCGACCGATGTCGGGTCGTTCATCGCCGCGGGTCGGACCCTGCTCGAAAATTCCGATCGGCGGCGCGAAATGATCGCCAGGGGCAAAGCCCGTGCCGCGCGGTTCACCTGGAGGCGCTGCGCCGAGCTCACAACGCAGGTTTATCGCGATGCATTGATTGCTCACACAGCCGCAAGTACCGGCTCGTGACCTCTTCCCATGAGTAGAGCTCTCGCGCTCGCTTCTGCGCGAGGTCGCCCAGGTCCCGCCTTCGCTTCTCATCCGGCCAGATCGACTTGAGTAGGCCGGCCAGCTCCCGCGGTGTCTGCCAGTACAGGCCCGCATGCCCCAGCACTTCGCGGTTGCTGACCGTCTCGCGGGCGACGATCGCGTTGCCGGCGGCCATCTGCTCGACCAGAACCGGGTGGGTCCCGCCAATCGACGCGGCCAGCACGTACAGCCCGGCGTGCGCGCTGAGCTGCTGATACGCGGGGCCGAACTGGTATCCGGTGAAGACGGCGTTCGCCGGCGCTTTGGCGTGAAGCTCAGCCTTGTACTCGTCCGCGTAATCCGCGTCACCGACAACGACGGCTGGAGCGTCGAGGCCGGCGATACGGACGCCCTCGAGGAAGTCGTCGGCGCCGTTCTCAGGCACGAGCCGCCCAACCCAGAGGAGGTACTCGCGCGGTGCCAAAGCAAATTCCTCGAGCGTCGCCGTGCCCGTGTCTGCGGGAGGGTCCGCGCCGTAAGCGATCGGCACCGTCTTGCGCGCGTAGTGCTCCAGGTAGTAGTCCTCGACGGCCTTGGCGTCGGCGACGATGAAGCTGCGGCCGCGTGCGGCCATGCTTTCGCACCTGTGGAGATACGAGCGCGCGAAGCGACCCCACTTCTTGCGCTGCCAGTCCGTCCCGTCGACGTTGAACGCCGTCAACCTACCTCGCAGCTCCAGCAGCCTGACCACCGGCGCGTTCCCGACGCCCATGCACACGATCGCCGTGCCGCGAGGAACCCTGAGGGCGCTGAGCGCGGTGTGGCTGATCGTCTCGAGGTGCTTCTCGCGCAGAGCCGGCAGGTAGACCAGCTTCATGCCGAGGTAGGTCGCCAAGCGCTCTCTGTAGTGGCCGGCGCGGCAGAACACGGTGACGTCGTGGCCGCGCTCGACCATCCGCCTACCCACCTGCTCGACACAGGTCTCGAATCCGCTGTACGAGGACGGCACCCCGCGCGTGCCGATGAAGGCTATTCGCAAACCGCCGGTAAATCGTAGTCGGCGGCTGGAAGCTACTAGGCGGCGGGAACCTCGTTGAACGTCTGGAAGTACTGAACCCTTTGCGCTGCCAGCACGGTCTGCGACGAAGTGATCGTCACCGGCCCACCGATATGGCCTTCGGGGAATGTGACGTACGTCTCCTGGCCTGCCTGCAGCGGGAACACGATGTTCGAGGCGCCGGCCAGGCTCACAGTGACGTTCGCGGTGGTGACGCTCGTGTTCAAGACATGGATGTTGTCCCCCACCATGCCGGCCGTCGCCCTGTCGAACCACATGATGTGGCTGGTCGCCTGCGCCTGCGTCGCGTTCTCGGACGCGGTCTCGTTGAAGGACGAGTAGTACTGCACCCGCTGCGAGACGAGCACCGGCTGGGTCGACGTCACCGTGACCGGCCCGCCGATGTGCCCCGCTCCGAAATTGACGTAGGTTTCCTGCCCGGCGCCCAGCATGAACGGCCCGATGTTCGCGGCACCTGGCAAGCTGAGCGTCACGTTCGCGGCCGTCGCTCCGGGCACGAGGATGTGGATGTTGTCGCCCAGCATCCCCGCCGTCGCCCTATCGAACCAGTTGAAGTAGCTCGTTGTGCTCGCCTGGGCGGCGCTGCGCGCTACGACTTCGTTGAAGCTCTGGTAATACTGCACGCGCTGGGACGCCAGCACCGGCTGGTCGGCGGTGATGGTGACCGGACCACCGATCGTACCGGGCGGAAAGGTGACGTACGTTTCCTGGCCCGCGCCCAGGCTGAAGACGATCGGAGCCGCCCCAGCCAGGCTGACTGTGACGTTGGCCGCGGTCGCGCCGGGGACCAGGACGTGGATGTTGTCACCCACCATGCCCGCGCTTGCTTTGTCGAACCAGTTGATGTAGCTCGTCGTGGCGGCTTGCGCGGCGCTCATCGCCCACACCTCATTGAACGACTGGTAGTACTGAACGCGCTGAGAAGCTAGCACTGGCGGGCCGCTGATCACGTCGACCCGCACCGGTCCTCCGATCGTGCCGGCCGGGAGCGAGACATACGTCTCCTGTCCTGCCGGCAACGTGAACGGCACCGATGCCTGTCCTGTCAGAGTCACGCACCCGGTGCTGGTGGAAGCGCCGGTATTCAGAAGGTGAATGTTGTCGGCGACCATCCCCGCGGTCGCCTTGTCGAACCAGCTGAAGTAGCTCGTGGAGAGCGGTGTGCCGGTGCAGCTGATCATGTTGAACGACCTGATCTCGGTGCCGGCGGGAACGAAGACCTGCCCACCCGCCTCGGCCGGAGTCACGAAGTGGTTCACCCCAAACCCCGCACTGTGGTAGATCTGCGCCCCGGTCGTCGCGTTGAATCCGTACAGACCGCCCCCGCCGATGTCGATCACCCATACCGCGCCGCCTGCGACGATCGGGGGCCCGAACGTCAGCCCGGCGCCCGCGTGCCAATCGGGGCTTGGACAGGTGGCGCCGCATGGTACGAACGACGGGGTGGATGTGTCGGTGCTCAGCGCGACCACGCCGTGGCCGTTGCATTCGAGGTAGATGTACGGCGCGGCGTAAGCGAACGAGCCGAAGGTCGCGTCCACCGTGCTGCCCAGGCAGACCTGTGCCTCCTGGTAGGCCTGCGGTTTAGGCGTCGGAAAGAGCTGGCCGTCCATGCCGCCCAGGCTGGCGGGGTTGAGCAAAAAGCCGCTCCCCCACTTTCCGGACTGGAACATCAGGCTGGGGCTGATGAGCAGCGGGGTTGCAGAGCCGAGGTCGGCGTCATTCCCGCACCAGTTGTGCTGCCAGTCTTGTGGAATGAAAGCATCCTCGTGGGCCACGGTCGCGGCCGTCAGCCTGACGACGGCGTCGTTTTCGTAGACCGGCGTCCCGTTCAGATTGGCGTCGCATCCTATCGAGGTGCCGTTGCCGCTGGTCTCAAAGATCTTGCCGGTCGAGTCGTCGACCACCACACCGCCCGCGCCCCAGTAGCCGGCGCCGGAACCTGGGGTCGCGTAGTAGCTCGTCACCGCCGTGCCGTTGGTCGGTACGGGGAAGACATAGCCGTGGTAGGTGCCGCAGTCTCCGGCACGCCCGCCGAAAGGCACGTAGACGTAACCGTTTGAGATCGCAAGCGCCCCTCGCTCCTGCTGGATGGTCCAGTCGAACCCGGTGGCGGGTGTCGTGATCACGGTGTTGAGCTCTTCGAAACCGGTGGCGAGGTTCAACCCTTCGAGCCGGTAAATGTCATCGGAGCCGAGCGTGGCGGCGTAGATCCTGCCGCCCGGGACGTCGATCACCGGCGTGCCCAGGATTCCCTGCTGAAACCCGCCGCACGTCCACCCTGTCGTCTGCGGCGCGCGCAGATGTTTCATCCACACCTGCACGCCGGTGGACTGGTTCAGCGCATACACGGTGTTGTTGAGGGTCGCGGCGTAGACGATCCCGTTGTAGATGAGAGGCTCGCCGTAGACGTCGCCGTCGAGGGTCGCCGAAGTCCAGCCGGCGTTTGCGGTATCAGCGGGGGACTGCGTCGGGTCGTAACCCGTGTGGGCGTCGTCGTGGTGGTAAGTGGTCCACGATCCGTTTGCCGCGGCGAGGGTGGAGTTGATATGCACCGCTTTGGCGGCTGAGAAGTAGGAGAACGGAACCAGCGCCGCCAGCAATGCCCCGAGAACGAGGATGCGCAATCGCAAGTCACGAATCACGACGGGACGGCCCGCGACATCTTGCAGTAGAACGCCCGGAAGTTCAGCTCAGGTCGCCAGGGCTACCCGGACGCCGCGACCTCGTTGAAGCTCTGGTAGAACTGGACGCGCTGGGCGGCAAGCACCGGCTGGTCGGACGTGATCATCACCGGGCCGCCGTAATGCCCGGGGAGCCAGGTGACGTACGTCTCCGCTCCCGACGGCAGCGGGAAGACGATCGGAGCAGCGCCGGGGAGGCTGATGTTCAGGTTGGCGGTGGAGGCGCTCGTATTGAGGATGTGGATGTTGTCCCCGTACATGCCTGCCGTAACTTTGTCGAACCACATCACGTAGCTCGTCGTCTTCGCCTGCGTTGCGCTCTCGGAGGGAGTTTCGTTGAAGCTCTGGTAGTACTGCACCCTTTGCGAGGAGAGGACGGGTTGGCTCGAGGTCACCGTCACCGGCCCTCCGATGTGACCGGGCAAGAACGTGACATACGTGGCCTGGCCCGCCTGAAGCGGGAACACGATGGGTGCGGCGCCGGCGAGGGTGACGGTGATGTTGGCGGTGCTGGTAGCGGTGTTGAGTATGTGGATGTTGTCGCCCACCATCCCGGCGGTGGCCTTGTCGAACCAGTTGAAGTAGCTGGTCGTGGTTGCCTGCGCCGCGCTGCGCGCCACGACCTCGTTGAAGCTTTGGAAGTACTGCACGCGCTGCGAGGCCAGCACGGGCTGACTGGCGCTCACCGTGACCGGCCCGCCGATGGTGCCGTGCGGAAAGGTGACGTACGTTTCCTGGCCCGC
>Ga0070698_100003821_pt1 | contig 16548 bp, 12 predicted proteins | sample KBSK1502metaG_FD_65477 | JGI IMG/M metagenome (GOLD analysis project Ga0070698, IMG submission 65477) | Corn, switchgrass and miscanthus rhizosphere microbial communities from Kellogg Biological Station, Michigan, USA - KBS K1-50-2 metaG | ecosystem: Host-associated > Plants > Roots >...
CTCTTCGAATTAGATTCTCTCTCGCTCGCGCGCGTCCGCGGGAAAAGCATCTCTCTTATTTTTCAGGAGCCGGCCGTTGCGCTGCATCCAACCATGCGCGTGGGCAGTCAAATCGACGAAATTTTGCGAGCGCATACGAAAAGCAAGGCATCGGATCGCGGCCGCACGGTGCGCGAACTGCTTGCTATGGTTTTTCCGTCCGATGCGGAACGTGTGTATGCTTCGTATCCGCACCAATTGAGTGGAGGACAGCGCCAGCGAGTTGTGACCACACAAGCCATTGCCTGCGGTCCATCGCTGTTGATTGCCGATGAGCCAACCGCCTCGCTTGACCCGGTGACGCAGCGCGGAATTCTTCATCTCTTCAAGCGGCTGCAGAGGGAACTTCAACTTGCGATCTTGTTCATTACACATTCGCCGGATTTGCTCGCCGGCTTCGCTGACCGGATTCTGGTGATGTATGCGGGCAGGATCGTGGAGACGGGCGACGCGGAAGACGTGCTGAGCTCGCCCAAACATCCATACACCAAGGCTCTCCTGCAGTGCCGTCCGAAGTTGGAGGAATCCTCGGAAAGTACTGTTGGCGGGAGGCTACCGGTGATTCTCGGTAACCCTCCCGATCTCTCGAGACGCATATCGGGTTGTGCGTTTGAGCCCAGGTGTTTGGACAAAGTGGATGTGTGCCGCGAACGCAGGCCGATGTTCACAAAGGCGGGTGAGACTCAGGAAGTCACCTGCTTCCGGCTCGGGGATTCATTCAAGGTTTTATAGGCCACCATGCCGACTCTGCTGACAGCCGAGAATGTTGTGAAGCGCTATGCGCCTCAGCCGCTTCGCGGTTCTCCTGCTGGAGTGACCGCTCTAGACGGGGTGAGCCTTTCACTAGCGGCGGGTGCAAGGATGGCCATCGTCGGCGCATCCGGCTCCGGAAAATCGACCTTGGCGGCTTGTCTCGCGTCTCTTGAGCGGGTAACTTCCGGCGTCATTCGATTCGAAGGCCGCGATATTACTTCTCTCTCTGAAACTGAGCTGCGCAGGGTTCGTCCGAAAATGCAGCTTGTATTCCAGGATCCCGCACTCGCACTGAATCCGCGGTTTAGCTTGCTCGACGTGGTGACGGAGCCGTGGCTAATTCAAGAACAATTTGGATTCTCCGAGAGGAGGAATCGGGCCGAAGCGCTGCTCAACAGTGTTGGCCTTTCGGGCGTATCGCTGAGAAAGAAGCCTTCAGAGCTAAGTGGCGGGCAGCGTCAACGCCTGGCAATTGCCCGCGCGCTCGCGCTCGAACCGAAGCTGTTGATCTTCGATGAATCGCTTTCCTCGCTCGATTGTTCAGTTCAAGCGCAAATTGCGAATCTACTGCTGGACCTCAGCACATTCACAACGTCCGCGTCCGGCGGGCCCGCGATGATCTTTATCACCCACGACATCGTCATGGCCGCACGACTTGCAGAGATCATCGCGGTAATGGAACGCGGCCGTATCGTTGAAAGCGGCGCTACGCGCCAGATCATCGTGTCTCCGGAGCACCCGGCGACGCAAGAGTTGCTCGCATGCACGGCGGGCTTCCCGTCGCAAATCGAACGGATTTCAGTGGCTTGATGCGCTATCTCGTCCTTCGCGTGTTCCACGCTGTGCTGCTCTTGATGGCTGCATCCGTCCTGACCTTCCTTTTCACGGCATTGGCTCCGGGAAACTATTTTGATGAGATGCGCCTGAACCCGCAGATTTCCGCCGAGACGGTTTCCGCTCTGAAATCGCATTACGATCTGGACAAACCGCTGCCCAGCCGCTATTGGGTCTGGCTCACGTCCACCATGCATGGCGATATGGGCTACTCGTTCGCCTACAACTCGCCCGTGTTGCCGCTTCTCGCCGCGCGGGCCCGCAATACGCTTCTGCTCAGCATGACCGCGACAGTTCTCTCCTGGTTGATTGCATTGCCGCTTGGGATTTGGAGTGCGGAGTACATCGCACGCTGGCCGGATCGCCTGGTCGGCGGTGCGTCCGCGGTATTGTTGGTGATTCCGGACATAGCGCTCGCACTCGGGCTTTTGATGCTGGCCGTGCACACCAGATGGCTTCCCGCGGGAGGGATGGTCTCTGTCGGACGCGATTCGCTCTCCTTTGCCGGACGGATGTTCGATCTGGCCCGGCACATGCTCCTCCCGGTGACGATTCTCGTCTTAAGCGCACAGCCACTTCTTGTCAGGCACGTACGTGCGGCCGTTGCGGAAACTCTTGGCGCCGGATTTATTCTGGCGGCGGAGGCGCACGGCATCCCTCGCCACCGGTTGCTGTGGCGATACGCGCTGCCGGCTGCCGCGAATCCGCTCCTCTCCTTGTTCGGTTTCAGTATTGGCGCGCTGCTCAGCGGTTCACTTCTGGTGGAGGTCGTGACCAGCTGGCCGGGTCTCGGGCCGTTTCTTCTCGAAGCGATCCTCGCCCGAGACTTGTATGTGGTGATCGGCGGGGTTTTGCTTTCGACATTGTTTCTGGTTGCGGGGAACTTCCTCGCTGACCTTTTGCTGTTCTGGGCCGATCCGCGAATTCGATCGGAGCGAACGGCAAATTGATTCGACAGCACAAATCCGCACGCTGGTTCTTTCTACTGGTCATATTGCATGTGATCGTTCTGGGAGCCGGCTTTTTTGCTGCCTATGATCCCGCCGAGCAGGACCGCGATCGTCCTTATGTTCCGCCGATGAGGATTCATTTTGTGGATGCGACGGGCAAGTTTCATCTCCGGCCATTTGTGTATGGCCTCCGCGTGCCCGAGGGCGCCTTCGATCGATACGAAGTCGATAGTTCGCAACCGATTCCCTTGCAATTCTTCGTCACTGGCGCGCCGTTCCGGCTGTTGGGAGTCCTTCCTTGTTCGAGGCACTTGTTTCGCTCGGAAAGCGTTCGCGTCTATCTCCTGGGCACGGACGGATACGGGCGTGACCTGCTTTCGCGCATTCTCTTTGGCGGACAGATTTCGCTTTTTGCCGGACTTCTTGCAGCGACCCTTTCTTTGCTCCTCGGCACGGCCATCGGAACAATGTCCGGTTATTTCGGCGGGTCGATGGACGGAATTCTGATGCGCCTGGCAGAGCTGTGCATGGCCTTGCCTTGGCTTTACCTGCTTTTTGCGCTGCGAGCCTTTCTCGCTCTTTCCGTGAGCCCTTTAAAGGCGTTCCTGCTTATTGTCTTGGCTATCGGAATTCTTGGGTGGGCTCGGCCTGCTCGACTTGTGCGCGGTCTCGCGCTGAGCGCAAAGGAACGGGATTTCGTTCGTGCCGCGCGTGGATTTGGCGCTTCGCATTTTTACCTGCTGCGTCGGCATGTTCTGCCGCAGACACGAAGCGTAGTCTTGACTCAGGCGGCGATTCTGATCCCACAATTCATTTTGGCGGAAGTCACGCTGTCTTTCCTGGGAATCGGAATTCCGGAGCCCACGCCAAGTTGGGGAAATCTTCTCAGTAGCCTCCAGCAGTACAGCGTCCTGGCCTCGTACTGGTGGATGTACCTTCCAGCGGCGGCTATGGTGCCGTTCTTTATCGGCTACCTATGCCTCTCAAGCTCGTTGCAGGACGCCCTTCGGACAGCCAAGATAGACTCGTAGAATCCTCGTTCTCGGGAAGGCAGGCATGGTCCAGAAGTGTTTCCACCAGACTCTGCACGTCATTGCCAGGTTCGGGGCTGCTGTTTACCTAGCCCTTTTTCTGACCGCCTTCGAAGCCGCTCCACAGGCAACTCCGGATTCACACGCGGAGTTGCTCGTCGCCACAAGCGAAATCGGCCAGCGCGGCGGGCGCTTGGTTCTTTCGTTGCGAGCAGAGCCCAAAACGCTAAACCCGCTGGTTGCATCAGATGCCCCTTCGCGCGAAGTCATCGGGGCCTTACAGGCGGACCTGGTCCACATCAATCGCGGCTCGCAGCTCACTGACCCGGCCCTGGCCAAAAGCTGGAAGGTTTCACAGGATGGTCTTCTCTATACGCTCAGGCTTCGCCGCGGCTTGCAGTTTTCCGACGGACATCCCCTGGATGCGGACGACGTTCTGTTCACCTTTCGTGTTTATCTGGATGAGGCCGTCCATGCGCCTCAGCGCGACCTGCTAATTGTAGACGGAAAGCCACTTGAAGTTCGCAAGCTCGACGCGCAAACGCTCACCTTTCGCCTTAGAAAACCGTATGGCGCTGGCGAACGCCTTTTTGATGGGCTCGCCATTCTTCCGCGCCACATTCTTGAGAAACCATACCAGGAAGGCAAACTCTCGCAATCTTGGACACTGTCCGTTCCTCCAGGCCAGTATGCCGGGCTTGGACCATTTCGCTTGAAGGAATACGTAGCCGGCCAGCGGTTGGTTCTCGAGCGCAATCCGTACTACTGGAAAACCGATTCCAAAGGGACGCGTCTGCCGTATCTCGACGAGATTGTTTTTCTGTTTGTCCCCAGCGCCGATGCTCAGGTACTTCGCTTTCAGTCCGGCGAAACGGACATCATCACGCGGCTGGGTGCGGAGAATTTCTCGGTTCTGTCGCGACAAGCTCACGGCTACACGACAACGGATGCGGGTCCGGGCCTTGAATACAACTTCCTCTTTTTCAATCTGAACGCATCCCACCCGAACGCTTCGCCGGAGTCGGATCGCAGGCAATCGTGGTTCCGCAACGTGAAGTTTCGACAGGCTGTCTCCGCCGCGGTGGATCGCCAGGCAATCGTTCGGCTGGTGTATCAGGGCCGGGGAGTTCCGTTGTGGGGACCGGTTACTCCCGGAAATCGCCGCTGGTCGGATCCCACGGCCAAGCATCCGGCGCGTTCTCTTGATGCTGCGCGCGAGTTGTTGCGTCAGGCCGGTTTTTCCTGGAAGAAGGGCTTAAGCGGTGAGCAGATCCTGGTGGATCAGGACGCCATTCCGGTTGAGTTTTCCATTCTCACCAGCGCCTCCAATGCGGATCGGACGAAGATGTCTACGTTGCTTCAGGATGATTTGAAGCAACTCGGCATCCGAGTTCAGGTGGTGCCGCTCGAGTTTCGTTCCCTGCTTGACCGCGTCAACCAGACGAAAGAATACGACGCCTGTGTGCTGGGACTCGCGAGCTTTGACGCGGACCCGAATTCCGACATCAATGTGTGGCTCTCGAGCGGCGGAACGCATCTATGGAATCCTTCGCAAACCCACCCGGCGACTTCCTGGGAAGCGGAGATGGACCGCTTGATGCAGGAACAGCTTGTGGCACGGACTTTTGACGAGCGAAAAAAACTTTACGCCCGTGTGCAGCAAATCCTTGAGGAATACCAGCCGATGATTTTCCTTGCAAGCCCGGACATTCTCGTTGGTGCCAGAAACACGGTAGGAAATTTTCATCCCGCAGTGCTCGAGCCGTACGCGCTCTGGAATGTGGAGGAGTTGTATGTACGCAACTCCGCCGAGGCAGCCAGCAAGTGAGTCCTCTGCTGACCACAACTGAAAAGGCACCGGCTCGAAAGACCTCGGATACCGTTCTGGTCAAGGACTGCCTTGCTGGAAAAGAGGAGGCGTGGTCCACCCTCATAGACAAGTACAAAGCCCTCATCTATTCAATCCCTGTCAAATACGGCCTGCCCGCCCAGGAAGCCGCCGATGTTTTTCAGGGAACTTGTATGGAGCTGCTAGAGAGGCTGCCTGAGCTGCGCGAGCCGCGCGCTCTGCCAAAGTGGCTGATTCAGGTGGCTCACCACAAGTGTTACCGCTGGAAGCGCCAGCAACAGCGGCTCGTGAGCCGCGATGCCGAGCCGGATCTTCCGGAGCCCGAAGCGCCGCCGGTTGCCGAAAACCTCTTCCGCCAGAGCGAGGAAGAGCAGATGCTTCGCGAAGCGATGACCGTGCTCGCCCCGCGTTGCCGCCGATTGATCGAGATGCTCTTCTTCGAATCCCCTTCGCGGCCGTACACCGAGGTCGCCAATGAACTGGGACTTGCAGTCGGTTCCATTGGACTTACCCGGCAGAAGTGCATCGAGAGTCTTAGAAAGCGTCTCGATGAAATGGGCTTCTCATGACCCCCGTAATGGAGGAGGTTTCCTGCCAGGAGCTGATCGAAAAGCTCGCCCTCACTGAAAAAGACGCAGACCGGAAAAAAATCCTGGTTCGCCACCGGACGCTGTCGTCGGACCTTGTCAGGATACTTGCGGAGAAAGTTGTCGAAAGAGTCCGTGTCGACACGCATCAGGCGCGGGCCCTCGCTGAGTCCGCGCTGCTCATCGCGCGTAAGCTCCGCCGCAAGGAGGATATCGCGCTCGGTTTGCGAGCCAAGGCGAATGCCCTCTATGCGAGCGGCGACCACAAATCTGCAGTTGAACATCACGAAGAAGCGTTTGAGCTCTACTCGAGACTGGGCATCTGGAAGGAGGCTGCACGCACGCTCAGCAGTTCCATTCAGCCGTTCATTCTCACGGGACAATACGATCGTGCATTTCGGGCCTTCGAACGCGCGCGAGAGATTTTCGCAGAGTTGAAGGATGATTGGCGCCTTGCGCGGCTGGAGCTCAACGCCGGAAACATCTTTCACCGCCAGGACCGTTTCGAAGAAGCGCTGGCCCACTATGAACGCGCCTACGAAGGGCTCATCGCCCACCGCGACACAGAGGGGATCGCCGTGGTGCTCAGCAATATGGCGGTATGTTTGATCAGCTTGAACAATTTCCCGCGCGCCCTCGCCTCCTACCAGCAAGCGCGCAGCATGTGCGAAAAGAACGGGATGCCGCTCCTCGTGGCCCAGGCGGACTACAACATTGCCTACCTTTATTATCTCCGCGGCGAGTACGGGAGCGCGATCGAGAGGCTGTACGCCGCGCGCCGAGCCTGCGAAACGACCGGCGATGGTTATCATATGGCGCTCTGCCATCTTGATCTGTCCGATGTGTACCTGGAGCTGAATCTCAGCGAAGAAGCACGGGAAATGGCTCACGAAGGATTCGTGCAATTCGAAACCCTGGGACTGCGATACGAAGCGGCTAAGACGCTGGCCAATGAGGCTACTGCCTGCGGTCAGCAAGGGAAGACGTTCCAGGCGCTCGAACTTTTTGCGAAGGCGCGGGAAATGTTTGCGCAAGAAAACAATCTTGTATGGCCCTGGCTTCTCGACCTGTACCAAGCTCTTCTTTTGTTTCACGAAGGACGACATTTTGAGGCTCGCCGCCTCTGCTCCGGAGCGGCAGCATTCTTCGATGGGACGCCGCTTCGCGGGAAGTCAGTTCTCGCGCACCTTCTCCTGGGACGAATTGCGCTTCAGGTGGGGGAACTTGACGAGGCAGAAAAGGAAGCGGCCGCTTCCGCCGAAAGAATCTCTTCCCTTCGCACTCCTGCCCTGGAGTATCAGGTCCAGTTTCTGTTGGGCCAGATTGCCCATCGCCGGGGAGACCTCCTGAATGCGAGACGGTCCTACCAGGCGGCGCGCGACGCGCTCGAATCTCTGCGCACACGAATCCATACCGAAGAACTGAAAATCTCGTTCGGGAAAAATCGGCTGCAAGTCTATGAAGCGCTGGTCGACATTTATATGGCGGGCGCCGCCGCTGAAAACTCGACGACGGAAGCTTTTCGCTGCATTGAAGCTGCAAAATCCCGCAGCATGAGCGAGATGATCTTCCAGAGCGGGCAGAGTCTGCCGATGGGAGAATCCGGGCAGAGCCAGCTGGTACGTCGCATCCGCGATCTGCGCGAAGACCTCAACTGGTATTACCATCGCATTGAGTTGGAACAATTCAGAACCGCGGATGGCTCACAGCACCAGATTGCCCACCTTCAGCAGCAAGCACTCTCTCGCGAAGACGAACTTCTTCGCACTCTTCGCGAATTGCCGGCTCAGGAGCGGGAAAACGCCACACTCGAAGCCCCGATGGATTTATCTCTCGAAACGCTTCAATCGAGCCTTCCGGCGGACAGCGTCCTCGTGGAATATTTCTCGACAGGCGATCGCATCGTAGCGGCTATCGTTACGCAGAACTCCATTTCCATCGTTCCCGTCACCATCATCTCCCGAGTTTTGCACCTCCTGCAGCTATTGCGGTTTCAACTCTCGAAGTTCCGCATGGGGGCTGCCTACACCCAAAGATTTGTGGAGCCCCTCGAGCGAGCAACCGAAGGACATCTGGAGTCCCTGCATGGCGAACTCCTTGCTCCTCTGCGCCATCTATTGGGGTCCAGCAAGCACATCGTGTTTGTTCCCCATGGTCCGCTCCATTTCCTTCCTTTCCATGCACTGCGGTCCGCAGGTCAATACCTCTGCGACGAGTATTCGGTCTCCTACGCACCGAGCGCGACGATCTTTTCTCTTTGCCAGCAGAAGGAACTCAATTCGAACGCTCGCGCGCTCATTCTTGGCGTTCCCGACCAGCAGGCTCCCCACATCCAGTCCGAAGTGGAATCCGTCGCGAGCATGATCCCTTGCTCACAGCTCTTCGTCGGAGACCAAGCCACATCGGAGCTGCTCCGTGAACTAGGGCCCAGCACCGGACTTCTCCACATCGCCACACACGGTGTGTACCGGCAGGACAACCCCATGTTTTCCGGAATCCGCATGGGAGACGGCTATCTGTATCTTTACGATCTGTATCAAATGCGCATTTCGGCGCGGCTGGTCACCCTGAGTGGCTGTGCCACCGGCATGAACGTGGTGGCTGCCGGGGACGAACTCTTGGGCTTGCAGCGCGGTCTGTTTTGTGCCGGGGCGAGCACCCTGCTGCTCTCGCTCTGGGATGTTCACGACGAGACGACTGCGGAACTCATGCGATCCTTTTATCAGCGTTACAATTCTACCGGCGACATGCCGGGCGCCTTGCGTTCTGCCATGCGGGAGATCCGCAACAACCACTCGCATCCTTATTTCTGGGCTCCATTTCTCTTGACCGGCAAACTGACTGATAACGCAGCACTTAACTAGCCTCTATTCCCTGCTATTTTTTCGCCGCTTTCCTGCCCTTATGTAATGGCTGAGGTTCAGGAATTCCGACCCGCGTTGGAGTTCACAACCGTTGGAGATTTTCGAGGGGGAAGGAAGAGCTCGATGAAGCACTATTCGGCAGAGGAATGGATTGATTTTGTAAACCACGCCGGCTCGCAGGCCAGGCAGCAGGAGATGCAACAGCACCTTGAGTCTGGATGTAAGCGCTGCAAGAAGACGGTGAGCCTGTGGCAGAAGATTCGCCAAACCGGATCAGCGGAGGGCCGTTTTCAACCACCGGCGGACACGCTTCGAGTTGTGAAGGCGGCATTCAGTGGAACGAGCCTTGAGCGCGATGCGCGCTTCGGCGGAATCGTGGCGGAGCTAATCTTTGACAGCTTTAGCCAGGCTGCTGGCGCTGGCGCGCGCTCTTCAGGCATGAACAGCCGCCAAGTGCTGTTCCGCGCCAACCCCTACCAGATTGACGTGAACATCGAGTCGAGCCCCGGGACGTCCCGCCTATCTGTAACCGGTCAACTGCTTGACCTCACCCAACCTGATTCATTTGGTTCCGGCATTTTGGTCACGCTTTCGAACCGGCGCGGCCAGACGATTCAGACTGTTACCAACGCCCACGGAGAATTCTGCGGGGAGCTGGAAAACCGCGGCGACTTGGAGCTCTCGTTTCCGGGGCCCGGCGATAAAGCCATCGTCGTTTCCCTGGCGGATGCACTCGGCTATTTGGCCACGCACACCCGGGCAGGCGCAAGACCGCCTGTCCGCGGCTAGGCGAGGTTCCCTGGTACCGGAGTACCAGAAGGTTTTGGAGCTAGAGAGTGGTGAGGAAGGACTATCCGTACTATTGGCGCAGTTGGATGAATCCGGAAAGCTGTAGAGGAACTCAACAGTGCCGGGGGCGCGGAACAACGCAAGAGGCCCCGGAAGGGACTAGGATCATGAAACATCGCACCCTCAAGCTATTCGTTCTGATACTTCTTCTTGCTGTGGCATCGAATGCAGCGGCGGCGGAGCAGCGTTACATCGTGCGAACGAGTGGCGGCCTGCTGAGCGTGCTGAACTTCTGTTCCTTGGCGGGGTGCAATGTACAGGGCTCACTGGATGGCAATGTCGGCCACACTTATCTGGTAACCTCCACGCAAAATTTGGTCGCAAATCTTCTCAACAACGTTTCGAGCTTGTTGCAGGCGTTGCTGGGAATCCAGAGCGTCGAACCCGATCAACTTCTGCCCTTGCCCAGCGTGCCTTTGCAAACGCCCGGATACGGGTTGAGCGATAAGGCACCCGTGTATTACTACGGAAGCGTGGTTTGGCACGGTTACGCCGCACAGCCGGCTGCACAGATCATTCGCCTTACCGACGCGCAGAACGGGTTTCGCGTCGGCGGCACAGGAATTGTTGCGGTCATAGATACGGGTGTTGACCCCAAGCATCCTGTTCTTGCTCCCGTTCTTCTGCAGGGCTACGACTTCACCAGAAATCAACCCGGGGCTTCCGAATGGCTGGATGTTCCCGGCATGGAGACCGGAGTCGTTGAAAATAACACACAGGATCAGCAGCCCGTCGTCGTGCAACAGTCCACAGCCGCGGTTTTGGATCAATCGACTGCTGCTGTTCTCGATGGATCGCCCTGCGCCGCGTTCGGACATGGCACAATGACCGCGGGCCTAGTGCATCTCGCCGCTCCAAAGGCCCAGATTCTCCCGCTCAAAGCGTTTCGCGCCGATGGGACCGGTTACCTCTCCAATATCGTCGCTGCTCTCTACTACGCTCAGCAGCACGGCGCCAATGTTGTGAATATGAGTTTCGATCTCTCCGCACCCTCTGCCGTATTGTCCAACGCGGTTTCGCAACTGAATCAGGCGGGTGTCGTTCTGATCGCTTCCGCTGGAAATCAGAATACCAACGCGCGGGTCTATCCCGCCGCTTTCAACGGAGCCGTCGTGGGCGTTGCTTCCACGACGGATTGGGATTCGCGTTCCTCCTTTTCGAACTTCGGTTCTGCGGACGTGTGGATTGCGGCGCCGGGAGAAAACGTAATCAGCACCTACCCCGGTGGAACGTACGCAAGTGCGTCCGGAACATCTTTCAGCTCGCCACTCGTTGCCGGCACTGCGGCGTTGCTTTTGAATGTGAAGCCCGGCCTGAATCCGAACAAAGCCGCGACCGCACTGTCCAATGCCCGTCGGCTGACACCAGACCTGAACAACGGCCGGCTTGACGCCTACCAGGCCCTCATGGCGTGGTACGTCTCGAGGTGAACACTGTGACCTCGGACATTCTTCTGCCTGACAGCGCAAGCCTGTCGTTACCGGGCGTACCCGATGCCTTTCGCATTAAAGTTCTCGAAGAGCAAGCCTCGGGTTTGCGCAACTCAGTCATCTGTGCTTTTAACCAGTTGCTGGACCTGAAGGACTTGAATACCGGAGTCCATAGCACGCGGCTCGCAGAATGGGGTTTGCGCGTCGGACAGGAACTCGGTCTCGACGAGCAGACGCTTCAGAATCTTGAAGTTGCTGCTCTCCTTCACGACATCGGGAAAGTCGGGATCCCCGACGCTATTCTCCGCAAACCTGGGAAGTTGAATACCGACGAGTATGCTTTGATCAAGAAGCATCCGGACTATGGATGGGCGGTGCTGCGGATGCTGCCCGGATTTGAAACTGCCGCTCTGGACATCCTTCATCATCACGAGAGCGTAGATGGCAAGGGCTATCCTGCCGGACTGCGCGCCTCGGAAATTCCCATCGTCTCGCGAATTGTTTGCGTCATAGATGCCTATGATGCAATGGTTTCCTCACGCCCTTATCGCAAAGGCCTTCCGTTCGAAGAAGCTGCGAGACGATTGATCGCCAGCAGTGGCAAGCAATTCGACCCGCTGGTCGTCCAGTCATTCCTTCCCATAGCCCAATTAGAGATAGACACCGTGTTCGCTGCGGCGGGCACTGCCGTGCACTCGGCTCTCTGATCAGATCGAAGCGCTGACCAAAAGCCGTGCAAAGCCGTTTGAAAATCACGAAAAATAGAATCGACGACAGAAAAAAAGATGAGTTGGTCGCCTCAGAAAGCACAGGTCGTCACGGACGCGGAAAAGGAAACGAAACGCAAAGGGTGATTTAGCGAGTTTCACGGGGCGGCGCAAAATGCCGAGGGTCGCGCAAAAGCGCCAGAGCTCTATGGCCATAACCCGTATCGAGTGTACTTCCGTGACCTAGATATTGCGGAGCAAGAGCTCGCCGCAATTTGGGCAGCGCGTGGTAAGGACGGACGAATACAGATGATGCTCGAGGTGATAATTCACATTCGACCAGAGAAACTCGAGGACAGGATGAGTGACAATCGACCGCGCATTCGTCCATTTGTCACCAGCGGCCAGGTCATGATGCTCGGTCACGCTTCGCAGTACGGACGCGACATACAATCCGCTCAACATCGGCGCCGCAACAAATATCAAATAAGATTTTAGGCCCAGCAAATAGGCTGACCCGCGGTGTGCAGTGCACAGCCTGCTGCGAGCTCCAGTGCAACTCTACGCCTCGCGTTTGGCGGACTTTCCCGCCGCAATCCGTACCGATTCACAGCAAGCTGTGCAAATGCAGGGATGAGGAATTACGCCCACCCAGGTACTTTGCGGAGCAGGCAATTGAAGAATTAATACTCCGGGTCCTTCTCCGTGTGCGCGTAATGGTGATGATCGAGATGGAAGTGCCTGTGCGCTTCTGCGGAGATTCCGGCCAGTGCGAGGGTGAACCAGGTGAACAGGTCGTTGACCCGCCGGTTTCTCGATAGCAAGTCATGCGTTCCTTCGTGCCCCTGAACCAGCAAGTCGTGGAACGGCCCAAACCCAATCAAGAAAACGGAGATTACCGTAACCCACCAATGGTGAACGTAAATTGCCAATTCCGCCGCGCCGGCCCATAGAAGAAGATCAAGAAAAATCCGCGGAACGGAACGATACCCTTGTGTACTTATGTTTTTGCGAGCAATTCGACTTGTGGACCGCCAGGCATGTATTCTCTTCAACCGGTCGTCCGACCGCGGTGGTGTTCTTTTCTCAGATTACTGTGGTTTACTCTTCAAGTGGACGAGAAACTCAAGAAAGAGCATCCCAAAAAGCAAGCCCACCAGCGATGGAAGCGCCAAAACGCAGCGTAATTTTTCCCAGCAGCAGGTGTCCAAAAAACACGACGAACACCAGCAGCTTTCCGATCACGCCCAATGTGACCAGGTCGCGATTCTTCGACAGATCGCGGCTCACCCAGTAGTAGCCCAGTCCGAACGTCGCGAGGCATGCTGCCAGCAATTCCTGGCCTACGGCATCGGGAGCGGCGCGCAGGCTCCCTTTGTTGACAGGAAGTAGCACTGCAACGGCCGCCAGTGCATTCCACAACGCCGCTCGAAGAAACATAAGCCGGTAATACTTCGCTCGAAATGCGGCAGCGAAAATCATCGCCTCACCAGGCATCGGAAGTCCCGAGAAAACGAGCGATTCGCGCACTCACTTGTTCCGCGAGGTATAGGGCCATCCAATGCTCCGCTTCGGGAATCTCTTCGACTTGCGATTTCGCCACGAGCGCCCCCAATTTCCGGCCATGCGAGACCGGAAAATGTTTATCTCGCCCTGCCCAGAGAAACAAGGAGGGCGCCTTGATTGCCGGATACGATTGCTTCAATTTGGGAAGCGTGCCCTGATAGCCCGCGCACAATCGAACGACAAAGCGCCTCACTTCGCGCTGACGGAAGCACTCCCATAGATCGTCGTGCAATTCCCGCGGCAGCCGATAGCTCCGTGGCAGAGATGTGCGAATCGCCCGGAGAAAGACTGCGCGGGGCAGCCGTTCCAGCAGCACCCGGTTCCACCCAAATCGCCGGAGCATGTTGATCTCCCACGAGGTCTTTTCGTCCCAGATCACGAGCGAGTTCATGACCACGAGATGACTCACGCGTTTCGGATGGTCGGCTGCAAACGCCAAAGCCGGTTGCCCGCCCATGTCGTGACCGACTACTGCTGCCCGTTGCACTCCCCAATCATCCATCAACGCCAACAAACGCTTGGCCATATCAAACGGCGTCGCCCCGCCGGGCCAGGCTTCACTGATGCCCATCCCCGGCCAGTCAAATGCAATCACTTCAAACTTCGTCGCCAACCTCGGCGCCAGCTCCGACCAAACCTGCAAATTATCGGGATATCCGTGCAGCAATATGACAGGCAGTCCGCTTCCGAGCCTCGCCACTCGCACTTTTTTACCGAGGTGCTTCTCGATTGCGGTGGCCAACATCAGGAAAAGTCCCGGCGAACGCAGTCCGCCGCCAGCACACCGGAGATCGCGCAGAAACTGACCCACTGCCCGGGGTGCGTGGCGCTTCCAGCCAAATAGAGCCCACGCAGGTCCGGGCTCCGATGTGCCAGCCGCCCCTCGAGCATGAATTTTGCCGTCATCACTGGATTCATGCTGTCCCGCGCCAGCGAATACTCCGAGCCCCACTCCGCGGGTGTGCGTTTCGAAAGCACTCGAAACTCGGAAATTCCCTGCTGCCACCATTTCTCCTCTAGAAGTTTTTCCATGTATTGACGCTGTCCTTCCGGCCCCATCTTCTGCGCTTTCTCATGATCCATCGGCCCGAGCAACCGTGCCGCCGACCATTCATCAGGAACCGCTCGCTGATCTAACGAAGTCGGACGAATCAGGAGGCGGCATCTTTCCTCCCCACCTGGCAGCAGAAATTTCAAATACGGCGGCCGCATCTCCCCTTTGACTGCCAAGTACGCGCACACCCCCGGGGATTGCAGGGAGAGTTTTTCACATCTTTTTCTGCTTTGCGGGGCTTGGTGCTCCAGTAACCGTAGATACGTTGCGATCCCGCAATCGGAAATCACCACATCTGCGGCCAGCCGCTCCCCTTGATCCGTTTCGACTCCAGTCACTCTTCCAGCGCTCGAAAGAATCCGCTGTGCCTTTGTCGAATAGCTGAACTCAACTCCGGCCTCTGCGGCAGCCTTCGCCAGAAGCGCCGGAATCGCGCGAATCCCCTCTCTTGGGTAAAAACAGCCGACGGAATGTACCAACGCTGGAACGAATGCCAGGGGACTAGGCGCTTGGTCTGCTCGCTGACCTGCGACGTGTGTCCAGATCGAAAGCGCATCGACTACTGCTGCAGGCAGTTGGGACTCGCGGAGTATTGCGTCGAGCGATTTCAGCAGGAAGCTCAGGTGACGCCAGCGTCCTCCGCCAAGGAGCGCAAGCGGTCCGGGCGCCGTTCTGTACAGCAGCGGGCGCAGAGAAGACTCGATCGCGCCGGTTCGCCGAACGAAACGAAGGTATTTTTCTTCGCAGCCGGGCCAGGTGCGTTCGAGTTCTGCGGCGGTCTTCGCATCGCTCGCGTAAATATTTACAGCTGGATGTTCCGGGGAGGCCACACTATACACGTGATCGATTGCGCGCAGCTCGAGAACTTTGCCAAGTGAAAGTCCGAGGGAGGTGAAGACCCACTCTAGGCCTGGACGATCCAGCAGGATGTACGGCCCCGCGTCAAAGGTGAAGCCGTCGAACACGCACCCCGACGCAAGTCCACCAGCTTCCGCCCGCGCCTCAATCACTCGTACGCGGAATCCACCCTGCGAAAGTCGAAGCGCAGCCGTCAGCCCTCCCATTCCGGCGCCGATGATGACTGCTCTGCCTGTCACTGAATCATTGTCTTTCCCACCCCTTCCGTCTTCGCTCTCGGGAAGTGCAAACCAAGCAGCCTGCGCAACCCTCTCCGCAGAACCTCACGCGGGTAGGTCGAACGTTCGAGCGGCGGAAATGCGGACTCATCCATCTCCGGGACAAAAAGAGACCCTCGTCCGCTGCCGAAGACATAGACCGGATATGCAACGGCGCTCAGCAATGTCGAGAATTCCGTATCGTAGGGCCCGCGCCAAGCGCTCAGAGGCTCATCTGTCCCGATTACCTCAATGCGCTTGCTTGGGTCACCAAACCAGTGACATGCCGCGCGCAAAATATTTGCTCGATGCGGGTCACTTACGCCCATATGCCGCGCCGCGACCAGATCAAGCGCTAACGCATCTTCGCTCGCGTACAATCTCTTCGGCGATTTCGGATGCGGGCATCCCATAATCCCTATTAGGCCATCGGCCGCTTGTTCGTAGGCATCGAGGAGCGCAAAGTCCGGCGGAAACGCATCGAGCAGCATCATCAGCGCGGTCTCGCGATGCGCCTGCCGCTCGACAAACAAGAATTCGTCGCAGCGTCCGCCCATCCATTCAAGATTGCCCAGGGTCAAGTACGCCATTTCGATCGGATGGCTACGCATTTTTCCGAACGAAATGCGGAAGTCGCTCTCTTTCCAGGTCTGCGATATCGTGGTCTGCGCCATCCCGCGCATGTAGGTATGCGCCACCTGATCGTCCGAGGCACTGACGATGGGCATCCCGCACGCTTCCATTCCGAAATACGCCGCCACGTCCGGCACGCCGCGCGACCGAAAAAATCGATCGTAGATGTTTGCCGATTCCACCAGAACGGCTTCGCCGAACCCGTGCTCCCGCAGAAACTTCCCCAGCTCTTGCAACAGTTCGGGGTCCGTAATAATCGACCTATCTTTCGAGTGGTACCCGAGCAT
>Ga0070698_100003822_pt1 | contig 16547 bp, 15 predicted proteins | sample KBSK1502metaG_FD_65477 | JGI IMG/M metagenome (GOLD analysis project Ga0070698, IMG submission 65477) | Corn, switchgrass and miscanthus rhizosphere microbial communities from Kellogg Biological Station, Michigan, USA - KBS K1-50-2 metaG | ecosystem: Host-associated > Plants > Roots >...
GCCGATAACTCAGCTGCCGGCACGTTCTGGTTCGATGATGCCAGCCTGACAAAGAATTGAGCATTAGGAAGCGTCATATGGATGTTTTAGCTCTAACTTCCGCACGGCTGGGGGAGTTTGATTTCCACTTGAGTCCACGACTCCGAATTGATTGGGAGCCCGAAGGCCTACGACCCTAGTCCCGCGATAGGACCAACTGGGACTTGGGCACGGTCGCTGATTCGGCTTGCTTGCGAGACCAGAAATTCAAGCGCATGGTTCTGCCAACCAATCCGAAGAGAAGTCCCAGTAGGACCACAAGGTGACCGAACATGAGCCCGACGATCTTGATGGTCGTCGAGCTGTCGAATACAGGCGAAGGATAAATCGTTAGCGGTGGCGGGCTATAAAAAGTTGCCCAATCCCCTGGAACCCGCAACGGTTGGGGGCCTCCATTTGGCGTTCGAAGCTGCGGGCTAAATGCATAGCCAAAGCGGGCCACCTCCTTAGCCGTTGGCAAAGGCGGAATGAGTAAAACATTGGCTATGGAGCAGCGTGAGGTTTGGCATGTGATTGTGACAGTTCCATTGGCGGTAACGCTATGAAACAGCCCTTTCGGGAAGCCCGTATCGCCAGGTTTGTACTCGATCCAAGCCACCGTCGACCCCGGCGGAGCTGCGGCGAGCGTGCTCGCCGGGATCGTGATTGAGCCCTTACCCTGATTGAGGAAGCGCTCAATCCCAAGTTCATCCGGGAGCGCGTTAACCGCCCACTGACCACTGGCCACCACGTCCTGAGCTGTCAATATTCGCACAGGGGCTAAATCCTCGCGAAATTGAGTCGGCCCTGTCACTAATGTGCGGACCTGGACCTCTGTAGCTTGAGATTGGTTAATCATGTCCGGTTCGATCGCCCAATCTGGCAGCTGCCGGGCCAGGGGCGCCAAGGTCTCTGCATGCCCCACGACGGAAGCAAGGTCCGGAGTCTGCAGCAGAGTTAAGGTTAGATTTGCGTAGTCAGTGAACCCCGAGCTCTCGTCTGTCCACCCTCCCATCAGGATAACCTCAGCGGACACAGCTCCCGAAGGTGCTATTAAAGTCTTGTTTAGCTGGACAGTGCCCGTGCCATCGAGGCCATTGCTCAAGTAAACCGTTGCGTCAGATGCCACAACGCTACCGCGCCAAATCACTTTGGCATGTGACTGGATTACGCTGCGGTAGGACATCGTGCCGCTGAACCGGTAGGACGCTCCGCCGGTGACCGGCACGATCGCCGATACGGGCGACCACCTCGTCTCGTCGGCTGGTCCTACCGCGGCGTCCACCCTAATGCTGTTTGTGGATAGCTTGCGCCAGTGAACAGGATCACCGTAAGCAGTCCGCGAACTCGGGTACCCAATAAAGCCCAGGGGGACAACTTTCTCATTCGCCTGAGAACCTACGCCCTTGGTCGACGGTCCCAGGGCCAAGATTCCGGCATATGTTGTCATAATTGGCCGCCAATTTCCGTTTCGATAAATCGCCCACGAGCCACTCGTGGCGATCAATTGAAGTCCGGGGGTATTAGAAAGGACGTCATTGTAGTCAGATGCACGACCAACAAGGGCGCGCGTGCCCCACACGGATAAGTTAATGGGGGGCCCTTTCTCCCATGGCTCGCTGTTACGGTCTTGTCCGTCCGCAAGGTCTACGACAAGGTACTTGACGCCCTGCTCGCCAAGGAGTGGAGCAATACGATCACGCTGCCCATTGGCAATCGCATCAAACGTACTCGAAACGGCCTGTCGGGCGTCCACCGCAGCGTATGGCGAATACAGTAGTAGGTTAGTGTCCACGGCACGCGCCAACTGGATTAATCGCCAATCCATTGGGGCCCATAGGATCCGGTAGGTTCGCGTATCCGGATCCGCGCGACGGAGCGATTGAAGGACCTGCGTATATCTAGGAGGAACAGCGGCCCACGATGGAAGCCCTAGTTCGCCCGAAAGTATGGCCTGACCGTTTGACACAGGCGTGAACCCGGTGACGTACAGGAGCTTCGGCTGGTGACCGAAAGCGACAGGCAGAAGCATAAGGCCCGCAAGCAGAGCCACAATCAAGCTTCCCCGAACCTCGCTAAGCGCGGTCCGTGACGCAATTGCCCACCGCACCGACATAGCTGAGAGAATGATCAAGGGAATTGCCAACAGGATTTGGAGCTTGATGAAGTCCTTGTACATAGTGATAAGGGGAAAACCTCCGGCCACAACCGGTCCGACGCGCCGTAATAGCTCCCATAGCACGAAGATCGCCGCGAGGCTTATCCCTGATGCAAACTCGGCGGGTCGAACGTCTCTAAAGCGCGCCAAGAGCACCAGCCCGAGAATCGCGGGAATCGCTCCCAGGACGAGATAAGGCGTAAAAAAGTCAGGCAGGGAATTCCACGCCAGCCGAATCGCCAGATCACCCTGCAATGTGGCTTGGGACGATTGGATCATCCTGCCAAACCCCGGCAGGATTTGGATGACAGGAACTGCGGCTGCACCAAAGACCACTGCCAAGCTCGCACAAAACAGCGAGGCATATCTGATGTTGCGCGCGCGACCCCAGAGCAGAACCCCTATCAGTGGAACGGCAAGGAATGCCACGAAAGCGGGCGCCTGTGCGTTCGCGTAACACACCGCTGCCAGTATCGCTCCGCTGCGGGCCCCTTCCGTTATCGGCGATTTCCCCTTCTGCGGAACTGCGCCAAGGAGTATGCCTGGCAACAATGCCGACATAACCAGAAGGCCCTCCCCGCTTGTATAGAAACTGAACATTATTGGCGAAAGCTCGTAGGCCGCCGCCCCCAACAGGGACACGGGTTTAGAGTTGCCAATCCGCCGCAATAAGAAGTACATCGTCAAGCCGGCAAGCGCAAACGACCCGAGGAAGAAGAGGTGTTGACCGTTTGCGCCCCCCAACAGTGCAGCTAGTGCTCCGTAGTCGCACGAGCTTGGGCTCACATGCGCGTTTTGGACGCCCAGGCTCGACATTTGGTAGTCGAGGGGGCAATTACGCAGCATTGCTGAGCCAAACGGTCCGAAGTCATTAATGGCGTACTGAAATGGCGAAGCTATAAGTTTCCAGCCTATTGCGATGGTGGCCAAGACAAGGACTAGCGGGGGTAAGGCGGCTGGCAGTAAAGCCCGAGCCGCCCTAGCCTGTTTCAGGCTCTTGAAACGCACACGCGCGGCGGGCAATATCACCCTCGACGTCGTGCCAAGTTGGATCGTGGCGAGATGGGCGAGCGCATTTCTTGTTGGTAAATCAGTTAGGCCACACCCTGCTGGAAACGATGCGAGCAACTTCGTCCCAGTCCTGAGTGGCGGCGAGAGAGAGTCCCCTTTCTTGATAACAGCTATGAAGATTCGGGTCTGAAAGAAGGCTCACGACGGAGTCCGCAAATGCCGCAATGTCGCCCTTTGGCGCCGTAAGCACAGCGTCACCAAACGCTTCACGGGTGCTCGGTATATCGTAACCTACGACCGGCAATCCTACCGCCATCGCCTCGATAACTACGTGTCCCCAGCTTTCGCGGTGACTGGGAAAGACGAACACACGCGCTTTCGCGAGCGCAAGGTACTTATCCGAGCCCGTTAGAACACCGAGTCGGCGCACTCTCTCCTGGTCGAATTCGTCGAGTCCACTAACGAATCGTGCGGCTTCAGGCCCTGATCCCCCGCCAATCACAGCTAAGCGAGCACTTGGAAGTCTCCGCAAAACCTTGCGCCAGATTGCGACCAGGTCCTCCAGGCCCTTCTGGGCATGAAATCGCCCAACAAAAACACAGTCGTAATACGGCAGCCCCGCGGGAGTAACAATGTTGCGAATCGCGTGGAAGTCAACTCCGTAGCCGACCGTTAGGATCCGATCTGGGTCGAAGCCGCGCGCGTGTGCGCGGGCGGCCATATCGTGGGTCGGAACCATTAGCGTCTGGCACCAACGCCGAGCCGCGGCCAGCGCGACCATTTGCGACACCCAACTGAGGGAAGTTCGTACGGTCGACAAGAGGTGTTCGGGTGAAAAGCGCGCGCCATGAGTTCTACGCGCGTAGCCCACCGTGGGTCTAGGAATATCGAGTTGCCAAGACTGCACCCACTTTGCTCCAGCAGCCTTTGCAGCCAGCGACGCGGCCAGATCCGGCAGAAACGGGCTGGCAGAAATTACCGTGTTGCTATAGCCTTCGAGGCGACGCTGCCTGAGGATTCGTCGAATTGCCATTGGAGCGGTCGCGACTCTTCGCAGGTATGCGCGCGAGACCGAGATCGTAGGGGACTCGCCGCCCAAAATCCGCAAGTCGACGCCGTTTATGCCGAGGGCTTTCATCTGCCGAGAGCCATCGACACTGGTGAGCACAGTGATGGGATGCAGCCTCGTGAGGCGGCGCGCGAGCTCAAACATAAGCATGTCGCCTCCCGATGGCACGGGGCCGACCGTCGCGGACAACACGATAAGGCCCGCTTGTGCTTCTGGGCTGGAGAGATTATCCGTAGCTGACTTCAGTGCGGCCACGGCTGGTTATGGGTCCATCCTGTATCTGGCGCTCGACTTGGAATTGGCAGCCAACTTTCCAACGAGGGCCCCCGCTGCGTCGGCGAGCTTGAGGATAACCAGGCCAGGCACCGCCATCGGATCCGCGCGGATTCCAATTAGGGCGCCCCTAACTATTCGCCGACCCCACCCTTGCCCCAATGAGCCCGTGCCATGCTTAGCATCGAAGGTGGCTACAGAAAGGCCATAACGACGTTTCTTTCGAAAGGCGATCATTAGGCTCATCCGACCGTCGTCATGGAGAATGCGCGGCTGTTTGACGTGTGCCACGCGGGCGCCTGCCGAAAGCGCCCGACGATGGAAATCCGTGTCCTCGCCAGCCTCAAGCTTCCCGTCATAGCCGCCGACACGGTCAAAAAGTTCTCGAGTACAAACACGGGCTGATCTACCATAGCCCGTAGCCTCAACCCCCGCCTTATCAAGTGCTCTAGCACGCCACCAGTAGCCGGTCCCGACCGATGCCTCCGCTACGGTTGCAGCATCTGGGCCGTCATCTTCACGGAAGAGCTCGATGAGCGTCTGGATCAAGCCTGGCTCGACAATCATGTCTGAGTCCAGATGAAGGATCACTTCGCTGCTCGTATGAGCAACTCCCACGTTTCGCGAGTCGGCCATGCCAGCTGGTGACACAACCACTCGCGCACCCCAGCTCTCACCAATTGAGCGAGTCTCGTCCTTAGTGCGGACGTCATCGACTATCACCAACTCGTTGGGACGGACATCCTGCGAGATCAGGCTGTCCAAGCATGCTCCCAATGTCCGGGCAGAGTTCAAGGTGGGTATCACCACCGCAATCCTGGGCGAGCCCTCAGCTGAATTCCTTGTCATTTGCCAATTCGCCTCCAACTAGCCACCCGGATGCAAGTGCGATCGTGGACCGCCCCTTCCATGATCCTATTTCGACCACGGCACGCCACTCACCGCCCATGCGGCACGTTCGGGCCGCCTCGTGGAGCGCCCAAGCTTCGCCTAAATACAGAAACCCGTCAACGGATCCAAGCAGCCTGCCTAACTCTGAGCGGTCGTGCAATTGCGAGTCGGCAGTACCAGAGCGCACCCTTAATTCGCCCCCGTGGAATACGTCACTCTCGGACCCGGGGCTCCTCCGGCGGTTATTAGCGTTGCGAGAGACGCTTCGACAATGGCCGCCGTCTTGTCAAAAGAAAGCGTCTGACTGAACAACTTTCCACCTTCGCTGAGCTGCTCTCGCTGTGCCGGGTTCTTCCACAGACGAATCATCTGATTAGCCATCGCCTGAGGATCCGCCTTGACCGTCAGGCCCGTTTGACCATCGATGACTGAATCTCGAAGACCAGGCACGTCATATACAATTGCTGGTGTCCCGCACGAGTTCGCCTCGCTTACAACGAGGCCCCAGCCTTCGCGCACCGACGCCATCAGCAGTGCGTAAGCGCTAGCCATGCGCCGAAACTTCTCGCCGTCCGAAACTGTGCCCAGGAAGTCGATGCTCTTCTCAAGTCGGAGGCCAGCTACGAGCCTCTTTAGCGTCACGATATGCGCTGACGCACCTTCGCCTATTAGCCACAGACGGGCTTTTGGCACGGAGTCCGTAAAAATTCGGAAGGCCTTGATAATGTCGCCAACTCTCTTCGAGGGCGTCAAACGGCCGACGTAGAGAAAAGTCGGCTCGTCATGTTGTTGGCTTGCATTCATGCTGACAGCTTTTATTCCCAGCGGCACAATTGTGATTGGACCCGAAAACCCGATTCTGCGGAGATCCCGCTGAGTCGAAAGTGAAATGGTAAGAACGGGCGTTCGGCGATATGGGCGAAGGTAATACGTCTCGGCAAGATATCCAAGGGCGCTTAAGGGCAACGGACTCTCGTACCACCACACTTCCCGAGCCAGTTGATGGATGAACATGAATTTCGGAATTTGAGTCCAAAGCGGCGTGAAGAATGGCATCGTGTTTACCTGATCGATTGCCACGTCGAAGTCTTCCTGAAGCCTATGCCGATAGCGACGAAACGCCTGCCAATGCACTGTCCACTGGCGCCCGGACCGAATAATCCTGATCCCTTCAATGAGCTCGCTTTCAGCGGCTCCCGCAAAGGTCGCACTGAACCATTCAACACTGTGACCGCGAGAGACTAGTCGCCGTGCGACTTCGTAGGTCACGAGTTCTGCGCCGCCAGCGCGAGGATTCCGCGGGCAGCGCCAGTTCAGGATCAGAATGCGCACGATTACGCTACCGGTCGACCGCCGATTCCCCTTTCGCGCTCTATTGCTGCGCGTTGGTGAGCGTAGAAGCGCAAGAAACGGAGACGGTAGAAGATGGCAGCCGTGTCCCAGAGGACCTGCCATGTGGCTTTTAGGTCGGCCGTAGTCTCGAATTGATAGTTGAGATCAATGGGCGCTTCCATTACCTTCTTGTACCCGAGCTGCCGGGCGACCACAAGCAGCTCAAGGTCGAAGGCGAAGCGCTTGATGGCAAGAAGCGGGACGACCTCTTCAAGCACCTGGCGACGGAAGAGCTTAAGGCCCGTCTGCGTGTCGCGCACCTTGACCCTGAAAAGAGTCCGAACCAGCAATTGGTACATGAGGCTCTGGAAGTGGCGGGCGGCTGGGTATTGGACGTTTGACATTGGGTGTCGTTTCGATCCCACGACCGCGTCACAGTCGAAGCTCTCCATTATGGCAATGAAACCCTTGATATAACGGGGGTCCAGCTCCATGTCCGCGTCGATGAAGGTCACTAGCTCGCCGCTGGAGTGGGCGACGCCGCAACGGAGCGCGTAGCCCTTGCCCATGTTGCGGTTGTACTCAATGACCTTGATGTAGGGTGAGATGACGCGCTCGGCTTCCCGCGCTGTCTCGTCGGTATTTCCGTCCGAGACGACGATCACCTCGTAAGACCGACCGATGGAGCTCAACTCACGCAGTAGCTTGCCGAGATTGTCCTGAATGTGCCGGGCCTCGCGGTAGGCCGGCACAATGACGGACAGCTTGATGCCGGGGGAAGGGACATGGTCAGCGCGCGGCACGGCAAGGCGCTCCGGCAAGTCGAGCAAACGCATGCTCACGCCTGGGCCTCGGCGGCCATCGCAGCGACCGGAAGTGGAATATCCGCGAGACGCGACGGAGGCTGACGAGCCAGGAGGATTGCGAGCCCGCTGACCAGGGCCGCCATCGACAGGATGACCACCCAAACGACTTGCGTCAGGCTCCGGTGAAAAAGGACGATCAGGACGGGCTCGAGGACGCTGATCGGAAGAAGCACCGCGAGGAATCCGGCTCGGGCCCGCGACTGGTGCGTCGCAACCAGCACTGATGCCGCACCGAGCAGCGTCATAGCGATCGCGTATCCAGGCAGAATCGCGGCCCCGCCGGCATAGGCGGGTCCGGCGAATGCCGTGAGGATTGGCCGGGCGACTAGGCCCAGCACCGCAAGCCCCGCGAGACCGCCGATGGCGACAAAACCGAGCGAGATGCCGACTACTCGAGAACCGCTACGCCCTTGACTCTCGTGGTAGATGACCTTGGGAAAGAGGACCGCAGCAACGCCGGCAGCTCCCCAGAAGATGGCACGGCCAAGCGCCGCTACCGACGAGTACTCCCCCGCGGCGTGTCCACTAAAGAAGTGCTTGACCAGCAAGACGTCGGCACTCAGCAACACGGACAGCGCCAGGGTGCTGGGAAGGATCATTGCCAGATAGCCAACGGCCGGACGAACCCACGGAATGGTCAGGCGGATCGCCAAGCGTTGCCGGACAAGCCAGAACACAATCCCGTAGGAAATGGTTGCGGCCACGGCCAGCCCAAGCACGACGCCGACGGGGCCGAACGCGAGCCCGAGGGCGATCGCGGCGACCAGCTTCAGTGCGGCCTGGCCGGCACCGATGGACGAAAAGTAGAAGAACTGCTGCTGTCCCTGAAGCTCGCCGATGAGCAGCGGCAAAGCGAGAGCAACCGGCATGCTCGCTGCCACGGCCAGGACGATCTCGGTCGGGATGCTGAAGAAGGCGCCGATCCATGGGGAGGCAACCGCAAAGAGCACGCCAAGGGCGACCCCCGAGAGTAGAAGGCTCCGGTTGCCAGAGCGAAGCAGCACGGCACTCGAAGCACTGTGCCCGACCGCACGATCCCGGCTCGTCTCCCGAGCCATTAGCAGTGTGAGCGCGGACGCGGGAAGGCCGACAAGCGTCAGCAGCGTCATGGCTGCGAAAGCGTTGCCGTAGTCCGATGGCCGCAGCTGGTGGCTAATCAGCGCCTGGAAGAGAAAGCCGAGCAGGCCTGCTGTGACCGAACCACCGACGACCTGCATGTTGCTCGCAAGCAGGCGCTCGCCGGCTGCTGTTCCTGACCTTGCCTTCACGATTTGCCTTCTCTCCTACGCCGCCCTACAGGGGGCCTGCGGAGCAAACATTCGTAGGGCCTCTATCGTTAGGCCGGGATGAGGGAACGCTCGACGTCGGTTGAGTATCTGGGCGCCATCGTTCTGAGCCTCCTCATTGCGGGTGCCTGGCTGCTGCCGGGCTATCTGTTCGGCACCGACTGGCCGGGACCGCGCCGGTTCACTGTACCGGCGGACTTCTCGAGCGGGACCCTCTTCGATGTGCTGCTGGTTGTAGTAAGCGCGGTCGTTTCGGCCGAGGTCACGACGAAGCTGGTTATCCTGATCGCGCTGTTTGTCGCCGGGCTCGGGGCTTTTCGCGCCCTGCCGATTGGCGGATTCGTCCCACGAGCGATTGCGGGGGCGCTTTACGTCGTCAACCCGTTCGTCTACGGACGGATTCACTATGGCCAGCTGGCATTGATCGGGGGGTACGCGCTGCTTCCATGGATCGCTGCTCAGCTGCTCCAGTTGATGCGCGAGCCCGACTGGCGACACGCGCTCATCTTGGCCGCCGAACTGACGGCGCTCGGGATTCTTGATCTGCACCTGCTCGTCCCGGCAGGTGCCCTGCTGATCGCTGTGGTGGTCGCCTTCGGCATCTCTCACCGGCGCAATCGGAACTATCTGACAGGGCTGGGCAAGAACCTCGCGCTGACGCTCGGAACGACCGCTGTCGCCAGCTCGTACTGGTTGATCCCATTGCTCTCCGGCGCCAACTCCGAGGGCCAGACGGTACGCAGCATCGGGACCGCGGACCTCGCGGCGTACAGCGCCTCGGCAGATCCAGACTTCGGATTGATTCCGAATCTCCTCGGCCTGTACGGGTTCTGGGCTGAGGACACCGAACGATTCACCTCGATGAAGGCGTTCGTGCCGCTGTGGCCGGTAATCCTTTTCGCCCTCTTGCTGCTGGGCGCGCTCGGCGTCAAGGCGGTCATCCAGCGCCGGCCGGAGGTCGACTTCGCAAGAGGCCGTCCATGGACGTGGGCCCTGCTGGGCGCGGGAGCTATCGCAGTGATCCTCGAGATGGGCGTCGCCAATCCGGTTACCGAGCCGCTGGTCCGCTGGCTCAATACGGTCTTCCCGCCTTATCGCGGCATGCGCGACGCGGGAAAGTGGGCGGCGCTGATCGCGCTCGTCTACGCCCAGCTGATCCCACTCGGTGCGATCGTTGTCCTGGGCTGGTTGCGGGAACACGTCCGGCCGCCAAGAATCGACGTCGCCGAGGCGCTGGCGACCGGGCTGCTGCTGGCGCTTCCTCTCTACTACGGCAACGGGCTGCTCTTTGGTATGCACGGCGAGGTTCAGCCGTCCGAATACCCGCTGGGCTGGTACCAGGTAGACCGGTTGCTGGACGCCGATCCGCATCCGGGCCGCACCCTCTTCTTGCCGTGGCATCTCTACCTCGCCCTGGACTTCGTGCGGAACACCAATAACGTGGTGGCATGGCCCGCCCCATCCTTCTTTAATGTCCCCGTCGTCGTCAGCCAGGATCCCGAAATTCCCAATATCGCGCCGCCCTCCGATCCCGATCAACGAGCCATCGCTCAGCTCGTTGCCAATGGGGGCGCGGGAGATTGGGCCGGCGAGCTGGCCCGACACGACATCAAGTACGTGGTCCTTTCTCGCGAAGTCGACTGGCGCCACTATAGATACCTAGGGTCCGAGGCCGACATCACCATGGTTGCAGACTATGGCTCGTTGATTCTTTACCGAAATTTGCGTTGGCGTGAATAGCTTCGCCACCCCTACTTTCCCGGGCCCTTTTGAATTTCAGATTCTGATCGAGGCCGACCTACCCTTTCTTGCTTAGCCCCGGCGGATGCTGATGCTTGCAGAGCTTGCCGTGGTCGTGGGTGCCGTAGCCGAAACGACCGCAGTTGTTGCCGTTGTTGCCGTAACCTACTGCGCTCGCACTGGCAAGTCCGCCGCCCCCTGAGAACGAAGCTGGCACCGGAATGACATAGGAGAGGGCGAGTACCCCGCTGACAATTAATGCCGGAACGAGCCGGCTAATCCACTGGCTTCTCACACCCCCGACACCTCCCTGCCCAGGGAACCCGCCGAAGCCAGCCCAACCTGGGCGAAAAACTAAACTCCTCCGCCGTAGGCGGTAACCGTATCAGGCACATGGCGTTATGTCAAATGCAACTGTAGGTAAACAGATTGACACTGAATTCGGTCTGAATTAGGCCAGATGAACTCGGTCGAAACAGCAAATCCTCCTGATCCCGCTCATCATGTATTACATCACCCGCGTTACGTTTACGGACTGACGATCCGGAGCGCGCTGCTTGCTAGGCTGAGTGTGTCAATGACCATTCCAACAACTACCTTTGGTCTGCCATCGTCGGCACCAACTCGGTGCACGGCGCCGCTTCGGACGTGTATGCCAGCGGCACAAGCTCGGCGCAGCACGCGGCAACCGACTGCGCCGGCAGCTACAGCTTCTCCGGAATCTCCGTCTAGCTGGTGCAGTTCGTGACGAGGTCGTCGACCGCGACTACGCCTGCCAGGGAAGGTAGGCTGCTGGCGGCCTCCCTTTGGGGCAGCAGGTCGTGCCCGAAGCTCGGAGCCCTGACTCCTTGACGGGGGAAGCGGCAGCATCGAGAGTCCTGCTGTACCGCTCAGTTCAGCGCTGAACCTATGGCCGAACCGGCGAGCGACGCAAAGCGGGGGAAACGCTGACTGCCGCAGGCGCGGCAACGCGCGCCCAGAAATGGGAGGGCGAGCCGAGCCGCATCCGCACCTGGACGAACGATGGCCTGGCGGCGCAGCTCAAGCTTCCCGCCCCAACCCGGGTTGGCCCGCCCGGCCCCGACATGACGCCCACGCTGATCATGCAGCTGCAGCGCTCCTCGGGGAACGCCGCGGTCGCGGAACTCCTGTCACGTACCGCGGGGCCACCGCTGCAACAATGTCCGGATCATTCACGCAGCGGAACTGCACGCACGCGGCGAGCGCCCCAGCGGAAGATGAGTGCGCCGAGCCGGTCCGGCGGTTTTCCCTGGGGACACTTGCGCCGGCCGGCAGCGCACCGCCGGAGAAGGCATTCGCGAGCCTCGCCCCACCGCCGGTGCGCGAGCAGTTGCCCTTTGCGCTGCGTAGGCTGCACCCGGACGGTGGCAGCGAGTTCATCAACTGGCAGCTCTTTGCCTTCTGCGAGGCGAATCAAATCGCCTTGATGCAAATCCTGGCCGAAGCGGGGGTCAACCTACGGGTCACCATCGACCGCTCGCAACGCCGGTCGGACAGTCGGACATCGGTAAAACCACGGGACATAGCAGAGCTGGCGGACCATCGTACGGGTTACCGGATGGCCCCCGATCGTCGGTTGGTGACCCAGCCTTATTCGTCTCCTGCCGACCAACTGGACGCTTTACACCCGTTTTCAGACGCCCCGGATTGGAGCCCGCGCCCAAGAAGAGAACCAGCCCGATGAAGAAACGATAGCCCTCGTGCTTGAGTTTGATGCCAGCCGCCTTTTTGGTCTCGAGGCGCTGAACCCGGACGGCGAACGTCGAGGATCCGATCGAAAGCGTGCGCAGCATCGCCTCGAGCGGGAGGCATCACGTGGGTATAGAGATCCAGAGTTGTACGCACCTCGCTGTGTCCCAGCATGTCGGCGACGTCTCGGGCTTGGACGCCCTGCGAGAACAGAAGTGACGCGCATGAATGACGCAAGTCGTGAAAACGGAGTTGTTTCAGATTGGCCCTTTCAACGACTCGGCCGAAATTCTGTCGAAAAGTGGTCTTCGAAAGCGGTTTACCCCCCGGGGTCGTGAAGACGAGATCCCAGGCGTTTCCCCAAGGGATTCCGCAAGAGTTGGAAGAAGTCTGCTCTTGAACCTGCTTCTCGTAGTGAGCCATCAAGGCAGCTGTAGCGGAACGCGATAGAGCCACCGTCCGGTAGGCGCTTTTTGACTTTGGGGGTCCGATCCAGTACCGAGGTCCCTTTCCGTCCTGGAGTGTGCCCTGGATCCGAATGCAGCCATTCGGGGTGTCAACGTCTTGCCAACGAAGAGCGCGAGCCTCCCCTGCTCGGAGCCCGCAGGTTAAAGAGACTACGTACAAGGCTTCTAACCGGTCGCCACGAGCGGCTTCGAGAAATCTACACGCCTCCTCAGCATTCAAGAAGCGTTGTCGTCGCCGCTCCGCCTGAGGCGGATCCGTCATGCGAACGACGTTCTTGGCACCTGGGATTTCCCACTTTTCGGCACGATTCAGGGCAGTGCCGAAGACGATCCTCAACACCTGTAGCGTCCTCGGACCCAATCCGTTGGCGCGCGCATAGTCGACAACAGCTAAGACGTGATCCACGCCAAGCTCCGACAGTCGGACCTTCCCCACTACTGGATTGATGTAGCGGCGAACGAAATTGCCATACTCGAGCGCGGTCGTTGGTCGCTTGGTCTTACCGACGTAGTCAAGCCACCGCACTAAGAAGTGCTCAACCGTCTCCCCGCTCTCCAGGGCCTCGTTTGGAGGGAGGGGCTTTGACTTTTGGCGGGTCAGAGCGAAACGAATCAGCCTTCCCCGCCTCAAGCCGCGAGCCTCTCAAACAGCCGATCTTGACGCAGTGCCATTTCTTACCTTGTAGTTCACTGCCTCGAGGAGATTTCGCCGTATCATGCGCTCCTCCCCTAAAGCATATTCATAGGGCGGGGCTTTGCCATGTCTTAATGGGCAGTCTCTCAGGCAATACTGCATGCCCACTTGTACACTGAAATAGCCCGATTGGCAGCCGCCCTTGCTCTGCGAGGGCAATGGCAACACCGCCTTAAAACGCCGGCTAACGCGCGCCGGCCTCACGTTTGGTTAGTGGGGCGTCCGCGTTCGTCCTGTTGACTTCCGGGGCATACCCGACCCAAGTCCTGCGTGTGGCACGACCATCCGTCAAGGAACTAGGCGGTCAACGACGCTGGCAATAGACTATGAGACAGCCACCCTTGCCTGAAGAGGAGCGAGGCCGGCTAGCAGAGCTGGCCGACGATCGTCCCGGTCCCTGGATGGCCCGGGTTCGGACCGTAGCCCGGATTGGTCCTGACCAGCACGATGTGGACGATGTCCCCGCTGATCACCGGACCGCTCTTGGTGATATGGCTGGCCACGATGACCGCCATCACCGCGGGGACCGTCTTCGGCGGATGCGGGCTGTTACCGGGCCGCGTGGTCCAGGTCTGGCCGCACCAGGGGGACGGGTTGCTGAGTTCGAAGCCCTTGAAGGCGGCGGGCGCCAGGCCGCTGCTGAGGTGATCACGTTTCCACCATTGCGCGCCCCACCAGTAGACCGAGCCTCCACTGACGTCTTTGAGGTCGCTGATGACGAAGGCGCCACCGCCAGGGCCAGTCGCGAAGGCTACCCATGTGACCGTGACCGAATTCGAGGTGATGGTGCCGGCGATGTTGGTCACCGAGGCGTGGAACGTGTCGGTTCCGGTCATTGAACTGCTGTAGTTGAAGGTCGCCACGCCCTTCGCGTCAGTGGTGCCCGTGCCTGTGCGTCCGGCATTGGGCCCGGACGTCGCGACGAACTGCACGGCAACGTTGGAGAGCGGCTGCCCGCAGCTGTTGGTGAAGGTTGCGGTGACCGTCGCCGTCGTGCCAACGTTATGCGTCTGGGCAGCCGGCTTCAGACCGAGCTGGGAGCCGCGGCAGGGCGCATGTCCGATCGTCGTCCATTGGATGGATTCATTTGCACCGGGGGGCGGGCATAACGCGGCGTCGACACCACCGGTATTGAGCACCTGGCCGGCGTCGGTATAGCTCGTCGTGTGCCCATTGATGGTCACGTCGACGGTGGACTGGATCCCATCGGGCGCGCAGATGCCGGAGTGGTTACTGCCGTTGGGGCCAATATCCGAAGTATCAAAGTGCGCCGGCGACGGACCGGAACACCCATCAGACGCTCCGCTCGTAAGCTGCGTCACGATCAGGTCGGCGCCGGGCCCAAGAATCGCAGAGGGCCACCCGGTGAAGCTACAGGTGTCCAGGTGGACGGCGATCGCGTTTACGGTGACGGCGCTACCGGTATTGTTCGTGATCCGGATGGCTCCGGCGTCGTACACGCAGCTCGCGACGGGCAGGCAGCCTTCGAAAACCGTCTGCGGGGATCCGGACCATGGAGTCGGGAAATTGGTCGCATTCGCCCGTAGGCTGTCGGCGTAGCCGACGAATACCCCAATTCCGGATGCTGCCGAAGCCGGAATGATGGTGGCAAGCGACCCGAGCACGAGCCCGGCGAGCATGCCAGCGATTGCAAGGTGCGGGGCTCTCCGACGCCGAAGGCCGTCTCCCATCGTCCCTCCTCGCCCACAATGGGCGTGACTCCCACCGATACAACGAGACGGGGCAGCGGGCCCTTTTCAGCCCGGCAACACGGGTCGTACACAGGCTGGCAGCGCGGGGTCGCGCCCGCGTAACGGCCTCGGCGGCGCTATTTCAGGACGACGGTGGCGAGGGAGAACCGAGTCCGTGGCCTCCAAGTAGCATGCACCTGACCGCCTAAACTCCGGTCCATAGATGGACGTTCACGTCGCGCTGCCGAATGGCCACCAAGGCGTTACGCTAGGCCAGCTCGCCCAGATCACGGAAGTCGCGGAAGAGCTCGGTTTCAAGGGCGTCTGGCCGCTCGACCACGTCCTGGTCGGTCCCGACCTTAAGGATCGCTACCCGTGGGTGATCGAACCCAAGACGCTTCTTGGCTATCTGGCGGCGCGCACCAGCCGGATCCGTCTGGGTACGTCGGTGATCGTGCTGGGCATGCGCAATCCGTTCGTCGTCGCCAAGCAAGCCGCGACCCTCGACCTGTTGTCGAATGGCCGCTTCACCCTTGGCTTGGGGGCCGGATATTCGGAGCCCGAATTTCGCAACGTTGGGGCGAGCGGCGCGTGGCACACCCGCGGCAAGCGACTCGATGAGGCCATCCGCCTCTTTCGGCACCTCTGGTCAGGGGTGAACGGACCGTTCGATGGGCAGTTCTTTCGGTACGACGAGGGCTACTTTGGTCCGCCGCCGCCACAAGGCGAAAGACTCCCCATCCTTATCGGCGGTGGGTCTGACGCCGCTCTCAAACGGGCAGCCACCCTCGGCGATGTCTGGCAGTCGACCGGATTGAATCCCGACGAATTCGGCGTGAGGGCGGAGAAGGTGCGACTGTTGGCCCAGGGGCGCCGGGTCGAATTGGGCGCTCGCACGTCGCTTTTCGGCGACCCCGATGCCGTCCTGGCGAAAGTGAAAGCCTTCAAGAAGGCCGGAGCGGAGCACGTCTGCGCCTACTTTGGCGCGACCGTCGAAGACTTCGTGCCTGGGATGCGCGCCTTCGCCCGCGAGGTTATGCCTGCCCTCTAGCGTGACGGTCGAAGCGTGCGCCATCGCCGGCCGATTGCAGCCGGGATGTGTCGGAGCGTGGAGCTGATGGCGATCACGAGGCAGAACAGGAACAGCACAAGTACCGGGATCCCGGTGCTGACGTACGCCCAGCCGCGGGCCTGGGCCATCGCGATAGCCAGGTAGCCGACGACAAAGACGAATGCCGCTGCCAGCAGGCGCGGCAGGTGCAAGAGGTTGCCCGACCACTCGCGGTCGTAGTACATCCGGGCGCCAGGCCGGAGTTGCGCGCGCCGCTGCTGGCTCCGGCG
>Ga0070698_100003823_pt1 | contig 16546 bp, 13 predicted proteins | sample KBSK1502metaG_FD_65477 | JGI IMG/M metagenome (GOLD analysis project Ga0070698, IMG submission 65477) | Corn, switchgrass and miscanthus rhizosphere microbial communities from Kellogg Biological Station, Michigan, USA - KBS K1-50-2 metaG | ecosystem: Host-associated > Plants > Roots >...
CGTGACCAGGCGGTCGAACTCCCAGTAATCCTTGACCGGCAGCGCAATCCCCTGCTCGTGCGCAAGGCTCCAGAGAATGTCCGAGGAAACCGAGCCGCCAAGGTGGGTATGCAGCTCGGCGAGGCCTTCCATGGAGGAAGTCTAGAAGGCGAAGCGGTGTGGGGGCTCCTCCCGCCAGCCAACGAGCCCGTGCAAAAGACACCCGGCTGCGGAGGCCGCTAGCCACCAAGGGGAGAGGAGTTGGAGGCCGCTCTTGTGAGTCCGTCGACCCTAGCCTCCGCTTACCGGGCGATGATCAACATTATCCCTCTGGGGGCGGGTGGGCGAGCGGACTCCTGCCAACGGATTATCTCCCTGCTTATCGGGAATAAAATCCTCGAGCCGAGGGGTTTCGGCGCTGACGGCAGGCGCTAAGGCGAGGGGGGCCTTCGGAACTCCTCGGCTTCAACGTCTGTCGGACGTGCGAGCCCTATGGGAACAAGGAGTCGCGAAGACCGCGGCGGGGAGTGAAGTGGTCGCACGTTGCGCTGCCTCGGATCGGTCCCCGGACCAACCTGCACCCGCCGACAGCGAGCGGAGGAAACATGTATTCGCAACGGGCGCACCTCACCTCGCGTTTGGGAGCGGGTCGGTAGTTCGCCTGTGTCTTGGACAGCTCCCAGATTTTCACGTCATCCGACCTCCTTGAAGCCGCGCCCTAGGCGTGGCATGGGCTTCCCTGCCTCGACTCCTAGTCGGAAATGGTAGTCGGCGCCGTTTCGCCGCTTCGTGGAGGTTGCTTTCTCCTTGACCTCCGTTCAGCATCGTTACCAGAAAAATGGACTTCGAGATCGTCAGCCGGGAGGAAGAACTCGCCTCCCTCGATGTCTTCATCGGCGAGGTGCAGGACGGACTCGCTGCGCTCGTGATCGAAGGCGAAGCCGGTATTGGGAAGTCGACTCTCTGGCTCGCCGCCGTCGAGCAGGCCCGCGCGCAGGGATTCCGCGTACTCAGGTCGCGACCGGCCGAGGCCGAGCGTGGGCTTGCTAATGCGGGGCTGGGCGACCTGTTCGAAGACGTCCTCGAGGACGTGCTGCCTGTGCTTTCGCCGCCGAGGCGGCGAGCGCTGGAGGCCGCGCTGCTCTTGGAGGAGGCGTCAGGCGATCCAGCTGATACCCGGGCGCTCGCCGTAGCGGTGCGCGACGCGTTGCAGGCGCTCAGCGAACGGGAGCCGATCCTGATTGCCGTCGACGATGTTCAGTGGCTAGATCCCTCCTCATCGAGGGCTATCACTTTCGCGCTGCGACGGCTCGCCGCGAGCGACGTCCGCCTTCTGCTTGCCCGCCGCCTCGTCGACGGAACCCAGCCCTCCGAGCTCGAACAAGCGCTCCCCCCGCAGCGCGTCAAGCGGTTGTCGGTGGGCCCGCTCAGCGTCGGCGCTCTGCATCGGTTTCTCCGCGACCGGCTCGGCAAGCCGTTCGCGCGCCAGACATTGCTCCGCATCCACGAGCGATCGGGCGGGAATCCGTTCTTCGCGATGGAGCTGGCCCGAGTTCTCGATGAGGACGTCGATCCACTCGAGCCGCTCGAGGTGCCCGAGACGCTCGAAGAGCTCGTGCGCGCGAGGATCTCCGGACTCCCCGAATCCACTCGTCAGGCGCTTGCGCTCGCCTCCGCATTTGGCACGCCCACAGAGTCTCTCCTGGAGCGAGCGGGCGTGACGGCAGACGCGCTCGACCCGGCTTTCGCGGCCCATGTGATCGAGCGTGAAAACGGGACGATTCGCTTCACCCACCCCCTGCTGTCGTCGGTCCTCTACCAGGATCTGGGCGAGGAGCGGCGGAGCATTCACGGGCGCATAGCGGAAATCGTCGAAGACCCGCTCCTTCGTGCGAGCCACCTTGCGCTGTCGAGGGACGCGCCGGACGCCGACGTAGCCGGTGTTCTCGACAACGCTGTGAGTCTGGCGGCCGATCGCGGCGCTTCGGCACTCGCCGCCGAGCTCGCCGAGCAGGCGCTCCGGCTCACGCCACCAGAAGAGTACGACGAGCGTCGTCGCCGAGCCTTGGCTGCAGCTCATGCGCATTACGCTGCCGGCGAATGGACGCGCGCTCGGACGATCGCGACTGACCTGCTCGCCGAGACCGAAATCGGCGCGTTGCGTGCCGAGGCTCTCGTGCTGCTCGCCGAGCTCGAAAGCGTCGACCGTGCCGCCGAATTGCTCGAAGAAGCGCTGGGCGAGGCGGCCTCGCGGCCGGCGCTTCAGTCGGTCATCCAGACCAAGCTCGTTGGGGCGACAGCCTTTAGGAAGGGGTTCGTGGGAGCGCTCGAGCACGGCCGTGCAGCTCTCGAGCTCGCCGAAAATCTCGACGACGACGCGCTTCGCGCGTCCGCGCTCACGGTGCTCGCCGAGTGGTCCTGCACGGTGGGGGACGCCGAGGCTCCCGCGCTCGCAGCGCGAGCGCACGGTCTAGCAACCTCCGTCGGCGACCCGAAGCTGCTGCGGGAGGCGACCTTCGCGGTCGCGAGCGTGCTCAGGTTATCCGCGAGCATCGACGCGGCCCGTGAGCTGCTCGAGCGCGAGTACCGAGACTGGCAGGATCGTGACGAGCCGTGGAGCGCGCACATGCTCTGGTCTCTCTCCTGGATCGAGCTGTTGGGCGGGCGCTGGGAGCTCGCGGCGGACTACGCCGCACGAGCGCGCCACACCAAAGTCCAGTACGGGCTCGAGATGCCTTTTGACTACCTCCCCATCGCGTGGGTTGCCGTCCATCGCGGTCAGCTCGATTTTGCCCGCCAGCAGTCGGAGCGAGCCCTGGACCTCGCAGCGGAGCAGTTTGGGCTTCATCCGCCCTACCACTTGTCGGTCCTCGGGCTCGTCGCCCTCTGGAGCGGAGACGCACCCGCGGCCGCGGAGTGGCTCGGCAAGGCCGACAGGCAAGCTGCGACGCTTGGGTGGGGGGAGCCGAGTGAGCGCCCGTGGAGTGCCGACTACGTCGAGGCGTTGCTCGAGCTCGACCGGGTCGACGACGCGGTGCGAGTTCTGGCCGGCTGGGCGGCGGATGCGGAACGGCTCGGCCGAGACTGGGTGCTCGCGCACGTGACGCGCTGCCGCGGTCTCGTGGCCGCCGCCCGAGGGACCGTTGATTTGGCCGCCTCCCTTCTGGAGCAAGCGGTTGAGCAACACGAGGAGGTTGGGGACTCTTTCGGGCGGGCTCGCGCGCTGCTCGCGCTCGGGATCGTTCGCAGGCGCGCACGTCAGAAGCGCGCCGCCCGCGATGCGATCACCGCGGCGCTCAGCGGTTTCGAGCAACTCGGCGCGGCCACCTGGGTCGACAAGGCGCGTGACGAGCTCGGAAGCATCGGCGGGCGCAAGCGCCAGGAAGGGCTCACCGCGGCTGAACGACGCGTCGCCGCTCTGGTCGCCGAGGGACAAACGAACCGGGAAGTCGCGGCCGCCCTGTTCCTCGGCGAGCGGACGGTCGCCAGCCACCTCACCCGCATCTACGCCAAGCTTGGCGTCCGCTCGCGCACGGAGCTCTCCCGCCGGTTGCACGACCAGCGCGCCCAGCCGGGCAAAGTTCAGACGTTCTGACGTTTCCACGGCATCGCCGCGTCCGTAGCGTCGAAGGCGTGCCGAGCTACCTAGTCGAGACCTACCTCGCCCGCGGGCACGCGGCAGAGCGCGCCGCCTGCGAGCGGCGGGCCCGCTCGGCAGCGGACCGGCTCACACGGGAGAGCACACCCGTCCGCTTCGACCACTCGATCCACGTTCCCGAGGACGAGATCTGCTTCTTCATCTTCGACGCCCCTTCGGGTGGGGATGCAGCGCTTGCGGCACAACACGCCGAGCTCGACCCGATCCGTGTCGTCGAGGGGATCTCGTCCGGAAAGGAAGAGGCATGAAACGGAAATGGATTTTCGCCCTTGTTGTGGTTCTCATCGGCGTTGCTGTGTACGCCGGAACCGTCCTCGCGACAACCCAGTCGGGAGTCTCCACCACGTTTCTCGCGAACAAGATCCCCTTCGGCGAGATCGCCATCAACGACCACTCAATCCCTGCCGACACCTGGCAGGCCCGCCTGAAGACACAGGGCTTCTCCGACGGCTACCTCGTCGACAACGTGATCCATCCCGGCGGGACGACCGGATGGCACTCCCATCCGGGTCCAAGCCTGATCTTCGTCATTCGGGGAGCGGTCACGAACTACACGGGCGACGACTGCGCAGGACACGTCTACTCGGCGGGCAGCGGGCTCGTCGACCCCGGCGGCGGCAGCGTGCACAGGCTCGCGAACAACGGCAGCGTCGATGCAGAGACCATCGCGGTCCAGCTCCTCCCAAAGGATGCGCCAAGACGGATCGATGCCGACGTTCCCGCCAACTGTTCGCCCTAAGCAACGAACGCACGCTGGAGGGCGTGGCCGGGGCGGCATTGGCTGCCCCGGCCCCTCTGCGCTCGATCAATGTGAAACCTAGGAGCTAAGCGTGAATGACGATCCGGGTCCCCAGCGGGACGACGCGCATGAGGTAATGCAGGTCGCGCGTCGAGGCGTGCAGGCAGCCGGCGCTGACCGCGCCGTACGCGCCGCCGTGGATCGCCAGGCGTGCGCCGCCCGTCCAGCCTCGCGGCGGGTGGGGCTGATTGCCGGAGAGCGCGAGCAGACAGCATCCGTAGTAGGGGCCGAGGCTTGCTCCTGGCATCTTGTCCGTGATCGAGAAGCGGCCGGTCGGGGTGCTCGTGCCGAGCCGGCCGATGCCGACCCGCAGCCGGCGGACGATGCGGCCGTGGACCCAGACGCGTAGCTGTTGCTGGGAAAGGTCGGCCTCGAGACCCATCCGGACCCGGCCGAAGGCGAGTGCGACCGGGTTTGCCTTGACCCAGCCGAGCCGCCCGTTCGGCATCGCGGCGGTGAGCACGCCGAGCCAGTTGCCGCGGGTGCGAACGACCGGCAACGTCAGTCGGCCGCCGTAAACCGTGCGCGAGCCGAGGACGCCGACGCTCTGTCCGTTCGGACGCGAATGGAGCTCGACCCGCCACCCAGGCTTGACCGAGGCGACGACCGCGCCGCCCGAGTCGACCGGGCGCGCGGCGTGTCCGCGCGGAGCCGTCGGACCACTCGGCGCCGCGAGGTGGACGAGCATGGCTGTGAGCGCGAAGAGGGTGGCCACGGCGAGGAGATCGGCAAGCGCGACTCCTCGTTTTGATGACTCGATCGAGGGTCGCTCGATCGAGGTAGGGCGTCCGAAGGGGAAAAACTTGCGCGGCTTGCCGAGGCGCTCTGGGTGATCCAAGGCCCTAGTCGGTTTGAACCGGCTGCTCGAGCAGGCTCTCGATCAGCAGCGCGGCCAGCTCGACCGAGTCCGCGAGCCGTTGCTCGTCGATCAGCTCGAGCCGTTCGGTTGGCAGGTGGTACTCGTCGTAGGGGAAGTGCGAGACCGTTGCGGCCGGGATTCCCTTCTCGTGAAAGGGGAAAGCATCGACCCCAGGCCCGGCCGCGCCGACGTTCACCTCGTACCGCTCCTCTAGGGCGAGCTCGCCGGCGAACCCGGCGAGGCGGTCGGAGAGCTCCTGCGGTGACGCCATCAGCTCGAGCAGTCCGCCGTGGGCGATGCAGTCGAGGTTGACGCAGGCCTTGATGCGCTGGAGCTCACCGGTAACCTCGGCATCGAAGATCCACGACCGTGAGCCGATGCAGCCGATCTCCTCGGCGGCGAATGCGATGAAGATCAGGGAGCGCGCCGGCTCCTGGCCCGCGAATCGCTCGGCGAGGCGGCGCACGCCCTCGACGCCGGTAGCGTTGTCGACGACGCCAGGGCCGCGCCAGACCGAGTCGTAGTGCGCGGAGACGACGATCGCTTCCTCGCTCTCGCCGCGCAGTTCGGCGACCACGTTCCGCTCGACGAGGCCGGGCACGAAGCGGCCGCCTACGCGCACGCGCGCCTGCGCACCGTCCATCGCACGCAGCCGGATCGAGTCGGCGCCCGAGATGAAGAGCGCGGGCCCGACGGCGATCTGGCGAGCGCCTGTCAAAAACGGGATCGCGGCGCCGCCGAAGGGGCTCATCAGCAGCCGCGCGAGCTCCCCGCCTTGCTCGTCCTCGACCGCGAAGACGTCTGCCTCGGGGAAGAAGCCGCCGATCGAATGCGTGCCCAACCGCCGCACCCGGCCTTCGACGGTGCCGTCGGTGGGGTTCGAGTAGATGCAGGGGCCGGCGTCCCAGCGCTCGCCATCGATCTCGAGCTCGGGCTCGTCCGCGTCGTAGCCGAGCAGACCGAACTCGTGAAAATGAGGCTCGAGCCCGGCGTCGCGGAACGCGTCCGCCACAGCGTCGGCTGCCCGGCCCGCGGCGGGAGTCCCGGCTTGGCGGACGCCAATTTCGACTCCCAGCGTCTCGACGAGGTTCATGCGGCGAGTGTAAGTGGCACGTGCAGACCGCAAGGCGACTAACATCGCGGTCCAGTTACCGTCAAATACTTATTCCCCCATCTTCCGCGGAGGTCGAAATGCGCGCTCGCATGGTGTTCCTTCTAGTTGCCGCCCTCGGCCTCACCGCAGTGCTCGCCGGCTGCGGGGGAAGCAGTAAGAGCTCGAACTCGACCACGAACTCGACTTCCGCGGGCGCGGCAGGGGGAACCTTCCTGTCCGTGGCCAAAGGGGCGCCGTCCGGCTCGCCGGACCCGCAGATCAACTACACGCTGCAGGAATGGCAGCTCCTGATCTTCTCGCACGACGGACTCGTGGCCTTCAAGCGCGTCGGCGGCACCGAGGGCACGAAGCTGGTGCCCGACCTCGCGACCTCCATCCCGACGCCGACCGACGGCGGTAAGACCTACAAGTTCACGATCCGCAAGGGAATCAAGTTCTCGAACGGCAAGGAGCTCAAGCCGAGCGACGTCAAGTACACCTTCGTGCGGCTGTTCAAGATCGGCCAGAGCCCGAACGCGGGCTCCTGGTACAACGTGATCGAGGGCGGCGACGCCTGCGTCAAGACTCCGGCGACGTGCAACCTGGACAAGGGCATCGTCGTGGACGACGCGAACAACACCGTCACGTTCCACCTGACGCGTGGCGATCCGGAGTTCCTCGACAAGATCGCGGTCCCGTTCGCGTTCATCCTCCCGACGGGAACGCCGAACAAGGAAGTCCAGATCCCGCCCCCGGGCACCGGCCCGTACAAGTGGGTGGAGTACAACCCCAACAAGGAAATGAAGCTCGTCCGCAACCCCTACTTCAAGGTCTGGTCGAAGGACGCTCAGCCGGCCGGGAATCCGGATGTGATCGTCCAGAAGTTCGGGCTCTCGGGTGAGGCTCAGGTGACGCAGGTCGAGAACGGCCAGGCCGACTGGATGTTCGATACGCCGCCGGCCGACCGTCTCAGCGAGATGTCCACGAAATACGCGAGCCAGGTCTACGTCAACCCGCTGACGGCCGTCTACTACTTCGCCTTCAACGTCCGCGTTCCGCCGTTCAACAACCTGAAGGCGCGCCAGGGCGTCAACTTCGCCACCGACCGAAACGCGCTGGTCAAGATCTACGGTGGCCCGAAGCTCGCGGTGCCGACCTGCCAGATCCTGCCGCCCAGCTTCCCCGGCTACCAGGCCTACTGCCCGTACACGAAGAACCCTGGCAGCGGCAAGTGGACGGCACCCGACATGGCGAAGGCGCAACAGTTGATCAACGCGTCCGGGACGAAGGGGGCGGTCGTGAAGGTCAACACCGATACGACCGACGTGAACAAGGCTTTCGGTCTCTACTTCGTCGGCCTGCTGAACAAGCTCGGCTACAAGGCGCAGCTGCAGGCGCTCTCCCCGGACATCCAGTATCCGTACTGCCAGAACTCGAAGAACAAGATCCAGTTCTGCTACTCGAGCTGGTACCAGGACTATCCGGCCGCGTCGGACTTCCTGAACGTGCTGCTCGGCTGCGACAGCTTCGTACCGAACTCGAATGCGAGCCCGAACATCGCGGAGTTCTGCAACAAGCCGATCCAGGGCCAGATGAACGCGGCGCTGCAGCAGGGGATCACCGACCCGACCGGCGCCAACACGAAGTGGGCCGCGGTCGACAAGGCCGTCACGGATCAGGCGCCGTGGGTATCGATGTTCAACCCGAAGTACGTGAACTTCGTCTCGAAGCGGGTGAAGGGTTTCCAGTTCAGCCCGCAGTGGTACTTCCTCATCGACCAGGCCTCGGTGAAGTAGGCGTAGCCGCCACTCGAGCGGCAGGGCGCAGTCGGCATGACGGTCTTCGAGCCTGAAGCCGAGATCGCGACTCTCGACACCGAAGAGGTCGGTGGCGAGGTCGTCGGTCGGAGCCCGTGGGAGCTCGCGGGCCGCCGGTTCCTGCGCAACAAGCTTGCGATCGCTGCCGGGGTCCTCTTCGTTCTCATCATCGCGGTCAGCTTGGCGGCTCCGCTCTACGCAAAGCACGTTGCCGATACCGACCCATTCGTCTCGAACCTCTCGGGGACGTTCACGCAGAACGGAAAGACGATTCAGGTGATCCAGCAGGGGGGCGGCAAGCTCGGCCTGGGCGAGACTCCCGTTGGGCCTACCTGGCACGCGAAGTACTTTCTGGGAGCCGACAGCCAAGGACGCGACGTGGCCGCGCGCGTGCTCTACGGCGGGCGTGCCTCGCTCTTGATCGGTATCGGATCGGCGGTGCTCGCCTCGCTGCTCGCGGTCGTGTTCGCCTTGATAGCCGGCTTCTTCGGCGGCTGGACGGACAACCTCCTCTCGCGATTGATGGATCTAATCTGGGCTTTTCCGGTCTACCTGCTCGCGATTTCGTTGGCGACGGTGCTGCTGACTGCGCCGAACGGCCTGAAGATCGGCTTCGTGCATGTGAGCCCGGGCAGTCTCTGGATCCCCCTCGTGATCATCGGAATCGTCTACGTGCCGTACATCTTCAGACCAATTCGCGGCCAGGTCTTGTCGCTTCGCGAGCGTGAGTTCGTCGAGTCCGCGATCGCCCAAGGAGCCTCGAATAGGCGGCTGGTCTTCAGTGAGATCCTGCCGAACGTCGCCCCGACCGTGATCGTGCTCATGCCTTTGATCATCGCGACCACGATCCTCACCGAGGCGGCGCTTTCGTATCTGTCGATCGGCGTCCAGGCTCCGCAGGCGAGCTGGGGAACGATCGTCGAGGACGGACAGGGCCTGCTCTACACGCGACCATGGGTCGCGATCGCGCCAGGAATCATGATCGTCCTCACCGTCCTCGCCCTGAACGTCCTCGGCGACGGCCTTCGCGACGCGCTCGACCCGCGCTCGAAGCTGCGGACGAAGGGTTGAGGTAGAGATGGCGACCTTCATCATTCGCCGACTGCTCTGGCTGGTCGTCGTGCTGTTCGCGATCTCGATCCTCGTGTTCCTGATCTTCTTCGCGACCCCAGGCGTCGATCCGGCCCGCCAGATGGCCGGGCGCAATCCGACGGCTGCGACGATCAAGAACATCAAGCACGAGTTCGGCCTGGATCGTCCGCTGCCCGTGCGGTACGGGCTGATGATGAAGCACATCTTCATCAGCCGGGATCTCATCTCGTACGGCAGTCACACGAAGGTAATTCCCGAGATCCTGGCCGCCGCGCCCGTGACGTTTTCGCTCATTCTGGGAGCGGCCGTGATCTGGATCGTGTTCAGCATCCTGATCGGCGTGGCCGCAACCGTCTTCCGAGGGACGTTCATCGACCCGCTGTTAATGATCCTGGCGCTGATCGGCATATCACTCCCTGTCTTCTGGCTCGGCGAGATGGTCAACCTCGTCACGCAGAGCCGGGCCCATGGCTTCTTCCTCTTCAGCTGGGTGCCGCCGCTCGGGTACACGCCGCTGACCCAGGATCCGGTCAAGTGGTTCGAGGGACTGATCTTCCCCTGGTTGACGCTCTCGGTCCTCTACATCGGCTTCTACGCACGGGTCCTGCGCGCGAATCTGATCGAGACAGAGAGCGAGGACTACGTCCGAACAGCACGGGCGAAGGGCCTTTCGGAGCGCCGCGTGCTGATGCGGCACACGCTACGAACCTCGCTGATCACCTTCGTGAGCCTGTTTGGCCTCGATTTCGGCGTGCTCGTCGGTGGGGGCGCCCTGCTGGTTGAGGTTGTCTTCGGGCTGCCGGGAATCGGCTATCTCACCTACAACGCGCTGACGTCCCTCGACCTGCCGATCATCATGACAACGGTGATCTACGGCGCCTTCTTCATCACACTGGCGAGTGCGATGGTCGATCTTGTCTACGCGTGGCTCGACCCGAGAGTGCGGACCGCCTGATGGCGGCCCACGAACGCTCCCTGCGTCCTTCCGAGACTTGCTTTTCGCGGCCAGAGAGCACGATCTGGACGCGAGGTGACCGCTAATGGCGGAGCCTCTACTCGAAGTCCGCGATCTCAAGGTCTCGTTCCGCACGGAGGACGGAATCGTCCGTGCCGTCGACGGGATCTCGTTCACGGTCAACGAGGGCGAGGTGCTCGGGATCGTCGGCGAGTCCGGTTCTGGCAAGAGCGTCACGGTGATGTCCGTGATGCGGCTGATCACGGACCCGAACGTGATGTACCAGGGCGAGATCCTCTACAAGGGGCGCAACCTGATGGGCCTCTCGAAGGACGCGATGCGCGAAGTGCGCGGCGAGGAGATCGCGATGATCTTCCAGGACCCGATGACCTCGCTGAACCCCGTCTACACGGTGGGCTGGCAGATCGAGGAGCAGCTCAACGAGCACAACAGCCTCAAAAAGGGCCAGGCGCATCGGCGAGCGATCGAGCTGCTCGGGCAGGTCGGCATCCCCAAGCCGGAACAGCGGATCGACGACTACCCGCATCAATTCTCGGGCGGGATGCGGCAGCGCGTGATGATCGCGCTGGCCCTTTCCTGCAACCCCGATCTGCTGATCGCCGACGAGCCGACGACGGCGCTAGACGTGACGATCCAGGCTCAGATCCTGGAGCTGATCAAGGACCTCAAGCGCGACTTCGGCTCCGCGGTCGTCCTGATCACGCACGACCTGGGTGTCGTCGCCGACATCGCCGATCGGATCATCGTCATGTACGCAGGCCGGATCGTCGAAGAGGGCGACAAGGATCAGATCTTCTACGACCCCCAGCACCCCTACACGTGGGGGCTGCTCGGCTCGATCGCGCGGCTCGACCGGCCAAGGCCCCGCCGCCTGACTGCGATCGCGGGCCAGCCGCCGTCGATGATCAACCGGCCGGCGGGCTGCAGCTTTCGGCCTCGGTGCCCGCAAGCTTTCGACCGCTGCAAGGTCGAGGATCCTCTCCTGACGGACAAGGTTGGCAGCGGGCATCTCGATGCCTGCCACCTCGCGGTCGAGGACAAACACGCCCGGCGCGATGCGACGATTCATCCTGAGCTGGCGGAGAGCGCTTGAGCTCGCAAACAGAGGGACCGCTGCTCGACGCGGAGCACGTGGCCAAGGCGCCGACTGGGCGGCGCCGCCTGGAGGCCGTGCGGGCTCTGCCCGTGCGGCCGTCTAATCCCGGGCGAGATCTCGGGACGAGGTGTCCCTCATCGTGAGCACCTCCGACGACTCGCCCCTGCTGCAAGCCGAGCACGTGGTGAAGTATTTCCCGATCAAGCGCGGCGTCCTGATCCAGCGCGAGGTGGCGCGTGTGCACGCAGTCGACGACGTCTCGCTGGAGGTTCGGCGCGGCGAGACGCTCGGGCTCGTCGGCGAGTCCGGCTGCGGCAAGTCGACGCTCGGTCGCTGCTTCGTGCGGCTCTACCCGCTCACTGACGGCCGGATCGTCTTCGACGGGCAGGACATCTCGAAGCTGTCCCGGAGCGACATGCGTCCGCTGCGTCGCGAGTTGCAGTTCATCTTCCAGGATCCATATGCGTCGCTGAATCCGCGCAAGCGCGTCGGTTCGATCATCGGCGCGCCGCTCGAGATCCACAAGATCGGCGATCGCCGCCAGCGGAAGGGGCAGGTGCAGGAACTGCTCCAGAAGGTGGGGCTCTCACCGGAGCACTACAACCGGTATCCGCACGAGTTCTCGGGCGGCCAGCGGCAGCGGATCGGCGTCGCCAGGGCGCTTGCGCTGCGGCCAAAGTTAGTGATCGCGGACGAGCCCGTCTCGGCGCTCGACGTCTCGATCCAGGCCCAGGTGATCAACCTGCTCTCCGACCTACAGGAGGAGTTCGACCTCACCTACGTCTTCATCGCCCATGACCTCGGCGTCGTCCGGCACGTCTCGGACCGAATCGCGGTCATGTATCTCGGCAAGATCGTCGAGATCTCGCCCGCGGAGGAGCTCTACGAGCGCCCGATCATGCCGTACACCGAGGCGCTGCTCTCTGCGGTGCCGATCCCGGACCCACGTGAATCGGCGGCCCGCGAGCGGATCGTGCTCGAAGGCGACGTGCCCTCCCCGATCAACCCGCCCTCTGGTTGTCGCTTCCATCCGCGTTGCCGCTACGCGACCGAGATCTGCACTCAGGTCGAGCCGCCCCTGGTGAACTACGGCAATGGCCACCTCGCGGCCTGCCACCATCCGCTGAACGTCGACAAGGAGACGCTCGCGCGCGCGACCGTCGAAGCGCGTCGGACGCCCGCCGAGCCGGGTCGCGCGGTCGCAGGAGACGGCCGCGCCGGCTGACTTCGGGTGCGTGGCCGGGCTGCGCCGGGCTGCGGGCCGCTCAACTCGGGCATGATCCCCACGCATGAAGATCGGGATAATCGTCCCGTACTCGTGGTCGTTCTGGGGCGGGGTTCCGGAGCACGCTGACCACCAGGCGCGGGCTCTGGAGAAACTAGGCGCCGACGCGCGCATCGTGATCGGCCACGATCCGCCGGGGCGGCTGACGAACTATCTGCACCCCCGGCGAGGACGGCACGAGCCTCCTCCGGCTCACGTCATTCCCGTGGGGCGCTCGGTGATCGTCCCTGCGAACGGCGCGCTGCCGAACATCGTCCTCAGCCCGAACGCGATCTTCCGGATGCGGCAGGTGCTCGAGCGTGAACGCTTCGACGTCCTGCACGTTCACGAGCCGATGACCCCCGCGATCGGCGTTGCCGCGCTCGCGTTCGGGCGGGTGCCGCTCGTCGCCACCTTCCACGCCTCGGGCGACCTTGCCTGGATGAAGCTCGCGACTCCGGTCTGGGGCTTCCTCGCCGAGCGGCTCGACCACCGGATCGCGGTCTCGCCGGACGCGGCTACGACGGTGAACCGGTTTCTTCCCGGCAACTACGAGGTGATCCCGAACGGTGTCGCGTTCCCCGAGCAGGCCGATCCCGGCTCGCGGGAGAACAGAATCGTTTTCGTCGGACGCCACGAGCCGCGGAAGGGCCTCCAGGTGCTTCTGCGAGCCTGGCCTGACATCAGACGACGGACCGGGGCCCGACTCCGGGTGCTGGGCGCCGACCCGTTGCAGGTTCGTCTGCAGCTGACGCGTCTCCGCATCCCGGACGACGGCATCGACGCGCTGGGTTTCGTTTCCGAGCAGGAGCGAACGAACGAGTTGATGAAGGCCAAGGCATTCGTGGCGCCGTCGCTCGGCGGGGAGAGCTTCGGCATGGTCCTGACGGAGGCGTTCGCGTGCGCGACGCCGGTCGTCGCCTCGGACATCCCGGGATATCGTGATGTGATGACTGCGGAGACCGGTGTCCTCGTGCCTCCGGACCAACCGCGGGTGCTCGCCGAGGCGATCGTCGGTCTGCTGGCGGACGAGCCGCGGAGGCTCGAGCTCGCCGCAGGTGCTCGCCGCCGCGCTCGCGCGTACTCGTGGGACGACATCGGCCGTCGCCTGCTTTCGATCTACGAGCTGCTGACCGAGGACTCGTCTCCCAGGCTCGCGGCGGCGGGGTGAACCTGGCTGCGCTGGCGCGGAGCCGCTGGTTGCGGCTCGCCTTCGTCCTCGTGGCCGGGGTCGGCCTCGGCGCACTCTTTTGGTGGAGAGGGCCGGACTGGGGTCAGGTTGGCCACGCATTCACAATCGTCCGCTGGCAGTGGGTCGTGGCGGCGATCGGCCTCAATCTCCTCTCGGTGCTGGTTCGCGCGCTCGCCTGGAAGATCGTGATCGACCAGGCGATGCCGCCACCGCATCCGCGCTTCCAACTTGTTTTCTCGGCCTTCTCGGTCGGCCTCTTCGCGAACGCGGTGCTGCCCGGACGGATCGGCGAGCTCGCCCGGGTTGGCGTCCTGACCCGCAAGCTGCCCGGGTCGCGCGCAGGGCGTGATGGTGCCTGGGCCGCCCTGATCGGAACCGTCTTTGCCCACCGGCTCTTCGATCTCATTCCGTCGCTCCTGCTCGTCACCTACGCGCTGTTCACCGCGAAGGTGCCGCACTGGGCCTACACGAGCCTGGAGATCGTGCTCGGCGTCGGTTTTGCCCTGTTCGCCTTCGGTCTCGCCAGCGCGCGGCGCCACAGCCGCCCGGTGCTCGACGAGCTCGGGCGGGTCCGGCGCCTGCTCGCGATGGCGGGTCAGGGGCTGGGGGTGCTGCACTCACCCGGACCGGCAATCGCCGCTGCGTTTTTCCAGTGCCTCGGCTGGTTCTGCCAGTTGCTCGCGGTCTTCTTGACCATGCGCGCCTTTCACATCTACGCGGGCCTTCCGGCAGCCGCGCTCGTGCTCGTCCTCGTCAACGTTGCGACGATCTTCCCGCTATGGCCCGGCAACGTCGGGCTCGTCCAGGCCGCCGTTGCCTTGCCGCTGATCGCCTACGGCGTCGCCAAGGCCCGCGGGATCGCCTTCGGCTTCGGGCTGCAGGCGATCGAGGCCTCGGTCGGCGTGGGAGTCGGCATGCTCTTCCTCGCGCGCGAAGGGCTGTCGTTCGCGATGCTGCGCGTGATGCCCGGCGCGGAGGCGGTCGAGCTGCCCGAGGACCAGGCAGCTCCGGCCGCGGAATCGCGTGAACGCGCTCGCATCACCGGCTAGCCTCAAAGGCGTTCTCTCGGCGCAGCAGGCGGCTGCATTCGTGGCCGAGGGCTTTCGCCGCTGCGGGACTGACGCCGTCGAGCTGCCGATTGCCGACGGCGGCGAGGGAACAGCCGAGGTTCTCGGCGCGCAGGTTCGGGAGCGCGTTCGCGTTCCTGACGCATTCGGGCGTCCGCGAGAAGTACCGATCCGCGGACTGGCCGATGGCACCGCCGTTGTCGAGGCGGCCGAGGTGATTCCGCTCGACCCACAGCGGCTCGATCCGCTGGCCGCTTCCAGCCGTGGCCTTGGCGAGCTGATCGCCAGGATCGAGGCGCAGCGACTGATTGTCTGCCTCGGCGGCACGGCGACCGTGGACGGCGGCGCGGGCCTGCGGGAGGCGCTCGACGAACTACCGGCACCGACGACCGTCCTCTGCGATGCACTCGTCCCGCTTCGCGATGCTGCGCGGCGTTTCGCGGCCCAGAAGGGCGCGACTCCTGAACAAGCTGAGCTACTCGAGCTGCAGCTCGCGTCGATGAAGGAGCTTGCGCCCTACGCCGAGCTGCCCGGCGCCGGCGCTGCCGGTGGCCTCGGCGCGGCGCTTTCCGCACTCGGCGCCGAGCTCGTGCCCGGCGCGCGGGAGGTGCTCGAGCGCCGGCGCTTCCGAGAGCGCGTGCGGGAAGCCGACCTCGTCGTCACAGGCGAAGGCAGGGTCGACGCGACGACGACGACGGGCAAGGCGCCGGGCGAGGCGCTCCGCGTGTGCCTCGACGAAGGCGTTCGCTGCGTCGTCTTCGGCGGCCGAGTCGATGTCCAGCTCGTGGGTGCAGAGATGGTTGAGCTCAGCGGCAAGCCGGCGCGTGCCGCCGACGATCTCGTTCAGCTCGCCGAGCGCCTATCCGGTGAGTCCTAGCCTGGCCACGACGACGGTCTCGGCTTCCTCGCTGCTCCCGGCATGCCCAGTGACCGCTCCGAGGAAGGCGTCGCGCTCGAGCGCATAGAGCTTGGTCTCCTTCCTCGCCCGCGCGGTGGCCGTGCGCGAGATGTCTCGCAAAAGCGCGATCTCGCCGAAATGCTCGCCGGGTCCGAGCACGTTCGCCTCCCGGCCGTCGATCTCGATCTCGATCTCGCCGGAATCGATGATGTAGAAGCGGTCGCCGTGATCGCCCTGGCGGAAGATCGTCTCGCCCGCCGGGACCTCTCTCCTCGTCATGCTCAAGGCGAGAGCTTCGAGCGTGGGAGCGGGCAGCGGTGCGAACATCGGGATCGCCTGCAGCTGCGCGAGCTCGGCGGTAGGAACCCTGAGCGTTCGGTCGATGCGAGCCAGCAACCCGAAGGTGGGAATCGTCACCGCCGGCAAGACCGCGCCGGTCGCGATCAGCGCGCCACGGATTCCGAGCCAGTTGATCAACGGCGGCGCGACGATCGCGCCGATTCCGCCCGTTAGATAGAACGCGCTGTGGAGCACCCCGAACACCCGCGCCAGCACGTCTTCGGGGACGGCGCGCTGCAAGAGTGTGAAGCCCGCCACGTCGACGATCGTCAAGCCGAGTCCGGCGATCGCGATCAGCACGAACGCCGGCACTGCTTTTGCCCACACGCCGATCAGGAGAATCGGCGCACCCCACAGAATGAGTGCGAGGCCGAACGTGAAGGCGAGCCTGCGGACACCGACGAGCGTCACGGCGAC
>Ga0070698_100003824_pt1 | contig 16545 bp, 14 predicted proteins | sample KBSK1502metaG_FD_65477 | JGI IMG/M metagenome (GOLD analysis project Ga0070698, IMG submission 65477) | Corn, switchgrass and miscanthus rhizosphere microbial communities from Kellogg Biological Station, Michigan, USA - KBS K1-50-2 metaG | ecosystem: Host-associated > Plants > Roots >...
GCGCACCAAATTACGGCCACAAAAAAGAGGTAAACGAAGAAATCGAACTCAGCGGCGCTTCAGACGGCGCGCCACGCGCTTCACGGAGCGCTTGGCAGAGACGGCTCTCCTCTTTGCGGACTTGGCGGCCTTCGAGGTCTTGCGCTTTGTCTTGTTGATGACTCGACGCGCATTGGAGCGGGCCTTCGTCGCGGCCCGGACAATCTTCCGTTTTTCGTCAGAAAGAGTTGAAGCAGTGCGCTTTGCCGCGGCGACAACTTTCCCTGCGGCGGACCCGAGAGTTTCGCCGACAGTGACGAGCACTTCTTCTTCAGCAGATGCGGTCATAAGAGTCTCCATTCGATCCACTTACAGGCCGACAAATCATACGCTGCGACGGGACCGAAAGAACATAGGGAAAAACCCCTACCAGCGGGGCCATAGCCACGGCGGGTGGGAGTTTCACTTGTCTAGCGCACCCGGACGGACGAGATGCGGTTATTCCAGGTGTGCCCGGGCTTTTGCCTGACTCCCCATTCGCGGAGGTCGACAACATCGTCGCTTGTGGTGCCATTTGCGCCGCGGAAGTCGCGATCATCGTAGACGGTAACGCGGGCGTTGCCAAATACACGGATGGAGGAGATTTTGTCGCCGTAGCCTCCAAGGGATTCACGGCTCTCGCCGCTGCGGAGGCAGAAGAAAGGGCCGCTGAATCGGCTTTCCGTATAAAAGCAGGCACCGCCCCGTTCCCATCGTCCGCCGTGCCAGTCACCGCGAGGCGGCCAGGACTCGCTCGGTTCGGGATCCCACCATCCGCCTTCCGGCCCCTCCGAACCCCGCCCGCCGTTCCAACGGCCCCCGATGGCGAAAATGGCGCGACAGCCACGTTCAACCCACAGGCCTCGGCGATCAACTCCCCATGTCTGGCCCGGAATACAGGGTGACCCGCTGATCTGGCGCTCCATTCTGACTTGATCGGGGTCGTAGCTTCCGCAGTATTTGCGATTGTCGTTGTTGGCTTCACAGGTGACGGACTGTTGAGCGGCGGCAAAACTGGGCATGACGAGAAATACTAAAGCCGCGGTGAGAAAGCGGAGAAACGTGTTGAGTCTCATGAGCTTGCTCCTGTGAAATTTGAATCGACAACGCTGCAGGTTCGCCCAGGCAAACCTGGAAGCGGGGCTCGGTATGTCGGAAGAGCCTAACACAAGGAGGCCGGGTTTGGGTTGAGAAGACAAGCGAGTTGCCGTCGCGCGATGCGCGAAACGACGTGCGTTGCAAGCACAAACGGTCGCATAAGCAGCGGCGCGAATTCGAGCAATCCGTTGTTCGGCAGCTTGGATTACTCAGGACACGCGGCGCCACCGTCAATCCAAACTTTCATCTGCGCGGAGGTATCGGCACGGCTGAGAGGAGGCAAAGAGCGGCCGTCGCCGGGATTCCAGCCCCAGCCGACGAGCTCATCGTACGAAACGTGCTCGAAGAGTTGCTCAAGCGAACGGCCACCATTTTGTTTCGGATCCTTCAGCTGGCGGCAAAGCTGCCCTGGAGAGCGGCCGACAAAAACCATTTTTTGTTCGGGTGGCGGGAGGGCCCACCTGGGATTTCCGGGCGGCATGTGAGCGCCAGCGAGATTCGCGGATTGGTGACAGGTGTCGCAGCGCATTCCGTACACACCGTGGCCATCCTTGCCGCGCTTGACGTTTTGCAGATGGGGATGACTATCGTCGCCTCGAAGGGGGGTGTCGCCCGAAGGGTGGCAATTCTGGCAGCGAGGGGAGGCTAAGACCTTATAGACCTGGAGAAAGGCCTCTCGCGAGGCTGCGGCGTCTGGTTTGGGAATCCGGCCTGAATTGCTGGGTGCGGCCTTGAGGCTTACGAGCGCGAAGGCGGCAAATGCGAGCGCCGCGGCGATTGCGAAGGAATGGCGGGCACGGAGGTCGGACTTGCTTCGAGTCATGATTTCACCTCGCCTTCGGCGGCGAGATCGGCGGTTTGAATCGGCAAGCGTCGTATGCGTTTTCCGGTTGCGGCAAAAATGGCGTTTGTAAGAGCCGGCGCCGCGGGTGGAACACTGGGTTCGCCGACTCCCGTCGGATTGGCATCGCTTGGGACAATGTGTACTTCAATCACGGGCGATTCGAACATCCGAAGCATCTGGTAATCATGGAAGTTGGTTTGCTCCACGCGGCCGTTTTCGAGCGTGATTTCGGTTTTCAGAGCCGCGGTAAGACCGAAGATGATGCCGCCCTCCATTTGCGCTTTGACGATGTCCGGATTGATGGCGCGACCGCAGTCGACGGCGCAGACCACGCGATGCACCTTGACATTGCCGTTTTTCTCAACGGAAGCTTCGATCACTTGCGCCACGTAGGTTTCGAAGGAGAAGTGAGTTGCGATTCCCCTGCCGACCCCCTTGGGAAGCGGCTTGCCCCACCCTGCTTTTTCCGCGGCAAGGTTCAGGACGGCTAGCATGCGCGGCTCCTTCGCGAGAAGTTTGCGGCGGAGCTCGTAGGGATCTTTCTTGCCAGCGTGAGCAACCTCGTCGAGAAACCCTTCAGTCGAGAAGCCGGTGTGCGAATGGCCCACCGAGCGCCACCATTGAACGGGCACGCCGATCTTTGGCGAATGAAGATCGACCTGGAGATTCGGGATGCCGTAGAGAATGTCGGCTGCGCCTTCGACGGATGTGCCATCGACGCCGTTTTTGACCATGAATGACTCGAATGCCGTGCCTGCCATGATGGACTGGCCGACGATGGTATGCGTCCAAGCGATCGGATTGCCTTCGGCGTCAAGTCCAGCGGCAAAACGGTCGTGCCATTTGGGACGATACCAGCCGCCCGCAAGGTCGTCTTCGCGGGTCCAGATGACCTTCACGGGAGCCTTGGCGACTTTTGCGACGTGGACCGCTTCGACGACAAAGTCCGATGCAGGATTCGCCCGGCGGCCGAAACCGCCGCCAAGAAGGGTGGTGTTGAGTTTTACCTTTTCCGGCGGAAGGCCGGCCACCTTGGCGGCGCTAGCCCGGTCCGGTGTTTCGAACTGCGTGCCGGTCCAGATCTCGCAGCTGTCGGGCCGAAGGTCGACCACGCAATTTAGAGGTTCCATCATCGCGTGAGCCAGGTAAGGAACGTCGTATTCGGCAGTGATGGTCTTCGCGGCACCTGCAAGAGCTTGTGCGGGATCTCCGCTCTTCCTGGCGATGTTGCCTGGAGCGGCAGAGGTCTTAGAGAACTCTTCGGTCATTTTGGCGGTGGATAGCCCCGCGTTCTCGCCAGCGTCCCAGACGACATGGAGCTTGTCGCGACCCTGCTTGGCGGCCCAGAAGCGATCGGCGATGACGGCTACACCGGACGGAATCTGTTCGACGGCCCGCACGCCCGGGATTTTGAGGGCATCGGCGGATTCAACGCTTGAAACTTTACCGCCGAACACCGGCGGACGCGCGACAACAGCGAAAAGCATGCCCGGGACTTTCACGTCCAGACCAAACTGCGCGGTGCCATTGGTTTTGGAAGGCGTGTCGAGGCGTCTGATAGATTTACCGACCAACGTGAATTTCTTGGGATCTTTGAGGGGCACGTCTTCTGGCGGCTTCAGTTGCGAGGCGGCCTCGGCGAGAGAGCCGTAGGTGGCTTTTTTGCCCGACGCGGCGTGGACGACAACTCCCTTTTGTACGTGGCAGCTGGCGGCAGGAACGTTCCATTGCTGGGCTGCAGCGTCAACGAGCATTAGCCGCGCCATTGCGCCCATTTTGCGGAAGCGCTCCCATTCGGAGGGAGTGGTGGTGCTGCCACCGGTCATTTGAACGCCGTAAACGGTGTGATTATAGACCGGGTCGACAGGGGCCGATTCGACTTTGATTTTCGACCAGTCGGCCTCGAGCTCTTCGTTGAGGAGCATCGGCAGGCTGGTGTAGATGCCCTGTCCCATTTCGGAGTGATTGGCGATGACGGTGACCGTGTCGTCGGGCGCGATGCGTAGGAATGCGTTGGGGGCAAAGACTCCAGCGCCAGCAGCGGCGAGTTCCCGCGCGCCTGCGCCCAATTCCGGAATATACGCCGAGATGCACAAGCCGCCCGTAATGGCCGCCGCGGTCTTGAGGAATTCGCGGCGGCCGACATGTTTTTTGCTTCGGAGCAGTGCCTGACTCATTGCGCCACCTTCCCTTTCGCCGGAGCTGCTGTGAGTTCCGCGGCACGATGAATTGCACGCCTGATACGGGGATAGGTTCCGCAACGGCAAATGTTGCCGGACATGGCTTCGTCGATATCGTTGTCGGTAGGCTTGGGATTTTCTTTGAGCAGTACGACGGCGCTCATGATCTGGCCGGATTGGCAGTAACCGCATTGCGGAACGTCAATTTCGATCCAGGCACGCTGCACGGGATGCGAGTTATCCGCCGAAAGCCCTTCAATGGTGGTTACGTGCTTGCCTGCGGCGCGTGAGAGAGGGGAAACACAGGAGCGGATAGCGCGGCCGTCGAGATGGACGGTACACGCACCGCAGAGCGCCATGCCGCAGCCAAATTTTGTTCCGGTCAAACCAAGCGAATCACGAATCACCCACAAGAGCGGCGTAGAAGGATCATCGTCCACGGAAACAGGCTTGCCATTCAGGGTAAAGGAAGTCATAAAACGCCTCCGGAGAGCGAGTCTTGACGACCCAAGCGATTTTTCTCGAACCTGGGCGGGAAGGTTCAGTTTGAGAATCTATTTGGAACGCGGCAACCGACGGAAGGATACATCGAAAGCCAGGGAGAGACAAAAAAATCCTGACCGGTCGGGAGGATTACTTCTTGAATAGATTTTCAAAGGCCTGTCGAGCGTCGAGCGGCCGGCTCGGTGTGGGCTCCGGAGCGGCGGCGGCCTGCGCTGGCTGTTGATAAGACGTCGGAGCGGTGTCCTTTTCGACGGTCATGCGAAATTCATAGAACTTGCAATTGTTCTTGCCATCCTTGGGCGTGATGCGTTCGGCAATCGGCTGGGTGCATTCAAACTGTGCGCCGGAATCGAAAAAACGACACTGTTTGCAGCAGTGGAGTTCTGCATTGCACTTGGGACAGGTACTGCTGGCGTCGAAGCCCGCGACGAGCACCGCTCCACAATTGGCACAACGTGCCCGAGTGACGGTGCCGACCATGCGCGGAGTGCGCGGACCGAGATGATCGTTTTGTCCGCGAGGACCGCCTTGGGGCGGCTTGCGCTCTGGACGTGACTTCTTTTCTTTATCGGCGTCGCGATAACCGCGGTGACTGTACTTGCGATCCACAGATTCCTCCGTGCACTGGCCGGACGGCAGAACGAGCGAACAAAAGCGCGCGTTACTGCGGACCTACACCTCTAGATATGGAAGGGGCGACTCTCTAAGTAATGCACCCTGGTTTGTATCCGATCGGATTGCTACACTTGGCGCCGCAAGCGATACTTCCTCAAGATTTCCGGTTCAGAAGGGACTGCCAGCATCCAAGAGCAGAAGATGGGACAACCTTGTTTGTAACTCTCTGGGAATTCGAAGTCAAGTCAGGAAGCGAAGAATTGTTTGAGCAGGCGTATGGGCCGGAGGGAGCGTGGGTGTGGCTATTTCGGAGGGATGGGCGGCATCGAGGGACGCGCCTGCTGCGGGATGTGGGTGCGCCGCGGGTTTATGTAACGATGGATTGTTGGGAATCACGCGGGGCGTATGAGGAGTTTCGGGAGAAGTTTGCGGCGGAATACGAGGAGTTGGATCGGCAGCACGAAGGAATGACCGTAAGTGAGAAACATTGGGCGATTGCAGATACTGTCGTCTCGGGGGAGGGGTAATGACCGGGAAAAGTATCTGCTAGCGTTCCCTCGCGAGCGGTTGCGCACGGGCTTAGCTCTTCAGGCGCGCCACGGCCGGCAACTCTGGCGACTAGACGAAGAGGCGCGAGAGGCCGGTGACGGGGAGATCGGGCTGCAGGAATTTTTGGGAGGAGCCGCCGGAGCGAAGGACAGCTTCGGCGGCGAGGTAGCCGCTGCGGACGGCACCCTCCATGGTGGCGGGCCAGCCGGTGGCGGTCCAATCGCCGGCAAGGAATAAACCGGGAGTACGGGTCTCCTGCGCCGGACGCCAGCGGTCGACGCCGGGCTCCGGTGAAAAAGTTGCCGCGGCTTCTTTGATAACCGTCGCTTTGACGAGCTGCGCTTGGCGAGCGGCCGGCAGCGCCTGACGAACTTCCTTCAGACACAAATCAATAATCTCTTCACGCGATTTGCGAAGCAGGTCATGCGACGCGCTGATGACCAGCTGGAGATACTGGCCTCTTGAATCGACAGTCGCTGGGACCTTTTTTCCGTAAAGCGCGGTCTTGTTAAAGATCCACTGCGTCTGCGTGTCCAGCAGAGTGATGAAAGGCTCATTGGTGACGTGGCGATCGAACCAGAAGTGCACGCCGGTGATAGGCGAGACTTTGATTTTTTCGATCTGCCCGAGGGATGGATTGGCGAAGCGGATTTCTTTCGGCAACAGTTCGGCTGTGCGGTCGTGAGGTAGGGCAAGGACGAAGGAATCGGCGGATTCCTCCCTGCCTCCGTCGAAGACGGCTGCTTTCAGCGCGCCATTTTCAAAACGCAGGCTGCGCACGGGAGAACGAAGTATCACTTCCCCGCCCTTTTTTTCGATTGCGGCGCGGCAGCCATCGTAGAGTTCCGCGAGCGGGACGGACGGCACGCCCATGCGGTAGCCGGTGCGATTGGCAAGAAACGCTTTCCAGAAAACGTCAATGCCAAAGCGGGCGTCGGTGCGGTCGAGTTCTTCGTCGAGAGCGCTGACGAGGACGACGCGCCAGAACCTCTCGATGGCGGCGGAAGTTTGTTTGTGACGCTGCAGCCAGGCCAGCATCGAGATGGGGTCGGATTCATATGCGTCTTTGGGGCGGCCACCGGCGAAGAGAATTGCGGCAAGCGCGCGCGCGATTGAGAGCTTATCGGGAAACGCCAGGGGCGCGAAAAAAAGGAAGGAACCAGTCATATGCACCGGAGCCGGCAGAAAATCCGCTTTCATGATGCCGGTCATGCCCAGCGGATCAAGAAAAACGAGACGGTCAAAAAACCTGATCTTTTCCGCGGCTCCGACCCGAAGATAGAAGTCTTCGAGATTGGTGCAGCAGCCGAGGGTGACGTGCTGGCAATTGTCCACATGCTCGCCATTCGGCAAAGCATAGGAAGTTGCACGCCCGCCGAGGTAGGGGCGCTGTTCAAACAGACGTACGCGACAGCCCGCGTCAGCCAGCGCAACGCCGGTCGCCAGCCCCGCCAGCCCGCCGCCAATCACGATCACGTTTTTCGAGAACATTATCTCGAGTATGCCGCCCGAAGCGTGCGCGGGCAATGAAGATCATTCGTTCGGCCTTGCTCAGCCGGACGCGTTCGCCGAAGACCGCGAATTCGACTGATTCGATGCGTTCGAGCAACGCGTTGTAGGTATGCACAAGAAGCCAGAGCGTGCCGCGGCTGTCGGCGTCGACGAGATCGAGGAGTTCGGCGCCTTCTTCGTACATTTGCCAGGCGCGGTCGGCTTCAAAGCGTAGAAGCTCGCGAACGCCGAGCGTGGCTTCGTCTTTTGCGAAGTCCCGCGGCGCGACGCCGTAGCGCGCGAGGTCTTCGTCGGGAATGTAGATGCGGCCAAGCTCTGCGTCTTCGCGTACATCGCGAATGATGTTGGTGAGTTGGAAAGCAAGGCCGAGCTTTTCCGCGAGGTCCAGGGCGCGCGGATCGCGGAAGCCAAAGATGTGCGTGCAGGTAAGGCCGACGGTTCCGGCGACACGGTAGCAGTATTCGCGAAGGCGGTCGAAAGTCGGATAGGTCTTGATCGTCAAATCCATTTCCGCGCCGGAGATGAGGTCGTGCAGGTAGCGCGCGGGCATGTTGAAGCGGCGCATGGTGTCCACAAGGGCCGGCAGCACCGCGGCACCACGAACCGGAGATTGCCATGCCAAAGCGGAGCTGCCCTCTACCGTGCGTCCGCTGCCGGTAACGGCTTGGTCCAGTGCCGTGCGCCATGCCGCCAAGCCACGCTGCTTCGCGGGGATGTCACCGCCTTCATCGGCAACGTCGTCGACCAGACGCATGAAGGCGTAGAGCGCGGCCAGGCCGTCGCGTTTCGGCTTGGGAAGAAGATAAAAGGCGTAGTAAAAATTACTGCGGGCTGCACGGGCGATTTGGTGGCAGTGTTCGTAAGACCGGGTCACGGATGCCAGATCGTCTTTGAGAGACGCGGCCGCGATAGATCGGGCCACCGCGGGAGGAGTGGACGCATCACGTTTTGCGGAAAACCATTGGCTGAGCAAGGTCCGACCGAGCAGGCTGGCTTGTTTTGCTTTGCTGACGCCCGGGCGGTGATGCAGCGTGTCGTAGCCCGTCGATTCGATGGCGTTGAGAACCGCCATGCCGCCGCGGCTGAACATTTCGAGGTCCACGCGAAGCTTGCCTTCCACGCGGCGAGCCAGGGGAAAGCCCTCATCGAAGAGCATGCGAGTGCGCAGGATCAAGTCTTTCATCAGCGAAGCATAGTGCTCATTGAAGCGGCGCGAAACAATGTCGTCTTCGCTGACGCCGTGCTGCGAGGCGACGCTCAGCGGAATATAGATGCGTCCCTTTTCGAGGTCACGCGAAACGTCTTGCCAGAAATTGGCAAGCTGCAGCGCGGTGCATGTGGCATCGGAAAGTTTTTGGCGCGCTTCGTCGCGATAGCCACAGAGGTAGAGCACCAGGCGGCCGACGGGATTCGCGGAATAAACGCAATAATCCAGAACGGATTTCCACGTAGCATACCGTTTGACGATCTGATCCTGGCGAAATGCCTTCAGCAAGTCGGCGAAAGGCTGCTTGGGAATGTCCTTTGCGACAATCGTCTCGCGCAGCGCGACAAAAACCGCGTGCGATGGACGGCCTTCATAACAGGCGTCAAGTTCCTGCTCCCACCAATCGAGCAATTCCAGTGCGCGTTGGGTATCCGGGACTTCGTCGCCCAGATCATCGGCCCAGCGGCAGTAAGCATAGAGATTATAAAAATGCTGATGCAATTCTTTCGGGAGCAGCCAGGACGCGACGTTGAAGTTTTCGTAGTGATGCGTGGCAAGCCAGCGTGTGTATTGCTGAGCGACTTCGGTTGAGCAACCTGGCAGAGGAGCGTGTTTTGCAATCTCAAGTTCGCCTGGGCGCAACATCGGAAGAGAGCTTCTCCTGGCAAGACCCGCCCGGGAGAGACAGCGGTCCTCACCTGATTCGGAATGACGGATTAAGAGCCCGCAGCCGAGCCGAAGCTCACGGGCGGACGGCGAGCTTGATTTCGCCCCTGCGTGATTTCATGCGTTCGAACGCCTGCGGCAGGTCAGCCAGACGAATCTCCTCGGTCACAAAATCCTGCGCGGAAATGTCGCCGCGGCGGACCGCTTCAAGAGCCTCGCGAATAAATCGCGGTGTATGGTGGAACGTGGAAATCACTTTGATTTCTGAGTAATGGATGGCGGCGGGCTCGATATCCACCTTGGTGCCGGAAGGCAAGCCGCTGAAGAAATTGACGACGCCTCCGCGGCGAACCAGGCTCAGGGCTGTTTGCCATGCCGAGGGATTTCCGGCAGCTTCAACGACCGCATCGGGACCTCGCTGATCCTCGGTGAGCGCGCTGACAGCCGCGACTAGATCCTGCGTTTCGCTGACATTGATCGTCGCGTGAGCGCCTAGCCGGCGCGCGACATCGAGTGGTGCGTGTCTTCGAGCCAAGGCGATAACCCGGATTCCACGACGCGACAGCATGCGCACAAATTTCAACCCGATAGGACCGCAGCCCATGACCACGGCGGTGTCGCCGGTACGCAATTCCATCTCGTGAATACCGCGCAGCACACAGGCCAAGGGTTCTACAAGAGCGGCGCTCTGGTCGTCCACGGAGTGCGGGACTTCGAGCATATTTTCCGTGACGATGCGGCCTGGGATTCGCATGTACTCGGCGTAGGCGCCGTTATTGAATAGCAGATCCTCGCAAAGATTTTCCTGGCCCCGCCGGCAGTGATAGCAGCGGAAACAAGGGGCAGAGTTCGCCGCGACCACGCGGACTCCAAGCCGCCAGCGCGCGTCGACGCGCTTCCCCACGGCGACCACTTCGCCGACAACCTCATGACCAAACACGGCGGGCGGACGAATCATTTTTGCGTGGTACCCGCGCTTCCACACTTTCAGGTCGGTGCCATCGGTCAGCGCCAAGCGGACGCGGAGCAACACTTCATCGGCGGCAAGCGATGGGACGTCAATTTCTTCGATGCGCAAATCTTCGCTGCCATAGAGAACAGCTGCGGTCATTTTGGGAGGCACAACACGCCGGGCCAGCGCCACGACTTCATCGATCGCAGCGGCTATCGTCTTTTTTGCAGAAGTGTTCATTCGTGCGTAATCAAGACTTTTAGGGACTCGGACGTCGGGTTCGCGGCCAGTTCCAGCCCTTCCTGGATTCTAGCCAATGGAAAGCGGTGTGTGACGATTTCCATCACAGGCAGTTTCTTCTGCAGCACCAGTGCGGCCGCTTCTTCTTGGATGTCCACCGCGGCGCTGTAGCTGCCCAGAATTTCCTTTTCGTCGATCCCGACAGCCGAGGCAGGAAAGCCAATCCGAGTCACGGGATCATTGGCGGCGAAGAGCAGCACACGCCCACCCGGACGCGCCGCAGCCAGAGCTTCTTCCACCACTGCCGGATGCGCCACTGCTACCAGAACCGCATCCACGCCCCGTCCCTCAGTTCGGGTCTTGACCTCTTCCACAAGCTTACCATTTGTGGGGTCAAAAGACTCGATTGCGCCGAGAGCCAGGCTTTTTGCGCGTCGTTCCGGCATGGGGTCGCTCGAATAGATGTGCGCGCCTACGAGTTTGGCAACCATCAAAAGCTGAAGGCCGATCGGACCGCAGCCGGAGAGGAGGACCGTTTCGCCTTTCGTCACGCGGGCCTTTTGCACGGCTTTGAGTATCGTGTTTATCGGCTCAAGGAAGGTCCCTTCTTCGAAAGAGACGTTGTCGGGCAGCGCGATGATGCCGCGTTCGGCAACCCAGGGCATTGCCTTGACGTATTCGGCAAAACCGCCGCCGTTCGGCGTGAAGCCCGCGGTAAGGCCAGTGGTTTTGTATTGCCCGCATTGCGAAAAAAGGCGGCGTTGGCAGTAGAAACACTGTTCGCATGGAATGTGATGAAAGCTCATGACGCGATCGCCGGGACGGAATCTCCTAACGCCAGAGCCGGTGGCGACGACGGTGCCGGCCAGTTCGTGGCCAAGGATTTGCGGCGGCTCGACATAGCGCTGGAAGATTTTCTTGATGTCCGTGCCGCAGACGCCGCACGCCGCGACTTTGATAAGCAGTTCGTTGGGGCCGACTTCTGGAACAGGAACCTCTTCGACACGCACAACACCTTTGTCGCGATAGACGCCTGCAAGCATGGTTTTAGGGATGGCGCCGAGGGTGTGGACAGCTTCGGCGATCGAGGGAGTCGTGGTCATCGCGCAGCGACCTCCTGAAGTTCGGGCGGCGGCCATCCATGGGTTTCGAATGAGAGCTTCTTGATAAACGCCTCCAGAAAATGAGTCAAGGCTTCCGCGGCGGTCTTGCTGTCCCGTCCGAGCCTGACCAACGCAGGAAGCTGCAAAGGATGCCGCGCAAGGTAACGAGCCACCTCACCAATCTTTACGCGGCCGCGTTCATCAATCGCGTTGTCAACGATTGCCGGCATATCGCTTCTGATCGAATCCGAGACGACACGAATTGCAACGCCAGGACGATTGTGCTCTGCCGCGGCTCGGAGAACTCCAAAGCTTTCCATTTCTACGGCGTCGGCGAACGGGGCGAGGCTCTTCTTTTCTTCGGCCGTACGAACCACGTGGTCGGTTGTGAGAAACATCTTCACGCGCGAAGCTCCGTCACTGCGGGCGGCTTCGACGAGATTCCGGCCGCAAACGAGCTTCTTAGACTTCCCCAGCTGCTGAACAGAGTCGGCAACCAGAACGTTTCCAACTGCATGCGCTTCTTTGAGCGACCCGGCAAATCCAGACGTAATGCAAAACTGGTATGGCTCTGTAAGTAAGATGTTTGTGAGACGAAATGCGTTTTCAACACCCATACCGGTAGGCGCGAGATCTACTTGGGCGCGACCAATTTGCGCACGGAAAACCGTTGCACCGGCAATCGTGAGCTCCTCAAGATTCCGCAATTTGCGCCACGGGGCGAATTCGGCTTCAACGGCAAATGTGACGAGAATACGCATTACGTTTCCAAGACTGCACCCGCGGCGGCGTGAAGCCTCCGCTCCACCTTCAAGCAGCTTTGGCCTGAGCAATCCTCTTGGCGCGACGCGGCTTGATGTAGCCGTTCGCTTCATACCAGCGCACAGCGCGTTCGAACGCAGCGGTGGCCGAGCCGGGCTGAAATCCAAGTTCGCGTGGCGCACGCGCGCAATCCACAAACATCATGTGTTGCGCAATCTTGACGCCCTCCACCGGAATCTGCGGCTCGCGGCCGATCAGGCGCGAAAAAGCCGTCTCCGCATAGGCTACACCGAGGGCCAGCCCGTGAGGGATTTTCAATGTGGGGGCAGGTAGGCCGGTTATCTCGGCAAGAGTGTCCAGGACTGCTTTCAGCGTGAGATTTTGTGACCCGAGAAGATAGCGCTCGCCGAGCATGCCTCTCTCGCCAACAAGAATGTGGCCAGCGGCGCATTCCTCCACGCCGACAAAGTTCAGACCCGTCTCGACGTAGCCAGGCATTTTGCCATTGAGAAAATCAAGGATAATTTTCCCCGTGGGTGTGGGCTTCCAATCCCATGGGCCTACGGGCGTTGTGGGCATGGCGACAATCGCCGGGAATCCCGCACGCGCGGCGCCAAGCACTTCCCTTTCGGCGAGCCACTTGGAACGTTTGTAATGACCCACCATCTCGTCGAGCGTCGCCTCCGTTGATTCGTTAGGCTGCTCGGAACGGTCCACGGCAATGGTGGCGACCGTGCTGGTGTAGATGAACTGTTCCACCCGAGCCCGCTTCGCCGCTTCCAAAAGATTCTTGGTGCCGCCCACATTGGAATCGTAAATATCCTGCGAGCGCTTGGACCACAGGCGGTAATCTGCGGCCACGTGAAAGACACGCCGCACACCCGCGAGCGCATGGTCAAGCGACGCCGCGTCGCGCAGGTCGCCGGTAACATATTCGAGCGGGAGGTCAGCAATCGCACGGTTGTTGCTCGATGGACGCAGAAGGACGCGGACTTCAGCGCCCCGCGCAACAAGTTGCCGGGTGAGGTGGCTGCCGAGGAATCCCGCAGCTCCTGTTACGAGAATCTTTTCGCCGCTCATGCGCTTTCCTCGACGGCGCCAGCGTCGCTGCGGGGTAACGGCATCGCGGCGTTTTTCTCGCGCGGCGCCGCATAAGAGGCTTCAAGAAGCGACGAGAAATATTCCCAACGGCTGCAGCGGACCAAGGAACGAATTTCGTCAAGCTTCTCCCGGAATTCTGCGCCCAATGAAGATTCGATCGCGAGGCCGCCTGACGATACGATGAAACCATCCACGCCGTAATTGTCCAGATACTCAAAAAGCTCGGCGATTTCGCATGCCTCTGACTGCAGATTCACCGTTACGTGCGCGCAGACATGAAAGCCAGAAAGCTTCGCGGCGCGAATACCCTCGATCGCGCGGCGGAATGATCCGGGTGTCGCAGTGGCCTGGTCATGAATTTCCTCGCGCCCGGCAAGCTCCACGGTAAGGAACAAACGTGCGTCGGGACGGAATTCGTGGATGCGTTGGCGAAGCCTAATGCCGTTGGTATGCACAAACACGTTGCGACCCGCCTGGCTGAGCGCAGCGGCGATGCGGCCGATGACCGGATGCTGTAAGGGCTCTTCGACGCCAAGCCAGAGAACCGGCGCGGCAGTCCGCGAGATGATGCTTGCTGGAATTTCCATCACCGCGGCATTGGGATCCGACTCAGCATCGATCTCTTTTTGATTGGACGAGGAAAAAACTGCCGGAGAAAGATGATAGATCGTCGCGCTATCTCGACCGCCGGCGATCGTGCCAATAACCCTACTGCGCAGAAGATCCAGACTTAACCGGAGGGGGAACTTCATGCGAGCCCTTAAAAACCGCTGCGCAGCCGGAACTCGTCCGGCTGGAACCTGAAGGCGCAGAATTCTTCCGACTCTTTCGATTGGTTGTGAAATCGCGCCAGCGCGTAAACCGGAAACGAATTGCGATAGAGGTGATACTTCAAATAGAAAACGCACGGGAAGCCCGTACCGGTGAACTCGCTTTCATCCCACGAGCCGTCTTCGTTCTGCTGCTGCACGAGGTATTGCGCAGCTCTTGAGGTGGCCGGATCTCCGGCATCGGCGGCAGCGAGCAGTCCGATGAGTCCCCACGCGGTTTGCGAAGGAGTGCTATTGCCCTGCCCTTTCGAGGTTTCCACATGATAGCTGCGCAGCGATTCGCCGAAGCTGCCGTCCGGCCTCTGCACAGCCTTCAGCCAGCCGACTGCGCGCTTGCAATAATCCTGCGCCGTCAATGAAACCGTTTCGAGAGCGCGCAACACGCCGCTCGTGCCGTATACGTAATTCACACCCCAGCGGCCGAACCAGGAACCGTCCTGGCACTGGTCCTTCAACAGGAACCTGACGCCGCGCTGTATGGCAGGATGCTCCGCTGGCCAGCCGAAACGTCCAAGGCATTCGAGAACCCGTGCAGTGACATCCGCCGTGGATGGATCAATCATCGCGTTGTGATCGGCGAACGGAATGTGACAAATCAACCGACGATCGTTGTCGCGATCGAATGCGCCCCATCCGCCATCGCGATTCTGCATGCTCAGCAACCACTGAATGCCGCGGCGAATCGCGCCTTCCATGCGCTTTTCGTCGGGAAACTTCACGCGCTGCAGCGCCATCAGCACAAACGCAGTGTCGTCCACGTCGGGGTAATGATCATTGCGAAATTCAAACGCCCAGCCGCCGGGCTCCGCGTCTTTGTTCTTCACCTGCCAATCGCCCGGTCCAAGAATCTGCTTTGAAAGAATCCATTCGGCCGACTTTACGAGCGCGGGATGGTCCGGTGCAATCCCCGCTTCTGCGAGCGCCACGATAGCGATGCAGGTATCCCACACCGGCGAGACACACGGTTGCAAACGAATCGTGTCCGCATCTTCAATTTCGAATCGCGAAAATTCCTTGATCTCGCGCCAGGTCAGCGGATCATCCGGGCCGTGCCCCAGCGCCATCAGCGCGAAGATCGAATTCATCATCGCGGGATAAATCGCCGCGAGACCTTCGGTCCGCTCAATATGCGCGAGCATCCAATGCTCGGCCTCCCGCAAGGCACGCTGACGCAGCGGCTTCCAGGGCAATTTCTCGTAAACCTTCAGGGCGCGGTCGAGAGCGAGAAAGAAATTCTTCCAGGAGACGAGCTCTTTGCTCCAGTCAAACGCCGCGGTTTTCCGCGTAGGAGCCTTGAAGAGCTCATCCACCCGCGCGTATTCGGGCAAGCGCCAATCCGGCCTCAGCGCGCTCAAAATCGCCATCGGAATGACAATACCGCGCGTCCATGAAGACATTTCGTAAATGTTGATGAAAAACCAGTTCGGCAGAAGCATCAGCTCGGGCGGAATCGCGGGAACCAGTTCCCAGCCCACTGCTCCGACGAGCGCGAGATAAAACCGGACGTAAGAGTTTGAGTGCTCGAGCCCGCCCAGGCGGTGGATGGTGTCACGCGCGGCGGTCAGGTGCGGCGCGTTGGCATCGTCGCCGGCAAGCTTCAGTGCGAAATATGCTTTGCAAGTCGCATTGAGCTCTGACGGCCCGCCGGGATAGAGGTTCCAGCCTCCGTCTTCGAGCTGCTTGCCGCGAACATAGTTGGCGAGCTTCGCAACGCGGACAGGATCGGCCTTGCCGAGAACGAAAAGATAGTAGATGTAATCTGACTCGAGCGTGGAATCGGCTTCGAGTTCGCCTTGCCAGTAGCCGTCCGTCACCTGCAGAGAAAGCAGGTGCTCCGCGCCGCGCTCGATGGTTTCTGGAAGCTTTTGAGCCCAATCTTGCTGTCGCCAGGGTACCGGCGCAGCTGCGGTCGAATACTCTTCACCCATTCTGACGAGTGACGCCATCTATGCTCCCTCAGCGCAATCAAGCTAAACACCTAGCCGGACGCGAACCCGACTTCACCGTGGGCTGTCATTAACCCCTTAATCTACTTATAGTTCCAGAGTTAATACGGACAGCTTGCAGGCGTTCCCCAGGTGCTAAAGTAAGTATCACCTCATTTGGCGACACGGTCAACGCCCAAGATGTCCCGTTTTTTTGATTCGTCATCACACTAAAACGGTAGCTGGAGCTTCGAGAACGCGTTTCATCAGCTGAATCAGCGGCTCGGGGAGCGGGTCACCTTCGCGCTGCAGGAGCGAAGGTTTTTCCCGCAAAAGCTGCGCCCGGAGCTGCATCCAGGGAGGTTGCGTTATTGCTCTCTCGTCCAGTCCGCGCCGGAAGACAAAAACATCCGCGCGATCCAGCATCTGCCGCGCGGAG
>Ga0070698_100003825_pt1 | contig 16544 bp, 13 predicted proteins | sample KBSK1502metaG_FD_65477 | JGI IMG/M metagenome (GOLD analysis project Ga0070698, IMG submission 65477) | Corn, switchgrass and miscanthus rhizosphere microbial communities from Kellogg Biological Station, Michigan, USA - KBS K1-50-2 metaG | ecosystem: Host-associated > Plants > Roots >...
GTCCCCTTCTCGCGCAAGACGTGGTACTGCTCGGGTGTCAACTCTTTACGCCACTGCTGGTCCGACTTGCGGACTTCGGGCTCGGTCTTGGAAGAGGTTTTCACGCTTCGAAATACGCCCGTTTCCGCGGTTCGGATTCCAATGGCTATCGTTTCGGCCTCAAGCGGAAGGGGATCTTCCGGGCGGGTTCCCACGTCTCCCATGTCCCCGCGTATCGGCCGCTCTCGCTGAAGTGGCCGATGAAGACACCGGTCTTTTTTCCGTCCACGAATTCCTCGATCTCGATCGTCGGATCCTCCACGGCGCCCCCCATCCCCTGCGCGTTATAAACGCCCGAAAGGCGAATACGCTTTCCGACCTTCCTGTAGGAGTAATAGCCGCCGTATTTGGTCCCGACCCGAAAGGTCTCTCCCCCCTCGGTCCGCAGGATCGGGGTCTCGATCAGCCGCATTTCGATCGCGTTGCTCTGGCCGATGGTGCCCACCAGGTTCCTCACCTTGTCGGGATGTCCGGCCAGGGAATCTCCGCGCAGGCTGGCCGCCCCGAAGAGTGCCAGCAGGGCGCCGGTCAGTGGGATCCGAGCCTTATTCTGCATGGGCACTCTCCCCCCGGTCGGTCCCGCCGTCCGTCCTGTCCCTCATCGGATCTTCGCAGAAGTTCGCCGCAGCACGGATGGCCTCCTCCAGATTCTGGGCCTCCGTCCGGCCGGAGCTCACGCGAGGCTTGAAGAAGTGGTCGCCGTCGGGAATCCACCGGACGCGGATGGCCTGGGAGAGCCGATAGGATCCGACGTCCTCGGGCGAGCCGAAGGGATCGCGCGTCCCCTGCAGGATCAAGCCGGGTGTGCGCAACGCCTCGAGATGTTTCGTTCGAAGCCGCTCGGGCTGGCCCGGCGGGTGGAAGGGATAACCCAGGCACAAGAGTCCCCGCGCTCCCGCCTCATCGGCCACGAGGCTCGCGATCCGGCCGCCGAGCGACTTGCCTCCGATCACAAGACGCGAGCCGCCGCCCAGCCGGTCGACGACGGAGAGCCACGCATCGCGCAGGACCGGCGGCCGGTCCGGAGCTGTCCGCCGGCCCTCCTTGCGGCGAGCCTGCATGTAGGGAAACTCGAAGCGCGCGACGCGGAGGCCTCGGGCGGCGAGCCCTTTTGCGAAGCGATTCAGAAAAGGAGAATCCATCGGCGCCCCCGCGCCGTGGGCGAGGACCACGACGTGCGGGCTGTTGTCCGGACCGTCGAAAAGAAAGTCCTTCGGCTCGCTCTCCATTTCGCTAGTACTTCGAAAGGAATTCCGACACCGTGGCCTGCTGCTCGGCCTTGAGCGCCACGCATTGATCGATGGCCTCGAGAGTTTCCGCGAGAGGTCTTTGGGCCCCTTCGAGCTTGCGGATCCTCTCCTGGAAGAAGGCTTGCACGTCCGCGCGGTGCGCCGCATCGCAGAAGTCGCGTCCGACAGAGGGCAGCGTTGCCCGCATCTCCTCCGGCATCCGAGAGACCAGAGCGTTGAAGTTCGACTGAAAGAATTGCCACGCCACCTCGCGCGTGGGCGGGTGACTGAGCGCGGACCAGAGAATCGTCAACGACTCCCGGATGTCGAACTCGTTGGTGAGAACGATCTGGAGCGCTTCCTTCTCGACCGCGGGATCGTGAAAACGCCCGAGCGCCCCGAGCAGCCGGCTCCTGTCCTGCCGGTCCGAAAGGCTTTTGGCTTTCGCGCGGTAACGGTCGAAGAGGCCGCCATCGCCTCCTTCCTCGGCCGCGAGAGCGAGCACCGAGCCGCGGGTATCGGGCGCGATGGCCTTGGGATCGTCGAGCCAGGCGAGCGCCAGACGGCGCGCCTCCGAAAGAAGCTCGGGATCTTTTCCGGCTCGCGCGACGAAACGCAACAGGGACGGCCTCAGCAACTCTGTTTCGTTATCCTCTCCCGGCTTCGGATTCCAGCCGAGCTGGCGCGCTCGCGGGCCGAAGAATCGCCGGATGAACCGCTCGTAGTTGATCCGACGATCGTCGGGGACGAGATGATCCTGGATTCCGGAGGCAATGCTCACGGCGGCCGACACGACGTGCGGATTGCGGTCTCCGGCAAACTCCGGAACGAACGCGAGAGCCTTGGCCCAGGAAACCTGCCCGGCATGGGCGAGGGTCGCGAGATCGCGCAGCACTCCGACGCGCTCGGGCAGCGTCAGCTGCGGACCGCCGCTCGCGAGCAGCTTTTCGAGCAGGTCGCCGTCGTACGCGGCCGCGTAATAGCCGAGCTCGCCGGCGTTGCCGAGGATCCAGGCCGGGCACCCCTGCGCGGAGGAGAGCGGCCAACGCGCTTGCTCCGTCGTCAGCAGCGCGCAAGAGCGCTCCGACGAGGAACCGGTCCCATAGCGAACGCAGACGGGAACCGACCAGAGCGACGAGGCGGCCGGCGGAGAGCCCTTGGGGAGGAGCCGCCGCTGGGAGACGACGAGCGAGGGCGTCTCCTCGCCGGCGCACGCGAGGCGCACGTCCAGGAGGGGCACCCCCGCCTGATCGAGAAATGTCGAGAATGCTTTCCCGACGCCGGGACCCGCTTCCGTGTCGAGCGCCGCGAGAAAATCCTCTGCCGTGGCGTTCCCGTTCGCGTGGGCCGTCAGGTAACGGCGCACTCCTTTCTGGAATTTCTCGGCGCCGACCCAGGATTCGAACATCGTCAGGACAGCCGAGCCCTTGCCGTAGCTGATGTCGTCGAAAGCGTTGTCGATGTCCCCTTTCGACTCGATCGGCTGCCGGATCTTGCGCGCGGACACCAGTGTGTCCCCCTCCATCGTGTCGGAGCGCGAGACGACGCGCCGGACGGGGATGTCCCACTCCGGCTTCCACTTTTCGAGCGTCTTGCCCGCCATCCATGTGGCGAACGACTCGTTCAACCACGTGTCATTCCACCAGGCCAGCGTGACGAGGTCACCGAACCACTGGTGCGCGGTCTCGTGGGCACAGATGGAAGACCACCTCAGACGGAAATACGGCGTCTCCTGGTCCGGCCTGGCGAGCTCGATCGTCTCGTTGTAGGTGACGAGCCCCGCGTTCTCCATGGCGCCAAAGCGCACCGTCTGCGGGATGACGAGGTTGTCCAGCTTCGCGTAGGGATAGGGAATTCCGAAATAACCCTCCAGAACTTCCAGGAGCGGGCCGACGGTCTGGGCGGCATAGCGCGCCTCGCTCCCGCGGCCGCGGGGCGCGATCATGCGGATCGGCGTCGCGTTCCGGCCCGCCTTGCCCGCGTCGACGACGTCGAACGGTCCCGCGCCGAAGGCGATGAGATAACTGGGCAGCGGGCTCGTCTCCGTGAAATGCACGGCCTTCCGATCTCCCGGCAGGGGTTCTTCCGACGCGATGGGCGTGTTGGAGACGGCCACGTCCTGCCTGGGCACGCGCAGGGTCAGCTTCCAGGGGACCTTGAAGGAGGGCTCGTCGAAGCAAGGGAAGGCGCGCCGCGCGTCGATCGACTCGAACTGAGTGAAGACATACCAGTCCTCCCCCACCTTCTGATGGAAGATGCCGGTCGTGTTGGTGTTGGAAACCTTCCCCGAAAAGGCCGCATGGAGACGGGCGCGCCCCTTAGCCGCGGCGCCCCGGAACCCGAAGCCGACGAAGTCCTCGCCTCCGGGCACGATCTGCGCCGTTTGCCGCCGCTTGCCCTCCGTCAACGACGCGTCGGAGACGGTCAGCTCGGTCGCGTTCAACCAGAGAAGCCTCGTCGGCTCGGTCAGATCGAGGTCGATGTCGATCGTTCCGGAGAATGTGTCTTTCTCGGGCGCGATCGTTAAATCGACCTCGTAACGCAGCGGCCGGGCGGTCGCGGGCAGGCGCAGCTTCGGAGGGGAGACGGGAGCAGGCGGCGCCGCTGCGCTCCTGGCCATGGAGGCGCAGGCGACGGTCGCCGCGAGTACCGCGCAAAGCAACGCTCTCCTCATCCGTAACTCCCTGCCGGGGCTCGAGGAAGGGGTTCGAGCGGGGCCCGGGGATGATACGACGCCACGCAGAACCTTTTTCTCCGGGCGCCGTATCTCCTGTCGAATGCCTAGGAGAATTCCTCTTGACCTTCGACAAGGAGAGCTGGAGACACCTGTAGACATTCTAGGAGAGTGCCGATGACGCCTGCCAAGAGCGACCTGCTTCAAGGAACGCTGGACGTGTTGATCTTGAACACCCTCCAGAGCGGCTCTCAGCACGGCTGGGGGATCGCGCAACGCATCCAACAGGTCTCGGATGACGTTCTCCAGGTCAACCAGGGCTCGCTCTACCCCGCTCTTTACCGGCTCGAGGCGAAGGGGTGGATCCGCGCCGACTGGGGAAACTCGGAGAACAACCGGCGCGCGAAGTTCTACGCGCTGACGCGCGCGGGACGGCGCCAACTGGCCGAAGAGAAAGAAAGCTGGCAGCGTTTCTCGGCCGCCGTCGGCCGGGTCCTGCAGGCGACGTAGCCCGCGCCATGAAAACCCAACTCGCGGCCGCCTGGCGGGCCCTCTTCCACAGGAACGAGCTCTACCGGGACCTCGATGAGGAGATGCGCTTCCACGTCGAGATGGAGCTCGAGAAGAACATCCGCCGGGGACTCCCTGCGGAGCAGGCGCGGACGGAAGCCCTTCGCACATTTGGGGCAGCCGCGAGACATCAAGAGGAATGCCGGGAAGCCAGCGGCACCCGGTGGCTCGAGGATTTCGTCCAGGATGCGCGCGCGACCTTTCGCGGCTTGCGCAAGAATCCAGGCTACGCGATCGCCGCGGCGGTCACGCTCGCGCTCGGCATCGGAGCCAACGTCGCGGTCTTTTCCGTCGTGCACGCGGTTTTTCTCCAGGCGCTCCCCTACGGCGCCGGGGAACGCCTCGTGCGCCTGCGGCAGGACGCTCCCGGAATCGGCATCCGGGACGCCGGCTTCTCGCCGCCCGAGATCCCCGAGTACGCCGCGCAAACGCGAACGCTCTCGGCGGTAGCGGAGTATCACTCGATGTTCTTCATTCTCCTGGGCGGCGCAGAACCCGAGAGGCTCCAGACCGGCGTCGTGTCGGCGAACTTCTTCGATCTGATGGGCGTCACACCGATGCTCGGCCGCGGGTTTCTGCCGGGGGAAGACGCGGCCGGAGCGGAACCCGTCCTGATCCTCTCCTACGACTACTGGCAGAGACACGGATCGGACACGAAGATCCTCGGCCGCACGTTCAAGATGAACGACAAGATCCACACCGTCGTCGGAGTGTTGCCTCCGATGCCCGCCTATCCCGACGCGAACGACCTCTACATGCCGAGCTCCGATTGTCCCTTCCGCGGAAGCGCCGCGGCGGCCCACAACCGCAACGCCCGGATGTTGACGGTGTTCGGACGGTTGAGGCCGGGCGCGACCCGCGCCGCGGTCAACCGAGACGTCGACGAGATCGGCGCCCGCCTGGCCCGCGCCTATCCCGACGCTTACCCCAAGTCCGGCTCCGGATTCTCGGTGCGCGGCGTGCCGCTCGCCGACGAGCTGACCGAGCGCGCCCGGCCGACGTTCCTGATCCTGCTCGCCGTGGTCGGGCTCGTGCTCCTTCTGGCCTGCGCGAACGTCGCCAACCTGACGCTCGCGCGCCAGCTGCGGCGCTCTCGAGAGATGGCCCTTCGAGCCGCGCTCGGCGCGGGCCGCGGGCGCATCGTGCGGCAGGCGCTGACGGAGAGCGGTCTTCTGGCGCTGATCGGCGGAGGTCTCGGCATTCTGCTCGCGGCGGGCGGTCTGCGTCTGCTGGTGGCGTTCGCGGCGCGTTTCACGCCGCGCGCGAGCGAGATCACGATCGACAGCGTGGTGTTGCTCTTCGCGCTCGGCCTTTCGCTGGCGACGGGTCTCGTCTTTGGTCTCTTGCCCGCGCTCTCGGGGAACCGGAATCTGCTGACTGTGTTGAACGACGGGGGAACACGTTCCACCGGGGGGATTCGCGGCCGCGTCCTTCGGCAGGGACTGATCGTGGTACAGGTCGCGGTTTCCTTCATGCTCTTGATCGGCGCCGGCCTGATGCTGCGCAGTCTCTGGAAGCTCCAACATGTCGCGGTCGGGTTTGATGCCGAGCGGGTCGTGACGATGCGGCTCTCGTTGAATTTCTCCAAGTACACCAACGGCGGGGAGCGACGGACATTTCACGAGAGGCTGCTGCCGGCGTTAACCGATCAGCCGGGCTTCTCCTCGGTCGCGATCGCAGGCACGCTTCCCTTGAACCAGAACGGCGGGCCCCAGAACAGCTTCTTCGAGATCGAGGGGCGGCCCGCGCCGAGCAAAGACCTGAGGCCTCAGGCCGACTTCCAGCAGGTCTCTCCCGAGTATTTCCGGACGATCCGGATCCCGCTGCTCCGGGGACGAGCATTCGCCGGGTCGGACTTGCCCGACCGGCCACTCGTTGCGGTCGTCAACCAGACCATGGCCGAGCATCTTTGGAAGACGGAGGAACCGATCGGCCGGCGAATTCTCGTCGACGGCGTCAAGGACTGGATCACGGTCGTCGGCATCGTCGGAGATGTCCGCCAGTACGGCCTGGAACGAAAGCCCGAGGATCAGGTCTACCTGGCGCTCGAGCAGTTTCCCTCTCTTTCGGGATCCATTCTGGTCCGCACGACGTCCGATCTCGACAGCGTCGCGCGACGCATCCGTCACACGGTGCACGGCCTCGATCCGGACCAGCCGGTCGACCGGGCCCGCACACTCGAGGACGTCCGGTCCGAAGCCATCGCCTCGCCGCGGCTCACCTCGATTCTTCTCTCGATCTTCGCGGGGCTCGCCCTGCTGATCACGTCGGCGGGCATCGCCGGCGTCATCGCCTTCTCCGTCGGCGAGAGAACGCAGGAATTCGGGATCCGATTGGCGCTGGGCGCGGCGCCGGGCTCGGTGCTCGCCATGGTGATGCGCGAGGGAATGGCGCTCGTCGCGGCGGGAATCGCGCTCGGCTTGATCGGCGCGCACGCGCTCGCCCGTCTCATGTCAGGGCTTCTCTTCGAGGTCGACGCCACGGATCCCCCGACGTTTCTGGCAATGAGCGTCGTGCTCGCGGGAGTGGCGCTGCTCGCCTGCCTGCTCCCCGCGCGGCGCGCCACTTCCGTCGACCCGACGGTCGCTCTGAGAAACGCCTGATCGTTGATTCACCGAAAGGAGATCCGAACATGAAGCGAAGGGATTTTCTCAAAGGAACGGCACGGCTCGGAGTGTTCGCGGCCCTTCCGGCCTCGGCTGTCCGCGCGCTGGCAGGCCGAGGGGCCGCCGTCGGGACGGACGCCGATGCCAAGGGAAATCGCCCGGCATCGGCTGTGGCGAGCCCGCTCAAGCCTCCCGCCCAGGGAAGCGTTCCGGTGGCCTTTCTCGTTTCCGACGGCGCGGTGGTCATCGACTTCTGCGGACCCTGGGAAGTCTTCCAGGACGTCTCGGTCCCGGGCCGAAACGACGAACCCTTCCACCTCTATACAGTGGCGGAGACGACCGAACCGATCCGCGCGAGCGCGGGAATGAAGATCGTCCCCGAATACACGTTTCAAACCGCGCCGGCGCCGAAGGTGGTCGTCATCCCGGCGCAGCGCGGCCGCAGCGAAGCGACGCTCGCCTGGATTCGCAAGTCGGCGAAGTCCGCGGACCTGGTCATGTCCGTCTGCACCGGCGCTTTCCTTCTCGCCAAGACGGGTCTCTTGTCCGGCAAGGCCGCGACCACCCACCACGCCAGTTTCCGCGGGCTCGCGATGCAGTTCCCGGACGTGGAAGTGCGGCGCGGAGCGCGGTTCGTGGAATCGGGCAATCTGGCCACGGCCGGCGGGCTCTCTTCCGGAATCGATCTCGCCCTGCACGTCGTCGAGCGGTACTACGGCCGGGAAGTGGCGGAGCAAACCGCCTACCAGATGGAATACCAGGGACAGGGCTGGAAGAACGCGAATTCCAACGACGTGTACGCCCAGGCGCGCGCCTCGACCGACGCGCATCCGCTCTGCCCCGTCTGCGAGATGGATGTCGATCCGGCGAGCTCTCCGAAGTCGGTCTACCGCGGCAAGAGCTACTACTTTTGCTCGCAGGACCATAAGCAGCAGTTCGACGCCGGCCCCGATCGGTTCCTCCAAGCGGCAGAGAAACGCTGAGGGCTCGAACGACTTACCGGACGTTCCTCTAGACGACGCCGCCCTTCATCACGAAGCGGACGCGGGTCAGGGCAGTGATGTCGCGGGAGGGATCGCCGTCGACGGCGATCAAGTCCGCGTCGAGGCCGGGCGCTACTGCGCCGATGCGTTCACCAAGCTTCAAGGCCTGCGCCGCCAGCGAGGTCGCGGAGACGATCGCGTCCATCGGTTTCTGACCTCCCTCGCGGACCCGGCAGAGGAGCTCCTGCGCGTTTCTTCCGTGAGCGCCCGCGACCGCGTCGGTCCCGAAGACGACCTTCAAGCCGGGCGTCGCGATCGCGCGGCGAAAGGTCTCTGCCGCCAGAGGCAGCGCGCGCTCCATGGCTGCGAAGCCTTCCGAGTTGTAGTTGCCGATGCCGAAAAACTTGGGCTTGTTGTCGAGGTAGTTGCGAAAGACGAGACAGCATTGCGGGTCGAACCAGGTCCCGCGCTCGGCCATGAATTTCAAGACTTCCGGCGTGGCGAAGATCCCGTGCTCGATCTGCGTACAGCCGGCCTCGACGGCCGCCCGGATGCTTTCGGGGCTGTGCGCGTGCACGAGCGTGCGCAGGCCGAGCCTCCGTGCCTCGCCGCAGGCGGCTTCCAGCTGGGCGGAGTTCATTGTCTGAGCGCCGCCGTCGCGGATGCTCTTGGACGCGAAAAGCTTGATCAGATCGGCTCCGGCCGCGGCGCGCTCGCGGACGAGGGTCGCGAGCTTGTCCGGATCGCCGCTCTTCTCCGTGAGCGGCTCGAGCGACGTGAGGATCCGAGGCCCCGGGTTCTGCCCGGAGGCGATGGCGTCCCGGAGATCTTTGTCTTCCGGTGAGCCCGGACTCTGAACAGTCGTGAAGCCGGTGGCGAGCGTCGACCAGGCATTGCCCGCCGCCGCGAGTGCCCCCCGCGCCGGAGTCTCGCCGTCCGACTCGGTGTGGAGCTTGCCCGCAGCATTGAAGTGCCAGGCCAGATGGGCGTGGCCGTCGATCAAGCCGGGCAGGACCGTCAGGCCCGTCAGGTCGTAGGAGATCGCGCCGGCGTTGGCGGGGCGGGCAGTCCCCTCCTCGATCCGGGTGATCTTCCCGGCCTCGATGACGATCGCAAGCGGTTTCGCGAGAACGGCGCCGCGGCCGTCGAGGACGCGGTCGGCGCGCAGAAAGATCGCGGTTTCCTGCGCCAGGGCCGCGCTGGCACAGAGAGCCGCGGCGAGAAGGCCGATCGCGATCCCCGGCCCGCGCCGCGTCACTTCGGGCCGCGCTTCTGCGTGTTGAAGGTCTCCGACTGGCCCCGAGGGATCGACAGGGATTGCCAGCGGCCGGCCGCGAAATGCTTGGCGAGAAACACGATCTGCCCCACGTGGTAGGCGTAATGCGCGAGCTGGCGGTTGGCGGCCTTGACGACCGAGTGTGGCTCGTCCCGGATCGTCACCGTGCGCGTCAGGTCTTCGGGCTTCATCGAGTCAACGACCTCGAAGAGGACGCCCCATCCCGACTCCCAGCGTTCCATCAGCGCCGTCCGCGTATCTTCCTGCCCCGCCTCGAATTCCGTGTCCCGGTGCCGGTCCGGTTTCTCGCCGTCGGAAGAATAGAAGTCCGTCCAGCGGGAGCGAAGGTTGCCCGCGATGTGCTTGACGACCAGGGCGATCGAGTTGGACTCCGGATCGAGCAACGCGAAGAACTGAGCGTCGTCCACCTGCGCCATCGCCTTCTCCGCGAGCTTCTTCTGCCCGTGGAACTGGCGGCGGATGTCCTCGAGATAGAAGTCGCCGAGCACGAGGGGATTCTCTCTCGAAAGGTCGGCCGTCGCGCTACTGCTCGACTTCCCGCAGGACTCGGAAGCCGTAGTCGGAGTAGCGGTAGTCGGGCGGGAGGCTGGTTCGCGCCGAAGGGGACGACCAGCGAATCTGGTGCCGCCAGGAGCCGCCGCGGCTCGATCGCCGGCGCGGGCCGGTCGCGAGCGCCGGCTCGTGCCAGTTCGCGCACCACTCGTGGACGATCGTGCCCGCGTCGAGGAGACCGTAACCGTTCGGAGTGCCTCGTCCCGTCTCCCACGGAGCGGCGAGCGGGCCTTCCGGGATTTCGCCGCGAGGAATCTCTTCTCCCCAGGCCGTGCGCGGCGCGACGAGACCTCCGCAAACCGCGAGCTCCCACTCTTCCTCGGTCGGCAAGCGCCAGCGCCCGCCGGCGAACTCCGAGAGCCACGCGCAATAGGCGACGGCTTCCTCCCACGCCACTCCCACGACCGGCTGGAGAGGCGCCGAGAACGCGGGATCGCTCCACCAGGGAGGTGCCGCGACACGACCCGATTCGAGGAATACCGCGTACTCGCTGTTGGTGACCGGCGTTCGGCCGACGAAGAACGGCGCGATCTCCACAACGCGAAAGGGGACGCCCGGCCCGGAGAGCTCGAGCGGGCCGCCGGGAATCGCGACGGTGATCGGAATTCGGGCCTTTGCTCCCGCTCCGATCGACGCGGCCGGCCGTTGCATCGTTCGAGAATAACCCGGCTTCGCGCGCGATGTATCGTTGCGGCCGTGAAGATCGAGACCTTCGCGCTCGAGCGGTGGATGACGGCGTGGGAGACGAAGACGCCGTTCGACATCGCGGAGAGCGGCATCTTCCCGATGACGGTCCGCGAGTTGCTGGAGCTCGAGCCGCCGGGCGAGGGCGACCGAACGCTCTCCCGCTTGCTCGATTTGCGCCTGGGCTACAGCGAGGCTTGCGGAAGCCTCGAGCTGCGGTCGCTTCTGGCGCAGACCTATCGCGATACCGGGCCGGAAGAGATCCTCGTGACGACCGGCGCGATCGAAGCGAACTTTCTCCTCTTCAACGTCCTTCTGGAACCGGGCGATCACGTCGTCGCCGTCCATCCCGCCTACCAGCAGCTTTTCAGCGTGCCGCGAGCGCTCGGCTGCGACGTCGCCCTCTGGGAGCTGCGCGCCGAGGAGGGTTTCCGATTCGACCTCGAGGAGCTCGAGCGGCTCGTCACGCCGCGCACGCGTTTGATCGTCATCAACTCTCCCCACAACCCCACGGGCGCCATGCTCTCGACCGACGAGCTCCGCCGGATCGACGGCCTCGCCGCCTCCGTCGGCGCCCGCGTCCTCTCCGACGAGGCCTACCGATGGCTCGAGATCCCCGGCGGCGACCCGCTGCCTCCACCGATGCGCGACCTGGGCAAAACCGGCGTGAGCGTCGGAACGCTGTCGAAGCCCTTCGGCCTCCCGGGCCTGCGCATCGGATGGATCGCCGGGCCGAGCGACCTGATCGCGGCCTGCTGGGCGATGCGCGACTACGTCTCGCTCTCGCCCGGAAAGCTCAATGACGCCCTCGCGGTTCTGGCGCTGCGCCACCGCGACCGGATCATCGAACGGATGCGGTCGATCGTCGCCCGTAATCTCGAGTCGGCGCGCAACTGGTTCGCGGAGCACGTGGACGTCGTTTCCTGGACGCCGCCGCGGGCCGGCCTGCTCTCGCTGCTGCGCTACGAGCTCGACATCCCATCGCTCGAGCTCGCGAATGTGCTCGCCGAGAAATACGGCGTGATGCTCGCGCCCGGCTCCGCGTTCGGCGTCGAGCACCATCTTCGGATCGGGATCGGCCAGGAGCCTTCGGTCTTCGCCGAGGGGCTACGCCGCACGGCCGCCTGCTTTGCGGACCTCCGCGCGGCCGGGCGTCAGCTGCGGCCCTCCCCCGCGGCCGCTGCCGGCCGCGCGATCAGGGCATAGAGCGCCAGCCCGACCGCGAGCGCCACCGCGCCGGCCAGCTTCTGGGCGCGAGTCATGCCCGACAGCAGCCAGATCGAGAGCGCGGCGGCGGCCAGCGGAACCAGCGGCCCGCCCGGCACGCGAAACGGGGCGGGCGGCATCTTTCGCCGCAGAACCGGGATCGCCAGGCATGTCGCGGCGGAAAAGAGCAGTCTCGCGATCGCGCTGACCGTGGCGAGCTCCGCGAAGGTGGCCGTCAAAGCCGCCGCCCAGGCAATCGCCGAAAAAACGAGGACCGCCACGTGCGGCGTGCGATATCGGGGATGGATGCGCCCGAGCGCCGCGGGGAGCTGCCCGGCCTGCGCGAAGGCGTAGAGGATGCGCGGCCCCACCAGAACGAGCGCGCTCTCGCTGCCGAGCGTGGAGAGCACGGCTCCTACCGTCATCACCGCGGCGCCCGCGGGGCCCAGAAAGCGGGCCGCGGCGGACGCCAGCGGCGTGCGGTCGTGGGCGAGGTCGGGCAGTGTTCCCAGAGCGACGATCTGGATCAGGACATAAAGCACGGTCGTCAGCCCGATCGCGAGGATCAGCGCGATCGGGAGATGCCGCTTGGGGTCGGTCGATTCCTCCGCGGGGACGTTCGCGTTCTCGAAGCCCCCGAAAGCGAACACGAGAAGCAGGCTCGCCTGCTGCAGCGCGTTCAGAGCGGGCAGCCCGAGCAGCCGGTAGGCGCTCGGATCGGCGGCGAAAAGACCGACTCCCACGAACAGCAGGAGGGGAACCATCTTCGAAATGGTCAGGACATTGACCGTGCGGGAGCCGGTCCGAACGCCAACCAGGTTCAGTAGGGTCAAGAGACCGAACGCGAGAGTCAGAACGGCAGCGCGGCGCCATCCGGCGCCCGCCGCGGGCCAGAAGTATCCGAGGTACGCCACGAACGCGTTGCCGATCGCCGCCGAGGCGGCCAGCCGCGAAAGGAAGAACATCCAGCCCACGAGAAACCCCGCGAAGGGGCCGAACGCCACGCGAGCGTAGACATAAGGACCGCCGGTCTGCTCGAAGAGGCTTCCCGCCTCGGCAAAGCAGAGGACGACGAGCGCCATGAGAATCGCCGCCAGAATGTACGCCGCAGGACTGGCCGCTCCCGCGAGCGCGGCCACCGTAGCCGGCAGGACGAAGATCCCCGAGCCGATGACGCCATTGACCGCGATCGCCGTCAGGCCGGCGAGGCCGACGGCGCGGACGAGGCGGGGACCATCAGCGCGGGCCGCAGGTATCTTCATCGGAAGAGGACTTAGGACGTAGGACTTAGGACGTAGGACGTAAGGAAAACCCGATCACCTTCGTCCTACCACCTACGTCCTACGTCCTTCACTTGCGTCCTACCACCTTCGTCCTCCGGGGCTACACGTTGTTCAGAATCGACAGCGCCGTGCCGCTGAAGATCTGGTCTTTCTCGCTGTCGGCAATGTCCATCGCCTGGATCGACGAGACGGCGCGGTCGATCGACCCCAGGAGATGCGGATAGTCGCTGCCCATCAGCATGTGGTCGGCGCCGAGAAGGTCCCGGGCGAGCCGCAGAGCGTGCGGACTGAACGTGACGGTGTCGTAGTGAAGCCGCTTCAGGTAGACGCTCGGCAGCTCGTCGATCTTCGCCCGGCATTCCGCGAAGTCGCGGAAACCGTTGTCCAGCCGCTCCATCAGGTAGGGGATCGCTCCGCCCAAATGTCCGATGATCCAGCGGATGTCGGGCAAGTCGCGCAGCATTCCGTCGAAGCACATGCGCGCGACAGCCAGCGTCGTGTCGAAGGGAAAACCGACGAGAGGACCGAGCACGTACTCCCGAAAAGGCTCGGACTGCACGGGGAGCATGGGATGAAGAAAGATGCAGAGCCGCATCCGGTTCGCCTCCTCGAAGAAGGGGCGGTAGGCGGGATCCGTGAGCGCCCTCCCGCGGATGTTGGACAGCAGGATGACGCCCTGCATCTTCAGATCGTCGATCACGCGGTGCAACTCCCGAAGCGACGCCTCCGGCTCGTCCATCGGAATGGAAGCGAAACCCTTGAAACGCTTGGGGTGGCGCGAGATCAGCTCGGCGTAAGAGTCGTTGACCATGCGAGCGACCTCGGGCTGCCGTGCGGCATCGGCGAAGAAGACGTTGGGAGTGGAAAGCGAAATCACCTCCACGTCGATGCCGACGCGATCCATCTCTTCCAAACGGAGATTGGGATCGGTCATCGGCGGCGTGATCCCGAAGAACCGGGCTCCCCGGTGCTGGATGATCGTTCGCCCGGTCGGATCAGTGCCGAACGAGAAATCCGAAGGCGTCTCACGGATCGTTTCGAAATAGCGCGCGGGGTAGTAGTGGTTATGGATGTCGATTCTCATGCGGAGCTTCACTGTAATCGAAGGGCCCGGCGCGGCGTCAGGAAGAGAGGGAGGCATGGTTTCTCGAAGGGTCGAAACGTGGCGCAGGGAGCCCGCGCGTCTGGCGATGGCTCTGGCGCTTCTGCTGGCCGTGCGTGACGGGGCCGGGCAGACCGGCACCTGGGTGTCGCACGGACCGGTCGGGGCAAGTATCTACTGCCTCGTCCAGGATCCCTCCCAACCTTCGACGCTCTACGCGGGAACACAGAGGGGCGTCGTCAAGAGCCTCGACGGCGGCGCAACCTGGCAGTCCTCCAGCGCCGGGATCCCTCCCGTACGGGTTCAGACGATCGCGATCGACCCGACGACCACCTCGACTCTCTACGCGGGCACGGTGACGCCGTCTGGCGTCCAGAGCGTCGGGGTCTTCAAGAGCACCGACGGAGGCGCGACCTGGACGGACATCAACTCCGGCCTGATCGACCCGATCGCGGGATTTTCGCCAGTCGATGTCCAGGCGCTCGCCATCGATCCGCGCCATCCCGGCACGATCCTCGCCGGGTCGAGCTTCAGCGAGATCTTCAAGAGCACGGACGGCGGCCTGACGTGGCAGCCCAAGACGCTGGGCGGCTTCAACGTTTCGCTGCAGACGGCGGCTTTCCAGTTCGATCCAACCGACTCCACGAAGATCTCCGCCGCGACCACGTCCGGATTTCTTCGCAGCACCGACGGCGGGGAGAGCTGGAACGTGGTCGGAAACACCGTCTCGCTCTTCGCGCTCGCGATCGATCCCACGACGCCGGCGACCCTCTACGCCGGCAACCTGAGCGGCTACGGATTCCTGAAGAGCACCGACGGCGGCTCGCATTTCGTGTCGGCGAACAAGGGTCTGCCGCTCGTCTCCGGAAACAACCCGCAAGTGATCGCGATCGCGGTGGATCCCTCCCACCCGGCGACCGTCTACGCGGGAACTTACGGCAACGGCCTCTTCGTCAGCACGGACGGCGCCGCCAACTGGACGCGCGCGGACAGCGGGATCCGGAGCGCGTACGACGCGGCGATCCTGCTCGCGCCGGGGCAGTCCTCGACGCTCACCGCGGGAACCCTCGGGAGCGGCGTCTATCGAAGCTCCGACGGCGCCAAGACGTGGACCCAGATGAGCGGCGGGCTCGATCTGAGTCTCGTCTATCGGTTGGTATCCGATCCGAGCGCCCCCGACGTCTACTACGCGGCCACCTTCGACGGCGTTCAGAAGAGCGTGGACGGCGCCGGCACATGGCAGGCTGCGGGCGCGGGGCTTCCGACCGCGCCGGTGGCCGCGCTCGCGCTCGCGGCGGGGGCCTCGAAGACACTGTTCGCCGGCACCCTGGGAGGCGGCCTCTTCAAGAGCGGCGACGGCGCCGCGACCTGGAGCGCCTCCGCGTCGGGGCTGACGGACTCCTACATCTCCTCACTGACCGTGGACCCCACGAGCCCGTCGACTCTTTACGCCGGCACGAGCCATCCCGACAGCAGCTCGCAACGCGTGTTCAAGAGCACCGACGGCGGAGCGACGTGGACGCAGACGAGCCTGGACGGAAAATCTTTCACACTCGATTCGATCGCCGTCAACCCAGGCAAGGCTTCGCAGATCCTCGTCGGCAGCAAGGGAGTCACCGGGTATTTTCAGAGTCTCGACGGCGGGAAGACCTGGTCGACCATCTCCTCGAGCACGGCCTGCGGAGGAACCAACGCACTCGTCTTCGATCCTTCCGGCGCGACTCTCTACATGGCGGCCACGGGGGGAGTGTGCCGTTCGACGGACGGCGGGACCACCTGGATCCCTTCCTCAGTCGCCGGCTTTTCCATTTCTTCGGTGCTCGTCGATCCGGCGAGCCCGTCCACTCTCTACGCCGGCGCGACTCGGAGCGACGTGACCCGGACGAGCGGCGTCTTCCGCTCGACCGATGGCGGGCAGACGTGGCAGGCGCTCGGCGACGGATTTCCGCCGTCGACCGTGACCTCGCTTGCAATCGATCCGTCAGGCAAGACGGTCCATGCGGGCACCTTCCACGCCGGCGTCGTCGATCTTGTGTTTTCGAAAGACCGTCCGCCCGTCCAGGAACCCTCGTCGCCGAACCGCCAGCCCCGGCCATTGCCACCGCGCTAGACGACGCTCCTCCAACTGGCACCGCGGCGATGGATCAACTCTGTGATCCCGAGCGCAGCGAGGGGTCTGTTCGTAACCGCGAATGAGCCGCCGGAGTAGATTCCTCGTCGCAGCGCTCCTCGGAATGACAGAGAGGGGCCGTCGTCACTCGTCACTTGTCACTCGTCACTGCATTCGACTCGTCGCTGCGCTCCTCGGAATGACAGAGA